>Ga0302271_10000300_pt1 | contig 46863 bp, 21 predicted proteins | sample III_Bog_N1_1_FD_198767 | JGI IMG/M metagenome (GOLD analysis project Ga0302271, IMG submission 198767) | Peat permafrost microbial communities from Stordalen Mire near Abisko, Sweden - III_Bog_N1_1 | ecosystem: Environmental > Terrestrial > Soil > Wetlands > Peat | place: Sweden: Abisko...
TGGATCTATCCACAATGCAGATCAATACTGATGACTCTATCTACTCCGACAGTTTCGAGGAGTCTTGCAACATCAGCAGCACTAATAGGCACTCTTGGAGCAGTTTTTCTGTCCTAAAAAAAAAATCAAAAATAAGTATTACTTTTGAACCTCCACCTTTGAAACTGAATTGTGTTTATTTTCTTATTCTGTTTTTTAAATAATCCCAACAATTCTAACAATTATATTTCTATCTTACTTGTCTAGAGTATCCGTAGTAAGGTACGAGGACATTGATCTTTCTAGCGGAGGCTCTTCGTAATGTGGAAACAAGCAGAAGCAATTCCATAAGATTTTCATTCACTGGAGTGCAGGTAGGCTATTTTAATCATAAAAATAAGTAAATTTTCATATAAAAATGCTTTAGTTTTATTTAAAGTACCTAAATGAGGTAGATGTCTTTTCCTCTGACACTCTCGTTGATCTAACAAAAATAAAGGACTCCATTAATTATCCATTGCAACTCAAAAAGCAAAGCATTTTCTCTCTTACAGAGATAGAAACTTCACCATCAGAGAACCTGCCGATTTGACAATCTCCAAGCTTGACACCCAATATCTTAGCGATTTCTATTGATTTTAGCAAAATTTTAAATAAAACATCTTCCTAGCTAACTTACGCTGTTTATTTGGATTACCTTAAGCTAATGCTGGATTTGCATTGCCCGTAAGAACAACAACATTGGAGCTGATAACAAAAATTAACAATAAGATTTAGAAAAATGAATGGAAATTATATTCTTTTATTAAGCTTATTTTTGATTACAAGAAATTGTCCATTTGAGAGATGTTGCGAGAGAATTGTTCAGTGAGTTTAGCATCAAAAGGTGTTGAGGCATATGCATGAGCTTGCTTAAGATTGTACAATCTTTCAAGACACACCAAGGAAGCGAATCCAAGGAGTTTTGCATTGCGTTAGGTGTTGGTGAACAATCGTTGTCCGAATTAGAAGAAGCCCTTCATATTTATATTTCAAAGGTAGTTATTGTCTTTGCGTATTCTACTTTCAAATCTTATTTTAGATTTCTTTTCACTCGGAAATTGTTTAATCGGAAGAACATCAATTACAGTTTTGAAGTGTTTTCAGTAATTAACTTTCTCAATCAAGAAGACTAAATTACCTGCTACTTTTAAAAATTATCTCTCTCTCTCTCGATTCTCTTTCCTTTCATCAAGTGTCTTGCTGAAACTATCTATTAGACTGTTATAATGTGTTTGGAGTAGATAAATTATTTTTAAATGTTCTTTTTTCTATTTTCAGATTAGATTAAGATAGAATTAGCTTTTATGTAGCCTATAGAAGAAATCGATTATTAATTGTAATTTGCTCAAAGTGATTTCTAGCATTGTAAGTCAATATCAGGGAGTAACATCTAGATTAATAAAATTGAGAAGAATATGCTATCTTTTTATTTATTAGTTTTGATCATTTTGTGAATGTATTAATATGAAAAATGAAAGTAAAACTCAATGTAGAAAATGTATATACTTTCCATAAAAAAGTTCATTTGTTTTATGAAATGTGAAAGAATGTTAAAATGCAGATGCAGAAGGTGAAAACGCAAGTTAAATAGTGCGTAACTAGCGTCTTGTAGTTGTTCTTCAAAATGAAGAAGTGAATAAAAAATTGGAATATTAGAAGGAATTAATTTGAGAAAATAATTCATCAAAATATCAAGAGAACAATAAATAACAATTTTAACAAAAGTTGACAATACAGAATTCATAGAAAACACATCAATAAAATGGGATTATTCGGGCAAAAAGACACTAAACCAAAGAAGACAAAGGAAGAGATTCAAAAAGAAAAGGAAGATGCGATCCGTGATAAAGAAGAGGAAAAAAAGGCAGCAGAGGAGAAACAAGTTGAATTAGCATATAGATTTTTAATGTAGCCTGATGTGTAAAAAGCTTCTGATATTCAAAAGAGGAATTTCCTTAGAAAGAAAGGACTCACTCATGAATAAATTGACCTTGCGTTCAAGAGAAGAGATGATAAAAAGGATGAAAAACCAGCAGGAAATGTTGGGTAATCGCCAGTTGCTGTTGCTTAGGATCCAGCAACCAAAACGCCAGCAAGACTTGATTCATATGAAGTTGGATCAACTGAAGAATCTCAAAAAGCTACAGCTGTTGTTGAAGAAGGTACACTAATATCTTATTAATGTCTGACAATTTCAGCGAAAAACATATTAAAACTTCCTTGTATTTAATAGATCTAGACACAAAACTAGAAAGAGCATTCAAGAACGGATTCCTTAGCCTTAAAAATTCTAAAATCACTGAACTTGATCAGAGAATCTTCTAGATTTAGAATCTCAAGACTCTCATTGCTTCTCAGAATCTCTTGATCACTATTCCGGACTCCATAAGTCAGCTAACTTAACTTATTTAACATGAAATATCATTTTAAAACTAATTTTTCTGCTTTTTCTATTGATATTTTTAGGCAATCTCACCAACTTGCGAATTCTTTAGCTAGCAGAATGTGGACTAACAGATGATAAAATCAGCAGCAACCTTTTTGCTTTACCTAATCTAGTAGAATTAAATCTAGCGAAGAATAAACTCCACCATATTTCCTTAATCGTTAATCTACCTGCACTTTCCAGACTCGATATCTCAGACAACGACATTGCAGAACTACCTGAGGATGTAAAAAAAAGATCAAAATAAAGTTAATACTTTTATTGATTTTCCCTTATGATTTTTTGTGAATGCTTAGATTGAAAAATGCTAGAAATTGCAAGCATTGAATATTAAGAATAACCATATTTCATTTTTCCCTCACCAATTCAACTAGCTTTCGAACCTCAAACGACTTGTAAATTGATTTTAGTTATGATAACAAGTTTCTAATATTTTAGATTGAATTGTTTTGTTAATTATTATTGATAATTTGTAAAATAGATCATCAGTGGAAATGGATTTGAAAGTGAAGCATTTTCATCATTGTAGGAAGGTGGCATAGAAGGACTCTTTAAATATCTTTCCTCTCATTGAGAAAAAAAATAATAAATTTATGAAAGTGCGAGTTAATTTTGCTATTCTTGTTCTGCTTTTGAAGATATTTTCATTGTATTGTAGTTCATTTGAATCCAATAACACGCGGAGGTCTTCTGTTCGATCCTCAAATTACAAATCTTATGATTGATTTCTATCTTTTTTTGTATGAAACAATTTGGGAGGGGAACGAAATCGAATAATATCACAGAGACATTTCCTATTTCTTTTTAGAAATCTTCTGGAAATAAGGATTAAAACAAAAAGTAGATTAGAAATCAATACAGTTTCTCATGAAATTTCTCTTGCTTCTATGTGAAATAGCTGTGATTTTTGCAGCATCCTCCTCAAAGAAAACTACTCCTTCCAAAGAGTCCTTTCGATATGGAGCTGAACTTCCCTTAGACATGCACATATCAATCAGAAACGTGTCATCCAACAAGAACTGCTCTGTGAGTTCACCTGTTAATCAAATCAAATACAATTACACAAAAGTTCATGAAGTCAAGTCTGCTGATTTCTGCTATCACTATTCTCCCCGCACATGCTGCTCAATTGATAATTTTAACACCCTCAGGATGAAGTAAAACAAATAAATCCATGCAGACAGATACAATAATTTTCAATACCAATTATCGTTGACTTCTATATGATGGATTCACTTATTTCATTGAATGCATTTGATTTCTATTAGAATTTCATATTTTTTTTCCTAAAATAATTTTCATTCAAAAGTTTCTACAAATAAGTCTATCAGAACTAAGACCTTAGCACTGGCTGCTAGCAAGCACTCTAACAGCTGGTATGTTATGATTGCGATGGCGATGTAGGCTAGGGAATCAGAAAAGGAATTTGTTTAAATCAATGTGAAAGTATTTACGATATTTGCAGGAATGATTATTTTTCAATTGAGCAAAGCACTAAGAAAATCAAAGTCTGTAACAATCAAGACATGGTGTGTTCAAAGCTCAGCGATATTGTAACTGCAAAGTCTGAATTCTGCTAACTACTTGGGTATGAAATCAATGACTTCACTGATTACGAAGAATGGTATCTTTCTCTAGATTCTGAGTAAGTTGGTACATCATTCACACAATAGTTTAAACCCGTCTGCTGGAATTTCGCTCCAAGCAGTAATATCTTTGGACCAGCTCCAATAGCAGCTTAGAAAAAATATTCCCCAACAACAAATACGAATTCCTTCGCTAATACTTTTTCTAATAAAGTAATCCTATATGTCTTGTATGGATTACTGGGCATAGTGGTGTTGTTCGTTGGAGCATATATTATCATGTATTGCTATTATTCTAAGAAATCAAAGAAACGAGACCAAGGAAGACTCATTGGAGGTTCTTTCAAGAATCATAGAGAGTGAAGATATAAATGAATGCTGTAACAATACAGCAAACAAGATTGCTGCTTTCTAGTGAAAAAATAAAAGAAAGTAGATATTCTCATAGAAATCTTAGAACACCAATGCATAAATTCTGAATAATTGTAAATGTTTGTTTCATTATTTGTCGATATGAATCCAAAGAATCAGAAAAAAGCTAACAATAAAAAAAGATCGAAAAAGATAAAAACATGAACAGAAAAATCAAAATAATGAACAAATACATAGAACTTCAATCATTTTTTGTATTTTTCAAAGATTAAGTGAAAATAATACTACTAATAATTAGATACCTCGAAAACACAAGTTCACACACGAGAGTACTAATCTTAAGAAGTAAGAGATAATTACTATATGAGAATTTAAATTAATAGACATACAATGAAAGATTAAAAATAACATGGAAACATAGATAATTTGTTGTTTTTATGAGATGATCAAATAAATTGAGTTTAGGATTATTTTTTAGGATAAATATTTTTTTTGAATAATGATAAAGTTTGTTTGACTATTTCAAAGAAAACGCATTCAGTTCTAATAATAAACTGATTTTAATCTCCCATTTGCCAGTGAAATAATCGCCATCTTGGTCATCTTTAGTTCATCATTTAATGACATATCTCCCAAATGCTTTATCTATTTTTTATATTTTGATTGGTTTTTCTATATAATCTGTCATTCCTACCTTCTTCGCTTGATCTTTATACTACTAATCCCCAAACGCACTGGTAGCAATGATTGGAACCGAAGGTAGATTGTTCTCTGTTAAAAAACTTCTTATTTCTTTGGTGGCTTGGAATCCATCTTTGATTGGCATCTGAATATCCATGAAAATTATCTTGTAGAGCTACCTAGTTTTCTGATATTTCTCTTTCACTTTGTTGACAGCATCATCCCCATCATCTGCGAGGTCAATTTTTAAAGCATACTTCTTAAGAAGACTCTGCAATGTGATTAAATTAAACTGCACATCATCGACTATCAAAATCTATCCAAATTATTCCTTGAAATTCTCATTTTTTCTAAGTAAATTAGCTTAAATAAAATCCTCAATTTAATTCATCAAATCCATATTCACGAATGAACTCGTGCTGCCCACACGAACTAATCTCGGCTCTACTGAGAGATTATGACTCTAAACTGCTGTGTTATTCTCACTTGGATTGTTATTCAAAGTATGAAATAAATGTCTGCTACTATTGTAATTCTTCTAAAGACTGTCGATTTAAAGTGGCTGCGTATTAATCCTATTCAACATTGAATTGTTGTGGTTGTTGGTGTCTTCAACGTGACTTCCGTTGATATTCGCCATAGAGGAAAATTTAACTGCCGGAGGTGATGATTCTCTCCTACGTGATGAAAGTGCTTAAGTGGTTCCAAGGAGATTCAAAGGCAGAAACGAGTTGGAGTAAGAAGTCGAGAAATGTTTAGAAGAAATTGAGTCAATCGATGGCATCCTATTATGCACGAACCCTTACCTCTCAAGTAAATTTCCACTGTTGTTAGGTAGATTATCACATAAAGTGCTGATATTGTGATTGTGCTGAGAGTTCAATTGCTGGGTAACACCACTAGTGTCTTCTAAATCAAGATTATTGAAATACTTATCAAACAATTATTGTTGGGAATCCACAGGTGTAAGCTATGTATTCTTGAATAGATCTGTATGTTTCTCAGATTATTCATCGATGTTCTCGCTGCTTTACTCTTCAAATTTATAATTCCTAGTCTAATGACCTATTGTTTCTGAACCAACTGTGGGATTTATTTTATTCTTTCCAATTGGTGTTTTCTGCTTGAAAGAATCTCTCCTTTATCGCTATTTCCTAGATCGGTATTCTTCTTCCTGCAAAAATTCCTCTATTTTGTCATCATCCTCATCATTACACTCTTTTTTCACCTTATCTAAAGCTCCCAATCCACCTCCTCCAATGCCTTCTGCTAAACTGCTAGTTTCTGGATCAATCTTCGATTTTGTTCGATTATTTTCGTTAAATTTACTTTCACAATCTTTATAGCTAACGCCTTAACTGATTGTGACAAAAACCTCTTAGAATTCCTCATCCATCGCTTTTTGGGTATCGTCATCTTCGTCGTCGTCTTCGTTGAAACTTTCTCTTTAGGTTTGAGTTACATTAATTAGATAGGGTTCTTAGTTTTTCAGAATAAATTGAAAAATTGATCCTTTTTTCTCCTCTGATTTAACTGTGATTGGTTTGTCTTAAAACTCCTCCAAGGTCAGCCCATACATTAAGCAATTGCTCACTGATAATCCAATTCCTTTTTAGTGTCAATATTTTAGAAAAAAACAAAAACAAAAATGACTTAAAATGCTTATTTTCAGTTTATAGTTTTCTTTCAATTGTGAATTGTCTAATCAAATTTGTTTACCTATTCCTTGTGTAGCTTATCGTTTATTGTGAATCACGTCTTCTCGACCAAATATCTTAAAAATATTTGCTATCTTTTACTTAGAAATCCCAATTCCTTCAAACAAATAATGAAATATTCAAAATATTGAATAATAGAGAAGAAATAACATTTCCTCCCATATTTTATAATTAAAAACATGAAAATTTTATCAACTTACCATTATCTTCAATGGATATTTTGAAATGATTGACTCCAAATGCCTCAACGCGGACAATAATCTTGCCATTTTTACCAGTAAATTTCAGAGAATTCGAAAGAAAATTAATTAAAATTTATCCAACTCTATTTTCATCTGAAATGATCATTTCTTCTAAATTAGTCTCATAAACTAAAGATATTTCAATTTTTTTCACTAAGCATTACCTCCTCATAACGTTGCAACGATCCCTCAATAGATCTCTGAGATTAAACCTCGTGAAATTATAATGAAGTGTACCCATTTCTATCGCACCCATATCAAGCAAATCTTAAATCATACTCAGAAGAATTAAGTTACTTTCCTAAGCTGGTTCGATTAAATTCCTAATTATCTCTGCTGAATTCGTTTATCCGAACTAATCACTTGCAATAAAACTCTGTAATTCTTCCAGCATCCCCATCGAGCAATTCAAAGGTGTTTTGAGCTCATGTGAAATCGAACTCAGCATTTTCATCTTATAATTATTCAATTCTTCTAATCTCTTCATGTAGACTTCTTATGTTATATCTTCAATGAAAACTAACACCATAGCAGTGCGATTCGGTTAGGTTCTCTTTTTCTAAACTGAAGAAGGCGTTTACCCATGAGGGACATCAAGTGTCTGCCCTGGAGTTTAAACTAAATTTTGTAAATTTATCTCTATTCCTTCTTTTATTCCTTAAGTGTTACTGATATCACTTTATTGCAGTTTAAGCTAAAGTGCTGATTTGGTCTTGGAAGTTTTATCAGGAGGAGACAATATTTTCTGAAAATTCGAAGAGTTTTTACTGATTTATTTCCTCGTATTGATCACACTTGTTTGCTCATCTTGTGAGCTCTCCATTTGCAATGTTGACATTTCACATTAAATAAACGTGATCTCGAATAATTTATCATGCAATTTCACTCTCACACTGAGGGAATTCTCTGCTATTTCAGATTAATGTTTTACAGTATTCGTGTTTGCTCGTAATTGCGAAGAAATATTCTAATATGCACCACTGGAAGTAAAGTTATTCTACATACTTTAACTCTTAAAGTAATTTTGAATATTACTGCTTGTGTTATTGATGTTGTTGTTATTGTTATTAATATTGTTAATTGAGTTGCTATTTGCAATGGAGTTCATACGTGCATGTGAAATATTTCCGAGGAAATCTCTTTGCTGATTATTGCTGTATTATGAAAAGTTCTTTTCTCTAAAAGGTTTCGAACTAGCTTTAACTTATTGCTAAGATATTAAAGGATTAGTAGGTACTGAGGAGGTGTGCATTTAAATCCTTGGACTAGACAAACTATCTGGCTATTCTTCTAAGAAAATCTTGGAATCTTTTTTATCTTCCTCTTTTTTTTGCGCACTCACCTCAGAATGTCCATCTTGTTTATTCTAATTTTCCTGATAAATATCTTTATCTTTCTAGTCATTCCCTTCTTATTCTCCTCTAATAGAAAGACTACATTCTTTCAACAAAACTGAAATGATCTCCATAATAGACATGTTCTCAAAATTACTTTGATTTTGTTGTTGATAATTAAGATATTTGAATGGCATATTTTTTGATTTTGATTTAGTTTTTTTATCTGATTATTGTAACTATCTCGCAGACATTTCAACATTTTACCTGGATGGGGAGTCTATTTAGGACACAGGAGGGGTGTTTTATAATATTTGTGCAAATTAACCTATGAAAGGTTGCTATTATTTGTATTCAATTGGTGATAATAGATCTTAAGGTTGGTAATGGATGTTTAGTGCTGAGTTTTTCAATGACTACTGCTGCAGTTGCTGCTATGATGGTTAGACTAAATTATTAGGAAATGCTACTTATGACGTTTAAAGATGGTATTATGTTAGAGAAGGTGATTGTAAGGGTTTTTGAAAGTACAAAATATTTTTATCAGCTTATTGAGGAAGATTTTAGATATTTTAAGGTGATGATTTATGCCCTGAAATCATTCTAAGAGGTCGTATTACAGGTAAGTTCTAGAGTGGCTTAATAGCAACGTTAGAAGAAGACCCAACAGAAGGTAGAAGAAGGGTATCAGGGTTTTAATAAGTACTCATAAACGATTCTGTATCATGAAAAGATGAGATTGGGTTTGAATTTGCTGGATTATTATTATTATTATTATTTTTTCTCATCCTCGCAGATCTGCCAGACTTAGCAGATTTATACGATTTGATAGTCCGCAGCGTCTTTACGGTCTTAGTGTCCTCAAAGAAGTTTTATTCAGGTTATTTCTTGCCTACAATGAGTCTCGAGAGTGAATCAATAATTGCATTTTTAGATGCGCATTATAAGATCTTTTTAGTAGTTTTATTTGCATAGACTAGTTTTTCAGATTCATCGATGATTAGAATACCCTGAGGCATCATCGAAACGATGTTATGATAGAATTACTTGAAGTACTCACTTACATATTCTGCTTTGTCTGTTTACATTTTGGATTATTTTTGCTTTTTGCTAAACACAAAATAATGAAGACTGCACGTTAAAGTTAGAACAACAGCACTTCCAATGATGTAAAGGTTTTTGTGTTCCTTCTAAACATACCTAGCTTAGGAGTAGAGCACAATGATAATCGAGAAGATTCTCCCAGCTTGAAAGTGCACTCTCCTCAAGGCAATTTAGTTCTCAAAGAAAGTTAGCATAAGCAAGAAAAGCCTATGATCTGCATCTCTCAGAAAAACTTCAATTCTGAGGAAATCAAGAATTATTAGGTAAATGAGAAAGAACAAGCAATATCGATTCTTCCATGATTAAGAGAAGTTATCTGTAAAGAAAGAGGTGGTGTTATGGTGGCTGCTAGGATTTGAAGTGCTTTGATTATTTAGGTGATTATTTGAGCCTCTTCTATTTGAATTTTTTAATCTTTTCGAAGCTCTGTAAATCAAACAAGAGATGTAGAATAAGGCTGCAAACGCATATATCACACTAACACCAAGAAATAGCTTATCATAGGAATCTATAAATGAATCCTTAAGGGTTCTTTCAAGGAATTCCAATCCTCCACACAGAATCACAACACACTCCATTAAAGCAAATATCTAAGCTTCACCAATGAGTCGCTCTTCTCGCCTGCTAATCAATTACTCGTTGTTTATTTCCTTCTTAAGTTGATGTTTCTAGTTAGTTTTCTTTTTATCCTATTTCATATCTTTTTCTTACTACCCTTGATCTGCCATCTTGCCACTTTAGTCTCCAATCCATTCAAATCCTCCTAGACTCACTCGCTTACCTATCCTATCAGGTTTCAAGCTTATCATCTTTCGAAATTAACTGAAATGCTGATCATTGAGAATCTTCCATTCTTCATCACCTTCAACCTCCTAAGGATGGATGATTATACCTTCCTTTGTAATCCCTTTATCTCCTACGTCATCATGGCTTTTCCATTAATTCTCTGTCTATTCAAACATCCTTCACAGTTTTACAAATAAGAGAGAGAAAGAGACAGACGCACTTGCTACTGCTCTTCTCTCTGCTGTAACCTCTCGATTTAATATTATTCCCCCTTTGCTTCCGATTTGGCTTATTCTTTATCCTTTGATTAACATCCTCTTGAGAAGATTTCACTCCTTAGGTTCGAATTTTTTTGTATTTTTATTCGATTGGCCAAGCATTTTTTTGCTTTTTTATATTATGTTTCATAACACAACTTTTTGGAAATAAATCTCAACTTACACAGTCCAACTTGCACAGAATTACTTGGTTTAATCATCTCTCCAAATGGTCTCTCTCAAATGTTCAAATAGCTCCAGTATATTTTGCAAATATTTTAATGAAAAAAATACTGGGCGGAAATTTTTATGTACAAAAATTAACAAAAAATTATTGGGATTTTCTGAAAATCTAAGAGCATTTTTTCAATATAAAAAAGATAGGGAAAGAAAAATGTGTGGGGAGTTTAATTCTTTCGTTTTAAGGGTGATTGGGTGTCATTTTGGCATTAGATTAGAGTCTAAGTTCATCCAAATACTTATCACTTGAAGATTTCCCAATGTTTTCTATATGTTGGAATTTATCTTATTTGAAGTACATAAGCAAAAGCGCTTTAATTAAATGTTATATTTATGTTTTTTTTTCAGTCAGTTTTGCCGAAGAAATAATTAATTAATTTAGTAAGCAGAATTTCAAATACAGCTGAAATCAATTTATCACTGGGGACAACGATTCGAAGCTAATTTTGCGTTGTATTCTTTGATTCTTTTACAGATTTCAACTCGATACAATAATTCAGAGAGAGAGTTTATTATTCGTTTTAGCAGGCTATTTCAAATAAATGAAAAGAAGAAATATTTGGAGATTATTAAAGTTCAATATAAAAATTCTAAAATTAGTTTTTCTATTTTTTTCTATTTAATAGGATTTAGAAATAGAGCACAATTGATTTGAAAGGCTCTTGTCAACAAGGAGGTTTAATTAATTATTCATAGCAAAAATTGAAAATTATTTTTGAATTGGAGTACTTTTTATCTTCAAAACACACTACTTCAATTAATTGGCCTATTTAGGTTTTCTTTTGGAAATTTTTTTTCTCTCAAGTTTGGAGAAAGAAAATTATTATCAAATCTCAACTAAAAAATAAAAGAAAGCAAAATGTTCTCGTCTTAATATTAATGAAGGAGTGGAACAAGAATTTCAATGAGTTGTCTTATTTTCTTGCCAAGAAAATAAGGATTTTTGTATTCTCATGGAATGTGATTTATCATAAAATAAGCACACAATATTACAATTTAGTCTCTAAATACTAATAAATTGTAATTATTATTCTTCAAATCAATAGCTTCCTTTTTTGCTTTTAATCTGTCTAGTCGACGCTTTTAACTCATTCATCAAATGGTCCAATAATTAAACAAAACAAAAAACAATGGATCAAAAATGTTTGACAATACTCCCCATCTTTTTAAGGGAATAGAGATGTCTTCACTTGAAATCACAAATCAATATTTGTTAAGCGAAGTTGCCATTTTTTGGAAAGATAATATTACTACACAAGGTAATGATCTATTCTGCATTTATATTCATGCAAATAAAGAGATAAGATCAAATAGAACCGAGATTGAATCCTGGTTCTATGACAAATAATAAAAGAAATAATTAAAAAGACAAATAAGAACTTCTCAAGGATTAGCAATAAATGAGATTATGGTAATACAAAAATAAAATACAATTCAACCTAAAATCATCGCTTCAAGTTGAATGATTGCTGGATTAAAAGCTTTAATTGAGATGAATTCAATGAATCAAAATGTTCAACTAGAACGAACAATCAATATGCTTTGACAAGAACTTCTTCCATAACTGTGTGTTTCATTCTCAAATTATATTTTACAATTTTAACAATAAATTACAAATTGCAAACTTTATTTTTGATTTCATGGAAGAAATCAAGTAATAATAAATATCACCAGTTCCTGATATTCCTTCAGGTGATACATGCTCTCAGATTCAACCACTCACTGGATTTGAAAAGCCTGAAAAAAAAGTAAAACTCTTTCTTTTATCTTTAATCTTTCGATTTTACTGATTCCATTTTAATTTCTTAGGCAAAAATAAATAAACATGAATTTCCTAAGAGTCATGTAAAATAACAAGGGGCATCTATTTGGAATGTTGCAGCTAACATCACCAAGTCTGGAATGGGACTGGGGCTGCTCTTCATGCCATATGCCTTCAGTCAATGTGGAATTTATATTCCTGTAATATTTCTCCTGATTGTCAGTTCTGTGTGTTTTTATTGCTGGAACCTCCTTGGAATTTCACTTCGTCGACTTGAATCTAATAAAACATACCATGAATCGCCTCTTTTCTTATTATTCTGCAATAATCTCACACTTGAAACATCTCTTGCGATAGTGTGTGGCCCAAGATGGAGAGTATTTGCTTAAATTATGAATGCTATCAATACCGTAGGTTTTAGTATTGTCTATGTAATCTTTATCACAACTTAATTAGAGGAAATAGGTGTTCATTTCCTTTTTTCAGGTAAAAGTCGATAGCATATTGAGAGAGAATACTTTTTTTTAACCAACATTTTTTCTTTCTGTTAGTCCTTGGCATAGGCTTAATCTACTTCCCAATGTGCTTTCTTAAAAACATCTAATCTTATGGGAAATTCAGTATTATTGCATTGGGAATCTATTTTTCCGTGCTGATTTTCATAGTAGTCGCCAGTGCGATTGAGATAAACAACCAAACAAACTCATATTAGGAAATCAAAATAAGCAACTGGGAAGCTGTACCTAATTTCATTGGCGTGTTTATCTTGCTTTATGATATCAATGGTACAGTCGGAATAGCGCATGCTTCAATGGAAAACAAATCAAAATTCTGGATCTCTTTGCTAATGTAACTTTAATAGATTTTAAGGTTTAAATGCACTAATTTTTAACATTCCAATATGATCTCATTCATTAAAACTTTTTTATATTATTAAGCTACTTGGTGACATCTTGCTCGTTGAGCATTTTCATTGGACTTCTAGCTTATCTAGGATTTAGAGATAAAACTAAACCTTATATATTCTAAACCATAGGAAGCTACAACAACGCCAATGTATCATTCCTTGTGCTCTATTGCTTGACTTTGGTAATGGGTATTTGCCTTTTTGGGTTTGTGGTTACTTCAATAATTGACAAGATCTTCATTAATAACGATGATACTCCAAAACCGAGCACTTTTAAAAAATAATTATCAATCAAGATTTCAGTGAGAATTTCTTATTTTCTGATGATTACTATCATCGCATATTTCTTTCCTGAAGCTAATAGTCTATTTAATGTAATTGGATGTGTAACTGGTGTGACTTTGACATATGTCTTGCCATGTTTTCTTTTTGAAAAAATGAAGAAAAGCTCGAAATTAACAGGAATAAGAATCTGTAACATTTCAATAGCAGTAATTGGAATTATTAGTGGAATTATTGGATTGGTTTATTCAATAAAGCAGATCATATCTGAAATTCAATGAATCAGGTAGTTTCTTCTTATGAAAAAGGCCATAAAAAAACAGAATAGTAGTTTAGTTTATTTTTTATTTTTGTAAACAAAGAAGTCAGCTTGCATTTTCTATTCACATCAGGGAAAGTTTAAAAAGTTACTCATGATCTATTCTTAGTATTTTAGTAATCATTCATCTTTGAATCAAATAGATTTTGGAAATGGAACTAATCAAAGTGATTAGAAAAGCTATTTTTTTAATTAAGTTCTATTCTGATAAAAATTTCTCAATTCATAAACATTTCCATCTCAACAAAAAAAAGGAGATTTTTACTAAAGATGCAAAAAATCCTTTTTGTTTTGTTTTTTACTCCAGATCTGCAAGAATACATTCAAAATGCGATATGAAATAATAAAAGAAAAACAAGAAAAACATATTTTCCACATAAAAATAATACTGTTTTCAAGCGTAAAAATGATTAATAAATTTTGTGTTCTTATTAAAGCTTTCCTCTCCTCGATTGCTCACACCCTAATATCAGCCCTGGAACCTTCAAGAAAACTTAGAAATCAAGAACTAGTTCCAATTATTTTCTGTAATGTTATTCTTCTAAGCATCGTTCCATAATTCAGCAATTAAGAATTTATTAGAAGATGGGTAATGTGGTTTCAGTGAGTGCGCAAGCTGAAAGAATCTTTGCTTTTATGCTCCCAACGAGCTTAGATTCGACGCCTCTTGATTCATTTACCGTGTCAAGCCTATCTGCTGGCTAGGAAGATAACTATTCCGCTAGTTAGAAGGTCTGCTTATTTGAGCTTCCTTCACAGTAATAGTCTCGACTGGTTCCAGGAAAGTAGGAGCTTTTTAACTGAATGGCTATTGTCTAGGAGGATTCGTTTGAAAAGGTTAGGACACATTTTATTGCTATTCTTATTATTATTATCTTAATCTTTAGTTTTATTCAGGCAGTTATCTATTATTCTTTTCCTCAACTGTAAACACTTCAGGCTATTAACCTCTCACAGAGAACGGATGAGAATTTTATTGTCTATTAAAATTCCTAAGCGGTTCAAATTGCTACTGTTGTTGCTGTTATTATTACTACTAATTTTATTGAGCATAATTGTGAATATTCTACCCCTGTTGCTCATGTGATTCATTAGGTTTTTAGTACATACGTTCCTATCGATTAGTGGGTTCATTTTAAGTAGAATAATTCGACTTTGGTGAGATAAATTAATTTGAATTCTCCTTAAAACCATTACCTTTCTGTGGCGGGCTCATTATCACTGCACCATAAGAATTCTGCTGTTATTTTGGTTTAAAAATATTCAAATCATTGTCGATTTAACTGAATATCTAAATTGGATTTCTCTTTTGTTTTGAGAAATTTGTTCCTTGACGAATAGTCGAAGACGCATATGATACCTCATCGAAATTCCTATTGTTAGGGAGACTATGTTCCGATGGAGCAATGTAAGACAGAACTCCATCATCTCCATCAAATTTGTCATTTCCATATCGACTTAGAAACTCACTTTTTCTCTAAATAAACTCAATTCCTTTTTAGGATAAATACAACAGACTATGCTAAGAAGTGTCACCACTCCTTGCAAGGCATTTGTTTATTTCCTTAAGATCACTGATGAGTCTGTTCAAATGACTGACTTAAATCTCGCTATCTATTGAAACTGAAATCAAGTCTAATGCTGATTAAAACAATCCGAGTTCTTATTGTGATGTTGTGTTTCGAGAAAAGCTCAATAAGTGATTGTGCTTGCTTTTAATCAAGTACCTAATCTTCGTTAGTTTTTCGTTTATGTTCTAAATGTACTCCCTTTAGCTGCAAGTACGATTGTCCTTGTTCGACTAGCAAATATTCGAATGCTCATCAACTTTCTCAGCTTTAATGTATTCCTCGCAATTTACACAAAATATCACACTGTCCTCTTCCATCGCTGCTAAGCCGAGTGCAAGCTCCGACTACTCTGGATAGCTAGCTGTCTATCGTTGTTGCTCATAAGCCCTAGCAGAAATATCTTTTCTAACTTATTATGTCACAACTTTTTAAGAATAATTTGATTTCTCCGGAACTACATATGGTTTATAAAGATCTTCTTCGTCGTCATCATCACTTGTCGCAGCTGCCCTTCTATGATTGCTTTAAGCAATGATTTGATTCCTCTCATTCCCTGCTTACTTAGAAGGCCTTTCAATTCCTGATACTCTAGATGACTTGATATTGCCTTACTTATTACTATTATAAATTTAAAAATCCTCATGAATATCAAATGAATCATCTAATTGCTCTTCATTTCTGTGATTTTTCCCTTATTTTAACCTATTTTCTTGATAATTTTATTGCTGTCTATTATTATTTTCATTTTCTTCAGGACATCTTCTAAACCCTTCTTAACCTGTCTAAGCTAACTGCTACTGCTAACGCATCCTTGAAGCGCTGCTGTAAACACTATTCTCACCTTTATTCATAGGAGGTAACCCATAAGAAGGAAGCTTTTTCAGGTTATCTTTGTCTAATCGTAAAGAATGATTTGAAGGTGTTCTTTTTCTCTATTATTGTGATGGATTTTTGGAGTAGTTCGACATGCTTCTAGCTTCAAGTTCCTAGAGATATGACTTTGTATCACTTTTAGCTTATTCTTGATGATGTTTACTATGTTTATGTTTGTTATGTTTTCTTGATTTTCTTTCATCTTCCTCATAATTTTCTTCATTCGAAGATTCATCAAAATTTGATTCGTTCTCTTATTCCATTATGATTGAATCAGATTCACCTGAATATGAACTTGTATCGTCGCTGTTATATTCTCTTTTACTATGTTTCCCTTTTCTACTTCTATGATGGTCCTTCTTCTTTGAATGGCTTTTTTTGCTACTTTTAGATCTTTCATTTCTTTTATGTTTCCGAGGAGATGATGATAGCTATTCTTCCCTTCTACTACCTGAGAAATCTCTTCCTCTGGAATCATAATTATTTATCCCAACAGAGTATCTTGAATCTCTGTTGTTATTATTATTTTAAATCCCTAAATTACTCTATTTGTTTTAGATTTCTGCTTGCATAATAAGTCGATCAACTTCTGATTTAATATGCTGTATTTTAGCTCCATTTAGTTTGCTAACAGGGGCACTGCTCTTATCTTATGAAAAAACTCTCTAATTCCCACTTGATCCTGCATTGAGACTCTTAAATTAATCTTCAAGTTATCGAATTGTCTTATCTGAATGATGGACTAGTTCAGATATTGCATCTTCAGGGTTTTCTTATCTTCTTGTGCTTCTTTGTTAATTTCCATTGAATAATAACCTTGATTCACCTTATGGAGTTGATCCTGGTGTATTTTAAAATCCTTATGACTGTGGTTAAGCTTTACTTTATTACTCTGTTTTAGCAGGTTAAGCTGGATCGATCTTAAAACCTGAGTTCTCAGAAAATGAAACCTACTTTTGTTGAAGTGTATTTTACCTCTATGAACCTAATACATTACTTTAATTTCCATCTGAATAAGATGATGAGTTTACAACACCAAATTAAGGCACTGATTTCTATTCACTTGATTACTGTTGTTGTTGCTTTTGTTGGTTTGAGAACAACTATTGCTGCGAAGAGTCATGACTTTTTATATTCTCCAATGCTCTTTATGTGTTGTTGTAGTTTTCCAGTTGCCTTCCGCTGAGCTAGAGAGGATTAGAGAATGACATTTTGTATATGTCCAATGAGAGGAGATATCTTTATTGTTTATTTCTTTAATTCTCAAAGTGCTTGTTTTAAAAAAGAAGTTAGAAACTTTTTTTGGTTTTTTTAAATGAAGTTTTTATTAACTTAAGAACAAGAAGAAAAAAAACCCAAAAAACAACAGTTAATTTCAATCGTTTATTTACTTGTAAGAAAAATAAAAAGATGAATTCCTTCGATTTTTATAGGCATTTCTCATAGGATTAGTTGATCTTTCTATATTTACATCAACATCATAAAGAAGCCAAGAGATGAATTATCGAAATGAGTTCATTTTTCAATTTGGATAAAATTGCTAATTTTCATTTCAAATCTTAATTGCAATTCTTCTGAAGGATTATTGAAATTAGAAGAAGAGGTTGTAATACAAAGATAAATTATTATTATTATTAAAAGATAATTAATTTAAATCACTCTTTCTCATAAAAATGATGAATGTCCTTTTTCTTTGCCTTTAACAATGAACTCTACATCAATAGTTACTAACAAATCCTCTTTTTTCTTTCTCCTGCTGGTATGTATTACTTATTTTTTTTCTAACATTTTCAGATAATCTATATGTTTTGAAATTGAGACTGCCCCTAACCCCCAAAGACCAAGCAAATGAATCTAAGACATTAAAATAAGTTAATAAAAAATAAAAGGAAAAAAATTTGAAAAAAATATACTACAAAATATTTTTTTTATTTATTGATTAGAAATTCAAAGAAAATTGAACTGGCCAAAAACATGGACTAATACGATTAGCAAGATGTTGAAGAAAGAGAAGAAGATTTCGATCCTCCTTCGATATTGATCCCAAATGTTGATGCAGAATTACGCACTTAAGATATTATTCTTAGAAACAAAGCTGCTGATTCTGCTGATAATGAATTCAATAAATTGCTGAGTTACTATCGAGAAAGGATCGATGCCTATGAGAAAGAACGTTCAGAGAGACTCTAGAAGATAGAAGAAGTACGAGGGTAACTAAAGGAAAAACATTAATTAGATGATAAACTCTAGGAATTGAAATCAAACATTGCTGATATTTAGCAGTCAATTTCAGAATAAAAACTAGCTGCGTTTGCTGAGAGAATCGCTTATCTTAACCTTTCAAGATTGAATACTGATATTAAAATATAAGATATCAGAAATCGCAAGAAAATAGCTGAGCTTATTGCATTATCAGAACCAAAAAGAAATGCTGTCATAAGAGCTACACCGAAGTATCAATAAGGTAAGGAGTTGATTTGTCCATTTAAGTTCTAAATAAGATAATATTTTTTATTTACTAATTTTCTCAATATTTTTAGGTGAAAAAGGCGGAAGAAGTATTGTGAATGATCTCAATATCTTCCAATAAACAGGTGTTGGAAGGAGGGCTGAAGTTAATGAAGTATTAAAATAATAAGTAACCACGGTGTATTTCCCTAATGAGAATCTCAACAGCATTGTAATGGAAAACTAAAGTCTTAAGGCATAATAGATCCAAGAGAGAAATGCGTTTGAGAGTTAGTTTTAGACACTTCAGAAGGAGTTAAGTGTGAGAGAAGAGGAACTACGATTAAAACAAGAAAACGATCTGGAATTTTAGACTAATCTTGAGAAGAAAACAAATGATTTAGAAAGGAGACATTACTAGCTAAACAAACACTATTTTGATACCAGAAGAAAATGCAACGAGCGGATTTAGAAACTTCAAGATGAAAAGTAATTCTTGTAGCTTAGAAACACACAGCTGCAGAATAAACTGGAGATAACATCGAAGACTACAGAAATAGAGACTGAAGTACTGAAAGATCTTGAATCCAAAAAAGCAATGGAGTATGCATCCCAATTCCAGAATAAATCCAAAGTCAAAACGGAATAGATTGAAGTCATGAAGGTAAAAATAATTGAAATGATAATCTCAAAAAAGATGTTTAAACCTTCAAAAATGTTAAGATTTTCTGCTGTTTTGCTGCTGTAACTCATTTGTATGTGTACAATTCACAGGAATAATATGCACAGATCCAACACATGTACCAAGTTAAAATGCGAGAACTTGAAAACGATCACACATAACTTGCTGAGAGATACACTGCGCTTGTTGGAGAAGCTGATACTCAAAAAGCTGATTACATAGAGAAGATTTCCTAGCTGCAAGAGGAACTGCAGCTAGTTTAGCAAGACCAAATTGAAAGAGGACTCTTCCCAACTAAACCTGAATACAAATCGCATGAGGAGAAGCTCTTAGAGGAACAGCTCAGAGTGTAGAATGAGCTGAGGTTAGAAAAAATAAAAATGAGAAAAGAAAAAGAAAGAATCTACAGAGAAGCTGGAATTAGTCGATAATAATAGACTCGTCCTTACAATCCTTACAGCTAATCTTCCGCTTCAAACCCGAAAAGAAAGAACTCGAAGAAAGGAAAAAGAATAGATTACAACATAAATGAAGCAGAAAAAGAACTAGATGCCCTTAGGAGAGAAGTTCAAGGTGGAAGGAAGTAATAGTGAAAAAAAATTGAAACTCATTTTTGTTTTAGTTTTATTGGTAGGAGGGTCATTCATTCTTGTTGTTAAATGCCACACAGACCCCAATTCATATTAGAAGAAATTGTACTTGTTATTGATGGCTGTTGCAAAAAATATGAACAATTTTCACAATAAACAATTTAATTTGATTTTTTTATTGATGTCAACCATTCTTGTTGATTTTTGAACTTTTTTGATAGAAATCGAGAAGCTGTTGAAAATTTAAACCATAATAATCAACGTTTACAGTCTTTTTTTAGTTGTTTCATCAAGTTAGTCAAAAAAATTAATTAATTTGGAAATTAGCATAACAGCTCAATTTTCAAGAAAAATAATTGTTAAAGTTGATAAATGCAGCTGTCAGGGTCAGAAGAGGATATCTTGAGGGAGTACTAGGCTACTAGTGTTCACCATCATTTTTATCCCAGTCTTGCAAAAGGTCAGATTCTCTTAGAATCTAAATATCTCCCTTTAGCAAAGCATCTCTAAGCTGAATCTCTGTCAACTCTTTCATAGGGAAACAGCCCTATCTCCTAAGTGAACAACATTCTTAAACCACCAAGCTCAGATAGGTAAAATAAACATAATATTATAAAACATGTTGAATAAACTTAAAATTATTTTCAAAGGACACAGTTAAGATATGGAGGCTGTTAATCAGGCGATTATTCTTCTTAAGTAAACTGTGTTTTCGAGCTTTATCATGATGATGACGATCCAAATGGAAATAATAACTAAGTTCAACCTGAAGAAGTTTTTGTACCAAATCCAAATGAAATATGCTATGATTAACCAATGAGTTACAACAATGCCAGCATGAGAATAAGAGATAATAATACTACTCAAAAACTTTCTAATTCTTAAACAATTGAAGTTTCTCCAAATAATACCTACTCTTCACACAGAAACAACAACAATAATATACAGCTCGATATTAAACAGAGCATTTAAGATGAATACCCAAGCAAATATCTTTACAATACGATTCTCTCTGGAATATCTAACGGAACAGGGACAATTCCATAAAATATATTTTAACCTATCCCAGAATAACATGAATGTAAAGCTATTCAAAAGGATGAGCGTACTTTAAATATGATTTCAAACAATCAACCTCCTAATTATTCTGAAATTCTGAATGCATCAGTGTATTCAATGTATCTTTAAGAAAATAATAAAAACAAATCTGCTGACCAATAATCAAACCGCTGTTTCAATAGATTTTCAGAATCTAGCAGGATTGGGAACAACTCTAAAAATCAAGTTAGCCATTAACCAATGAATTCCAGGGATTCTAAGAAAAGTACTAATGCACATTACAATTCTAATAATTATTCAGCAGCTGAAGCATTGACTCAAGCAAGTCTTTAATCAAGAAATTATCCAATGAACGAATTCAATTAATCTTAATAGGATAGAGTTAAATTGATAAATTAGGAAGCATTAGGAGAGAAATCTAAATAAAATAGTGATAAAAAATTACAAAATACGACTTTAAAATATGAATACTAAACGAGTCAAAGAGGGAGAAACAAATCATAGGATTAAAAGCACTAATATTAGGACTAGCAGTAGAAAGATTAGGTGTAGTAACAAGTTAATTGTGTTGTTTAAACTAACAATTAAAGAGCAGATTTAAGCTAATTGATTGATGGCTTTAATTTACAGAGTCGAATCAAAATAAATGGAATAAAAGCTTATGAACGACGACACTGGCATGCGAGATTCTTTTAACGAGAAATCCCACTCAGTCTTGAAGATGAATAGAGTTTTTACCTTGAGACTTCAACCAAGAAATATAAAGAGGAATTCACGAAATAAGTTATTTCACCATCTACAGACATCGCAAATAATAGATAGTTTTTCAATAAGGAGAATTATGATAATAGCAATGTGCAAAAGCAAAGGAAATAGCAATTGGCATCGTAATAACCCAACAAAGAAATGGTAACATTTGAAGCTAACCAGTATTCAGGTGCGAAAGAAGACAAAATAGATTAATAAAAGGATAAAAATAGTTTTTCTCCTTGCTGTAAATCTTCAGGCCGAAAAAGTGGAGAAGAAGAAGAGCAGAAGAAATCTACCTTTAGCTTTCAGAAGAATGAAAGCACAGCTTTCTAAAAGTAATTTTACTGTGCCCAAAGCTAGTAACAAATGAGTAAAGATACTAAAAATAGTTCAAGATCAAATCGAACGAAAAGAAGCACTCTTCTTCACAACAACAGCATTAGCAGCTTTTATTACCGCAAAGATAATTAAAGAAAGCAAAAGAGTTAGTAACACTCTTAATTGGAAGAAAACCAACATTAAACGATCCTTGAATCTTCTAAATTATTAAAGGAGAAAAAATCATCACGAAAGAACCTAAGAAACAGCCAAGATGCAGCGACTTAAGTATCGATTTTACACAGTAGAGACTTGAGTTCAAGAAATGCACAAGGCCGTCAATCTTACCAATCAAGTAGGTAATCTCCTGTTATGGATGTCTAAGGATTAGTTCATGATCTAAGCTAACCTTCTGCTACTAGTGAATAAGGCAATTCATAATAAAATTCAACAGCCCTTGTAAATTGGTCCTCCAGTAGAAACAAAGGTAATAGTAGTTCAAATGAACGATTGGGATAGGTATCTTAGTAATAGTAAAAGTAGCAGGAAATATTGAAATAAGTTGCTTCATTTCGATCATATTCTAGCATAAGAAACAGATTACTGAATAACAATGCTGATTCTGAGAAAGTAAACTACCTGGAAATTGATAAAGACCAACAATAATAGAGAAATCCATAGAAACGGAATGGAAAGGAAAATTGTTTCAAAACAACTAATAAAGTTAGAGATAATTGCTTAAAAATTATGGAGCAGAAAGATGAAGAGGATTCTTCTGAAAAGATATTATTTCGTAATCAAGTTCTTTAAGAACAAACTGGCAAACTATTACTCAAAAAAGCATAAAATAAATCATCTCCAGATGTTTAGAAACCTTAAAAACAATTGAGGAACAATTCTTGCTATTCCGTTGATGCTTACGAATACTAGGGATATCTTCAACCAAAAAGATGTGAGTCTAGAAAAGATCAAAGAAAACAGGATATTATGTCTGCTTCTTAACAATCACTGGATGTAAACCCACTTGGGGAAAAACGAATAACAAAGATTAAAGTCATAAGTAATAAAAGCAGAATAGAAAGCAATAATACTGCAGAAGCTAGTTCAAAAAAATCAGGAAATATCAAAAAGAACAAACATAAAATAATACAGCAAGATAAGGCTTCCGCAGATTAAAAGCATATTCCAAAAGAATCAAAATAATCTGTAGTTATTCCTGCTGCTACTCCAGCTGTTGATCCTATTAAAAATAATTAAAAAAGTTCGCCATGCAAATCAAATGTAACTCGAATACGAAGCCAAAGCCTCATTGATAAGATTTAAGATAAAGCTATTAGTAAAAACAAAATCACTCATTTGATTTAAAATCATGCTTCTTGCTGCAGAAACTTTAGAAAAGAACTATAAACATCATTTTACAATAATTGAATAGAAACATTACGTTTCTGATTGCAATTGAAATGATCACCTAAGAGAAGTTAGTTATTCGTTAGAAATTGAAGTCACAAATTAGCTTAGTTTTTTGGGGATCAAAAATCGAAGAATCGATTGATTTTTTTAGACAAAGAGGTTATTTTAATTTGATTTTTCCTTCGTTACAGATAATACGTTCATAACACTTTGCTAAGAAACTTGTGGTTTAAAGACCATTATTGTTAATTTAATCCAAATTTATCCAATATATCTTATAATTGAGTTACACACTTTGACCTCTAAACCAGGACACTTTATCTTGTCATTACCCCAGAGAATTTTACTAATAAATTCTGTTTTTAGTGTTTTATTGTATCAAATCCATTATTTTCTTCTCCTCAAAAATGCAAATATCTTAGGAAAGTAGACAAATAAAGCAACGAATAGATTACCTTTTCAAGAAGCTGTTTGTATCGTACTAATCTTTGTCTTTTAAGGAAAGATATGTTTCCATGTAATATTATTAATTTCAAAAAAAAAACTCTATCTGTGTGAGGTTGCGTGCTTATTTATCAGCATAATTTGATTAAAAATGCTTTTGATAATTTTTTCGAGGGAAGCGTAATCAGTTCGAATAAGCAATTAAACACAAGAGAAACTTAGAAATGTACACCTACAGAAAGAGTTTTAGGATACTTTTCTTTGTCGCTAAAGTTGGAATTGGTATTTTCGGTAAGACATCCAATTTGCTGTATTGCTTAAACTAACATTTCGAATATTCAGAGTTAAAAAATGGAATGATCTTCTTCTTAGTTTTAAGTCCAATAATTCAGATTATATCATGGTGCATGCTACTAGGCAGGATTAGACTAAACAAGCCATACCCAAGTGAAACAGAAAGAGTTAAACAATCCAAGACTTAATGCCAATTTGTTTTTAATTATCTCATAAGTTCCATAGATTATTACTGCAGTTTATCTTGGGTTATGCTTAAACTTCTCCCTCTATCCATAGGAATAACTGTGCTCTAAGAAATCAAGATATTTCCTTTCTGCCTCTTTGGCTATACTTATGTGAAATACAAGACTATTTTGACAAGGGATCTCATGAAAAATCTAGCAGCGCATCTTTTTCTTTTAGAAGAAATCGAAGCTGCAGAAGAAGAACGAAGTAGATAAGAATAGTAAGCTACCCATTAGAATTAACATACGCAGCAAGCTATGGATTTAAATGGAAATCCTGGTGCATTAAATGAAATATTCCCGTTGAATCCTCTGCTAAACCCACCTATTAATATTATTGGAGGTTCAAATCCTAAATTATAACCTTAAAATTCATCATCACCTTCATCAAATTCTCCCTCTCCAACAAAGAAAATGACTTATATCTAGCAGATGCCACTGAAAAAGCAGCCATCGTCTTAAGTACATTCAAGTCAAAGCAGCATTTATGACAGTGATTATTCTCCAATACATTCTAGAGCGCTGCGTCGTTTAGCGGAATAAGATTTTCATGCATTTGGATGTCGAAATCAAAATATCACTAACATCAATAACAATAAACAGTCTACTCTTCTTCTGCAGCCATTACTTTTAGACAACTAATAAATTGAAAGTAGCTCAAAAAATCTTCCTGATATCCCTGAAAATTCCAGTGAAGAAACAAATTAAATATCACTATTTAACTTATTTCCTAATCAGCCTCGAAAAGATTCCGTGACAATACAGCATCTTCCGATCCGCAAAAAATCTCATTAACAGTCGATATTCTTCAAGAATTCAAATGAAATGGGAGACAACTAATTTGGATCGCCAGGAAAGATAAGAAACAGAATCAGAACTAATTCGAAAAGTAAATTCATGGAAAGTTTAGAAAAATCGAGTATTGGAAATTTATTTAAAATGACGATGATTCCTAGCTCCAAAACACAGAAACGACTTAGCTTACCGAAGTTAGCATTGCAACATAGTCAATCGCCTTAATTATAACAGAGCTAATCATTTATTAATATTGTCACCCCGCAATAAGATTAATTGTTTAACGAAACCGATTTGCTGCTTGATGCAAATATTGTACCAAATTTTGAAACTCTCATAACCGATCAGAACTTAGAATCATTTCTACTCATTACAGATGTCATCGAAGCTATTTTTGAAGTAATCTATACTATTGATTGTCTTTTGGAAGAATCCTCATATATATTTTCTTATTATTAATCCAATAAAAAAAGGCACTTCCGATGACAGTTTTGCAATATGTCAACAATGGTATAAATTCCTCTTGGTACTACTCCGATGGTTCACGGAATTATTTCCTCGCAGCTACTTTCATCACTTCACTTTTAACTATTTTTTTCTAAAGTATTTCTTTACTCAAAATTCTTTATGATGAGAATATTCAAATATTCTACTGCACACTTTAATTCCTGGAGAAATTCAAAGATTCAGCCAAATAACTAGATAAGTAAAAGAAACAACAGCATATTAGTCAAAATGACAAAGATTCACCGAATTCAAAGAAATAAAAAGGTAAATTTTTGATAAAAATGAAACTTTATGTATTTCCTTTTTCATGGAAAAAGCTAAAACGTTATTGGTTTGTTGTTGTTTACAGAAGCTGAAGGTTTTGGAAGAATATTTCCGATGAGTGCAGAGATAAAAATAGAGACATTCCTTTAAATAAACAAATTAACGATGCTTAGAAAGAAAGCCTGTTAAGAGATCAAGATCCTGTAATTTATTTTCAATGATGATCCATTCTACGCACCTGTTTTCCATGATAACATCTACAAGTCTCTAACCCGAATCAGATCCATCAAGAAACTTCAAATTGAGTTTAATGGCAACGATTTCTCGTCAAGTATATGCCCTTTGTTATCACATATTTTATGTGATCTACCGTTCCTTTCAAATCTCAGTTTTTCCTTCTATGATAGCACTATCAATAGAATAGACTAAGAAGCAATTTATTCCAGTCTAAATTCTTGGATTTTGTTGAAAGAAGGAGAAATCGAGGAACTTCTCTTCGAAAGTGAACCAATATTTATGTGGCGTTGCTTGTCTTATAAACAAAAAGATAATAATGATAGACGTACATTCAAGAGGAGATTCTAGGAGCTATGCTCTTCTCCAAGCGAAGAAAAAACCATCATCGAAATTGTCTTGCCAGATAAGGAACTACCACCTCAAGAGAGTGAAGAATTAGCTGATGGTCTGAATACATGGTAATAATTATTGGGTAGCGAATTATTTGACAATTTTAATGTCATTTTTTTAGGGTAAATCTGCAGCATTTTCAAGTGATTGTCAAGCACATCCCTCCTCTTTATTAAGACTTATTAATTGAGAGTCTAAACTCAAATGAAAACTTAGCTTCTTGCTTAGTTGTTACTGAATCAAATGGTCTCCTTATTCGCAAAGGGTTCTCCACTGAATATGATTCAAATAAAGTAACAAACAATTTAATTTTCTAAAAATATATCTTAAAGTACAACACAATTAGCTACTTTTCTTTTCCTTTTTATTCAATTTTTCTAATAATTTCTCCTTTTAAACACAAGAATTTTTTCAAATTGGAGAATTCCTATTTCTATCAAAATGCCGATGCCATGCAATTTGTCTTCCAGAGAGAGCTCAAGCAACTCACAACTTCTTCACTATCTACAGCTAGCATCATTATGGACTGTAAAGATGAAAATCAACGAAAACTAAAAGATAACTCTGTCAAACATCTCATGAAACTCGTAGCAACACTCAAAGGTATCATCACACTTGATCTTTGTCTAAAAAATAATAACCTAGGACCTTCCTCAGGTAATCCTATCGGTGGATGCCTTGAAGGCCTTAAGAATCTTCGAGATCTCCATATTGACTTAAGTGAAAATAAACTTGGTGCAATTGGTTTTTCTAATATTATCCAAGCACTAATCAAAGCCTAGCATAAATTTCGAGATCTTTAACTTTTTTTCAGCTGGAATCAAATTCAAAATGAAGGTGCATTGTGTTTACTGTAGCTTCTGAAACAATATTACACAACTTCTACGCAAGATTCTTCCCATAAACTGAATCTTACTAATAGAGGCAATTAACCAAATAGCAATTTCAATATTTTTAATGCTAACAGCATCAAAAAATTTAGCTCAAGTTTTCTAAGCAAAGTCAACGAAAACAACGCGTTTAATCCGTCACTTGCAGATCCTAATACTATGATTATTGAAGAAGAAAAAGAAGGGACGTTGCAGAAACTTTCATTAGATCTTTCGAATAACAGACTTTCGAAGGATATGCTTGATTAGTTGATGAAATCGTTCTGCTAAATATCTTCGTTAAGTGAATTGATGCTGAAACTCAGTGGGAATATCCTTTAACTCTAAGATATCTTTGATTTTTAGTTGCTCGAGGAAATCTAATCATTATCGCTGATATTTTGGTGCAATGAATTTTCATAAACGAGTCTGAGAAATTTCTTAAGTTCCTTGCTGACAGTGTCAAGAAAATTGACTTCTCTATCCTTGGAACTCATAGACAATAATTTAAATGATGAAGAAGGCATAGTTTCATAGGTCATTTCAAATTTTAATATGCTTAGAACTCTGAATTTAGTTTTCAGTAAAAATGGAACTTATTTCACTAGATTAGCTGGGTTTGATAACTCCCTTCTGCAAGCGTAACTAATTGAGAATCTCTCTATTAATGTATCGCAATGCAATTTTGACTACCAAGGGGTAGAAGAACTTGTTAGGAATATTCGTTTCTTGGTTTCTTTGCAAGTTTTATAATTTGATTTTGCTGAAAATCCCAATTTCGACGATAATTGCTCGAATTCAATTATTGAAGTTCTTCATCCTCTCCCAAAATTACAGTTTCTAGCGCTTAATTATTAGGCTACTGCGATTACAGATGCTGCAGTAATACTCATATCAGAGAGAATACCTACGATGCTGCAACTCCGCACTATTAGCTTTGTGTTTTTAGAGAACAAAACGACAGACTTATCACGCAAGCATATTGTAGACAGTCTCATTGCCTGCAAGCACATTACATAGCCTCATTTCAGAATCTGAAATATATTTTTGATCTTTTCAAAGTCTTTATTCATGTTGCTTAGTTAAAAGCAAGTATTTTTGTTTGTTTAGTTAGTTTTTTTTCTTCTTTTTGCTCTAAATAATAATAGCAACAATTTTATATGAAATTGATGTATGTTTAACTCAATTTGTTGTGTTACCTCATTTCATTATTTGTAGCCATAAATAAAATAAGTGACACCGCACACACACACAATTAATTATTTGTGGAGAAGATTGTAATAATATTATTTCAATCAATGATTGATTATCCCACTTGTTTTTATTTTAGTAGTAGATTTATGAGATTAGCCTTCATACTCCAAAATCATCTAGCTTGCTTACAGGAGGGAATCTAGATATTTAGAGCTTTTAGTATGCAATTTCAAAGAGCATACAATTCATTGAAAAATAATCCATTTCAAACTATTATTCTGATTTCTTTCTCAGCGTTACAAATTAATTAATTCATGGTAGATACTAAACGAAATCAACCCAAAAAAATAGCCAGGAGTACTAGCAGTCCAAAATCTTCACATGAAACAAAGAAATTTTCTAAACAATAATTTAGCTTGTAAGCGTGAATTTTAAGATTGTAGGTAAAAATACAAATTACAACCGAAATAAGCAATTTAAAAAATCGAAAGCACTTTCTTCTCTTTTAAAAAAGAAGACGAATCTTTTAACAAAAATACTAATTTATTGAACTCAATGACATGTCATCTAAACTTAAAAATAATTGAATTCTAAGTAGTTTAAGTCTCCTGAAAATATCCACACAATTTTTTAGCTGCTAATCAGTAAATATGATAGTCGGATAACAAGAGACTTTAATCAATTATTCTTATGAATTTATAATTTTCAGTCTATGATATTGCAGTATATTCCAAATAAAGGAAGGATAATTAATCAAATTTTTTTAGAATCTCTCTCTCTCTTAGAAATAATAATTGTAACAACGGCAAAAAATAGGTGAATTTCAAAAAACTTATCATCACAACTGTAAACTCAAAATATTTCATTTTTATTCGCTTTACTGTTTAGCCAGTAATAGGTCTTTAAGGAATTATTACAAATAGATTTTAGTAGGAAACAAGCGTTTTATCATAGAATTTTCAAGAAAAATTTCAAATTTCCAAACAGCAACAACAAAGCAAAAAAAGCAATAATTGCGTTACGGAAATAGAAAAAACCAAGGATGCTTTGTTCACAACAGAAAAATAAAAAAGGGATCAATTACGAGCCTGATATATTTTTTCAATTACCAACTTACGGCTAGTTTTTTATTTTTTCTTTAACATAAGTTCATATATTTTTACACAAGACCACTGAGTGTTACTTAAAACCTTGTTTGCGGGCAGGGAAAATCTCTAAAAATCTAAAAAAATTAATTAATAATTTTAGGAAAACAGTTAGGCAACTCATCCCTCTGCGGATAATCACAAGAAAATGATGGAACAGTACCTCGAAGGGATAGGTGGGCTGATGTTTCTGCGAAAGATAGATCTGTTCAGCTAGCCATTCTACCATAGAGTCGACTATAATTAAAAAACAAAGAAAACAGCCTTTGGAGGGTTTCTAAGTGGGATTATTATCGTTTTATCACTTATGTATTTGATCTACATTCTATACTTGTTCTTCAGTGATTCCTACACACCTAGTATCACTTCATCAGTTACAACAATGGATTCTCTCATAACGAAGACACTTACGTTCTCCCCATTTGCATTTACTTTCAGATCAAACAACGCAGTGTTCACCAGTTGGAATACATATTTCGCTGTGTCAATGTATCTCAGTAACGATGGACCATCTACAGCTTCGACTTCATTCTAGATCGTCTAATGCAAAGATGTTTTCCCATCACTAACAGCTATCGAATCACATTATTGTATTGATACCAATAATACCCCGACTATTACACTTCAAACAAATTAATCATCTCCATCAGATGATGTACGATTTACTTTCGCAGTTCGCAGATAAGTTGGATGCGGTTCTTGTAAGTAGAAAGAGCAAAATATTATTATTTTACAAAGAAATCTCTCTCTCTTTCTCATCAATGATATTTTTGGTTATTTTTTAATGATTAGCTTCAACTTGTTACGCTGATCCAATTTTGAAAGGACAAACATTTCAATTAGAACTCGTGTTTCTCTACCAAAGATATGATTCAACAGAGAAAAAAATCAAAATGGTAATTCAACGAGATCACCTCATTATTGATCCTTCAATCTACGTCAATGATGTCTATACTGTAAATTATTAGTTATTTTTGGTTGCGAAAACAAATAAGATATGTCTGTAACTAATCTATTAAAAGGTTTAGAAGACAAGTGGAAAAGTCGATTCTGGATTTTTATTACCTAGCTGGACATACTATGAGTATGTTAGCGATTTTAGGAAATCTTCTTCAGTTATAAGTAATTCGTTTATGCAATTAAAGTACGCGACAGTAGGGCTAGTTGCTAATCTTCTCTACATGACATAGATTTAGCTCAGTGATTCATATGTTGATCTTGTCGTAGAATATCCTAAAATCTCAATAGTATTAGCTTAATTTCAATCCATCTTCAGTACATTACTCATACTCGGCATTCTTGCGAAAGTTGGCTCTGAAAATAGAAACACTGAGGAGAGTATGAACATTATGATGAACCATTATTACAAAGGATCAGCTCTTGAAATTGATTAGTTTCTGGAGGATAAAAAAAAGTAAAAAAAAAAAGATGCAAGTGTAAAAAATAAACCAGAAGGTGCTATTTAAGTTGTCCCTTAGAAAGATAAACTCAGTGAAGTCAAGGATAGATCGAAAGTTAAAAATAGACTCTTTAGCTTCTACAATTTCAACATGTAAAGGGTTTTTTAGGTTTCTTTTTTAGACTTCTTGCATTATTTTTATTTATTTTTTTCTGCAGAATTGGATTTTCCTTATTTAACATGTTAATTTCTAATTATTTTACTTTTGTTTGCAGATTGAAGCATTTCTACAGTGATGGATCTAAAATCAATAAAGAAAAAGATGACGTTTAGCTAAAATGTTTCAAAAAAATGATCAAAAAACAGTGGAGTCTTGTTAATGCTCATCAACTTCACTAAGAGATTCTGCACTTGAAAACATCTATGCAATTACTCCTGACAGATAAGCAGTACGCTGCTATAGAATTTGTTGGAAGAAATTTATATCCAAACGAAAATAAACCAAACCATCTTGAATTGCTTGATTAAATCGATGAAGATGAAGATCTTAAAGCCAAGAAAGCCTTAGAGTACTATGAAGAACTTGCTTCAAATGACAATATCACAAACCCAATTGACCTTAAGTTCAAAGAATCATTTATCAAATCAATATTTGTTCCAAGAAAACCAAAGGAGCCTGCTAGCTTGTAAGATGAAGAAATGGATATTCTTAAGGGCGGAGATAATTCTGTTAAAAAAGATAGTCAACATGCAATTCCTTTGAATACTGGCACTAAATTGCACATATGAAACTAAAAGTTTTAAATAAACTAAAGTATTGTCATTTGTAAATTTAATTTGAGAGAATCTTCTTACATTTCATATAAATTGATTTGCATATTTTGCTGATCGATTATGAACAATTTTGTTGTGTGTAAAATAATCCCAAATGATTTTTATTATTTTCTGAAATTCTTCTTAGAAATCCAAAAGAAAAAGACATAACTTTTAATATTGGAGCCTTATCCTGCTGCAGAAATAATACAAATTGAACATTTAAATGTTCAAAACCATAATTTAACAGGATTAAATTGCCATTTAGATTTAATTGCGTTTATTTCTTAATATCCTTAAACAAAAATATGATTCCTTCAGAAATCAAATTTACAAATATGTCTGAATTGTTTCAGAATCAAATCTAAAAACCAGTGCTTCATACAATGTTCAATATGTTCAAGAGCTATTGCAAAAAATGAACTAGTAATAATCGCAACAAACAAAAAAAAAGAGAAAAGAATCACATTCCTTTTTCTTAATATTAAATCAAACATGTAAAGGCAGATTATCCTAGAAAAGTAAAACCAATACATAAAACTTAAGAACATTTAAGAAAAGATCATCAATATCATTAATAAAATAAAGGTTTTTTGTTTATTTTCTGTAAACTTATCTGCAATACAAGCACTTAAATAGACTCCTTTTTAGTCCTATGAGCTCATCATCGCAGCAATAAGATTTAGGCAGTTAAACAGAGCAAAACAGATACCATCTTAAAAAGTCTGCTACTATGCAGAAGAAATCCTCAAATACCATGCTAAGCTCTCTATTAACATCATCTGATGCGAGATAAAAAGCATCTGAATATAATTCATTCGTATCTTCCTCGCAAAGTTTAGTAGTCTCCAAAAAACCAGTAGCCGAGTCAAATAGTATTTTCATACAAGATAATGAAGAAAAGATGGAGAAAAAGCCATTACTAGGAAAGGAAATCTAAAGGAACTTGAAGAATAGCTCACATTATCGTCGTTTTCATTCTAATCAGCGAGCTTCAAATCAATCTTTTCTATTGGATTAGAGTACAACAACTAAATAGCCAACTCATATTTTACACCAGACAAGCATCTTCAACTATAAACCACCCTCCTAATAAACACAACAACAGTAGAATTACATAACTTAATCTCCTTCTAATTCCTATTCTAAATAAAACACATCTCAATCTAGTAATAGCTCCTCTACTCAACAACAATAATAGTAATTTCAATCCTACTCTTTGTCTGAAAAAGCTTGTAGTTCTTTGAATGATTTTCTAAGATCTGGCTGCAGAGAAAAAGGATTAGATATTGAATCAGTGAAATCTGCAGTACGAGAGACTTGCAACGCCTTGGATAAGTTAGAAAGTGATTGTAGAATCTTACAAAAGGAAAACTCCAAACTCAATAAGATGCTCGAAATACTGCAAATTTCCCATCGTTTAAAAGAAAATTTCTTCTAGCAGATGACAGAGTAAAATATCAGCATAAAGGCAGAGTTAGATGATCTGAAGCTTTAGAAAATCTAGCTTTAATAGATAGAAGTTATAAAGAATCTGAAACGTTAATCTATTTAATTTCCAACCACCCAAACAAGATAAAAATCACCTTTACTATCCAAAACAGAAACACATCCAGAAACAGCAGCAGGTCATCATAAAATAAACCTTCATGTGAACACTCTCTCGTAAAAGAGTATCATGTGGAATCAAATGAAACAATTATTAGAAAATAAAAATATTTTATCTGGAAATCCTTCAGCGACTCTCTTAGAACCATTGTCAAGTTCCCTTAATAAATCGAATAATCATATCCATACTCCTACGCATGTGCAGTACAGTGGATAAAGCTCTCCGCTGACTTCTGGGTAATCACAGTCGTTATTACCTAATTAAAATTCCAAACTCATTCGTCTTCTCAAGAATGGGAGAGCTCAAGTGGCTTACAATAAAACTGATCCGAATGAAAAGAAGAATCTTCGGCCATTGTTTATTTAGAATTCAACTGATAATGCATTTTACGCTTCTGCACTTGATCTAACAGTTGGTAGAAGATAAAATTTCTTTTTTTAGCTAAAATCAAATAAATTTCTAAATTTCTCGTTTGTTGCTATTCACAGGAAACGATGACGTGATAGAGTTTTTCTTGGAAAGCAAGTACATGAAATTCGTTAAGGGGCATTTTTCAGATGAGGCAAATCTCTAGAAATTTATCTTCAATCTAGAAGGAGAAACCTTCAAATTTTTCTTCGAAAGTGTTAATTAATTAGTTACATATCTCACATCTGCGATGCGTCTCGTGCTCAAGACAAAACAAGTCGTAAAATGCATCTTTTCGCTACAAAAGAAAATGAATATCAGCGAAACATTTGACTCCCTTACATACCACTGCTCGAATATCCTCAACTGTGATAAATCTTCGCTGTATCTCCTGGATGATAAAAGCCGTTTATTCTGGACAAAAGGAAGTAGAAACAATGAAATTATCAAAGTCTCCCTAGATGAAGGTAAGAATGAAGAACAGTTATTTGATAGGATCAGAGGGAAAGATTCAAGACTTTTTTAAAAGAAAAAATCTATTATTTCAATAAATCATTTTAATTATGTAATTTTTTCTTTTCAGCTGGTTTTTGTAGTCATGTTGCGAAGACAAAGGAAGTGATTAACGTCCTTGATGCTCATTTGGACGATAGATTCGATAAAAGCATGGATGAGAAAAACAACTACAAAACTAAATCAGTACTTTGCGTGCCAATCTTCGATTCTGCATCTCATAATCAACGAATCATTGGTATTTAGCCTTGAATTGATTTAAGAAAAGAAATAAAAATCTGAATGAATAATTTAATTTTTTATTTTTCATCTTCTTTCTAGGTATTTTGCAAACAGTGAATAAAAATGATTAAACGTTTTTCACGAAAGACGATGAGGGCATCCTAAAAATCATAGCACTCCTCTCCGAGAACATTCTTAAGAATTCTGTTTTCAATGATGAACGTGCTGAATTCTACAATTCCTTGAGGTTTTTGTACAGCTACTCTATCGATGCAATCCATGCTACCTCTGCTAAATAACTTATTGAAATCTCATACCTCTTCTTATAAAGTAGCTTGAATATCTCCTCTGCTAGGATCCTACTCTACGATAATGTTGCTAAATCTTTCTACACGTATCTTTAAGGGAAAAAAGTCATCTTTGAAAATTCACAAGGAGTTATAGGGAAGGTTTTCAAATCAAAACAAATCAAAGTGAGCTAGAATATCTCAGAAGATGTTGATTTTAATAAAATGATAGACATTGATACTTAACTTCCAGTGGTGACTCTTCCAATCTTCAAATCTTCTTCATTTTATGCTTAATTCAATAAGCCTTCGCCTGTGGCTATTGAAGATTTCGTGCAGAATGATAAAAGCAATAATACTTGTATTGGAGTACTCCAGATAATTAATTCCAGAGGGATCACTTCTCTTTTGATTTAGTCTGATAAAAACTCAGCAGTTTTACTGACAAACTATGAAACACTTCAAAGGTTCAATATTATTCTAGCTGCTTCATTTTCTAGACTTTTACAGCAAGAATAAGAGATTTAGGAAAAGTGATAAATTTGTAATTTGTTTCAAATTAATGATGTTTAAGTAAAAGTAAATCGAGATGTTTTTGCATGTTGAACATATTATTTGTAATGTGGAGGGAAAACATGCTTTAATTGAATGCAAACTCATTTTTTTAAAGTGAAAAACGTTGACAATAAATTTCATTTTGATCTCCAACACAAAATAAAAACCTCGAATCACTACGAACTGTATAAATGTAATCCAGAAACTGTAGATATTTTAGAGCAAGAAGGATTATTAATATTTTTCTTAGATGCTTTGGATATGTCAGATATTCTCTCACTTCTTCTCGGCAAATTGTTCGATAAAAGTTTATTTTTACTGTATCTTTTTTTCCTCAGAGCTTAGAGTTCTTTGATGACTACAGAGTAGTTATATTAAGGGAAGAAAATACTGTATTCCTTCATGGCATCGAAAGAAAGCAGCAAAGATTCATTATCCTTTTAAATTTTATGTTGCTACAAAATCAAAGAAAACATCTTCTTTTCGTCTTTTCGCTTGTAAGCTGAGTTATATTAATTTTCAGAGATTAGCTGATGACTGTTGGGTTTATTATTGTTTTCATTGTTATTTGAGCTCTTTTCTTTGATGAGTTAATTGCTATTAATGCATTTGCTATTCGTGTCAATGTTGTTGTTGCTTTAAATAACTTGCTAAGATAGTTAAGAAGTTGATTTATCTTGAGAAGATTGTTATTTCAAGATGGACGATTCCATTTGAGGATTTTCTTCGAAGACAACATCTAAATTGTATATTGAAGTTTTGTTTTGTTTTTTCTATGAGAGTCTTCTTGCTAATTAAGGCTCGTCTTTGAGACAGCCTGCAGAACGAAGCTTTTTATCACTTAAGCGATTACTAATTCATATATTGAAAAAAAATTAAAAGAGAAAAGAAAGCAGTTTTTACATGAAATTCGGTGAAACAAGCTCTCCATCGCTTTTAGGAGATTATTAAGCTGTACCTCTTTGAAAAATAAAACAATAAATCCGTCAATTAATGTTGGATAGTTTAGCAAAAAAAATCAATTGCCTACGAGAGATAATTGTTGAAGAGTTATCCAGTTTATTTTCTGTTTAGAGTGGACATTTCACTAAGCAAAAGGCAACTTTGTGGGAATGTAGAGGATGCTTATTCTTATTAAAATGTATTTGTCTGCGAAGATGACTCACTGAATGACGAATCTTGATTTGAAATCCCTTGATTTTCATTTTCTTCTTTCATCATATTTAGAATGTGAATCGCATCGCTTTAGCATTTTCCTTACAGAAACAGTGAATTTCTCCTACGGCGATTGATGTTCCGGATTTTAAAGACTCTATGGAGTTGAAGGGAAGATTTTTAACTTTTTAGTTCCTTGAGTTGGTTTGGAATGTATTGAAATTTTTTGCAGCAAGCAAAAGAATGGTCGAAATTATTACAAAATGCACACTTTAAATCATAGCCAGAGGTTAAATCTTACAGGGATAACTTCTCTTTCATGTAAGAGTAAACCTCCTAAAGGGAAAAAAAATCCAAGGAAAGAATTAAGAAATAAATAGTCTGTAGAGATATGTAAATTAATAAACGCTGGATGCTTACGAAATCTTTAGGAAAAGTTGTTAGCAATGAATAGAAGTCCTCAAAAGTTATAAAAGCTACATTTGTACGGATATTTGATTTGGCTGATGTTTATCGAGGCTACTGAGAAAGAAATTCATGCATTCCGATGGCTTGCAGTTTCTAAAAATAGATTGTAAATCATCTAAAAATATCATTATTAAAACTAAATTTACTTTAAGAGTTTGAAGAGTTTTCTTGTTGAACATCCCACCAGGAGAAATATCCACTTTTTATGTTAAAAACAACTTAGTAATAAATAAAATTTGAATAGCTGATCAATAAAATAATCTGACATTTCACATACCTTCACCATCTAAAATGAAGTAGATCTCCGAAGACTAATCCCCTGCTTTATACCTTCACACAAACAAACGAAAATCCCTAAAAAAATGATTACCCTTATCTTCTTTCAATTTTTACAGATACTCTTCAGGTAATAGACTTTTTTCCTTGACTTGGAAGCAGAGTTGAGAAACAAATGCGTGTGAAAAATGAATTCTAAAAAGAGTTTACTAATAAAGCACTGACCTATACATGTCTTTACATACTTCTAGTTTGAGGGTATCATTTAGTTCAGACACCAGCATCTTCGAGTTACTTTTGTTGACAATTTCTTACTTATATTTGAACTCAAAATGCTTCCTTATTTTCAGCTGCAACTGTAAATTAAACTTTTTTTGTTTAATGAATGTCTCCACGATATCCATTTTTTAATTGTATTCTTCTTTTTCTTTGCCAATTGATATGACGATACTGCCAATCTGATTCAGACAATATCCGAACATACCACAAGATAATAAAACTATTATGATTGTGAAGGATCTCTCATAGGTAGTTTTAGGTACAATATCTCCATATCCAAGCGTAACCATTGTTACAACTGCCCAATAAATCGATGTAATGTATTAGCTCAACCAAGGGTTATTGTAGGTATCTGCTATCCAGGTATGAGTCTAACCTGAGTTTTTCTCTGAAATACCAATATATCTAAAACAACAACCGATCACGTGGGCAGCAGATAATATGAGAGTTGCTAGTTTTAATAATTCAGAATGATGTTTCAATTTAGTTCGAATTCCTAGTTTGTTTTCGATTTCCCTGTAGATTTTTCCGACATCATTCCATCGAAGTAAAAATATAAGCTTAAAGTACGGCCAATAGAATGACAAAGCTATGGAGCAGATCCCAACTATCACCTTACTTGAAAAATACAAATGTATTTATTTCACAATTATTGTGAAAAAGCTAAATTAGGAATGCGTCTATTTTTTACAAGAATTAGTTCTTGAAAAAGCGCCTTGCAATCATCTGCCTGTCAGTAATGATCTCACCTTTGGAGAAGATAGCCTTTAGAAGAATAACAAGGAATATTTACTAAGAAGTTTTCATTTTAATTTATCTGTATTTATTCTTACAGTGTTTAGTGAAATGAATATTTCAAATACGAACACTAAAATGGCTGTTCCGTTAAGAGCCAAAACTGTATCTTCTTCGAATGCTATTTAAATTAGAGATTCAAAGCATGTGTACATCACCATCAGAAGAGTAATCACATTCCATATCAATACGATCTTCGATTCCTTAATTATTCAATTTTTTATAACAAAATCAAGATTACTTCTTGAAATTTGTTAGGTCTAATTCGATGATTATCTCCTAATGATAACAATGCGTTACTGGCATGAGAATCAGATTCTGACAAGCTTTAATATCAAAAATACATCAATCAAAATTTCAATTGAAGCAAAAAAATCTTTTAATAATTTATTTTTTGTTCTCTAACTTGAAAAACTCTCTAAAAAAAATCTAAACTAATTTCTTGAGCCTTACACCAGGAAGAAGAGGTTTGTTTTTGAGAAGAAGCAGTCTCAAAAGCATAAGTAAATATACTTCTTCGAAGAGCATTTGGAACAGAATTTTCAAGATTACCGCTACTCCTATGATAATTCTTCTCTGAATCTTAAATCCCCGAAGAAAAATCGCCAATAATCTTGCATTGTTCCAGAGTCATTTTCTCGAATAACCTACTTTCTAAGTGTGAGAGCATATTTTTGGCGAATTTTTTCACAATAAAGCCAATTTTAAGTTTCTTAAAAATGTTATTATTGGAGATATTTTTTTCTATTTATTGAGGAGAATCCTAATGTTTCAAGAGGCTATTTCTATGCTTGTAATTATTATTGGAGCTTCCACTATGGCGAGATATTCCGCTAGGAAGTTGATCCACATTAGACAGCAGTATATTATCAGCATGGGTCATACTTACGAATTCAACTGGCAGCTTTGGAGAAGAATAGATGCTAGTTCTATGTTTAGTTTCGCCAAGAAGAACATTTCCATGGGAATCGAGTTTTTAAAGATTTGAGATGTCTATTCTTTCTGATTCTTTATCTCTAGAGTGATGGAGACCAGAGAATTACTTATTTGAGCACTCAATCTAACTGTCGAGTTGATTCTCAGCTACTTCTATCTCAACCTATTACTCAGCTATTAAGTCTAAGGAATATTTATGTTCTCCTGTGTCTGGTTAAACTAAAAGCTGTTTTCGACCATCATGAAAGGCACTACAAGATCTGTCAGATTACCCAATACGAAATGATGAGGATGTATTATCACACTGAGAAATATTATCCATAGGAACAGGCTCATCAATCTAAAGAGAACTAGATTAAATATAGTTGAATAAGCTCTGTCGTTTTTTAGCTCCATCGCCACTTAAATAATCATTCTCGAGAATGTTATTTTCCATCTCCATGCCCTTTCTTGATTCTAAACTCATTTTAAAACCCTTCAGAATTACTTGTTGATATGTATTTCAGGCAATACAAATCTTTTTTTTCTGTTTTAATCTTGATTAAAGCCTTCATCTCCCAATCCTAGCCAATCTGAGAATTTTCAACTTTTCTTCTTACTCGATCCCTTAAAATTACCTGGTAATTTGTCTTTTACCTCTATTTTTCTTCAACTTGATTTTTTAATAAATTAAAGAGATTAATTTCAAATTTAAAGACTAAAAAAAACCCTAATTTACACTATTGCAAAATAATTTTTTCTTTTTTTTTGACATTTCTTTTACATCTAAGTTTCTTAATTCGATGTAATAAAGTAACAATTTTATAGCTTGACGACTAGTTTATGTATTTTACTTAAATTTTCCTATCAAATTCTATGTTGAACAAAGAAATTAATTTATTTGAAAGACTGTACCCAACAACTCATCAATCTTTCCCTTCTTTTTCGCTGAGAAAGATGCCTTTGATTTAAAAATAGAATCAAAGAATTAATTAATCTTGTATTGAAGTGGTTAAACGCCAAATAAGTTAATTTTTCAAGAATTTATTATATCATTCTCTTAATCTGGATTTAAAATTACAAACAAGCATGAATCATTATTAAAGGAAATATAAATAATCAAAGGAGTTAAATGATCTTCAAGTTGTTTCCAAAAAATCTTTTGCTTTTTTCAAAAAAAATCAGCTTTGTTTGTTGAAAGTTCTATTATCTCCTATTCAACAATATTGCTATTTATTGGTTTCTTTTAATCTTACCTCAAATTAACCCCCATTAAAATCTATATATTGAAGGAGTTATTGGATAAAACTAACTTTTGTATTTATTTGAAAATATATTTTAGCAAGAGAAATCTTTTCATTTTTGTTTATTTGGAATAATAGTTTTTTAGTTGCATTTTATGAAGAAAATTAATAGTAAAAACGTCTAATAATACTAATCTGCTTGATAAAAAGAATCCTCCAAGAAGAAACCAATACTTAATGTAATCTATCTAAGAGACATTTTAAAAATGATCTTTTGTGTGTATGCTGTTTTATTAATTATATTGAATGCTAGCTGAAGAGTTAGATTTAAATTAAATTAACTTCTTCAGATGCTAGATAGAACAAAAAACTTATTTTTGTCGGCAATATTACAATTAATTGCAAGGATTGAGAGAGGGGGCTTTAATAAGTTACTTTTTGATATTATTATGAATTTACAGTGCAGTTTGTTGACTGTAAAAATAACGGGGTAAATTGCTTCAGTTTAACCTAAAGCATATTTTATTTATTAATTACTTCAATAATAAATGGGCTGATACTAAATTTGGTGGATTTTTATAGGCTCATTAAAAACTTGTCAAAGCTGAAAGAGTGAGTTTTAAAAAGTTATTTATAAATCAAGAGATTTCATGAAAGAAGTGGTAGATTTATGAAAATGTACTTTGAAATGTAAAAAAATTGTCAATAAGGGTAAAAAATATTATTTATCTAATCGTTTTTAGATTGCATTCAAGGAGAACTAAAACAAAGGAGCGTGAGGAGATATTTGGATCATTTTTGATTTGCTAAAATCTAAGATTCAATGAGGAAAAATACTAATTAAAAAGTACCTATTTAGGACAATTCATTATCTGAGAGAGGATTAATCAATTACCTTTAACAGATAGCCCATGCAATTAAGACATAAGGCTTCAAGACCAAAAATAAATTCAAAGCTAAATCAGGATAATTATTGAAGCAGCAAATGGACGAAGATATTCAAAGTTTTTCTTAAGAACTAAACAAGACAATGCAAGGCATTGATGAAAAGCTCAAAAATGAGCTTTCAACTCTCGAGAAGAGATGTATGGAAAGGAATGACATCGATAAGTTTGTGACTTGCATGGAGAGCACTGTAGAGAAAATCGAAAGGGAACAGAAAAATCTTGAGTTCCGTATGGCATTCTTATAATACAATACTCAAGAGTGTTTCAAGAGATCTAAAGAAGGAAAAATCGATTTCGGTAAATGCAAGGAACAGACAAAATCCGCTGTGAATAATTACATCGAAATGTTCCTCTTCAATGTTCGCAAATGAGAAACTATATTATTTTTAGTGTTAATATTGTGATTCTTGCTCTTGTATCATTAACCAGCCAAGATTGAGATAGCAGTGATAATAACAATGAAATAACCAGTTGAACATTCCTTGCTGAAAAGGACAATAGACTCTTTCTTTTCTTGGCTAGATCTACTCAACATAAAAACTTATCTGTTTGGCATATGTTAACAAGAAATAAGGAAATACACTTTAAAATAATCATTTTTTTCTACTTTTAGATAATAAAGATACGATGAGAAGAATTAAAATGAAAAAAAATCAAATTTTACAAGATGGGAATATTGTTAGTTCTTATTTCTGGAAAAATATCTGCCATTTTTAAATAAGAATAAGGAGAAAAGGTGGGAAAAATAAATGATTGCATCACGGGAGATGTTTAAAATGAAAAAGCAATCAACTACTTCATAATTTTCCAGCTTAAAAATGAGCAAACAATTTAAGGAATTTCTGAAAATTATTTCCTATTCTTATTTTGATTCCAGAATCTTCTAATTTGAACTTTCATTTATTTCTCAAACCAAACTCACTTATCTCCTCCCTCCCTCTTCGAATAAGTCTAAAAAAAGCAACAAAACCAAGAGTTTTTCAAAAAAGACTTAATTTATCTTTTCGAGGGAGAACTCTCTTCATAATTCATAAGGATGATTTTTCTCTCTCTCCCTAATGAGTGTTTGATCGGGAAGTCACCAGGAACAAAAAAGTCTTATTGAAATTTGCTTAAGACTGCGATATTAAAATGGGGTGGGACTTTGGGGAATCGAAATTAAATTGATCCACCTAAAATTATTAGAAGGAATTCGAGATAATAAATTGAATCAGAAAAAACAACAACCCTACTAACTATGTTCGTGGATTAGGTGAAGGTAGTAATACGGAAAAACTTTCTGCTGAGTTTCCGCTCATATGAGATATTCGCAGATTTCTTCTTTCCTTTCGTTGTCGGAATGGTGATGTGTTATGTCACTAATGAACTCAACTACATACTTCTTGGAATCCCCTTTACATCGTTTACAAGATCGATCGTCTATCAGTTTCTTAGTGATAAATGTGAACGATTCAAGGAGATACAGAAGGTAAAAAAGAAAGCATCGAAAATATTCAAAAGTTAACTCTTTTTGTTTCGTTTTTCTACAGATCATGGGACTCTCTACGAGTTCATATAATGTTGGATGGCTGTTGACGTACTACGCCAGAGGAATACTTGTAAAACTTATAAAACGATTATCTTATGTTTTTTAAAATTATTCTTCAAGTATGTTGAGATTTTTTTGGTATTGATTTGTTTTAGTCCTGCTTGTTCTTCTTGGTGCCTGCAGCTTTGGGTGGTGTATTGAACGTAGATGGCTTTGACTGGGTAACAGCGTCGATCTGTTACTTTGCGAATATGTTCTTAAGCATCCATTTTGCTTTCTTTGTATCAACTATTTTCTCAAGACCTAGATTAGGAGCAGAATTATACATGCTACTATCGCTGGCAATGTCTTTGTTCTTTTTCGTTGCTTACGATGTCGACATAGCCACTGATAGATCACTAATGCTGTTACTTGGGTTTATCTTCCCTTAGAGTACATTGATGTGGGCTTTTATTTCAAATGGCTGGTAGGCTAGTACTCAAGTGTTGTATTTCTCATTTGACGATGCGTTCTTAATCATTTCTGTGATGTCAACATTCTACTTAGTTGCGTTCCTGTACTTGGATTAAGTCATTTAATCAGAATTTGGATCATCCAAACCACTTTTCTTCTTCATCAGTGACATGTTTACTTCCAGAAAAGAAATCAAAAGAAGAAGAACAACTTTGACAAATAGTCTTAAAAACTAAGATTTCTCTGTTGCCATGTTCAAAGAAGATGCTGATGTCTAGAATCTTAAGACATCCGTTTAAATCAGAAATCTTAAGAAGAGTTTTGGGTCATTCCAAGCAGTTGAAGATCTTACTCTCACACTCTTTTAAAAACAAATCTTTTGGTAAATTATCATAAATCAATCTATTTGATTTTTCCATGTTTACTCAGCTTATTTTCTCTATTTGAATAGTCTCCTTGGGCATAACGGAGCTGGTAAGACCACAACAATATCACTGCTGACAGGACTGCTCAAGAAATCTGCAGGCAAAGTCAGTATTTACGATAAAGATTAAGACGAAGATTTTGAAGAAATGCGCTCGTATATCGGACTTTGCACATAAAAAGATGCTCTCTACGAAAAACTAACAATCGAAGAACATCTTGCTTTGATTGGTGAACTCAAAGGCAAGTATGATGAAGAACTTCAATAAGACATTGAGTACGTCATCATGAAATGTGCATTGGATCTTCAGCGAGGCAAACAAGCAGGTGTACTCAGTGGAGGAAATAAAAGAAAACTCTCGATGGCAATGGCACTGGTAATTACATCAAATATCTAACAATTTTAGAATTATTTCGTATTGACAAGTGACTAATATGTTCTGCTTTTTCTGTTGATTAGATTGGTGGCAGTAAGGTGATATTTTTAGATGAACCATCTAGTGGTCTGGATAGTATGAGTAGAATCTAGATTCGTGAAATCATCAGTGCTATGCGTGATTCTGAACGTACAATTGTATTAACAACCCATCATCTTGAAGAAGTTGAGGAACTAGCTGATAGAACAGCTATTATGGCTAAGGGTAAATTACTAGCTGTCGGAAGCAACGATTTCATCAAGTAGAACTTTGGAATCGGATTCCATCTGACACTTTCAAAGAAAAATCTACTTGAAGAAGATCAACCTCACAATCAATAAGAAATCCAGTTTCAAAAAGACCAACTGTCAGGGTATGATAAGTACGAACTTATGAAATATTTAACCCCCGAATCATGTGAGAAAATCAAAACTCTAGTTATGAACCACATCCCAACTGCGATTTACAATCCACAAAGTGCCAAAGGAGCAGTAGTGATGACCCTACCGTTTAACTCAAGGGACAAGTTTGTGGAGTTATTTAGAGTCATTGAAAGCGATTTCCCTGATGTTTAAGTAAAAATTTTACTTATTTCTGAAAACAAAAGCTATTCAAAAAAACTAAAATAACAATTTGCTTTTCATTCAACATTTAGATTACCTTCGAAATGAATACTCTCGAAGATGCGTTTATCAATATTGGAATGGAAGAATCGAAGTACTTATCAGAAAAATCATCGAATAATGTAAATTTCACATAACTTAACATAAGAAAATATTCCTCAAAATTAACATATTTTTATCATTAGGAACAAGAAAAATTCACTGACTTTAACGAAATCAAGCCCCCAGATTGTCTCGACCGTCCTCCAGAGTTCCTGTTCTTTAACTAAATGTGGGCATTGTTTTTACGAAGGATGTATGTATCCTTCAGATCAGTGGCAATGATTTTCACATTTATCTTCCCTCTGTTATGTTAAATCGGAGGTGTTGTATTAACGAAATAAGCCTTCAAAGATTGGATTCCAAGTGATGGAGATGAAAATGACAAAGCAACGAAGAATTTCGCTGAGTTATCCCTAAATTCTGCCTTCCAATTACTCTCATATTGCTTAACCATGGCAGGAATCGCAGCTTCTCCAGTTATCGACAATGAAACACAGCTAAGATATGCGTTGACTGTCATGGGCTGCAGGAACACAACCTATTGGCTAGGAGCATTTATCTTTGATGTTATCTTGATGATGGTCATGCTTGGTGTTTTCGTATTGATCTTACCATTCATGGATTTGCCTGGATTGTCGAACAACATTGGAACAATTTCGTAAATTATTCTAGTTGCGATAGTCTGCTTTATCGGATTCTCGTATCTGTTCTCATTCATCTACAAAAGATCAAGATGGGTCTACTTAGTAAGAAAAACAATAAAAAATAATGAATTGCAGATGTAAATCAAAGTATGTACTAAAGATTAAAAATTTTTTTTCTTCAAAACAGACCTACCCTTGGTTCATATTCTTTGTGTTTTATGCTGGGTTTTCTGCGCTTTTCATGTACACAAAGACATCTACACCTTTCACAAGAGTAAGAAGATGATTAAATTGGAAGTGTTATTGTAATCTGTTATTATTTAGATTGAAAATTGATTTTTTTTAATGTTGTTATAAAAAGTGGTTGTATTGCTTGATCTCTCCTTTCTTATGTGCTTCTAATGGAATTATTGTGTTAGCATTGGAAACATACTTATCGTCCTTCCAGTAATCTCCTGAATGGGGATATCTGTTCCCTGATGAATTCGGACATCATTCAACTTACTTAAATATCTTGATTGGATAATCCATTTTCTACATTTCTCTCGCTATTTTTGTGGACTATCTCAAGCAATAGTTGCCGAATAAATCTATTAGAAATGAAGATTACTCAGAGTTAGAAAAAGATCAAGTAATTCAAAATAAGGAAATTGTTGAAGAAGATCAACGAGTAGCCAATCCATTCTGCACAGATAAAATCAAAGTCTCTAAGCTCTACAAGGTAA
>Ga0302271_10000301_pt1 | contig 46830 bp, 30 predicted proteins | sample III_Bog_N1_1_FD_198767 | JGI IMG/M metagenome (GOLD analysis project Ga0302271, IMG submission 198767) | Peat permafrost microbial communities from Stordalen Mire near Abisko, Sweden - III_Bog_N1_1 | ecosystem: Environmental > Terrestrial > Soil > Wetlands > Peat | place: Sweden: Abisko...
ATTGAAGGGATTCTCTACGCTAAGGAAATCAATTGTGTTTCCTGGGAGAATTAGAGCTAACCTTGTGTTTGCTAGAAGATATTCTACCTCAGATGCACTTAAAGTAGGCTCTCTATGAATGATTACGTAAATTACACCACTGACAAATTTGTTTAGAAAGAAAATAATCAACCTACTTGCATAAATAATCCAAAAAAAAGAAAACCAATAAATCAATCTATTCAAAAGATTTAATTTAGGAAGTATTCTATTTAATCTTGACAATATGAAGATAAGATAGGTCCATAAAAGGCTTGAGAGAATTGTTTAACAAATATCCCCAATGCTTTTCATTTATTCTCTGTTTTCCATATTTTCCCATTCTTTTTTCAATGCTGCTAGTTAAAGTTGTATTTGTTAATTAAGAAGATATTTTTAGTTACTACTTCTGGTAATTACTGTGTGATAATTTTATTTGATAAGAACAAACAATTTGGAGATGAAAATTATTAGATTTTCTTACAACAATGAGGTAAAAGTTTTCTTGAAATGATCTGCATGATTAACAGACAGAAATAACTTGATGATTGCGCATTTATTTTTAAGTAAGAACACATCAAAAATATTGAGAAGAATAGATAGATACCAGTCGAGTAACAAAATATAAATCTTATTGAGATTCACACAATTAAATTAAGAAGTAAGTTAAACACAGAACAAAAAGGCAATTGATAAGATAAATATTTCATAAGGTTTATCTATCCTGTGCAGAGTTTGAGAAATATGAAGAGACTTCATGAGTTTAAAGAGCGCAACTAAGTTCTTATGGATTTTTCGGCTTTGAAAAAGAATGAAGGGTCTACCAAAATTGATGAAAAAAAGAAATTAGAAGAAGCGAAAGAGAATGTGTTTTACATAAATGGTAACTTCAATGATTTCTACGTGGAAGGTGATATCTTAGGTGAAGGGTGCGTTGGATTAGTCAGAAGAGTACAGCGAGTCAGTGACAATATGGTTTTCGCGAGTAAGATGGTGAGGACAAAAGGAGAAGAGGAGGTGGTGGCAAATGTGATTAGGGAATTTAAATAACTGCGGATGTTGAAACATGATAATATTGTAGCTGTGTATGAATTATATGTCGATCAATAAAAGAAAAGGATCTATACAATCATGGAGTTGGTTGAAGCCAAGGAAATGTTCGATGTGCTTGCAAAGCTTGGATAATACAGTGAGCATGTTGCAGCGTAGATTTTTAGATAAATTCTCACAGCGATTTAGTATCTGCATGCTTAGCTTGTCTGTCATCGAGATCTTAAACCAAACAATATACTCTGTTCGCAGGATGGATCGCTTGTGAAAATCACTGACTTTAATGTGTCCAAATTTGGAAGAACTAGATCAAATAGTTCAACTGCGAACACTCCATCAAAATCAATTAATAATAACTCGAGTGAAAAGTTCTCATTTACACCATCAAACAGCTAAACTTTCATATAAAATACTGAAAAAACATCTCCAGTAGGTTTGACTCAAGCAAATATCCCTCAGCTTAAAGATCAATAAATCCACGAAGATTTCTAATCCTCCCTGGAAACTTAAAATACTTAATCTCAGTAAACTTTCTTATTTCATTCTCCCTTTTTACCCACTGAATCATCAATAGTAGACACAAGTCCTCGGCTTAAATCACCCCATGTGCATGTATCCCCAAGATAATCAAATTCTGGTCATGTTTAAATGTGGACTTACACAGGTACAGTAGCATTTTCTGCTCCTGAAATTTTTTCAGGGGATTCATATGATGAATCAGTAGACATGTGGTCAGCAGGTGTAGTGCTTTACACAATGCTAGCAGGATATCAACCCTTTGAAGAGGAATATCTCTAGGATTTGATTGCTCGAATTTAAAAAGCAGATTATTCTTTTCCAGCTGATCCTTTTGATCATATTTCAGCAGATGCTAAGGATCTCATCAGCCGTTGTTTCAAAATTAACCCTAGAGAGCGTATAACTCCTGATGAAGCTTTAAAGCATTCATGGATTCAAAAAGAACAAAATCTTTAACCTCTCAGAGCAGGAGAAACTTTATCTCTTAATCTATCTAAACTTCTTTCACGTTATGCTGCATACAAAAGTCTAGGTCTGATTCGTGCTAGCCCAAAAAGAAAACAAACATTTTGTCCTTCAATGCTAAATCGAGAAATAAACTCTCCCGAAACGGCTTCTCCTCCTCCAAGTATTTTTGGATTAAAATAAGAAGAAAAATTGTAATTTATCGAAGGAGATAAGAGATTCAAATCTCCATTAAAAAAAGGAGAACTATTATCTCCTATCAAGGTTTCTCGTAAACTTTCTCCTTCTCCCAAACGTCGTCCTAGAGGGAAATCTGAATAATCAGAATGCCTTGAAAATGAGCGTGAAGATGAAGAAGGATATTCTTCTGGTCTATCGAGTCAGTAGAATTTAGACGATGAGAATCTAGATATTTGCTAAAGTTAAATCAAGAGCATCGATGAAACAACTATTGGAAAAAGGCATCAAAGAAAATCTGCCCTTACGAGCATAATACACAATAGATATAAACTCAACGAAAGTGAATAAATGATTGTATAATAACTTGAAGATGAAGAAAAACATGGCAAGCCAGCAATGACATCTGATATGGTATAAATAGGACATTTATTGAGTTAAAAAATTAATTGTGAACTTCATTAATCAGGAGATAGCTCCCCTCAAGATTGGAAGAATTCTATTTAATAAGATCCATAGAGAACTTCAAGCTTTTGAGGAACATTATCTATGATAATAAATATTTAATGTATGTCTATTTGTCCTTTTTCATGTTAATTATTGTTAGATTTTTCATTTTTTATGATTATTTTTTCTTTTATCTTTATTCATTGATTTGTCTGTTTCTTCATGAAAATCTTCTGATTCTTCATATTTTAATCTATTTTTATATTCAAATGACTTATTTGAGTTGCTGCTTGAATGTGTGTCTAATGTGTTTATTTAATTATTCTTGTGGCTTTTCTCATTCAATAATCTGGTGAACATTTACTGTGGCATTTCAAATTAATTCAGTAAGGTTGTTGGCTTTTAATTAAAAAATTATTATCTATCTTCATCGGAAACTTGTCTTTTCTCATACAAATTATATGTAGGTGCCTTAAATTCTATCTGTCCTTCTGCTTAGCCAATATTACAACTTTCATTTTCTACCTTAGCAATCTTTTATTCTTCTCTCTCATCAAAATCAGTTTCATGAGTAATCTTCACTTTCTAAACACTTTTATTATTCTTCTTAGCTTTTATTACAGACATGACTTCCTCTAAATCTTCTTCTGCGAGTTCTTCTAATTTAGAGAGGATCCTAGATTTAATGGAAAGATTATCATCTTGAATTTCATAATATTCCTATGCATCTTAATCGTTTTCTCGATTATCTTGTTATTATGAAATTTACAAAAGTTACTCATCAACAACCTGATTAGGAGGAGAGTAATCTAAATGATTATTGTTTACTCCACGGAGATATGCTTATTCTTATTATTAATTTCTATTCCTGATAATATCTGTAGAATTATGAAATTACCCCTAATTTCTTGAATCCGCATACAATTTGAAAGAATCTTTACTTTTAGAAAAAGGTGCTGATAGACTTTGAGTGTTTTGAGAATATCTCATTAGGTCAGAGTCTTTCAAACTGTTTATCTGCTGGGAATTACTAATTTCAAAGACATTGCTGTATGCATTCAAAAGTGACTATTTCATGAATTCCCTAGGATTCTATTTGTTCTGATCTAATTCATTTATGCGCTTCTTCAGCTGTTTTCTCAATCGTTGGAGGTCTTTTTTATCCATTTTTTATATTAATTTCTAAGTTGTTTATCTTGATAAATCTGAATTCTATAATATTTCTTCTTCCTCAAACACCACATCATTATTCTTATTTTCCCTAGCCTACAAGCCAAATGAGCTAACTTTACCAAAGCAAGAGTCTTCCACTGAAGCAGGATCAAGACTGTCACGTGAGAAAGTAGGATATGCTTATGCAACAGGATAATCTTTTTTACCTCTTGATGAACTTTCTAGTTATTTCCCATTTTCATTTCTTTTAACATTCGCAAACTATGAGACATTTTCTTTGTCATTCTTCATATTCTAAGAGCCTTATAAATGACACAATAACTTTTATCTCTTTTAGTCTAAGATTCTCTAAGCAATTTTAATTTCTTCTACATCTTATTATTACTCTTCTTCATTATTCTCAACATTTCCTCCTAAAAACGATTCTTTTGAAATAAAATGTTCATTTTAAGAAGTCTAAGCTTGTTATGTTGAAATCGATCTGACATCTCCTTACAACATTCTCTAAGGAGTATTCTCCTTGCTATTACTTGTGATCCGTTAGGTTTAAGTTGGAACATTCGAATAATTTGTGCAGTATTGTTAACTAATTTTCTTAAGAGAAGATGTTAATTCTTCCATTTTAGAGTGGAGTTATTTTACTTCTCTCAATGACTTGAAGTCTTAAAATTCTTCCTTAAAATAGAGATTACATGCTGATTAATCGTTGGTTGCATAATTCAAGTTTTATTTCTTCCAGGTATTGTAAAGCTATTCACTTTCTCCATTCTTCTTCTTGATAATTACTCGTTCAGGTTTATTCGCTGAAAGAGCTCGCGGATACAGATCAGTAGATCCATTAGCTTAGTTTACTCCTCTCATAGACTTTGAGAAAGGACTCAAAGAATTACGCTAATGTTTAGATTGTATCACTTTGCTATTTTGATTTGCAAGTAAGTTACCATTATCATCAAGATTATCAGACAACTAACGGTTTATTTGAGTGGAAATCATGAAGCTTCTATTCAAATTTTCTTCAAAAGGTAAGGACTAACTCAATTTGTAGTTTCCAATCCCTGATAAGTTCTCACTTCTGCCTGCTGTTCCTCTCTAAATAAAAACTGGTTTAATAATAAGAATATTTGGAAAATTCAAATAAGTACATTTTAAACTTCTGCTGTGCTGCTGCTTTGATATTATTAAAGTAAATTCATAGATTATTTTAATTTTTCCTTCAATATGAGAGTGTCATTCAGTATGCCTTGCTTTTCCTTTTATGAAAGATTCAAGCGATCATTGAATTCTTTTGAGTTTTCTTGGATTTTCATTTGAAGAATTTCTTTGATTTGTTTTTCTTCTGCAAGTCGTTTTATCAGCTATCCAACTCTTCCCTTGTCTTCTGGACGGAGATCCATTAATACAGCTTTTTTTCAATAAGCCATATGAGATGATGAACTCGATTTATAAATATATTATTTACCATTTGCTGATTAAGTTTCAGAAATAAATTTTTTCTTGTTTGCTGATTCTTAATTCCTGCTACTTCTACCATATCTACTGAGATCATGGCAATCCTAATAGATGGTTTGATTGTTCCTTGAATCAAGGCTTTTTTATCTACCATACTTCAGTTCAGTTTTGAGAATCCCTTTTCTCTCTTGCTGACTGTCTGTAGATTGCTTTCTAATCATCGAGAAATTCTGTTTTTTTCAAAATTAATAATTGATTCTTTTTCAGCATTGTATTGTTTCTCAAGGCAAACTAAACAATTTTTAAAAAAAATTATTTAATAAAAACAATTAGGTTTAACTGAAAAGGTACTTTTAATACCACGAGCAGAATTTATTGAAAAGAATCTGCAGAGCCAGTATTTTTTGACGAAATATGGTCAAAACAATGAGAATCTGTTTGTAACATTATTTCTCTACTCACAATGATATTATGAAATATCTTAACAAAATTTGTCATTTTTAATTATCTTAATGCAATAAATCAAATGCATCGTGATTCTTTGGTAAACAAAATCAATTTTTAAACTAATTGTCATTTCCAATTTTCTTAGCAAAAATACTCTTAAAAATGTATGTTGAAATTTCTAAAATATTCTGGAAACGTATTTGTTGTTCTTTTATGTTCTATCTTATTCATTTATTTTATCTATTTCTTTTCCAAACACTATGAATCTCACTTTAAATTTTAGTAATTCTTCTTGCTTAAAGTAGAAAATAATTAAAAATCAACAAAAATAACTTAAAACATGCTGGCAGGAAAACGCATTTGCTTAGTTGGTGGATCTGGCTATGTAGGCACAGCAGTTGCCAAAAGGGCATTAGAACTTGGGGCTAAAGTATCTGTTGTGTCTAGAAGAGGTGCACCAGAACACTAGCAACCCTGGTAGAATAAAATTGACTACATAAAAGGAGATGCTAACAAACCTTCCACATTCGCTGAACATCTTGAAAAAACAGATGTGGTTATCCACACAGTTGGAACTCTCATTGATACTACGATTACAAAAGGAAGTAAACCAGGAGATCCTGGTACATATGAGCTTATGAATCGTGATTGTGCTATTAAAGTAGCTGATTTACTTGACTCCTTTGGAACATGTAATTAACAAAAAATATGAAAAAGTTCACATTTTCCAAGTTTCTATTTCTCCAAAAGCTAATTTGTTTTTGTTTTACAACTCCTCAGCTAAGAAAATGGTGTATCTGAGTGCATCAGGCCATCCTCCATTTATTCCGAGATACATAACCACAAAGGAAGAAGCAGAGAATCACATCTTCTCAAAGAAAAATCTCAAAGGAGCAGCCTTAAAGCCAGGATTCATTTATAGTCTTTAACAACGTTGGTGGAGCCTTCCACTCAAATACAACATCGATGCATGGAATACTTTCCATGGGCATATTTCGAAAGTCGTACCCAATAATGGATTCACTAATAAATTCTTTTAAGAATTTTACGTAGAGAGAGCTGTCCTTCTGAATGATGTTGTCGATGCCTCTCTTTATTGCGCCTCTCATCAAGACACTGATGGCATGCGCCTTTTCAACAAAGATATCGAACATTACTCAGCTAAATTATCCTCAGAAAACCCATCAAAATCTGCTCGCTGAAGATGAGATTAAAAGATGATTCAAAAGAAGGTTGTTTGTTGTGTGTTTAACAATAAGAAGATTACAACTTCTTTGAATTGTTGTAAAACTTCTTCTCGCTGTTTTAGGTATTAATTATCTCATCAAACGATCAAATTTTTCTTGTCAAATCGAATTAATCAGTAAAATATTATCACTGATCTCGGCAATGAACATTAATCAGGGTGTATTAAAACTCCTTAAGAGTTATCTATGAATCATAATAGATAGTTATTATTTTAAAAATATCAAATTAATAGCTAAAAATTGAGTTTATTTGGAATTATTATTTGCAGACTGAGTAATACTTGGATAAGTAAGCGAATAATACAGTTTTAGAATTAATTTCTAAGATCAAGTAATTTTGTTTGTAAAGTCATGAGAAATCAAGCTTCAAATTGTGAAAACTAATAGTTTATCGATATCTATCAGTGTCTTAAAACCTAAACCGAATAACTCACCTAAAACAAGTAAAAAAGATGCAAAAACAAACTGATAAGTTTACATTCTGCTGAATAAAATCACAGTATTGATTCACATTTCATTAAACCAGATAGTATCTAAGCAAATAATCTACATTGTAGAGGAATCTTACAAGAAATATAAAACTCCCCAAACAAAAGTTAAAAAATAGAAAAACACTTAACTACTTCTCCTTTACTTCCTTAGAATAACATTTCTTAAATAATTAAACCATCTCAAACATTGCTCTATTAGCCTTAGTTCATTTCAAAGCTACCACAGCAATAAAATTAAAAATAAGCACAGTAATAACAATAGTAATACTTCTATTAGAGCTAATAGCAGTAATTCCCTTAGAATGCTAAATCAACTCTTTAAGCTGGCTAAAAAAAACAATCTGCCAGCAAATTCAAAACAGAAATATGCAAGAATTGGATCAAATATGGGAAGTGTAATTATGGATAGAAATGTTTATTTGCACATGGAAAACAAGATCTAAATGAAAAAACTTAAAAAGTTTCAAGGCACTATAAAGCAAAGTTATGTGAGAAATTTCACACTACAAGTGTATGTACTTATGGGTCTCGTTGTCTGTTTATCCATGAGAATAGATCAGTTAAAGAAATTAAGACTTTTGGGTTTTTTTAAAGGAGATTCAATAATTTCTGCTAGGAATATCAATTATTTATGAATAGCAAGAATTAAACGAAGATAAATTGCTTAATGGCCATTCCATCTCGTCTTCCATTTTTTTAATCTCTAGCAGAACATACCAGCTTAATACTGTGCTGATATTTTTTTTCAAAAATGCATTCATTAATTAATTGTTTTTGTTATTTAATTGTATTTTTTATCTTAATATTATAAAAAAATTTCTTGAAAGAAAACAAGGAAAATAATGTAACAAATTTATAATATTTTTATAATATTAAACAAATCCATTTCCTGAATTGATAGAAGATAACACAAATATTGGTGTATTTGGAAGGCATTTAAGTTATCAAGGGAGAGAATGAAGAGGATTGAAAAGAATAAAAAAAAAAAAATAGAAAATAGAAAGATTGCGGTAAAAAGATAGATTTAGCCAAAAAACCAAGGAAAGAGTTTAGATGGTAATTAATTATTAATAAAGTAGGAGTTTAAGATGTAAACAAAGACATATTATTTTAGGAGTTGAGTCAAAATGAAGAGGCACCAAAAAGAGTCAGCTCAAGGACAGCAGCGAAAAAGTAAAATTACTCTAGATAAGGGTGGAATGTTAAGAAGGAGAGGAAAATGGGGATTTGGCTGGATTTAGAAGATTCTGAGAAGTGCTACTAAGATTATTAGCGGCTACTTTAAGAGAATTTTTAATTTTCAATTTGATATGCTTACTGAATGGAGAGACTAACTTGAGTTACTTACATGAACTTTTAATGATCTTTTTAGGGTTGACTACGTTGAGTTGGCTAATGGAAAGAATGATGGATACTTCGATGAGTTTGAAGAGGTAGAGATTCTCATTAATTAATGAGTTACATAAACCCGCCATGTTTTTTTGAAAAGGACGAGAAACCCGCCAGATCTCGTTAACGATCCAAAAAAAGAAATAGAAAGTACTCAGGTGACAGTTAAGATGAAGATGGGGAATATTACCAGAGTTCACATAGGAAGAGAGGTTCTAAGTCAAGAGGTTATTCCAGCAGATAAGCTAGAAAATGCGCGTAAATTTTCTTATTCCCAGTTTATTTTTTAAAGATTCGCGGGCGGCTTAGTTTGGGTTATGTTTGAAATAATCTGAAAAATTGATTGTTTTTTTGTGCCAGTTATTTCTGATTATTATTTTTGATTTTTGAACATAATTTATTGTTGATTGATTAATAGTTCACCAGATAACCAACTCTCACTGTTATTGAAATGGAGATGTGAAAATAACTTGCAAATACAGAACAATAGTAAAGCAACTAACACAAAGTAAAGTAGATTAGTTTGTTTGAAATTTTGAAATAATTAAGTGTGTATTTATTGTTGTTTTCAGGATTGTGATGACTTAGAATATCTTAAAAAGTGATTTAAGCAAGTTTGGAAAGGACTTATAAGCAATTTTTATCAATGTTTTGTGGAAGACAAACAGCAGACTGAGCCAAAATGGAAAATCTATTAATGATCTGAAACATCTAAAAATCCCTTTAGAAGCAATGAAAGGAGGGATAATATTTATCTCATGTGAAAAAGAAGTTCTTGGGCAGCTGATGGATACAATGGAGAATTTAGGATTCACATATATTGAAAATTTCTAAGTGATTTTCTTGAGTTCTGAAAAATGCCTTTCATATTTATCTGATAAAGAAACAGGCAGTTCTGCGTCTCTTGGAGGAGAATCTACTGCTAGTTAATCTCATTTAAAAGAAGGATTTGATTAGAATTTTGAAACAAATATTCCATCTTCGAATTCTTCTCTAAAATCGACAAAAAAGAATTAAAAGAAATCGAAAGTATCAGCTATCGATGATCAACTTCAATTTGAAGAATTAAGGAACTTAAAATTATCTAAGATTCCTGAAAAATCAGAACCATAAATTATGGAAGATAAAGATAAAATAATTGACAGTATTCCAGTGCTGAAACAAGCAACGATTAACGATCTCTTCCTAAACAATGATTATCCTGTGTATAAAAAATCTAAACACACAATTCTGATGTTCAGAAAAGTATGATATATTTAGGTTTTTTTCAACTACTCTCTAACTCTAGCCTTTTTTAGTTTGGAGAAAAAGGAACGGTACTTGAACTTCGTCATTAGAGGACATCAGATGTTGTGTTTGAAGTATCAAATGAATTTGATCCTTCAAGTAAATAATTTATTTTGGTGTTATTGATAAAAGAATTACCTAATATTTTGTTGATCAGATTTAGATTAATAACTCAAGGGATATGTGTATCAAATGATTGAGACTTTATTGCCTAAAGCACAGTTTGATTCTAGTCAAGGCAAAAATAGCTTCAAATTGATGGAATTGTAAGATTCTATTTAAGTTAAAATACTAAGAAATTTCTTAACTTTTTTCTTTTTTTTCTTTTTGAATATCAAAAGATTCGCAGATAAAGACCATCCTCGATCTGGTTGGATTAGTGTGTGTGAGAAGTGAGGAGATATTATTTAAATTTAAATCTTTGTTAATTCACAAAAATCGATTATTAAAATAACAATCAGTGTTTTGTTTAAAATTCGTTTGCTTTGTAGGATATTATTTATATTTTTTCGTGTCATGTTAATTAACCTTCAAGTGAAGAGTCTGTTTCTTTTTTATCAATAGAAATTAGATAAATAAAAATAGAAAAGAAGAAGGTATTGAATTTCGATTAAATTTTTTTTTTGGAAGTCCCTATGAGCTCATTTAAAAAGAAAGAAAAACCAGGAGCACAAGATGACACCAACAAGGCTTAGTTTGGACATCCCGAATTAGATGCTATCTTTGGAAATGCCATTAAAAAAGGCACTCTTATTCTCCTTGAAGAGGATTACCCAACTTCGATGTACATTTCTCTGTGTCGTTACTTTGTTGGAAGTGGATATCATGCAGGTTAGAAATGTGCAGTGTATGATACATTTCCTTCTCGATGGCCAACGATGATTCCTGTCACAAGCACACGAGAAGAGGCAAGAAGCTAAGAGTAATAGAAAAAATAGGAAGTTTCAAAGATTGCTTGGAGATACGACTCTATGGACATAAAAGTGAAAGAAGAAGCAGGTTTGAATTCATAAGGAACTAGATTGGATCTCAGCAGAAGTGTCTAAGATGAAACAGCTGTTCTTAAGCAAATTTCATCCAAAAATGTAAATGATTTTAGTAGTTTAAGAGCGCTTTTCGATGACATTTGTAACTGGATGCATGAGTCTCTTTCAAGTGAAAATGACACAAAATTACAAAAAGTTTGCATAACAAATCTTCTAGGGAATTTCTCGAAATTGTCACCAACAAAATAAGAACTATCATCTTTTGCTCAAGCACTGAAAACATTATCTCGAGCATCTCATTTACTCTTAGTGTTCACCATTCCACCTTCGCTTAATGAAACACTTAAATCAATACTGTATCTAAATTTCGATATTGTCCTCAAAATAGAACCACTTTTTGAAAACACATAATTCTTAGATTTCAGTGGACTTCTTCACATTCTAAAATACCCTTAAATCAATAATTTCCTTAATTTTAAGCTTCACACTCTATGTTGGGGCCTAAAAGCATCTTCCAAAAAGAGGATTGAAATTGAAAACCTTTACATTTAGCCTCCTGAACAAGATAATCTACAAAACAATAATGTTTATGCTGAAGAAAACAAAACGAAAACAATTATTTGTTCTAATAAACCTTCTGGCAAAAGTGATCTCGATTTCTGAATATCTTTGTGAATCATAATTTGTGTATATTTTTAAGAATTAATGTCTTGAAAGTGATAATATTCTTGGAATACAGGATACAAAACAAAGAAAACATAATTATTTTTTATCATTTTTTATATTTCTTTATGGGGTCAAGCTTTCCTTAGATATGAAAGGGTTTAATTTATGGAGAGATGGTAATGTTGTTATTGACAGATTCTTAAATAACTTAGTTTTTGATTTCCAATGGAGGTACAATTATGACTGTCTATCCGTCTTATGCTTCTTGTTCGCATTTAGCAGCGATTTGATTGAATATTTATTCTAGAGAAGTTTAGTTGATCATGTATGAGACAACTTACAGTTTCTTTTAGTTTTCTTGCATTAATCCAAATAATTAACCTACACTTAACTGAGAAAATACCTTTATTTTACAGAAATTATTGAACTATTCTAAGACTTTATACTATTCTCCAAAAGCACCTTAGCAGAATTCTGTAATCGAGACATTTATTCTGTGAAGAAAGATCTTCTCGGCAAGCAAACGGAGTTCAAATTGATTACCTCTTTCTAATTCAAAAGCAAGCTATGCAGCAAATCCACCTTTTGATATCTGCATCTAGAAGTCCATGGCCTAGATATTTGAGAGAATTTACGTAATATTATCGGAGTTAACTAGATCTGAGAGTGATTTACCCTTGATAATTTTCTAAAGATCTTATTCATGAGGAAGACTAGTTTTAATGTCAATCTCAAATCCTTTACCAAATTTATTTTTAAGATGCTAAATACTACCATAGCACTAGAGATTCCCACCTACAACAATACCAACTTTTGTGCCTAATGCTTCAGCTTCTTCCATCGAGTGAGTTGTTAAAATTATCGATGATTTCTTACTTTCCGTTGAAATTCTACTGATAACATTCCACATAAACCTCCTATTCCCTGGATCCATACCTGTAGAAGGCTCATCAAGGAACACAATAGGTGGGTTAGCTAGCATAGCGATAGCAACGGAAAGTTTTCTCTTATTACCACCTGAATATTTTTCTGCACATACATTTTCAAATTATCTTAAGTTCATTTCATCTAGTTTCTCATCGACAGCTTGGGGTATTAGCTTGCTAGGTATTCCCTTGATGGCGGCATATAGTTCAAGATGTTCTCTAGCTGTTAGATTATCAAGTAGCGCATCAAACTGAGGACAATAACCAATGTATCTTTATGCTTAGCTGATGTATTGCGGGATCTTGTAACCTTAAATGTAAACTTCTCCAGTCGCAATTGTTTCTTCACCAGTGAGCATTTTCATGGTTGTTGTCTTGCCTGCACCATTTGTTCCCAAGAAGCAAAACACTTCCCCTTATGTCAGGGAAAAGTTCATATCGTCAACAGCGATTTTAGGTTAGCCATTGTTCTACAAGAAAACTTTACGTAATCCTCTGACAAGAACTGATTTTTCATCTGATTTGGCTGTTAAAACCTAAGCCTTTTCGATGGCTACATCTTCATCAACTGGCTTAGGGATATAAGGGTATTTATCTTCTTTACTTAGCATGTGTTTTCTAGTTCTTCTTCCTTCAATCCAAAATAAGACCAAGATAAAAAAGGCACATTCTCCTAATAGCATGTATAAATCACCTCCATATCCATCGATATCCATTTAATCTGGAAGCTTAGAGAGCTCATAAGTTTATTTGTATGACTACCTGTTGCATAAATTGGAAACTCCATAAGCGAATGCAAAAGAAGGAATTACTCGGAATACCCAGTGAATGTAAAGTGCTACATTTTTAGTTAGACTTATAAATCGTAAAAGTGTGAAGGTAATGCCTCCAATACCGCCAATAAGAAAGTTAATAAAGAACTAAGAGAGCTGAGCATTCCCGTAGTCTTTGTAGAGATATGAGCAGACGTAGACAAATGGAATTATTGTAAAACCGTAGACTATAAAGATTAAGAATAAGTATCCGAAATTGCCTTACTCGATTAGAATTGTCATGTCAAAGATGTAAGCGAAGAATGGGCATATTATAGCAGGTATAAGATATTTCACGATGTCAACGAAGAAGTTAGAACACCAATATGAGAAGCAGCTAGCACCACTTACTATTTACTAGTGTTTAATATGTTCTTCTCTTTCTCGTACAATGAAAGTGATAACACTAGCTGGAATGAAAGCCATTCCAATTGAAAAGATCAGTGAAATTATCAGAGATTTCAAAGAACCTTAGAAACTAATAAAATTATAATAAAGAAAATTAGTGAAAAATCTTATGAGAATTGCTGTTTTGTGCTTGAAATATTACCCCCAAGTGTAGTCTGTGAGTAGGAGAGGCTTGTTCTTCACAGTGATTGTGATTTCTCTGCCAAGAATATTGTTGATAATTGCGTTATTGAAGGAATTAATGGAGATTGGGTTTGTGTTGATCGATTGAGTGTTGACTAGCGATGTATATTAGAAGTCAGTTGGGGAATTGTTAGTGACATAGATTCCATATTTCAGAGCAGGATTTTTCTTTTGGAACAATTCAGTATTGAAATCAGATAAAGATGCTGCAGAGGAAGTTTTATATGATAAACTTGACAAAGAAGGTAAATATTAACTAACTGTTCCAATTGTACCACCTAAATATACTTCCATATTGGATTCGTCTTTGCTGTATTCCTCAAGAGTCAGTTTAATTGGGTCCCAATTTGAGAAACTTAAGGAGGACGAAGCAAGAAACCCAAGAGCTATAAGCAAAATGGGTAGGAAAATTTCACATCCAAAGCTTTTGTAGTCTCTTTTGAAGTAAAGGTATCTTTTCTTGCATAGGGCCCAGAAATGAGCCTTAAATACATTGAAAAAGCCAGAAATACGATCTTTTTGAAAATCAAAATCAAGTGGTTCGTCTTGATGAATTTTCATGGCAGCAGCTTTCTTTTCGAAGTGATTATCACTCAATGTAGCAACTTTTAGGAAAACTTACTCGAGAGTTGTATTTGATATGCCGTATGATCGAATGAGAAGGTTTTTTAAGTTGGAATCGATTTTTTGGAACATTTCACTGAAAATCGGTAGATATTTTTTAGGAACTGCGAAAGTTAATTCAGCCGATACATCAGAAACGATAGTACTTTCAGGTGCTATTTCAGACATGAACTTACAAATTGGCTCAGAAGAAGAAGTGTTTTCTTCTTTTATGAAAGTTAGATTGTATCCATCACCGTAGCTTTCTTTGAGGAATACATTTGAGCCAATACATGAAATTTTCCCATCAGAAATGATCCCAATACGATCGCCCAAACAATCAGCTTCATCCATGAAATGAGTTGTTAAAATCACGATCTTAGAAGATTTGTAGTTCTTAAGCATTTCCCAAATATGTCGTCTTGCTGCTACATCCATTCCACTAGTAGGTTCGTCTAGAATAATTACTTCACTTCCACCTTTGAAAACAATTAATAAAATTATGAAATTGTTTCTGTAAAACAAAAAATCTTACCTATAAAAGCCATTGCAACAGATAATTTTCTCTTTTAGCCTCCAGAAAGACTGCTACTTACGATGTCAGTCTTTTCAACAAGATCTACATCTTAGATAATCTTCTTGATAGCTGCGTCTTTGCCTTTAGAAGGCATGCCTTTCAGAGTACCAAAGAGTTCAAGATGCTCTTTGACTGTAAGTTAATCGAAGAGGATGTCATGTTGTGGGCAAACTCCTTCATAAAATATAAAATAAATGACTTTACAAAACTGGATTAATCTTGAAATATTCATTTACCTAGAATCTAACGAATTTCATCCATATCCTGTAGGACATCAAATCCTTTGATTGATGCAGAACCAGATGTTGGTGCAATCATTCCTGTGAGAATCGATAAAGTTGTTGTTTTTCCTGCACCATTGTGACCCAGAAATGCAAAGATTTGTCCCTCATACATTTGAATATTAAGGTTGTCCACTGCGATTTTCGTTTGTCCATCACTTTTGAAGATCTTTTACAGATTGGATATTTTGATTGTCTAAAAGAAAGGAAAATGTAAAATAACTAGCATCTTAAAAGCATAATTTTACCTTATTTTCTTGTTCTTATTTGTGTTTCTCTTCATCAACTTCTTCAATTAGAGAGAAATGTTCTGCTTCTTTGAATGATTACACAGCATATTTTTATGAATACGACAACCCAATGAAGAACAATGGATGTTTCTTTTATCCAAATTCGTTTGGGAAGACTTAATCAAGATACAGGAAGAGGATCAGATAAACAGCAGCATTTATTATGCAGGAGATGTATGAATATGAGAGTTTTTATCCATCGATAGTAGTTGTAACTTTATCAAATGAGAAATCTTCCTGTAAATTTTCATAGAGAGTGAATACTCTTCCGCCAGCTGCTACAGCACTGTGAGGGAATATCGATGCTTTGACGTACATATCTGGAGAGATTTCCTTTTGATAAAAAAATGAAAGAAAAATGTCAGAAAAATAGGAAAAATTTTGCAAAAAGTATTTTTTAGAATTTACTTCTCCAGAAAGCATGAAAAGCTCATAAATGAACTGAAGGAGAAAGAACACAGTAGCAGTGAGTATTCCTGATCTTTAGTGAGAGAAGAAGACAGTAATGAAGAGACTTTGAGTGATGAGTGCTACGGAGAAGAGAAAATGATAGAAAAAAACAACTCCGAAACTGGAATGTTAGAAAGCAAGCTACTGTAGGGAGATTGCTATGAGAGCAGACAGAATAACATAATAAACTAGGTATGTTATGATCCAACTTGAGTAAAATGATGCTCTTCCTAGTCCCATGATCATCATACCTTCTTTAATTTTCTTTTCTTTTTCACTTAATATTCTGCTTGTCATTCTAAGAAATGTGGCGATCATTGGGAGGACTATGTAGAAGTTAATATTCGAGCCCAAACTGCTAACGAAATCTTGATAATCATAGCCTGATCTTTAGAATGGAGCGGTATGTGCTGTGATTTTATTTGTGGAAACCCCAGATTCTTCTTCTAAAATGAGATTGCTCACATAGTTGATGATTGGAGTAAATCCAGAGTTAATATAGTCTTACCATAATTCATCTTGTTATCTAAGAGCAGAAAATAACAAAGTTAGAGGCATAACAATCAATAAAAACAGCTTATTACTTCTCATAAAATCTCGTTTGCTTTTGGTATGGAACTTCTGTGGCAAATGTCAGATTATAAGAAATCTGGTAGTTGTAGTTACTATTCATCCAGGAAGTAAAAATAACTCCAAAACAAATCTGTGGAGGTCTCTCGTAAATGTAGCCAGGTTTTGTAATGTGATCATCAAAAGATGCCTTGTCATTGAAGAATACTACTTCTAAATGTTAAGGGTAGCCTGACAAAAACAAATACCAATTAGAATTTGTTAAACTTTAAAAAGTCATACTTTCAAGAATCGTTTTAAGTTTCTGTGTGATAGGGATGTTTGGAGCTAAAGCAACTTTACCACCATAGTCAGAATCCAAACAATCCTTCATAGGCCCTGCAAGACTATTATAGCTGGGAAACAGTGTAATCTAACTTGTTGTGTAGTCTTTGTCATCGATAGTTTTAGAAGGAATAGTGAAGCGAATTCCAATCAGAATAAATGCAAAACATATGGGGACAAGTAATTCACAAAGTGTTCCTCTTCGATCCCTCTTCCAGAGGATGTAATTCTTTTTCAGCAATCCTGCCAAATGATAGAAATAGCTTGCCATTTTTGGTTAAGCAAAAATATTATTATTTTTAATTGAATATTTTTCTTTTGATTGTTGTTGTTATTATTATTCTAAGTTTCAAGTCAAGAGATGTTGGTATTCTATTTAAATGAAGGGTTGTATTGTGTATTAATTCAAGTTTGTCTTTAAACATATCAAAGGATCATTGTAGATTTAGTATTAACTTTTAATTAAATACAAGAGCAAATATGTAAGACATTCTTTACCATTCCGATAGATTCTTGCAGATTATTTGATTTGATCATTTTTGATATTGTATCTATATTAAAGCTAAATCAAATTTCGATCAGTTTTTGTCAGATTAGAAATAAGAATATTATTCCTTTCTTATTATTACTCTTATTAATTGTTTAGGATTTATGTTTTAACTTAAATATTGAATGCATTTGAAGGTTTAAAGGTTTAGTAGTTTTTATCTTGTAAAAAATGATCATTTGAATTGAAAATGGCATATTAATCTCGTTTTGCTTTGCTTTTGATTGCTTATGAATTCTAAGATTGGTTTCAAATTCATATTTATTCTTCTAAAAGTAATTCCCAAGAATTTATGTTTATCTGATGGTTTGTTTAAATTTTGAATTATTTGACTAGTTTTCTCCCTGTTTTCAAAAAGAATAATAGATAATATTTGTAGTATTCTAATAGGTATTCAAAAAATAATAATGAATCTTCTAAATTATGTGGGAATATTATGAAAATAAATAAAAAATGAAAGAAACAAAAAAGAAAGATAACTAGTTTAATTGTAAATATGATTATTGTAATTTACAAAATATGAAATTATAGTTTTATTTTAAATATTTTCTCAAAATTGTTGTCCTGAGAACTTAATGTATTTTAATAGGTAAGCTATGTAATGAAATATGTGTTTTTGTTTGAGAAAACAAGAGCTTCAATTGTTTGTTTTAATTTAAATGATTTAATATTTCAAAAGATTAGTTGAAAAAAAGGAGTTTCATTTGAAGGGAGAGATACTGCTACGAGGGTTCCACTTCAGTTAGAGAAGGAATTAATATGTACATCGTCATCAGAATCTTCATCTTCACTCAGATATGAATTGTGTGTTTTTTTAGAGGAATAGCTGTATCTTCGAGAAAACTATTAAGAACTATGATATTTATTATCTTATTCTTCATCTTATTCATCTTCTTCGTCTTCATCATCACTATCTCGATCTATTTTGATGTCTTTAATGGTAAGTACTTTATCGGAATCTAATATTTTAGCAGAAGGATTCATCTCAAGAGTTGAGGCTACAAGTTTTTTATGTAAAAAATTAACGGCTTTTTCAAGGAGTTCATCACCACTACACTTGTCATCATCGGAATACTAGATTAATGAGAAAGGAAAGTTAATTAAGGTTAGAAAAAGGAAAAAAAAAAATAATAAATACTAGTTTGGATTATTTCTGAAAAGTTTAAAGTATTATGATAATATCTTGAAGACATGAAATAAAAATATTGGGTAAGTATGATTGTATGATAATTTTACTTGCTAGATCAGTTATGAATATTGATTTGGTATGCACAGATCTGATTCCTTAAAGCATGGAAATTTTTTAAGTTTGATTGATCCATCTTCAGAAAGTGTTTTGAGATAGACTTCTTCAGCAAAGACAAGTTTTTAAGGATTTTTAGATTTTTTATTCAGTAGTTTGTTAGAAGATATTGAAAGTTATTTGGGTTATTTTTATTATCTAGGTTTCCGAGTTTTAGAAGAATTATTTTTTTAAGTTGCAGGGTTATCATTATCTCCTGTATTTAGATTCTATTAAGAGGAGCATATTTGATTTTAACTTGCAACTTTAGTTTTTTTTGAAAATTTATTATTAATTTTAGTTTATTTTTTAGTAGGTGTTGACTTCTATTGCTGATTTTATGAAATAGTAAAAATGTTGATAGGATCGGATGAATCATTTGTTAATTTCTTTTTAATCGGCTCACTCATGACTAAAGTCTTTGCAATTTCTTAGAGTTCAAGAAAAAAATCGATTTCTTCTTTTGGGGTGGGGGCTTGATTTAAGCTAGAGGCGGAAGAGAAAATTTCCCTATGTGGAATCAAGGCAGAAGTGTTATTTTGAATAGGAGCTATATGAAGAGGACTATGGAAATCTGTTTCTGCTGAATCAACTTCAACGAGATCAGTTTCCATCTTGAACTCACTGGATGCTCTAAAAGCATGGGTTTGCGAGCCTTTTTCGGTGACTTGAGAATGTGTGCGCTTGAGAGGTTTATCATGGCTAGGAATTTTAATTTTTTTATTTTATATTTGGGAAATTGATTTTTTCCCTTCAGTGTTTTCAGAGCAGAAAGGAATGAAGAGATTCTCTAGGATCTTCGATGACTCTAAGCAAGATATTTCCAACGGACTAGCGATCAAAGGAGTGTTTTAACCTGCAGCAGGCATAAAAGGCGCAAAAATGAGAGAATTTGACTGAAGAGAAAGGGTTTAGAGGATGTTAAAATAGTCCAAAAAAGGGTATGAAATCTATGACATATTGAATATTTGATTAAAAAGCAGCAGAGGGGTGTTTCTTGATTTTTGTTTTGTTTCTTTCTTCCTTCCCTTGTGTTTTGGGTTCCTCGTTAATTAAATCAAATCTTAACTTCCCCTCAAACACATTTAAACCTCTTTATTGCTTGCGTTTTAATTTTTTTTCATTCAATTATTCCCACTTTCATATTTTTTTTTCCTTAATCTTTTGAGCTCATTCTCAGTTGATTTTTCATTAGTTCCTTTCTTCCTTTAAGATAATTTATAAATCTATTCCTTTTCTTAATTTTTTAAATTTTAAAATATATTTCTTTGTCTAATTCAAAAAGAGAAGAGATGTCTTTGATCTAAAATACAAAAAAATTCGAAATGTTTTGTTAATTATGAGTTTTTCTTTTAAAATTACTGCAAAATCAGTGAGACAATTTATTTGATAAATCTCCATAAGTTGTGATCACTGACTGCTGCACAAAAAAAGGAAAACATAAATCCTTCTCCTCTTGCTGGTATTTTGATATCAAATAATTTGAACTTTTAAAGTATTTTCACATTATTCTATGATTTACATTCAGTTAGTTCTGTTTATAAAAATTCAACATTTTTAACTCATTCAAGATATTCAAGTAAGAATGAAAGATAACATACAAATAAAAGGTTATTTTCATCATTTTGACAACAAGTAATAATGGTCTTAAATGCCAATATTTAGTCAATTTAGATGATAGAGTGTTTTTATTTCATGAAATTATCTCAACAAAATAATAATAGGAGAATTCTAAATCACTTGGAATCAAAGTTGAGGGATATTGCAGTTGTTGGAACTTGCAAAATTTTTTGTGCTACTGAATTATACTAGTTTGTCGGAGATCCTTAAGGATTAGAGGGATTACCTATGCCGTAAGATGTATTATTTTATTGATAATTATTGAAACTCGAGGATTTTAAGCTTTTCTAACTTGAAGATTAACCGGAAGACTGTTTCGATGGTAAGGTCTATATGGAACCCAAGGGTATTTCTTAAGTTTCCATCTTTTGAGTCCCAGGAGATTGGAAAGTAAGAGGTTAATTGTATGAACTCTTGCTGTTCGTAGCATCGGAGGAATAAACTGTAGAAATGCTGTTAACTTTATATGTACTTTGTGTCTTTTATCCTTAGAATGTATTCAAAGTTTATGCTGTAGTATTAGTTTATGTATTATAATTCTTAGAAGCTAGCCCGATTGTTGTATCAGGTGTCAATGAAATTGGCGAAACAGATGAAGATATTCCAAGTTTATTCGTGGACGAATTTGGAGTTGAGTAGAGAGTGCTTTTGTATGCGAAATTGTTGGATTCTTCTTTGGCTAATTACTTTTAGGGATTTGGTGTAGATGTTATGGACGAAGAAGCGTTGTTGTTTGATATTACATTAATAGAATATTGCTGCTGCTATGCATCATAAACAGGAGGAGATGCAAGTTAAGAATATTTAAGAGTTGTTCCATTCGAGCTATTCAATGCAGAGTTTTTTTCGTCAAAACTTGAATAAGATAGATTTTTAGTGTGAGTCTTAGCTTGAGGCTTTGATTACTAGAAAGTTGAATAGCTAGTAGTGCTGCTGTTATTGTTGCTGTTATATTTTTATTTCTCATTGCTTTTGAGAGCAGAAACAAGAGATGGAGAGTTACCTCTATTCCCTGATGGTGCTAAAAAAGAACTCTTTTGCGATTCTTCCTTAAACGAGCTCATTTTAGCTTAATCATGGATATTATTATTGATTTCTTAACTTTTATCATTGTAGGCACCATAATGAACATAATGGTTGGAATATTCTGAATTCAGAACCTTTTGATATTCTTAAGGAGTCAACTCAGATCGACGGTTATAGTCTTGCTTGGAAAGGGACTACTTAGAAGATATTGTTTCGGAAGAACTTGTAGCTTCAAAACCGCTTGCTGGTTGCTGGGTTTCCAAAAAAGAAGATTTAAAGGATGTCTTAGAATTTGAATATCGATGGGAAGGCTATTATTATGTGGTACTTGATGTGTCGTTCTACAGATTCGCATTGATTTTGTAATTATTTGGCTTCGAAATACTTTTTAGCTGTGTTTCTATTATATGCTCTTTTCGTTTATACTCTTCGTATTCTTTACTGGATGGACTGCATTCCTCAGCTGTTATTGTGTTATGCGTGTTAATATCTACAATCGATTTGTAATGTGACCCAATGTTGTCATGCTGTTCAAGATCGTTTCTTGTGCTAATTGTAGGATTATACATGCTATTTCTTAGATTTGCACTTTTTTCTTTTACTGTGTTTACGGAGATATTACTTGAAGGAACGAATGCCTGGAATTGCATGTATTTGCTAGCGACTTGCGTTAAATTATTATTTGCAACTTAATTCCTAGGAGTGACTTTAGAACCGCCTACAAACATACTCGAACGAAGATTTAGTTATCCTTTACCTTTGCTGCAATTTTTCGATTGAATAAGGTCGTTATTTTCCTCAAGAATCGCTTCATTTCGTTGTACCTTGTTCTTGATATAGGAAAGTTCATCTTATAGCTTCGCAAGTAGTGTATCTCTCAATTTGTCTTCTTCTGCTTCTCGTATGCTGCTGATATGTAATTAATCTATGTTTTCTTAGAGTCTCTTTTTCTCTTTCTCAAACGAAGAATACAGCTAGAAGTTAGAAAGTTACTGGCAATCCTATATGAACTTAACTTCGTAAAGGCTTTCAAGTTCCTTTTTGATTATTATCTTCATGTCTTCATTATCAGTTAGCTCTTTGTGCAGTTTCTAAATTACGTCTTCATTGTGCTTGATTATTCCCCTGAGCATGTTGACTTTATCGAGACGATACTTCATGTCCTTTTAATCCAACGCAGCAGGGTTAATTGTGTCCATAATTTCGTGGACGAGTCTTTCATTTTATTCTCGAGATTCGTTGTATTCTTCGAGATTCGATTCTAATTCTCGACTTCTAAATAAAATATCCTCAAAATGATCACTCAGTTCTGTAAATTTCTCTTGAAATATTTCAAACGGTGACTTTATCTACTTCACCTCAGCTCCTTCAGTAGCACTTGGTGATTAGTTTGCCATCCCTTACAATCGTTGTAAGAGTTCTTCATCACTGACTAGTTGGATATCCTCTTTTACAGTATCAGTAACCCGTCCATTATTGGTGGAGTTTATCAGTAATTCCTTTAAACTCTCTATCTATTCATGCATTTCCTTCACTTACTCTTCTTTTTCGATCGCATTGTAAATTTGCTTTACATTTTCGTACACTTCCTTGTGGATACTTTTCGCTCTCTAAGCATATTAAAGAGTGTTGATAGTCTCTTCAACGAACCTAAACGCAGGTGTGACACACCCAATAAACAATGTCTTAGCATTCCCTCCAAGACTCTCTTTTAGCAATCTAGTCAGCTTAGAATCCCTGTAAGGTACGTGTTTCTTTCGTTTATCATTTCCTGTGTTAAATATTCATGATTTACTTACACGAAAATGACCCCAAAAACTGATTTAAATTATTAGTTGAGAGATAAGTTACCTTGCGAAGAAAGGACGGTGATGCAATTACCCAGTGACAACAGAGACTTGTTAATATTTCCACCTTCTTTCAAGCGGATCCCTTTGCTTTCGGTTGCGGCTGCCCGTTCGCTGCCTGCTAAGTCTACCATGTAGAGTTTGGGAGTGAGGAATGTGGTCATCTATCCGTTATTTTCAATTTCCATTTCAATGGAAAGCTAGATTATTGCATGCGATCGAGAACTGAATTAGTTTAGTTTCGTAGTTGCCATCATTCTCCTTTTATTCCCTTGCCGAATTAGATACGAGATTTAATCTAAATTTGTAATGTCTTTTTCGGAAAGAAGAGGGCAGTTAACACCCTTTTCTGGATCTTCAAGAATCATGAGATTCTCAGCAGTCGCAGTATCAGTCGAAAGAAGGTCTCTAACTGATTCATTGTATATCTCGAGATAGCTCATTTTCAACTTGATTTTGGAACTCTCTGAATGCCTCGCTAGGACGAATTTAACAGTCTCTGAGACAATACCTCCTTTACAATCATTTTTCAACGCTTCAGAATTATCGTTTTTGAGTGGACCATCAACTTCTAGAGCTTCTGCATTTCCACTCCCTCGAAAAATTGTTCCTCCATTTGGGATGTCATTTCCTCCTAGACTTAGCACAACTGTCTATGGTTCTGCACAATTCTCTCCGAACATAGTAAAAGTCTTGCCAGATCCAGTCATTCCATAAACGAGAATTGTATGGCTAAATCCTAGATAGTTATCGAATTATAATATAATTTAATGTAAAATCTAAAAATGAATCTGCTCTCTAAATTACCTTTGAAAAGTGAATCAGAGATATTAGGCAAGACTACCTTATCGAAAATATCCTTCGTATTCGAATTTTAGTCAAAAACCTCATCGTAAATGAAGACTTTATCTCCTTGTGTGGTGTATGGCTGAACTAAGAGAATTGAGTTCTCAGGGCCTCCTCTAATGTACTTCATTGCTTCTTGGTGTCCTCCACTGTAAAATGAGGGATTGCTTGTAGGTCGAATTCTCACGCAGACATGGAAGTTAGAATCGTTATCCTTAGGGATGTTTTTCTTCATTTTCGCTAGTTGCTAGTTCCTTAGTGTTTTTGACTAAGAATAATAGAGAAAGTTGAGTTGATTTGCAAGAACTTCTGGTTAGAGAGTGGTTACCTTATTTTTTGATGTTTTTATTGTTTGCTTTTACTTTAATTTTTATTAGAATCACCTATGCTGCTCGCTAGTTGATCAGCGCTATTATGATCGATGATCATTACATGATGCTTCATATCCCCCAATAAAAAAATATACTCGTTTATTTTGAAAATAATAAACATTAAATGAGTTTATTATTGTGTGCAACAACCACAATTCACTATTCTTCGCTTGCAGGTTGGGAGGGGGAAATTCATGAGATAATTCTATTGGCGTTTTACTTTAAATAAATAAAAAGATTAATTTTACATGCTTTTTGAAGGTATTATTATTAATTCATCGATTGGTGGGTTTGTAATATTTAAAAAGTAATAATAAGGATAAATTATTCTTATTGTTTTTAATAGATGAGAATATCTAAGGGTTTTCAGTAATCTTTTGTAAGAAAAGGCTTAATTCATTGAGGTTCTTAACAATTCATGTATTCCACATTTTTGCTACTAAAGATAGATTTTTGGCGTAAAAAACAAAGAAAGTTGAAGAGATTGTTCTTCTTCTTCTTCTTTGTTGCGATTCATTTCTAACTTCATTATGCCATATCATTTCAGAAACACAATTTTTTTTGTTGGAAAATCAACCAATTTACAAAAATTAAATGATAATAAACTTGAAACACAAAAATATCAATCAAAATCAGTATATTCCAGAAAGAAAAATGAACAGCTCTTTATTACCCGTCGCACAATTTATAGGAGGGATCGCTGTCGGATTCCTTGCGACTTATAATGTTAGTCAAGTCTACTACTATGCAATCAGATAGAACATCAGAGAACCTCTCAAGAAAGCAGAACAAGATGGGAACGGAACATTTTCGCATCAATGTGAGATAGTATCCTCAGGCATTAAAAAAAGTGTTGGAGAACTTTTCTGAAATCGTTTTTTGTTAGACTATTTCGCGAATATGCGTTTTGTGATGGCATAACAATAACTTTAAACTAACATAACAGCACTGCTTTGATAGGATATTAAAGCTTTTTAGGATATTAGTGAAAGACATTTATGAAAATACAATTTAACTTCGTATTTTTAAATTTAATTGCGTGAATCTCAATTGGTATTTTACAGAAAGAAGAGAATGAATTTGAAAAATCATTGAAAATGATAATTCCCTCCTTTTTTTTATGTTTTCTTCATTATTTTTAATACTTTTGTCATTTTCTTTAGTGACTTTGATAGCTGGTATTACTTTGATTATCTCAGCATTAAATCTGATAGATCTTTTAAGAGCAAATTGCAAATAAGGGAGAGTTATGGGATGAAATCATTAATAAAAACAAAAAAAATCAAGTTATTTGTGTTATTCAGATTTAGGCAAGTTAGCTCTAAATAATCTTCGACTAAATCAAAAGTTGCTCTTCAAATAGAGTAAACTTATGAAGAATATGAACCACTGAAATTCAACATAAAAGGAATATTATTAAATGTCATTTGATGATCTTGTGACATACCGAATTGGCTTTGGGAAATATTAGAAAATAGCGATAGCAATTCTTGTAATGATAGATCTAAATGATGGAGTTTAGCTTGTGTTGATGTCATTTACGAATCCTATAATCCAATATGAATGGGGTATTAGTTCTCTGGATGTAGCAACATTAACAAGTCTATTCTATTTGGGTACAGCACTTGGATCATGTGTAACAGGACTCATAGCAGACAGATATGGAAGAAAAATTGCAATTCGCTTAAGCTCCTTTGCATTGTTTTTTGTGAGTATTTCGTTTTACTTCGTGGATTCATTCTTTTCGATGGGTTTCATGAGGATTCTATATGGTTTTACGTATGGATTCTCGCTTCCATTAACTACTTCGATGCTCAGCGAGATAATTCCTATTTAATATCGAGGTAAGGGTCTAGTATTTCTAAATTTATTCGTTTCTTTTGGGAAACTCCTGGGGTGCCTGCTAGCTATGGCGTGTCTTGATAGTTTCTAATAAGGAAATTGGAGATTAATGATGGTAGTCAGCTCTATCCCATCTATCTTTGTGTTTATCTTCTCATCGATCTATTTATATGAATCTCCCCGCTTTCTCATGGCAATTAGAACTTTCGAAGAGAGCTTTAACATAATCAACGCAATTATCAAAATCAACTTTGGATCGGAAGCACTGGATCTCTCAGAAGAAGAAAAGCAGAATCTCAAGAACTGGTCTCACTCAATAATCAATCGGGAACATCAAGGAAGTATTTTAGCCTTGTTAAATGAGGAACATATTGGGGTAACTATTCGCATGTGGATCGTCTGGTTTATGGAAAATGCTATGTACTTTGGTTAGCTTGCAATCATGCCATTTATTCTTGGAACAAGTACTAAATCCTTCAGTAGCTATCTGATAACCATTTTAGGTGAAACACCTTCGTTTATTGTGTCATTTATTATCATTGATCACCCTCTGCTGGGGAGGAAAAACTCTCTGACAATATGCTTTGGTTTTTCTATGATACTTCACTTGCTATGCTACATAAATGGATAAAGTAGTTTTCTTTCTTTGTTTACATCAACAGCAAGGTTTTTTATGAAATTATGCTACGCAATGCTTTATCCATTCAGCACGGAAGTATACCCCACTCTGCTTAGGACTGTTGGATTCGGCATGTGCGGAGGGGTAGGTCGAGTCGGAGCAACTGTTATCCCATATTTGATCTTTTGGATAATAGAAATCGACTTATATTCCCCGTTTTTGGTATTTGCATGTACAAGTATGCTAGCGATGATAGCATCCTACACGTTTCCATTTTGCACACTTGGAAGGATGCTTGATCACATACCCGACAAAAATCATTCACTACCTCATCACATTGACCACATTGAAAAACAAATATCCTCAGACCCAGATAAATCAGAAGAGATAGAAATGAAACTCATTTTAAAGCTGCATTAGTAGAATTGAAACTTAAAAATCAGGTGGATTTTGAAAAAAAGAGAATCGTTATTCGAATAGCTGGAAAATAAACCAATTTGGAGTCTTACATTTACAGATTAAAGTATTTTCAATTATTTTCAACTTTTTAAGCTCTTTCTATGTTGCATCTAATTCATTTAAGGCCTTTCTACTTCCCAAATGTATATTCACTGTAAATAAAAGCAAAATCTCGAAATACTTTGATATTTTACTAAAGAAGAAAATTAATAAGAAATAATTCAATATTTGCTGTTTGATTAAGTTGATTGTTCAAAATTGTTTCGGTTCGCATTCTGGTTGATTATATATGAGAAACAAATCATTAAAATATATCTTTTTTAGAGTGATTTATCAGAAAGTGAGATACGCAAATGATAGGGTCAACAGAGATATTTTAATTAAAGAAAAAGTTCATCAAAATTTTACAAAGCTCGAACACTTTTTATCCAAGAATTCTGAAAAAAAGTAAAGTAATTAAAAAATAATTTATCCTTTGTGACAAGGTCTGATGATGATGGAATATTAATTCGAATGATCAGGAGCGGTAAGGTTTTCATTTCAGTTGGACTGAATTGCAGCAAATAAATGAGATCACATAATTATTCAATGAAGTGTTCATGCAAAAAATAAACAAACTAATTTTTGGATGTAAAAAATCAAATAATTTCTATCATAAATTGAAAGCATTTACGCGAACAGCTGAGATTTCAAAGACTCTGAAAACTAGCCAAAGAGAAAGGAGGAAAATAAGTGCAAAGATTAACAATCTACACTTAAATTAAAAACACAAAATAACTTTCTTTTTTTTTCCTTTTTAAACTTTTTACGCTCCATTTCAACGCACTCGTTGGCAATACCACAAGCATTAAGAGAACTTGACAAAGCGTACAAATGAGTTAGAACAACAACACAGAGTAATCTATTCCAAATTCTTATCTTTCAACTGAAATAGGAGAAGGAGAGGTAATTTGAATAACTATTTATAAAACAAATAATTAACAGCGCTATTCTTTGAACACATTATTGCTTTTCTCATGGACATCCCATCCCTCCTGTAACAATAACAACTTTTATAATTTGTAGCATCAAGAAAACGCAGCTCCAACCAAAATAGCTAATGGTTCTCTTCCAAATCTTGCAGAGAATGAAGGATCCATTAAAACCAACAATGAAGAAGATAAACATGAAAGAGATCACAATAATGGATTTTCTTAGAAGTAGGAGGCAGATAATATCTTCAAATAACCTTAAAACGAGGAATAATAGCTTGGCATGCAAGAAACTCTCTAATCCGAATCTGACAGGGTGGTTCCTTTGAAAAAATCTAAGTATCGCGCTAGGTTAGTGGGAAATGATAGTAGAGGCAGTAATAATGATTTAGAAAATCACTCAATCAGGTAACAACAAGGAATGAAATTAAGAACAGAACACGAAGGCTTACACAGAAATAAAGCTAATCATGGGAATATTCGTAGCTATGAAGATGATTCTGATAAAGCTCCAATCGAGGTGCATAACGGGAATCGATAAAAACAAAACTAACTTGATCTTCAATAGAAAAGCAAGAAAAGTGACCTTAAAGAAGGTTAAAATCCACTTGATTTCGCTAATGGAACCAATCCACAGGAGAAATACCAGTAAAAGTAGCTATTATTGCAGTAGCAACAGCAGTAACCAAAGAAACTAAGCAAGAAAAAGAAACTAATGAACAATCAATGGTAAGTAATGGCTGAAGAAAAAGAAGGAGCAGACAATGGATCTTAAGGTATTGAGGGATAAGCTAATCAGCAAAACCATGTTATTTAAGGATAACAACAAGAACAGTAACAGCTTGAGTAGGTAGTTGTAGTAGAATAACCAAATAATAATAATATCCAAAATCCTAACAATAACACAAATATTCCATCAAACACAATCGATGATGTAAATGCTGCACAAGGGACTATGATGACTGAAGAAGCACCTATTGTTTCTGAAATACCTGTGCCAACTCTCCCTCAGAATCTTACCAACCCATAACCATCGATGTAAGTACCTTAAAATTAATTTTACTCGCAATCGCAGCTACAACAAAGCTAGCAATAACAGATTCAGTTGAGGAATTAGTTAATGTAATAAAATGGGTAGAGATTAATGCAGATGATTTAGCGAGCCTAAGCGATGAATCTTATCGATTAGCCTTAAAACGGTGCAGCTTAATTTAATCTTCTTTAGCAGATCAGCTAGAATCAATAGTTTATGGCATTACCTTAGCTGCTTGTTGCTGCTAACTAGTAAGAACAACCAAATACATAACAATAACTAATTTATCCTTTTTCTAATACTAATTCTAGCAATAATCTTAATATAAATCCTCTTCAAAATCTCAATCAAGCGATTATCAATATTAATCAGTAATTACCAAGAACACCACCGAATTAAAGAATTCAAGGCAATCCATAGCAACAACCAGGATAACAACAACAGCAGCAATCAAACCTTGCCCAGCAGCCGATAGATGCTTCACAAGATAATCTACTTCGAAGTCAGCAACTTCGACAATTAGCAAATGGATCTGCTTTCAATATGACAATTTCTTACCCCAATTTTTACACTTTTTAACAATAATTCTCTCAAAATCCATAAGCCTCGCAATAGCAGCGCAATTAATTTATCCAAGGAAGACAACCCATGACACATAATCTCTCATCCTACAATCTTTCTTCTTCGAATCTTATGCCACAACAGAATGGATCTTTAGAATAAGTCGAGGAAGGTGATATGCAATAATAGAATCTCACTGGTTCATAGACTTTACGATCTTTGATTCATGTCGCAGTTTTTCCAGGCAACAATGATCAGCTTCCATAGAATCTCATCTAACCTGTGCAAAACATGTAGCCTTAATAACTACGTTAACGACCAGCAGCTAACCAGCTGCCTTAGGATATGCGGAATAAATATTATAATCGTTAAAATCTTTAGTATTAAGATTCATATTGCACTGATTAGCCATATATGAAGATTACAGCTATGAAAACGAACTAAGATAACGTTAACAACAATAATGTGTATATTGTTACAGGAAATGGGATGGTTAAATCCAAAAAGAATACAGTCTCGGAGGATATTATCATCGGAAGGCAAGAAATGACTAAAATATAAGAAGGCAATGGCACAGAGTTTGTTGAAGTCTGGCCCACTGACATTGTCCTGCCATAAATCGACAAGGCTATTTCTAGGATTCACTGCAAACTTATATACAAAGATGGGTTTAGAATTCGCAAGAAGGTTCAAAACGAGTTTATATTATTTTTGTATGCTGTAAAGAAGAATAAGCTAATCATTCCTGATGTAGTTCTGCGCATTCTCTGGTCGATGGTAAGACCGAAATGTGCGTTTTATATTGTAGATCTAGGTAGCGCGTAGGGTACGTTTATCAAAATTCGATATGAAAAATCTTAAATCATCGAAAGAGGTTAAATATTCTTGATTGGAGCTGAGACATAATTCTAAATCCTTGATGTCGTGCATAGTCATCCTTAAACGGCTTCTGAGGTATCAGTTGAAGAAAATAATATAATTCTAGAAGATCAAGATTTCCTTGAGTTCTTGTTGCGAGAAAAGAGAAATAATACATCCATTCATGGACTTTCTGAAGAAGAGTAATAGAAACTCGATGCGCTCGCGAATTTACCTGAAAGTGATGGGCAAAATAATGTGACTTAATTGATAAACAGCAGGAAGAGCTTTAGGCCATATGTTAAGCTGAAATTGACTTCTACAACGGTTTCGTTCCATTTGTTTCTTTGGAATCAACAAGCTGTGGATTAAGGGTTCAAAATAGGCAGATCATAGGAATGCACGATTTAAATAAACATCAATACAATATCCAGAAAATAATCGAGAATCTATTATGCGTAAAAGATTATCAAATTTACAGAAAATGAGAGAGATTAACTTTGAAATAACTCTTTTAACATGATTTTATTGATCTTCTTTTGCAAATAGGAATGGAAACTGGTAACTTAAAGACGGAGACATGGTTAGAGAGAGTGCAAATGGTACTTGGATATCTCTTAACGATTATCGAGAGAGAAATGAAATCAGAAACGAGAGTGATCCAAAGGAAATCGAAGATGGCACTGAAATAAAAATAAGTGATTCGATTCTAAAAATTGAAATTTTTAATAATGAGCCTCGCAAACAAAGACCGAAATACAGTTTTAGCCTTGAATAAATGGAAATTGAGCAAGGGGGAGGAGCAAATAATCCAAATTGTGATTCTTCTAACTTCCAGCAAAATCGAAATAATCAAAATCTTGACCATGAGGAAGATGAAAGCAGTAGCAGCCCATCAGACAGATAAGATCTTGATGTTACAAGTTGAGAATTGTTAGAATGAGAGAAATAGTATGTTTAGTTTTGTTCTTTCAAAAGAATCGCTCATTTTTATATTTCAACCCTTACTTTCTTTTGATTCTTTGTAAAATTGGTATTTAATCTCAATAAGATATTATGAGTTTATTCTTTTGGATAAATCAAACATGCAACCAAAATTCAAAGGCAAAGAAAGATCATTTTTTGGAGTAGAAATTAGGGTAGAGAGGCAATCTCGATAAGATTGCTTCTATGTTTTGAGCTTAAATATAACTGTCATTTTCAGCTTGAATTTACTCAACAAGTTTATCTTATTGTTACTTGTGGTTGTCCGCGACGAGATAAAACTCTAAGCTGCGAGTTTAGTGATAGAGTAAATCAGATGTAAACTTGATAAACTCCTGAAGGCTGATGAGATCAAGATCTTTAATTCTTTGATTTTCTAGATAATCAATATCACATGTGATTTATAATTAAGAAAATAATTACAAAATAAGAGAAAAACTATCTTTTTACTTTTATCGAAGATATACTGTGCGTCGATAGCTTCTTCATAACGAGTTGTTTCTGCGAATATGTCTATGTCCTTCTCTTTTAATGTATTTTTCAAACCACTCAAAAGAGTCTAAAATGCTTCTTCAGATAACCCTGTGACTTTTTCTTCCATTGAAACGACGAAGTGACGGATACGAGCAGATACTTCTAAAGGAGGTTTGATGGCTGATTAAATTATGAATGCAAGAGCTCCAACTCCACTGCGAGTGCTGACAGTAGTGAAAACAATATATCCTAGTTGCTCCACTGTGCGGAGCTGAGTAAAAGCAGGAATTTTCAAGAATGTTTGGAGAATTTCAAGTAGATTGTGGATTCGAATTGTGCACTCTCCATTATGCTAGTATAATTTCGTGCCTGTTGAATAGAATAAAATGAATTCAAAATGTGATTTAGAAGGGATTGAAAGCTCATTTATAAAAAAAGAAAATGGTTTTTTACACGTTGAATTTTCGTCTCCAGCTGGAAGAGATTGCTGCCAGAAAATAGTCTTGTGCAGAGGGAACTAATACCCACGGAGTTGATTTATTTGGTATTTCTCAATCTAATTCGCAGCTAGTTTTGCGAGAATTATCTGAGATTTTGAATAAAGATCAAGAGCTGATTCTTTCTTTATGTTACCGACAATCAGCCATTCTTCTAGCAGATTATTAAGCCATTACTTCTGGAAAAAAAGCTGGAAACTCTCAAATGTCACTACTTTTATGGCTTGTGCTTTCGCTTAAGGAGAATGGAAGCCTGTACGGACTAGAAAGTCAATGTAAGTTCGAATCTGTTAGTAAGGAGGATTTTTGAAGAAGTTCTCAGTTTCCTTTGAGACTTCTTCGTAAACATTATTAAAGAGTTCTTGATTAGTCAGAGGATCGAATTCAACTAATTTTTTGAGAATTTGAAGCACAAAGTTTCCGAGAGAATCACTAAATCCTTTGAATTAAAATTTAATATGAACAGGTGTAATAGATATTTTCAATTCCAAATATGCCTATGAAGCCATATAAACAACTTCGCTTATGGAATGCAGGAATAATTTCTCCCATAGCTTTATGTGCAAGACATTAATGGTGTTTCCAGTCAAATTCTAGCTGTTTATATAGGGGTTTTTTGTTAAAAAATTAAAAGTAAATTTGAAGAAAATAATTATTTTTTATTTACTCAAAGTAATAGAGGAAGAGTGAGACTTATGCTTTTGATGTGAAGAAAATGTTATCTTGTTTAAACCATACGCCTTCAGAAATCTCTATGGGAAGCTCCGGCAAAGTTTTGTCATTTTTCGATGCCATAATTTCCATTGATTTTGGGATGAATTCGTTTGGAGGAGGGAGGGCAATCTTTTTGATAGAAGTTGAAAAAGAAAGATCCGGAGAACTAAATTTAGAGAGAATATCTTCGTTGAGTTTATGGTAACTGTAACTTGTGCCATATATTGGCTCAACTTCATTGCAGATTGCTTAGAGGGACTTCGATTAAAGATAAATACGGAGGTTTGAAGTTTAAAATTATGATATGTATTTTTGAATAAGGTCAGCATTAAATGACTCAAAGAGATAGGGTTAGATTAAGACATCTTCGAGATTGTAATACTGCATTCGAGAAGCCAGGGAAAGCACATAGTCCATAATTTTCTATTTATCTTGATTGTCAAATTTGAGTTTATTGACTGTTTGAATCTCAGTGAAGATCCTCTCATTCACACCAAACTCCCGTAACATTTGTAAGCTTGCAAAGACAGCATTCACGACCTTACATTCACAGAAAAATAAATTGAAATAATCCAAAAAAAATTAGGTTTTACATGATTTGGATTATCGAGACCTTTCTGAGTCAGCTTAATCTTAATCTCAAAAAGAGTGAATAAGTTCATGTAGTCATTATGATAAGATGATAACTCAAGTGCCAGTCCCTCTGCTTTCAAGAACGAAAGCAAAGAGTTTTCTCCTTCATGACCTAATATATGGGCAATATATTTTGCAGGGTTGCTTTTGTAGTAAGGTAATGTATGGTCTAATGTCCACAGAAATGTGAGCTTTTAGGGAAGAAAAAGATAAAGAATTTAAAACAATAATTTGAGTTCAGTAAATCAAGTAAATTTACTTAATCATTATCTTTGATTGGGACGACTTTCCAAGATTAGCTTTGATTCTCCTCATCAAAAGGCATTTCGTTATATTTCGGAGCTGGAATGTTTTTGTTTTTTATAGGAGAAAACTTTTCTTCTACAATTTTTTGAAGATGATCAATGCTCTCATTACTGTAGATCACCATTTTCATTTAATTGCTGCTGTAATACCTAAATAATCATCAAATAATCAAAATGAACTTCTATCTCTAAAAAGAATTTAGATCATTAACTGGAATGATAATTAGTTTCTACTTATTGAAGAATTTGATGAGATCTTCTCGAATATTTGGGTGATTCAATGTTTCTAATGAGCCTACTCCAAACTAAGGATTCATTTTTAGAAATGAGATATTCCAATTCAATATGTTACCTTATTCAGAGGATTTCCTTTTTTTGCAGAATGTCTCAGCAATTAAAACTCTCTCCAGATATCTTGCTAGAAATACAACAAATGCTCGCTATTTACAGCGTTCATTTCTCTGAACGCACAACTCTCAGTGAACAAAGGAGCTGTAAAGAACTACGCAAATCTGTCAAGTCCACCATCGAATGCATGGTTCGCAACTTCGAAGAAATAGTTTGTTTCCATCAGATCAGTGTATGCATTGAAAGATCCTGAATTCTTTGAGAGATAATCCATGTATTCAGATTAATTAGGATATTTCTCTGTTCCTAAGAAGAGCATATGCTCTAAATAATGCGCCATTCCTTCTCTCTGTTCGAGACAATGATACACAATAAAAAATTTGATACCCCTAAAAAAAAAAGGGAAATATATAATTACATCTACAGGATCTTTCAAGCTGCCTACAAACACATTCATAGCTACACCTGATTTATCTGTATCTATTTTGTAAATAAAACCAACCATTGAGCAAGCCATTCGATTTCAAAAAGCATAAGAGCCAACCTGGATCAGATATTAATAGCACAGTCAACTCATTATCTAATTTCAATGCTTTGTATTCTCTTTTATCATTTTAGCTCTTGATTATCTCTGCCATTGAATCTCTCTACTTTGGTTCTCTTATGTCTTAAACAAAACAATCATGATTTTAATGGTTTGTGTGCAATATTATTCCATATTTTTTTAAATATTTTGAAGAAAGCAAATCTCTCCCAAAAATTAGTGCTATTTTTGATACTGATCATCTGAAAAGCAAGCATAGCAAGGGGAATAAGAATAATCCAGTGCTTCATCATCTAATAGGACATCTATCCCAATATGCTTTAATAAAGATTAATTTAACAATAATATCAAATTAATGTCTAAATCCTCCAACTATTATTAAGAGTCTAGAATAATTATGCTGGCTAAATAAAAATATCCGTAACCTCATAAAATATCCTAGACGATTTCTAAGAATATCAAATAGATTCTTTCTTTTTTTGCAAATAAAATTTAGTTTCTGATTTATTTGACGCAATAAAATTAATAGAAGATCTTTGAGTATTAATATAAATCAAGATACAAGCAAATATTTGAGTAATATATTAAACAATACAAACATTCTGAATTATTCGATAACATAAAAAATAACAAAAAGATGCCAGTTGTTAAGCCTAAAGGCTCTTCACCTATTGAAGAAGCCATCCTTCAACTTACTCCTGAATATGGTTGGGTACTGCTAGCAGCAAGTTTCCTTCTGATTCAGTGCTATCTCTTTGGATTCATTATCGTTGGATATTATCGCAAGAAAGTCTTCACCTAGGAATTCCTCTCCAAAGAATTCGGAAAGATCCATAAGGTAACAACACTTTAGCAAACATATTAATTGATGCTTTAACCTCCCTTTTCTAGGATGCTACCACTGAGGAAATCAAAGAAGGTGGATACCCTGATATGGGTGCAGGAGTGTACTCTCAGAGACTTGCTTACGGCGATTGGTTGATTTTCAACAAAGCCTAGAGAATTCACCAAAATTTCCTTGAAACCCTCTCTGTATCAGTGATCCTTCTTCTCATCGCAGGTTTGCATTTCCCTGTTACAGCGACTGTCTTCGGTACTCTCTAAATCGTTGGCAGATTCTGCTCTATTGCATATATCAGCAATAAGGGTCAGGCTCATATTCTCAGAATCGCTTCTACATTGCTCTCGTCCATTACAAATATTGCATAGTTCATCCTTTGCTTTATTGTGGTTGTGCAAATATTGTCAAGAAAATGAAGGAGAAATAAACCCTCATTTCTAAATAATTGTTTGCTAGTTTTGTGTTGGAATCTGTGTGTGTGTTAAGATTTATTTGAAAAAGTCATAACAAAAAGTAGATAACTCTCAAATAAGAAAAAAAAAACATATAAAAATCTCCTTTGGAATGATTTTTTTTGGTTCTTTTGGGTAAATTTTGGGTGTGCATCACATATCTGCTCATTCTTCGATTTCAGGCTTCTCAGAGATTACGTTGATTGAGAAAGATACTTGCTGTGAAAAATATTTCAAAAACAGATTAAAAATTTAACTTAGTTTTGGTTGATAATTTCTAATAATAATTACCTAATCGCATCCGATGTAAGAATCGCATATTAGGAAGATTTTGAGATCGTATTTTCCAGCTGAAGGAGCTTCAAATTCAAGACTAACATCAGCTTTCTACTTGAATCCTAGTTTCCTAATGCTGTGCAAGACGTTGCTTTTGGTGTCGGCAATAACGATCCACCAGAGTTCTTCTTTTTGCTATGTGAAGTTGAAATTACAAAGAATTAGAAATTGTGGATTAATTATAAAATAATAATAAAGAAGATCCCTTCTTTGATTCTTTTTTTCTAAAATGAAAGTCATATTGTACCTTCGGATAGTATGGTGCAGTGACAAAATCAGTGTAATCCTCTCCATCTCTTTCCAGTTGAATGTTCACTGTAACTTTCTCCCCTTCACGAATATCTTTTCCATTTTCCACTGTATTCGAAATATTAATGGAAGGATATCTGTTGGTAGCATTAGCGATCTCCTCGATTTGCTCAGAAGAGAAAGAAGACAGAATAGACTCTCTATCGTTATCTTCCATGTTTTGGAAATCAGCAATGTCTTTCACACCCAAAGCTGATAACTTTTTAACAGTAGCTTAGTCAAAATAAGGTAACTAAAGAAGAGGAGAGCTATCCTGCCAGAGAGCCTAAACTATCATTTGAGAGAGTTTCATTGTGCGGATGGCTTAAGTTGGCCATCCGTTTGAAGATATCACATCAATCATCGCATGGACGAGATTAACGGCATGCTCCAGAGCAAGTTTTTGATCATATGAAAAATCAGGAGAGAGATGTTTCCTTGAAAAATAAGCTTGGAGAAGAAGGTTTGCCTTGATATTTGGGTCACTGTAGTTATCTATCTCGAAAGGATATGTAACCTATTCGCATAAGGCTTTCAGGATTTTATCCTCAGCATGACGGATAGGGATACCTTCAAACTCCAGAGCAGTTGTGATCACATCAATCAAGTGTTTTATCTTCATATCTGTATTTTAAAATTTGACATAAAGTGATTAGTTTTGAGATACTTTTACAAAAGAATTAGTCCAAATCCTACCTGCTTTAGCGTTTTTATTGAACACTGAGATAGTTTAGACGTCGATGTAGTAGTGCCCTGCGATCTGACCAAGATTGAGAAGAGTTAAATCGTTACTGTCTTCTTCTTGCTGGATACACTTGAAATCCTTGAGCTCTTCGACTGCTTGCTCGAATAGATCACATAAGTAGTCGTTAATTGCTCTTCCTGAGACTTCAGTTAGCTCATAGAAATTAGGATTTTATGATAGCCGACGATACATGAAAGTCCAAGTGCTCCAATCAATGCAAGCATCTATAGAAGTGATATTTTTGGCAAATATTTCACCGCATATGTGATTTGTGATATTGAGATACAATAATGACTCCACAGGGAATGGCTCGAAGAGGAATTTCTTGTAATATTCTTTCTTTGGAGTGTGGCAGAACACAAGGCACTTTGCAGATCCTCCTGCTTAGGAATTAGTTGCCTTTTCGGAAGAATTTTTGGCATATGCTATAAAATAGGAATTGAATTTAGAATACATATAGTTAATGAATCTAAGTTTTACAGATCATTTGGAGCATATCAGGAATGGTGTAGTCAATGTATCTTCTTTCTCTTCCATCGTAGCGCTGGTTGTCTAGAATAATTACCACTTGAGAATACAGATTCAATTCCCAGCAGAGCTTGTATGTCGAAATAAGAACTTAAATAGCACCAGCATGGTACAGTTCTTCGACTGCTTCTCTATCTCGATCTAGCATTCCTTCATAGATGAATCCAATTCCGTACTTAAGAGATTGTGACAGCTGCATTTCTTCAAGGGAACTTGCAATTTCAGAAATTTTTTCCCAAGGAACCTTCAAGAACTTCGTGGGGTTATTGTCACCTGCAGCGAGAGTCTGCAAATCTATTGCTGTTAGCTTAGCTTATTTGCGGTCGGATACGAATATCACTCCTTGCTAATCACTTCCTTTCAGGAATTATTTCAAACCTATCAAACATACATGAAACGGTTAATTTAAAATCTCATAGCTTTTTGAAGTTATCACACATCATTCAACTCTTACCTTGGTACATGTGACGCTACATAGCAATTAGCCTTGAACGACGGTGATGCTACTCAAAACCTGTGATATGAATATCTACAGGGTATGGTCTGACATTAGGATGGAAGTTGAATGTGTTGCTCGGTGATGCACCAATCCAAGATGCCATTTCCTAATAATTAAAGCATTATTAGACACATTCAAGGCCAGCAAAATATTACTCGATAATCGGCAACTGAAGTAGCCAAACCGATGATTTAGAAGTTATTCGAAACATCCTTCTTGGAGTCCGATTTAGTGTCTTATTTCGAAGCCAGCAAAGACGAGAATTGTCTCATACGAGAAACGATAACTTCATATGTTGAATTGCCCTCGTTGAGAAGATGCAATTCATCAGCAATGAACAGCTTTATGTTCTTGCTCGCAATAGCCTTTCTGTCTTTCCAGCGACGTGTGTTCACATCCCAGTTCTCAGGAGTTGATATAATCACATCGTATTTCTGCAGGATTTAGCTGTCAGTTTTGAATTGCCCTGTCAGCATAGCAACCTTTCTTCCGACATGCTTCAGAGCTTTCCTCAACACTCTGTACATGTTTTGGCAGATGGATTCGAATGGGGCAACATACACAATCTTCTTATTCTCATAAGCCTACTGGAATATTCTGAGCATTGCGAGAACAACACAAGCTGTCTTACCAGACCCAGTTGGAGCTCCTAGGAAGATATTCTCAGATTGATTATAGAACTAATTCAGAACTTGAGTCTGAATCTAATTGAAAGTTGTCACACCTAGGCAGTCAAACAAATACAAAAAAATTAAGCATTTTTCATTTATTGTATTAGTTTCTTTCTTGTTAAATATGATTAAGTTTTACCCATTTCTTTGAGGACTTTCTCTCCCTCTGGAAACTAGATTTAAGAAGTCGGTACCAACTAGAACTCTAGTAGCTTTGTAGGTGCACTGAATTATTCAGGGAGAATCAGATTCTTGAATGGAAGGGGCTCTACCATTTCAGACTGCAACCATCTGTCGGAGATGATCTTAATGTAGTAGATAGGATGAAGATTCTCGAACAAACTCACAATGAAAGAGAATACATAAGGGCTGGTTTATTCCTAATCAGCTTTGTCTTTTTTGTTTTAGCAGAATTTCTTTTTAATTGTGAAATATTCATGGTACAGCAGGTCTTCCCCATCGCAGTCAGTTACGAACAACCAAAACGGCTCTGATTCACCATGGAATGAATCCTCCCATATGAAATCAGCTCTTAGAATCGAAATATTAATCTAAAGACAACCTCTCGTGATAGGGGATGTACGAATGTCTAGCTCTAAATGAGGGATCAAGTGGATTCTCTTTTGGAGGATCTATCCGATGTTGACTTTGACTAAATCGCTGAGTTACTATGAGTCCATCTAGTATAATCTATCGAAGTTAAGCTATTCTACTTTTTCAATTCTTCTAAATATTTCCTCAGGGATCTTCTTGAAGCTTTTGTTGTTAGATTATTTAAACTATCTAATCGGTGTCATGCAGCTCCACATTCTCTTGTCAATCATTTTGCAGATTGTGAGTGCAGATTCTGCTACACTAGCCCATCCACGTTTTAAGCAGATTTCAAAGATTGCACGGATTATTCTGCCTGCACTTTGTGTGACGTATACCATGTCTGCGTTCAAAGCGTATCCTTCCATTTTGAGCCTTCCAATGTAGGCCTGTTTTGGATAAGCAAAGGATTTAGTTATTTAGATAAATTTGGAGAAAACAATTTAAATTTAATTATTTTTATCATTACCTGTAAGAGTACGTTGATCTTCGCTGATGGTTCTTCCAGTGAACCTTTCACAGGTACGGGAACAGATTCCATGAGTTTAGCTAGTTCCCCCTTCTCTTCTTCTCTAATTGTGATGTATTTAAACTCATTAGAGAGTGAGAATACCTTAAGAAGTTCGATAATTCCCATGTTTGGTTTTAAGTGCTTGTTGTAGATCTCCATGGAGGGATATTTCACGTAGTAGTGAGAGGAAATCTTACCAAGAGCTGTTGGCTGCATCACTCCAGTCTTTCTGTCGTATTTTAACAATCCATATTTATCAAGGAGTGTTGCTGCAGAGTGCACAAGATTAGCTCGTCTTTTAACTAACAATCTATCGTTTTCTAAGTCTTCAGGAGAAATACCATAAATCTCAGGACTACGCATCATTCTGACATACAAATAAGTGTACCCTAGCCAATCAGTAGCTTCTTTTACGTTGGATACAGTCCCTAAGACAACCTCTGCGTTCAACTAATCAGGAAGTTAGCTGATGAATTGAGATTCAATTGGTAGTTATTAATTCAGAAGACTCAAATAATATTTCATTTCAGTGTAAGTAGTAATCACAATACCCTCACCTCTTTAATCAAATCCAGGACGACCAGCTCTACCTATCATCTACAGCATGTCTTATGGAGACAATTCAGTCCACTTTCCCTAATCAGGAGAGTATACCTAGGTACCTTTGATGATGACTGTAGCAGCTGGCATATTGACACCCCAAGCGAGTGTTGCAGTGCTCACCATAACCTTAATGACCTTCTCGAAGAATAGGTTCTCCACAATATCTCTATCGTCTCTGCTTAAACCAGCATGATGGATAGCAAATCCTTGGACTAACATTTCCTTAAGGTCTTTGTTTTGAACTCTTTCAGCTGATTTAGCTAAGATTGTCTCGCTGTCGGATCCTTCTCTAAAAAACGATAATCATCAGCATTTTTGAAATAAGAAAATAATTATTGTTTTTTACTGTAAAAATTTTGAAAGTTCATTCTTGGAGTATGCCATTTCTCGGAGGAAATTAGCAGTTTTGACTGTTTCTCTTCTCGAATGGACAAAGATAAACATAGGTTCGTTCTTAGCTGCTCGCTTTTCAACTTTATCGTAGAGAATCTCGTTCATAAGCATCATCCTCTTGACTGCTTTTTTTTCAGATATTCCAATGAACAGTTATTGCAGTGGTACTGGACGATAGGACTAGTTGAAATAGAACAATCCAGTCTTAGGCTTTACACGAATAAAACTAGAAACATCAGCGTAGTTTGGAAGAGTTGCAGAAAGACCTAAGATTCTCACTAATTCCTGAAAAAAAAGATTTTAGCAAATTAAAAAGAAAATTGAATTAATCTTTTTGGTTTACTTAAGTTTATTCTGTCATGCGGATTGTCCTAGCTACTAAGGCTTCTAGCACAGGCCCTCTTGTGTCATGAAGAAGATGGATCTCATCAATCACAAGTAGCTTCACAAGCTCTGTGTATGTGCGATCTCCACTCTTGCGTGTGATGATATCCCATTTCTCTGGGGTAGCAATGATGAGTTGAGTGGCATCGATTTGTTCTTTGGACAACTGGGTATCACCTGTTAGCTCTCTCACTTGGATATTGTAGGCTACACAAACATAAGGATATTGTTATTTAAAGTAAAAATGGTTTAATGGGAGAGTTTTTTTGTTATTATTTTTATTTACGTTCAAGACGCTTAGAGAATGTGAGAACCATTTCAGCAACTAGCGCCTTCATTGGAGCAAGGTAGACAATTTTAAACTTAGAGAGGTCAATCACCCCTTTGGAGTTCATGTATCTCCCGATGACTTGAAGCATTGCGAGAAGAGCGACATTTGTCTTACCAGCTCCTGTGGGAGCGCAAACTAGCACATTTTCTGGTTTCTCGAATACAGTATCATAGACTTTTGATTGAATTGCGTTGAGTCTAGTAACTTTCTGCTGTGTGAAAGCTCTTTACGCCCAACTTGGCATGGAACTGACTTCTTTTAAAACTGCATCGTTTTTATGGCGAGTTGCAGGCACAAACACTTCTTCGTATCCCTTGTAAGAGATCTTTTTAGAATTCTCTGGGAGGATGCATGTGTCGATCTTCATAAAGTGGCTCCCTTACTCGAAGGAAAGGCTCTCAAGATCGAGGATCTTCTTGCTGATTTTATTGAATTCCTGAACAAAATAGAGTTTTAAACATATTTCTCAAAAATATTCTCATTTGTTCAAATTCAACCTCATCAGTGATTTTATTAGCTGTGATATACGACTCAAGCTCTTCATTGTTGATCAACTTTTCTTATGTGAGACCACTTCTTGACTTGGCCTATAAGTTACCTTGATTGTATTCAACTTTACTTTTTCTTTCAACGTTTTGCAGCTAGTCCCAAACTTTCTCTCCAGCTTCTGTCTTCAACATTTCTTCTACGATATTATCTTTTTACTCCGATGTCTCAGCTCTTTGAAGCAGTGTGCAGTAGTAGATCTTATGTCTATTTAAAAATCAAATAACAACAATCATGAGATTTTTATCCTTTTTTCATTTTTTTTCAAAATCACCTAAAAGAAAATAAGAATAACTGTGTTTCCTCACCTATTCTTAACTAAGAGCTTGATGAGATTAAACTTATCATAGTCAAGGAGCATTACGAGCTTATTTTCACAGTTGATATCGTTGTCTGAATGCAAGATTTGCAGAATCTCCTTATCGAGCTTTTATGCTTGAACAGGATCTTTGAAGGCCTAAGAAATATCATAAAATAATTATTAGTTTTAGCCTAACCAACTTGTTTTTAGTATTATTACATCATTAAGCTAAGTTTAAAGCCAATATGCATCGATAGCTCTGACATCGATTGGAAAAGGATCATTTTTATCCATATCTTGCTCAGCTTCAATATCCTTCAATCAAACACTATCATAAATAAACAATTCAACATAAATCTAATTTACTCCTTTAGCTTTAATCTCCAGTTTGTTATTTTCATCATTTTCCTCATCATCTTCATCGTCCTCATCAACTTAATCTTATTCTTGCATTTGAATATTTTAGTTATTTTTCGCTTCATATTCTTCTTCATCATCGTCATCATCATCAATAGCGAAAATTCTATCTTCATCTTCTTCATTCTGCTCGTTATCATCAATAGCTTAGTGGTAGTCATTAATTGCCTTAGCAGCAGTGAGCAAAGAATCGAATATTTCTTATTTCAGCGGTCCTAAAATAACTTCTACATCGACTTTCTTTTCCTTATCTTTTTAGTTGTCCATTTTAAGAATCGCTAAGGACTCATCTGCGACACTTCTCAATACATCTCTTGGTTGATCTACGAGAATTTAATTGATTCTGCTAAGAATGAACTCGTATTGAATTCGGTTTTCATTTGTTTTTGGCTTTTTTTCAGAGAAAGCAATAAATTTTTAACTTTTTTCGAAGCACAAACAAACGATTATTTCATACCTTGTATTGAATCGTTGCGTCAATGTCTGTGTTCATAATATTGCGAGTTTTGTCTACTTTCTTTTTTTTTTGTTTTAAAATAAGAATAATTAGAAAAATGTGAAGTTTGAAGTAATGTTGAACATGTTGTTTTCATTTTTTATTATAATAAGCAAACTCACTTGAAAAAGAGAAAATAGAAATACTTATTGTTTAATCTGATAAACACAGAAGAATCTCAATCATGAAAAGAGTTAATCTTGTCATTTTGATTTAGATTTTTGTTTTTTATTGATGTTATTTTTTTTTTTTCATACTTAAAATATCTTTTTCCTCTCTTTTATTTTCCTTCTTTCTATGTCTTACAAAGTTAACTTTGTTCTTAGGGCGAACATAGCTGTCCTGTTTCTGCCTTTTGTTCTTGAGTTGAAGCTGTCTACGCTACTGCTCTTCCAGGATCTATTTCAGATTATCTCTTGTGGAATATTCTCCCATCTATGAGCTATTTATTTGACCTGCTAGAGACTCTGGCTCTCCTGTACGATCATCACCCCTTTCTCGTCTGTCTCCTTAGATCACTACATTTGCTTCCTAAATCAATAACAAGCATTGTGAGCTTCATCATTTCATTTATTTATTTGAAAATGTGAATAAAAACTGAATACAAAACATAATAAAAAGACTAGTTTCAAATATTCTGAAGATGGACTTATTCATTTTTTTTTCATTTGTTTACTGAATTGCAAAGTTCCTAGATGTATCGTTGATCCATTTTATTTAAAATCGCTCTTCTTTTCCCTGTTTGCAATAGTAATGATTGAGTATTTGTTTTTGTGGGATTAAACAATCAAACGAAACTTTTAACTTTATTTATGAATTAATTAGACGCACACACAGCAAAAATCACTTCAATGCTTGAAAAGACCAATAAAGAAAAGATATGAATAAATAATTAATTTTAATCTAGTTTTTATAATGCTTTGTGTGTCTATCTAAATGTTCACAATAAGACTAAATTTTTAGAAGTCTCGTATTTTAAAATAATTCAATTCCATTTGTATATCAAAGAGAAGAAAAATAATTAGGGCTAAACTTTAATGGATATTCCTATTAAGATGCTGTGTTTTCAGAAACGTGTTATTACATTTTAAAACAGAAAATAATGAATAGAAAAATAGTTTAAAATAAGAAGGTAAACAATACATTGAAGGTGGTTATGGACTTCTTTGACATAAAATAATCAAATTTTATAAAAAAAATAGAAAGAATTGATATTGAAACCTTTTTCAGGCTACCATTACTGGCTTGAAGGCTTTGAAATTCAAATAAAAGCTGGATCAACAACATCATCTATTGAATTAAGAGGGTAAAAAGTAGGTAATTTCATCATTTGTAAGAAATCCTCTGATTATGCAAGTGTATTCTAAGAAATATGCGAAAGTATCTCAAATTATCCAATTCACCTTTATTGTTTAATGATAAAATCAAACTAAGACTATATTTTTCAGTTGAATTCTGAGTTTAAAATAATACTTTCAACCTAATGATCTATTTTTAGGAAGTGATATTCCTTAGAACTTGTTTGTTAGTACAAAGGAACCTTTAAAGGGTTTCGATAACAAAAAAAAATAATCTGATCTATTTTAACTTTATTTATTCTTGGTTTTAATAAAAGAATAAGCAATACTGAAAATTAGTATTCTATCTAATCTACTATGCTGATCACTGTTTTAAGACACAAGAATTAGACTTCTAATCAGTAACAAAAGATTTGTTTATTGTATACACTCTGTTTTTACTCCTCATAATCATATTTTAGCTGCAATTAGAGTAAAAACAAAGTCATTTTAGTTTATTTCTTGAAAATGCTTTTTTTTAAGAAAAATTCAAATTGAAAAAAAACCATAAAATCAATCAATTTCTAAAATAATCTGGGCTGGGAGAAAACATTAGCATTAATATCTTAACCCAATAAATAATTTCATTCATTCGAAGAATCATCTGCTAGATTGCCAAATCTAAGAAAATTATCAATTACATACCCTTTTGATACGTTTATGTTACCTTCAAGCATTAAAAAGATTTTCTGTGGTAATAATAATACTTTTCAAGAATGATTAACAAAAAATCCTTAATCTTTAATTACTGTGAACAAAAACAGAAGTAGATCTCTATTTCTTTTTTTCTTAAGCAAACCTCTCAAAAATATGCAGAATTCCTCATTTGCTAGAGTTAAAATACCCAAAAATCTCTCAGATACTTCTAAAAATCCTTTCGAGAATCGAGAAGACTTTGCTTGTGTCTTTAAGGATCTGAGACTTGCCGCTGTGACAGCATGTGT
>Ga0302271_10000302_pt1 | contig 46815 bp, 39 predicted proteins | sample III_Bog_N1_1_FD_198767 | JGI IMG/M metagenome (GOLD analysis project Ga0302271, IMG submission 198767) | Peat permafrost microbial communities from Stordalen Mire near Abisko, Sweden - III_Bog_N1_1 | ecosystem: Environmental > Terrestrial > Soil > Wetlands > Peat | place: Sweden: Abisko...
TCCAACTGTTGTGCCCGTAAAAAAAGATGGGAATTACCGGCACTTTGGATTTTTGTATAAATTTAACGGAAGAGCTTTGCCACTCACGGTCTTCAATTTTGAATCGACGGGTGATGTGCGAAACTTGTCCCGAAGGAAAGAAAAAAAGTGGGTGACGGTCGGCTAAATGCTGTTTTGCGATGCGTAGCCCCGGCAGACTTGAACGGCTGCTGGTTGATTTTGCAAACGGATTGACCGGAATGAAATGATGAGCAATAGGTTCTATTTTACTCAACAAAAAGTTGGTGATACCCCTGATATCGGGACGAACAGTGCTGATGGTTCTTACCAACGACATCCCGTCATACATTCCGAATGGATGGTTTGAAACCGTTACAAAAACCTCATTATCAATAAAATATTGCAACGCTTCAGGGTCTTCAATCACAGTCTCAACGCCGGTTTGCCTGTATACTTCATCCACAAATTCTTGCCCATTGTGAGTCTTCTCTTTTGAAGTAAAATAGACTTGATACACCCTGTCTAAACCTGTGATATGATACACTGCTTTAGCAACACTCCTTCCCCATTTCGTCTGAAAAAAAGAGGTTTGCGTGCAGAATTCTTCAAAACTAATCACAATATACTGATAGTTATTTGGTTGTTTATTCTCCTTCGACCCCGAAAGTGGACAGCTGACGACGGAAAATTTCTTCCAGCGAAAGTTGGAATGTTTCGGTATTTGAAACACCCGGAATGGTAGCTAATTTATCGAGAATCAATTTAAGCAAATGACGATTATCTTTTGCATACATTTTTATAAACATTGCATATTTGCCTGTGGTATAGTGACATTCCACCACTTCGGGTATCTCCTTGATGTGATCTACAACCGATTGGAATTCAATGTTGTTCTTTAAAACAATGCCAATATAAGCGCAAGTTTGATAGCCTACCTTATATTGATCAATAACAAACTCTGAATTCCTTATAACTCCCTGATTGGAAAGTTTTTGAACTCTCTGGTGAATTGCCGCACCGGAAACATTACACTCTCTTGCAATTTCTAAAAAAGGTGTGCGTGCATTTTGGGAAATGTATTGCAAAATTTTTCGATCCAGTTTATCCAAAGCGTGTGCCATATTTCATAGATTAAATTTGCCGCAAATATAGTATTAATATTGAGGATTAACAAATTATGAAGCCTGTTTTGTAACAAAATGTTGCTATCCTATTTGTTTTTACTTCACATTGTTAGTAAATGTGTGCATAACTTGTCACTTTCTTTTTATAACAAATACTTTTTTGCTGTTGCTTTTTCCCCGAAAAGATATAAGTAAACATCTTTGTCATTCAATCAAATTGTTTTGTTGCTTTTTTTGCAACTTTCATCAACTACTTTTTTACAACCAAAAGAGTTTCAACACTGAAAAACTTGCTAACTTTGCCTTTTACTAACAGTATGTTGATAAATCTTCTATTTATTTGATTTTTTGAGTGATTAGAGAACTGATAAGTTGTTATTTTTTTTATTCTTTGTTTGATAACAGAGTTTACTTGTTTTACTCTCAAAAGTTATCAGACTTATCAACACCTAATAATCATCATCTATTCAAAATTTTTAAATTTTAAGAAATATGAATATAATAGAATCATGGTTGAAAACTGGTTTTGCCAATGAACCTATTCCTGAAAATATTGATTTGATAGCTGCAATTAATAAGCTGAAAAAAGAAAAAAATGCCGTTATTATGGCTCACTACTACCAAACAGGTGATATTCAGGATATTGCTGATGTTGTTGGCGACAGTCTTGCGTTGGCACAATGGGCTACAAAAACTGAAGCCGATATGATTGTGATGTGTGGTGTACATTTTATGGGCGAAACAGTTAAGATTTTAAGTCCTTCAAAAAAGGTGCTAATTCCTGACCTGAACGCCGGTTGTTCGTTAGCCGAAAGTTGTCCTGCAGATAAGTTTGAAAAGTTTGTAAAAGCACATCCTGACCATACGGTGATTTCTTATGTCAATACGAGTGCTGCCGTAAAAACATTGACGGATGTGGTAGTGACTTCAAGCAATGCAAAAAAAATAGTAGATAGTTTTCCCAAAGATGCGAAATTAATCTTTGGACCCGATAGAAATCTTGGAAATTATATCAACAGCGTAACAGGTCGCTCAATGCTCTTGTGGAATGGAGCTTGCCATGTGCATGAACAATTTTCGTTAGAAAAAATTCTTTTGTTGAAAAGTCAATATCCAAATGCACTTATTTTGGCACATCCTGAGTGTCAAAGTGTTGTATTGAAGGTAGCCTATTATATAGGTTCAACTCTTGCATTACTTAATTTCACAAAAACATCGGATGCAACCGAATTTATTGTGGCAACCGAAAGTGGAATTATTCATGAAATGCGTAAAGCTAACCCTCAAAAATCTTTTATTCCAGCTCCTCCTATTGACAGTACTTGTGGTTGTAATGATTGTAATTTTATGAAACTCAATACAATGAAAAAACTATATAATTGTTTGAAATATGAGTTTCCGGCTATTGAAATAGAAGAATCAATAAGAGTGAAAGCTGAAAAACCTATAAGAAGAATGTTGGAATTGAGCTAAATTATTAATAATGAATTAAATGAGATATTTATCTATTTATATTTTCATTCTAATAGGTATATTTTCAATTAAAATTGAAGCTCAAACAGTGGAGGCAAAATGGTTGCATTCACTTAATGCCGAATCGAGTCCGTTTTTAAACCATACCAGTTCATTTTTATCCAATTCTACACCTTATTTAGCTGTAGGATTACCACTTGCATTATTGGCCGATGGTTATATTTCGGGCAATGAAAATACGGTTAAAAACGGATGGTATGTAGCTTCTACGCTAGCTGTTTCGAGTATTTTAACTATGGCAATGAAATATTGTATAAACAGAAACAGACCATACGTTACTTATCCGGGTTATATTATTCCGCGTGGCAGCGATGGTAGCCCATCATTTCCTTCCGGGCATACTTCAATGGCGTTTAGTGTGGCAACATCATTGAGCATTTGTTATCCTAAATGGTATGTCATTGCGCCGTCCATGCTTTGGGCGACATCCGTAGGATATTCGCGCATGAATCTTGGAGTACATTATCCTTCGGATGTGGTGGCTGGAGCTGTGTTAGGAGCCGGTAGCGCGTGGTTGACCATTAAGTTGAACAAGTGGATGAACAAACCAATAGAACGTGCTACAAAGCAAACTATGGATTGGACACGATAAAACCTTCATTCCAAAGTTACAAAATTTCAAATTTTTAAAATTGTGATACTAAGAAAAGTATTTATCGTTATTGAAAATCATATTGATCTATCACTACTTTGAGTTTACCCGATACATTTCCACCTACAACTATTGAGGAAGGTGTAATTGTTATTTTGTCGAACGAAACTCCTTCAACTTTTCCCTTCAAATCAATTCCTTTCATTAGGTTGTAATTACCTAACATTGAATTACTTGATGTCATTACTTGAGTGATTTCATTTTTCAACGAAATGGTGAGATACGGCTCTATCATTTTTAAAAACTTTTTGTGCATTAGCCAATTAGCCGATTTTACCAATGCATTTTTTGTTTTCACATCAAAATCAAAGTCGTAAATGTGAAGTGTTTGGGTTTGATTGTCGAAATCGAGTTTTCCGACGCAATATATTGTACCGTTTGCTGTTCCGGATACGTGAGTTTCAACCACCAACGATCCATCATGACCAAAGAAATTTATTTTATCAATGGTGATATGTTTACTTCCGTCTTTAAATTCTTGTCCAATAATTTTTTGAGATGCAATTTCGGTCAGTTTATCATAACTTACATCTACATTCAACTGTAAATTGAAATTGGGTTTGAATGTAGAAACTGGTTGATAATTAGGCAATATAATGTTTTTGTTTGGTTCCGGTTGTTTTCCTACAGTTGTTTCTACAATGGCATTTAATCCTAAATTGAAATTTATGTGATTTGCATTTTCTACAACAGGGGTCGAAATCACGCTTTTTAGAACAACCTTTAACCAGGCGTCATATTCCTTGTTCATTTGCATGGGAATTTGAGCTTTTTCCCACGTTTTTTCCATCATACTTTTTATGTTCAGATTTTTTGCAATTGCAGCATCAATCGACTTATTGATGTTTTTTTGCAGTGCTTTAATAGCAATATTTGCAATAGTGGTAATCGGCAAATCGTAACCGGCAATATTTATTGTAGGTTTTTCGGTCCAATTATAATTGTTGATGGTTGTATAAGTTGTTATTTTCCAGTCGCTTAACAATTGGTAGGTGGTACTCAACTGAATAGTTATACCACCATTAGCTTCGTAATACTGTTCTATTTTAGCACCCAGAATTGTTTTATTGATACCTGTTTTAACCCACACTTTGATGGGAATGGTGCAATTTATTTTGTTGCCAGACACCGAAAAATGAATATCTTGTTGTTTCCAAACCTTCATCATAAGGTTGTCGTCGGCAATGTTATTGTCTTCGTAAATAATATTTTTCAGATAGCTGTTAATACTTTTTTCCATGTTCGGCACATTGATATCAATAGATAATCCGATAGTGGAAATCTTATTTTCAATGGTAGGCGGAATGTATCCTTCCGTAGGTTTTTCGATATTGAGTTGACTGGTTTTGCAACTCGAAAGCAAAAGGATTAAAGTAATTAAGAATAGAGCAATCTTTTTCATAATTAATTAAAATTAAAGTAGTTGTGTTGTTATATAACCTATCGTTTATTATCTATATTGTTGGCTTCCCATTTATATATTTTGTCGTTTCGGCGTACCTTTTCTTTCACTGAGAGAGAAAAATAATCGCCTTTTTTTGCCTCTTCCATCGCTTTTAAATCCACGCGGATTTCTTCCACCGTATCCTCGTAGCAACCGGTGGTAGGGCCAATAATAAGCAGCTCCTCTCCCACCCTCACATTTTGTGTTTCTACTAAACATTCGGCTACGCCAATATTGGCAAAATAGTTAGTCACTTTGCCCACGTAAACTTTCTTTTTGGTGGCTTCGGAGCCATAATTTTTGCTCCACTCTCCTAAACGTTGGCCAAGATAGTAACCATCCCAAAAACCGCGATTAAAGACAGCTTTCAGGCGTGTGTCCCATGTCTCTATCTTTTCATCGGTAAAGGTACCTTCGAGGCAGGCGGCAATGGCCTGCTTGTAACATTCGGTCACCGTGCGTACATATTCCGCACTGCGGGCACGACCTTCAATCTTGAAAACCCGCACACCGGCATCTATCATTTTATTGACAAAGTGGATGGTTTTCAGATCTTTTGGCGACATAATATATTGATTGTCAATCTCTAGTTCAATGTCAGATTCTTTGTCCTTTACAGTATAGCCCCGGCGACATACCTGCATACAGGCACCACGATTAGCCGATTGATTCATTTCGTGCAGGCTCAGATAGCATTTGCCCGACACAGCCATACAGAGTGCTCCATGACAAAACATCTCGATGCGCACCTGTTTACCGTTTTTTCCGCAGATATTTTCTTCTACAATTTTGCGGTGAATCTCAGCTACCTGATTCATATCCAACTCGCGTGCAAGCACCACAACATCGGCAAATTGCGCGTAAAACCGGAGCGCTTCCACGTTTGAGATGTTCAATTGTGTGGAGAGATGTACTTCTACCCCTACCTTATTGGCGTAATTCATTGCAGCCACATCGGATGCAATAATGGCTGAAATGCCCGCCTTCTTAGCTATGTCGATAATCTCGCGCATCAGCATTAGGTCGTCGTTGTAGAGAATGGTGTTCAGTGTAAGATAGCTTTTTACACCGTGTTTTTGGCATGTAGCCACTATCTCTTTGAGGTGGTCGGTAGTAAAATTGTTTGACGAACGCGAGCGCATATTGAGTTTTTCGATGCCGAAATATACCGCATCAGCTCCCCCCTGAATGGCTGCCGTAAGCGATTCCCACGAACCGGCAGGTGCCATAACTTCAAAATATGAAATATCTAAATTGTTATTATTCACTAATTTATAAATTTAAAACCAATTTGATTGGTACATTATATTATCATTCCGCTTCCCAGGCAAAGTGTGGAATCTTTGTCATAAATCACTCCAAATTGTCCCGATGCAATTCCCTGAATCTTATCTTCGGATTGGATACGATATATATCATTTATTTTAAGCAGTTTGCCACGAGTAAACTCGGGAGTGTGACGAATTTTGAAGGTAATATCCTTTTCGTCCTGAAAATCGCCCCACCAATCTTCGGTAATAAACTGAAAGCCTTGCAGGTTGACCACCGTTCCATATTGTGTATCAGGGTCATATCCATTCGAAACGTATAGTATATTTTCTTCCACATTTTTTTGTACTACAAACCATGGACCGCCGCTCAGTCCCAGACCTTTGCGTTGTCCGATGGTGTGAAACCAGTATCCTTTGTGTTTTCCAAGAATTTTTCCTGTTTCAAGTTCCACTATTTTTCCCTCTTTTTCGCCTAGATAGCGGCGGATAAAATCGTTGTAATTTATTTTTCCCAAGAAGCAAATTCCCTGACTGTCTTTACGTTCTGCACTTGGAAGCTTTGCTTCGGTTGCAATTTTTCGTACTTCGCTTTTTTGCAAATGGCCGATAGGAAACATCAGTTTACTCACTTGCAAATAATCTATTTGACCCAAAAAATACGTTTGATCTTTCACGTGATCGGCTGCGGTGGAGAGATAGGTTTTTCCATCGCGGATGGTGGTAGAAGCATAATGACCGGTGGCAGTTTTGTCGAACTCCCCACCCCATTTTTGTTCAAAGCAACCGAATTTAATCAGCTTGTTGCACATCATATCGGGGTTTGGTGTGAGGCCGCGCTTTACCGCTTCAATAGTGTAGCTCACCACGTTTTCCCAATACTCTTCGTGCAGAGAAACAATTTCCAATTTACAGCCGTATTTTTTTGCAATATAGGTAGTTATCTCAATATCTTCTTCCGAAGGACAGTCAATAAACCCATCTTTTTCCTGCATTCCGATTTGAATGTAGAAAATAGTGGGATCGTAGCCCGACTCTTTGAGCAGATGCACCATCACAGAGCTATCTACTCCACCGGAAACCAAAGCAGCAATATTCATGTGTCAATTTAATTTTTTAATATGCTATATTTCAACCAATTGAAGAGAAATTTTTCTTGGCTCAATATTTGCTACAAAAGTAGTCAAAAAAAACCGTTTGCTTTTGTATTTTAACTGTTTTCCAATCTGTTGTGCAAGACGAGATTTCGATGTATCTTTGCGCTTTATGAAATAGGTAAATACCACGCACATATTTTTAGAATTGTAATAACTTTCTGTTGAAATGGAGGTAAAATCAGCTATATTTGTAGCGTATTTTATTAGAATTCAACAAATAAGCGAGCATTTATAGAAGTTAAAATATTTATAATCATTAATTTACATCAGAATTATGAAATCAAAAACTATCATTATTATTATTGTAGCAGCAGTTTTCGGTATTTTTTTAATGAAGGGATGCAGCGGTTACAATAGTTTGGTTACTCAGGACGAAAGTGTAAAAAATGCATGGAATAAGGTTCAGAGTGAATACCAACGCCGCAGCGATCTCATCCCCAATCTTGTGAGTACGGTAAAAGGGGAAGCCAATTTTGAACAAACAACATTGCAAAATGTAATTCAAGCCAGAGCAAGTGCTACACAGGTTAAAGTTGACCCCACAAACTTAACTCCAGAAAAACTCCAAGAGTTTCAACAAGCTCAAGGTCAGTTATCTCAAGCTTTGGGACGCTTGTTGATGGTAACCGAAAACTATCCGACACTTCGTGCGAACGATGCTTTCCGAGGTTTACAGGTGCAACTTGAAGGAACAGAAAACCGCATAAAAACTGCACGTAACGACTTTAACGATGCAGTTAAAGCGTATAATGTTGATGTACGGTCGTTCCCGATGAATATTTTTGCAGGAATGTTCGGTTTTAAAGAAAAACAAGGATTTCAGGCAGAAGCAGGTACTGAAAAAGCTCCCTCTGTAAAATTTTAATTTGTTGATCAATGTGGCCATTTCACAAACGTCAGGTTTCGTATATCTCTGAAGAAGAAAAAGAGATGATTGCGGAAGCCATTGGTAAAGCCGAAATGCAAACCAGTGGTGAAATACGTGTGTACATTGAAGGAAAATGTAGGCATAAGGATGCTTTGGGTAGAGCCAAGCAGAAATTTACAAAGTTGAAAATGTTTGCTACCAAAGAGCGAAATGGTGTTTTAGTCTATATTGCCTTGCACGACAAGAAGTTGGCTATTTACGGTGATGTTGGAATTCATGCAAAGGTGGGCAATGATTTTTGGAATGATTCTGTAAAAAAAATGGTGGATATTTATTCAAAAGATCATAATTTGACCAAAGGAATTATCAATGTTGTTCTCGAAATAGGTAATGCGTTGAAACTCCATTTTCCCTATGACTCCGAGAATGATGTGAACGAGTTGCCCAACGAAATAATTATTCATAAATAGTTCATAATGAAAAAATTATTTCAACTTACCCTACTTTTTTGTGCATTAAGTTTTACTCTTTTTGCGCAAAAAAATATATTGCCAAAACCCAATCCGGCAAGATTAGTCGTCGATAATGCCAATATCTTAAATGATGCCGAAAAAGAGCAATTGGAACGAAAATTGGTGACGTTAGATGATAGCACATCCAATCAGATATGCGTGGTTACAGTAGCTTCACTCAATGACCGCGAAATTGAGGATGTTGCCACAGAAACTTTCCGAAGCTGGGGCATTGGGAATAAAAAAACCAACAATGGTGTGCTGTTGCTAATTTCTGTGAACGACCGCAAAGTAAGAATTGAGGTTGGTTATGGGCTTGAGGGCGCAATTCCCGATATTATTTGTGGAGATATTATTGAAAATGATATTAAACCGGCCTTTAAAGAAAATAATTACTACAGAGGTATTGATAAAGCAGTGAGCAATTTATCAAAGGCTGCTGCCGGAGAATATCATATTCGGAGTGCAGGTAAAAAATCAGATAATATTGGTTTTGGCTATGCTATTCCATTAATTATTTTAATCATCATCATTATCTCAATATTTTCGAGCGGTGGCGGTAATGGGATGGGTAAAGCCATCATTATCGGCAGTTTGCTGAACAGTCTTGGTAGCTCAGGGCGTGACGGCGGAAGCTGGGGAGATAGTGGCGGCGGTGGTTTTGGCGGCTTTGGCGGCGGAAGTAGCGGCGGCGGCGGAGCCAGCGGAAGTTGGTAATTTCTAAAGACTTATAATATAAAGAGCCAAGAAGCAGGACAAATTGTCTTGATTCTTGGCTCTTTTTACTTGGTTCGATGTAAATTAATATCCGGCTATTTTCAAAAAATTGCGAAACAGTTGTTTGCCTGTGTAGATATATTCTTGGTAGAATGAGCTAAAATCGGCCACACACTCTTCCTGATCAATTGCCTGTAATTCATCTACTTCGTCCATCCAATTCACAAACATTTCGCGTGTCAGCTCAAAGTGGCACTGAATGCCATAGCTTTTATCGGCAACTTTCACGATTTGATTCGGACACCATTTCCCCTTGCCCAACACAGTCATTTTTTCGGTTGGCACCACCGTTTCGCCATGTAGCTGAAACACTGGGAAATTATTGCCCAATCCTTCAAAAAGCAGATCGGATTTACCCTCTTCGGTTAGTTCAATAGTAAAAAGCTGATGCTCAAGGTCACGAAATCCTGTTTCTTTCACCGGACTTGCCACCACAGTTCCACCACATGCTTTTACAAGGGTTTGTAAACCAAGGCAAATACCTAAGCATGGAATTTTTCCTTTTATAGCTTCCTGAATACGAGCTATTTCCGTCACCATTTTTTCGGTGGTATCGTTGGCACTATCGGGACCACCGAGTACCACCAAAGCACCGTAATGGAGTGGGGAAGGGAAGGGCATTCCTTCATTCAAATCTACTTCATCGGCTTCAATTTGCAATTCATTTAATACTTTGTAAAGAAGCCCGGCACCTTCATCGCTCTCATTTTTTATAATTAATATCTTCTTCATAATTAGCTATTTGCTTTGTAAAATGTCTCCACAGTATTTATCCATTTTTGTTTTTCTTTTTTGTCTAAGAAACTTGCTGCAAATGAATTTTTAGCCAATTGAGCCACCTCTTTTTTTGATAGATGAAGTGCTTCGGCCATGGTCAGAAAATTTTGATTCAGGTATCCACCAAAATATGCCGGGTCGTCGGAGTTTACGGTTGCCATCATCCCTTTGTCAAGCATTTCTTTAAGTGGATGTTCTTCAGGGTTTTGTACCACTTTGAGTTTTAGGTTTGACAACGGACACACTGTCAAAGGGAGTTGATGCGTCACAATTTTATTTACCAATGTTTCATCTTCCAGTGAGCGATTGCCGTGGTCTATTCGTGAAACTTGCAGTAAATCAATAGCTTCGCACACATATCCGGCATCACCTTCTTCGCCGGCATGTGCCACGGTCAGAAATCCGTTTTCGCGTGCTTTTGCAAAGACAAGATTGAATTTCGACGGCGGATTTCCCACTTCTGAGGAATCGAGACCAACTGCTGCAATCCAATCCTTGTATGGCAACGCCTGTTCAAGGGTGTTTAAGGCCGATTTTTCGTCTAAATGGCGCAGGAAGCACAAGATGAGTCTGGAAGTGATTCCAAGCGTATTTTCAGCATCTATCAGTGCGCTGTGAATGCCATTCACAACCGTATTGAATGGTACGCCACGGTCTGTATGCGTCTGAGGATCGAAGAAAAGTTCGGTGTGCACAATGTTGTTGGCTTTTGCTTTTTGCATATAAGCCATTGTCAACTCATAGAAGTCTTCTTCTTTAATCAATGCACCGGCACCGGCATAGTAGATATCTAAAAAATCTTGCAAATTGCTGAATTGATAGGCTTGTTTTACCTCTTCTACCGATTCATATTTTATTTTTATCTGGTTGCGGTTGGCTATTTTGAACATCAATTCCGGCTCAAATGTTCCTTCAATATGAAGATGAAGTTCGGCTTTCGGGATAAACTGTATAAAATCAGGAATAGATATATTACTCATAATAAATGATTTATTGAATTGATTCAAGGCAAGTTGAAATTGTGATTTGTGTGACAATTTCAAACGTATGAAATGTATTTTGCAAATATCGGTATTTTTTTCTGTACGCAGTTATTTTCGTTTTTAATGACCCGTACAAGAAGCTTGCGCGTGAATCATGAAACTCAAAAAATTTCACCGTATCTTTGCAGCAAATTTTTTTGAACTTCTAGTAAACGAACTTTTTATGCAAATTGGCGATATAGTTTTTCCTCAATATCCTCTTTTTTTGGCACCAATGGAAGATGTCACCGATCCGGCTTTTCGCCTGCTCTGTAAGGAGTTTGGTGCCGATTTGGTGTACACCGAATTTATTTCGGCAGATGCATTGATACGAAATGTGAAACGAACGGAGCAAAAACTGATTATTTTTGAAAAAGAGCGGCCGGTTGCTATTCAACTCTATGGTCGTGAGCCGGAAACAATGGCCGAGGCAGCTAAAATTGCCGAAACGGCAAATCCCGAAATCATTGACCTGAACTTTGGCTGTCCGGTGAAGAAAGTGGCCGGAAAAGGTGCCGGTTCAGGTTTGCTGCGCGACATTCCTAAATTATTGAAAATCACATCAGAAGTTTTAAAATCGGTTAATGTTCCGGTGACGGCAAAAACACGTTTAGGTTGGGACGATAACTCGAAAGTGATTGTTGATTTGGCCGAACAATTGCAGGATTGTGGCATTGCGGCACTGGCTATTCATGGGCGTACACGGGCTCAAATGTACACCGGCGAGGCCGATTGGACATTGATTGGCGAAGTGAAAAATAATCCACGGATGCATATTCCCATCATTGGTAATGGAGATGTAACCACTCCTGAGCGCGCCAAGGAATGCTTCGAGCGTTATGGTGTGGATGCTGTGATGATTGGGCGTGCTTCCATAGGTAAACCATGGATTTTCAAAGAGATAAAGCGCTATTTGCAAACCGGAGAAATTTTACCTGAAATGGCTGCGTCGGCACAATTTGAGATAATAAAAAAGCAGGTTTTAAGTAGTATTGAATGGTTGGATGAGCGCAGAGGTATTATTCACACGCGCCGTCATTTGGCAAATTCCCCACTTTTCAAAGGGATTCCACATTTTCGCGACACCCGAATTGCAATGTTACGAACTGATAATCAGCAGGATTTATTTCGGATTTTTGACGAGATAGAAGCCACACATTTCAAGTAAATACTTAATTTTCAATACAATTCGCTTAGATTAATTAAAAGAAGGAATACTAACATACTGCAGATTATGAAATATTGAAACTTGAATTGTTGAAATGAATCTGCTTATTTCATAATCATTCCCTGAGCATACATCCAGACGACATAGCGGCCAAATTTCCCAATAGTCATTGCAATGGTTGTTCCAAGAAAATTGCATCGAAAATAGCCGCAAGCTACCACAATCACATCGCCAATGCCGGGCACAAACGAAAAAACCGCCAACCAGTCGCCACGATTGTACATTCGTTTTTCAAATTTATCAATCTTTTTTTTCTTGATTTTCAGGTACTTCTCCATCCACTCTATTTTTCCTAAACGACCTATCCAGTACGATGTGATTCCTCCCAAAGTGTTACCCACAGTGGCTACCGCTACGCAAGTCCACACATCCAATCCGGCATAAATGAGTGCAGCAAAAACTACCTCCGAACCAAGCGGGAGTACCGTTGCAGCTAGGAATGCGGCTAGAAATAACCCGATGTAGCCCCACTCAGCTAAATTGGCCATTGTATCCTAAAATTAAATTGATGACTTGAAAAAGTATCAGTACGATAAAAAGAATAGTGTTTTTCTTTGAAAAACGGGTGGAGAAAAAAATGGAAATAAGAAGTGTACAAATAACTAGAAATGAGGGTAATATTTCGGATTTTTGTGTGATACGAACCCATATAAGGATAAGTATAGCTGCAAAGTACCAAACTATAACTTGTAGGTTTTTTCGCTCGGAAACGCTTGAATTGAATCGATTTTGATAACAACCAAAGAGACTTATAAGTGAAATTAAGGTAAAAATACCGGTAAAAACGAGCGATAAATGATTGACTATTGAAAAGTCAAAATCAAATTGAATGCCATTATTAAAATAGTTTAGCTGGGCATCCATGGAACCCATCCAAAAGCTAAATCCAAATATTATTATCGCAGGTGTAAGCAATCCAAGCAGAGTGGAAAGAAAAATACGAAGACTTAAATTATTGATAATCAAAAAGTTAATAAAAACAACAGGAATTAAAAACAGAAAATCAAACACAAAGAAATATCCAATAGACAGAAACATTCCTGCATTAAATACTTCTTGAATCGGTTCATTTTTGTGAAATGTTGAGTAGACTTGCCAGATGCTTAGCAGAAGAAAAAATGAACCGATTATACCGTTTGTCAGACTATGAAGCGGTGTATTACCTCCTGCCAATAAAATAAAAACAAAAAATGGTAAAAACGTTCGTTGTTGGATAAACGAAATCTTATCCAGAGCCTTAAACAGTAGATACGCCATGCCTACAGTGGAGATAAATCCTATCCACACATTGTGTTCAGGGAAATGGAAAATGTTGAAAAACAGTTTGTTGTCATAATTGGCATCGGGCATAAAAATATCTTTTGCCCACAACAAAAATGCAACAATCAACGAAAGTGTGAAGCTTACAATATTCGGGCGAATCACCTCTCTGGAAAGTCCTTTCATTGGTTTACTATTTATAAATTTCGGAGTAAAGCCATTGTAAAACAGCCTTACTCCGATAGTAAAATAAATTATTTCAATCCTTTACTTTTAAGTAGCGCATCCGAAGTTGGCTCTGCTCCCCTGAATTTCACATAAAACTTCATCGGGTCGTCGCTGTTTCCACGCTCCAATATATTTTTTCGGAAAGAAGTGGCGGTAGCGGGGTCAAAAATGCCCTTTTGCTTGAATAATTCAAACGCATCTTTTTCAAACACAGATGCCCATTGATAACTGTAGTAACCGGCTGAATATCCGTCATTAAAGATATGTTTGAAGTAAGTAGAACGGTAGCGGGGAAGAATTTCTTTTATCAGACCGATTTTGTCCAATTGTTCTTTTTCAAATTTATCTACATCTATTCCGTCAACGCTGGTTAGTTCATGCCATTTCATATCAAGTATGGAGGCTGCTAAAAGTTCAGTCATATCAAATCCCTGATTGAAATAAGCAGAATTTTGAATCTTCTTCATTAACGATTCAGGCATCAATTCGCCTGTTTTATAGTGGAATGCGTATAATTTCATCACTTCAGGTTGGAATGCGAAATTTTCCATAAATTGTGAGGGACATTCCACAAAATCGCGGGGCACATTGGTGCCGCTTACACTAGGGTAGATACATTGCGAAAGCAAGCCGTGAAGCGCATGACCAAACTCGTGAAACAGTGTGCCCACATCATCCATACTTAGCAAAGAAGGCTCAGTAGCACTGGGTTTTGCAAGATTTCCGACATTGACAATCACAGGACGAACCATCACTCCTTTTTCCACATATTGATCGCGAATGTTGTTCATCCAGGCACCTACGGTTTTACTGGGGCGTGGGAAATAATCGGTATAGAGAATTCCAATAAGTTTACCATCTTTGTCAGTAACTTTAAATACTTCTACATCAGGATGATAAACAGGCATTTTGTCTAACTTAGTGAAATTAAGACCGTACAGCTTGTGAGCCACTTCAAATACCCCTTTTCGCACATTTTCAAGCTTAAAATACGGTTTTAATTCGTCTTCATTGAGGTCATATTTAACTTTACGTACCTTTTCGGCATAATACCACCAGTCTGATGCAGCAAGTTTAAAACCTCCATTTTCGCTATCAATAATTGCTTGCATCTCTTTCACTTCCTCTTTTGCTTTTGCCACTGCTGGTTCCCAAATTGACTTCAAAAGTGTTTCTACTTTTTCGGGAGTTTTAGCCATGGTATTGTCTAAAATATAATCGGCTGAAGTTTTGAACCCGAGCAATTTAGCCAAAGCAATGCGGTTTTTCATAATGTCGAGAATCACCTGCTTATTGTCACTGGCATTACCATAATCACCTCTCATCCAATAGCCTTTATAGAGCTTTTCGCGTAAATCGCGGCGGATGCTGTAAGTTAAAAACGGTGTCCAACTCGATTTTTGGGGTGTAAAAACCCATTTCCCCGGCATTTTAGCTGCTTTTGCTTCTTCGGCTGCTGCAATTTTCACATTTTCAGGCAGTCCGGCAAGGTCTTCTTCTTTGTCAATCACTAACTTAAAACCATTGGTTTCGGCCAAAAGGTTATTGCCAAACTTGAGCTGCAACATTGCCAGATTCTTGTTTATTTGGCGCAATTCTACCTTTTGCTCAGCATTGAGAGCGGCTCCGCTGTGAATAAATTTTTTATAATCTTCTTCAATCAATCGACGTTGTTCGGCTGTTAATTGAATTTTTGAGCGATTATTGTAAAGAGTTTCGATGCGCTTAAACAATTTTTCATTGAGTTGTATATTGTCGGAGTGCTCTGTCAATAAAGGAGTTACCTTTTCTGCAATTGCTTGCATTTCAGGGCTATTCATCGACTCCAATAAGTTTGAAAAAACCATATTGACCTTTGTCAAAAGTTTGCCCGAATATTCCATTGCAGCAATAGTATTGGCAAATGTAGGTGCCACCGGATTATTAGCAATGGCTTCAATTTCAGCTTGATGCTGTTTAATTCCTGCTTCAAAGGCAGGCATGTAATGCACTAATTTTATCTTTTCAAAAGGAGGTACGCCGTAAGGAGTTTTATATGTACTGAAAAAGGGATTGTCATTGATTCCTTCGGCTGTGCAAACTGTGAGCATAGCTAATGCGGTTAGAGTTAATACTAATTTTTTCATCAGTGATTTTTTTACAATAAGGTAATATGTTTTTGTCTAAATTTTTAGACTTATTTCTTGACAAATATTTTAAAAATTGGCGATAGTTTAATTGTATTTTTCCAGAATATTCAAAATCTGTATCTTGTCTTTATCTATTTCATTAACAAGAGATTGCATGTCTGAAAATCTTTTTTCATCTCTCACTTTTTTCACAATCTCCAAAGTTATTATCTGACCGTAAATGTTGTGATTAAAGTCAATTATATTTACTTCAATAGTGGGTTTCAAGTTGTCGGGAAGAAGGGTAGGGCGCAAACCTATGTTAAGCATTCCGTTGTACCTTATGCCGGCCACAGTAATCCAAACGGCATACACTCCGAGAGGGGGTATTTTTTTGCTCAGATTCGATGGGCTTATATTTGCTGTAGGATAGCCGATTGTTCTTCCAATTTGCTCACCCATAACTACCTTACCTTCAATTCTATATGTAGAACCTAAAAGTTGGTTGGCAATCACAAAATCACCTTCGTCCATTAGCCTTCTGATTTCTGATGAACTTACCTGTTTCCCTTTATAGTAAAACTCCTCTGCCTTTTGTACTGTTAGTCCAACTTCCTGACCATAAATCACATATTGTTCAAAACCGTCCACTCGCCCTTTGCCAATACGATTGTCGTAACCGGAGAGTAGAACCTTTGTGTTCAATTGTTTGAATAATAAGTTTTTAATAAATTCTTCTGCAGTCAAATTTTGTATAGCGGGAGAGAAATCCAACAAGTAACAGTAGTCAATTCCGGTTTGTTCTAATAAAGAAACTTTTTCAGCACATGTTGTCAGTAGTTCCGGAATAAAATCACTATTGAGCATTTTTCTCGGATGCTCCTTAAAGGTAATTACGGTGGTTTTAAGCCCTTTTTCAGAAGCTATTTTCTGCAAATTTTCAATCAAAAACCGGTGACCCCGGTGAACTCCATCAAAGAATCCCACTGTGATAGCCAGCGGTTCTTTTGAGGCATTTGCTATGTCGGTTATTATTTGCACGTTGTAAGTTTCAGATTAGAATGGGTTGCAAAGTTACAAAATGCAACCCGTATCGCAATGTAACTAAAACTCCACATTTTTCATATTTGAAATGACATGTAAATGGAGTTTTATTGTAGCCTAAAATTTACAGGAAGGGTATATTTCACTTTTACTATTTGGTTCATTTGTCGTCCGGGTTTCCATCGGGGCATATTCATAATCATACGTATTGCTTCTTTATCTAAATTTGGATCAATACCTCTAACAACCTGAACATCAATCAAAATTCCAGTTTCAGTTACAATAAATTGACAAATTACTCTCCCTTGTATTCCTTCTTTTTTTGCATCATAAGGATAATGAATATGTGTTGTAATATACTTACTTAAATCACCACCTTCGGCAATAAATTCAGGCATTTCTTCTACAATTGTAAATACATTATCATCTGTTTTTATTGTGTTTTGAAGCCAAAAATCAACAGGTAACGTGTATTTTATGGGTAGTGGAGATGTTTAGTCACGTATTTTATTACATTTCCGTCTTCTACAGGAAATTGGGATAGTTTTTCTGATGCATTAATATACACTTCGGGAATTGATTTATGTTTTTTTGAACCAAAAGTGCAACTGTTCAACAATGTGCATAATATGATAAAGGTCCAAAATTTGAATGTATGAATGTAGAATTTATTAGGGATAATCATCTTTTTATTGAGGTTATTTACTTAATTTTTAGTCGGATTTTCGGACAAATTAATTTTTAAAAGATGCCTGTTTTTCTATCTCATACACTCTTTTTACTATTGATTCGTAAAGATTATCTAAGATAGTAGTGTTTTCTTTTCTGGTTTTCTTTTCTGGTTTCGGGCGCTTTTCAAAAATTCCTTATAATATTCTAATGCCGCCTGACGGTCGTTCATACATCTATCGCATCGAATAGCTAAAAAAAGCAATGTATTTCCATCTTTCGGGTTAAGTTGGTAGGCTTTTTGATAAGCAACATAGGCATCTTTGCAATCACTTTTATCGTATGCATCATAAGCTTGTCCCAAATTGAAATAAAAGGAAGAAAGGTAGGATGAGTCAGGACTTACAATTGATACTGCTTTTTTCATGTAACTGATAGCCTGCTTTTTATAGAATGAATAATAACATGCTAAACCTAAATAATTGCAAGTTTGAACATCAGTACTATCTAATTGAAAAGCTTTTTCTAGATAATTCTTAGCTTTTTCATACGCTTTATTACTATAACAACTAATACCTAAATATTTTAGAGTAAATAATGTACTATCGTTATTTTTATAACATTTTTCAAAGCGGTTTATTGCTTCTGGATAGTTTTTTTTCAGGTAATAAATATAGGCATTTGTGCTGCTAATTCTTTGATTCTTTGCATTATTTATTTTGTAATTTTCGCTTACTATCAACGCTTCCTCATACTTTCGTTGCCCTATGTATATATTACAAAGACGGTTAGCCGATTGCATGTCAGAAGAATTCATCCGTATTGTTTTTCTGAAAAACTCCGAAGCTTTATCAATATTATTCAAGTTGTCATAACATTTAGCTAAACAGCGTATTACATATACATTAGAGCTATCTTCTTTATACAATTTCTCGTAAATAGTTTTTGCTGTCGAATACTCTTCTGTGCTTAAAAATAGACTGGCTGCATCAAGCTGTACTTGTATGTCATTGTTATTTTTCATCAATCGCAATTTATACAGATCACTAGCCTTTTGATAATTTCCAATCAATCTGTAACATTCTGCTATTTCACTGAGGTTTTCTATCTTAGAACTGTCTAATTCGTAGCTTTTTTGAAATGAAGAGATAGCTTTTAAGGTTTTGTAAAGACCATTTTCGGCTTTTCCTTTCAAATAATATATTTGGGACACATTTTCCGTAGTAGAATTTATAGTATTCAAAAGATGAAGAGCTTCTGTGTAATTTGCTTCAGAGAGAAACAATTTGGCTTGAGTCAGAGGTTCAATTGCATGTGTTAAATTGGGAGATGCAAAAAGTAGACAGATTAGCAGTGTAAGTTTTAGTCTCTTCATATTGTTAATCTTTTGCGACAAATATATGACTAATTAGTTAGTCAATCAATAGTTATTGCTTTTTTAACAAAACAATTTTTCTCCGTATTTTTATGAGATTGAAAAACATAGATTTGGTACTTTCAGAAGGCAATTTTTGCTGAGCCATTGGAGAGGACATGAGAAATATTCAATTCTCAGTGGGTTAAATTGGGGTGAAAATGATTGTAAATAATTGATGCTCTTTTATTTCCTACAATTTCTTTTATCTCAGTTTCTGAGGCCAATCTAAGTCGTTTTACGCTCTTGAAGTGATTCAAAAGTTCTTTTTTGCTTTTTTCGCCAATTCCGGCAATTGCATCAAGCTCCGAAATTACTTGTGATTTACTGCGTTGGTTGCGGTGGTGAGTAATCCCGAATCGGTGCGCTTCATCACGTAGTTGTTGAATTAACTTTAAGCTTTCAGAATTCTTATCTAAATATAGAGGGATAGGATCTTCGGGAAAATAAATTTCCTCAAGACGTTTTGCAATACCTATAACTTTAATTTTATTTTCCAAATCATTTTGCCGTAATGCGTTCATTGCCATTCCAAGTTGACCTTTGCCACCATCCACAATAATGAGTTGGGGTAGGGGAGCATCTTCATCTAAAAGTCGCCGATAACGTCGATACACAACTTCCTCCATAGAAGCAAAATCATTTGACCCTTCCACGGTCTTAATGTTGAAATGGCGATAATCTTTTTTAGAAGGTTTTGCCTTTTTGAATACTACACATGCTGCCACTGGATGAGTCCCTTGTATATTTGAATTGTCAAAACATTCTATGTGTATAGGTAACTGTTTCATAGCTAGGTCTTTTTGCAAAGTACTTAGAATTCTGATAATTCGATGATCGGGATTTAATTTTTCAGACTGTTTGAGTTTTTCAAGTTTATATTCCCTAACATTTTGCAATGATAAATCCAACAATTTCTTCTTATCTCCTCTAGAAGGAATTGAAAATGTAATTTGACTCATCTCTAAGTCAGGCATAAAGGGAACTAAAACATGCTTTGTTTTACTTTTAAGCCTTTCTCTTAATTCTACAATTGCCAATGCGAGTATCTCTTCTTTAGGTTCATCAAGTCTTTTAATGTATTCTATAGTGTATCCTTGAATTATTGCACCTTTAAATATCCTTAAAATATTAACAAACGCAGATTTATCATCTTCATCAAATGAAAATACATCATAATCTTCATGGGTCAGAGTAGTTACAATTGATTTTGATTTGTATCGCTCTAGCGCATCATATTTTTCCTTTATTACTTGTGCTTCCTCAAAACGAAGTTCTTTAGATAATCGGTGCATTTGTTGTTCAAGATAATTACTGAAGGAGAGAATATTTCCATTAGCAATTTCTTGTACCTCACTTACCATTTCCAGATATTCTGATTCGCTTTGTAAATTTTCGCAAGGTCCTTTGCATTTGTGAATGTGATATTGTAAACAAACCTTGAATTTTTTAGCTTCAATATTTTCGTGAGTTAATTTTAATTTGCAAGTCCGCAAAGGGTAAATTTCATTGATTAGTGAGAGAAGAATATAGAGAGTAGTGCCAGAGCTAAATGGGCCGAAATATTTTGAACCATCTTTGTAAAGTCTTCTTGTTTTAAATACACGAGGAAAAGGTTCATTGGTTATACAAAGCCATGGATAGGATTTGTCATCTTTGAGCAAAATATTGTAGCGAGGTTGGTGCTCTTTAATAAGATTGTTTTCTAACAAGAGAGCATCCTCTTCACTATCAACTACAATATATTTGAGGGTTACAATTTGCTTTACAAGAACCTCAACCTTAATGCTGTCATGATTTTTTGTAAAGTATGATGTAACTCGTTTCTTCAAATTTTTTGCTTTACCAACATATATAATTTTGTCTTCTTTGTCATAATATTGGTACACTCCCGGTTTTTCCGGGAGTGTACCGAGTTGAAGTTGCAACGTCTTTATATGTTCATCGGTTTTGCTCATTGAGTTCTGGTGCTTTTTTTAGAAATGAATAAGTGAATATATTTCGATGTTCTCTCCAAACAATTCGCGACCATTTAAAAAATCAAGTTCTACTAAGAAATTAATGGTAATGTTTTCGACGCCAAATTTGCGAACTAGATTATAAGCTGCTTTCATTGTTCCTCCTGTTGCCAGCAAATCATCATGTAACAATACCACATCATTCGGCAGTAGTGCATCACAATGAATTTGAATGGTATCGGTGCCGTATTCTTTTTCATAGCTTTCTTCAATTGTTTGAGCTGGGAGTTTGCCTTTTTTACGTACAGGCACAAATCCTATTCCTAACTTTTCCGCCAATATTGGGCCCATAATGAATCCTCGAGATTCTATCCCTACAATTTTAGTTAATCCCGTATTCTTGTATTTTTCATACAATAGTTCCGTTAGTTCATGAAGTTCTTCGCCGCTCTTAAATACTGTTGTTAGGTCTTTAAAGAGGATTCCGGGCGATGGGAAATCAGGCACGTCGCGAATACTTGCTTTGATGCTTTCTATACTCATTCCTATTTTTTTTACGTTCCACGTGGAACAATGATGTTTTATTTTGATTCTGTTTGTTCTTTTAAAATGAAAAGTTGAGAATTTTGCGTTCCACGTGGAACAATTGCTACCTTCCTAGCAGGACCAATAGGATGTTGATGTCGCTGGGTGAAATTCCTGGAATGCGACTAGCTTGCCCAATTGTTTCTGGATTTATTTTTGCGAGTTTTTGACGTGCTTCTGTTGAAAGAGACTGTACGTTCAAATATTCGAATTTGTCTTTTATCTTGATGTGCTCAAGGCGAAGGAGTTTTTCGGCAATTAATTTTTCACGATCAATATAACCACGGTACTTCAGACTAATTTCTACTGCTTCAACAATATCTTCTTGCCAGTTACCGATTTCGTTGATTTTTTCTTTTAAGGATGGAATTTGTTCTGCAAGATTCCAAATGCTCAATTGAGGCCTAAGGACTAAATCAACAAGTTTTGCTTTTTGGCGAATAGGTGAAGTTTCTGTTTTTTCTAGAAAGCTATTAATTTCATCAGGGGTTACTGCATATTCTTCGATGAATTGAATCAATTGTTCTTTATAAATCTTTTTTGATTGAAGTAACTCGTAACGTTGAGTATCTGCCAATCCAAGTAGATATGATTTTTCAGTAAGCCGCACATCGGCATCATCTTGTCTTAGAAGGATTCGATATTCAGCTCGCGAAGTAAACATACGGTAAGGTTCATCTACTCCTTTTGTAACTAAATCATCGATGAGAACTCCAATATAAGCTTCGTCGCGAGCAAGTACAAATGGGTTTCCTCCATGACATCCGATATGCGCATTTATACCTGCCATTAATCCTTGGCCGGCAGCTTCTTCATATCCAGTAGTTCCATTGATTTGACCAGCAAAGAACAAATTCTTTATTAACTTTGTCTCTAACGAATGATTGAGTTGGGTTGGTGGGAAAAAGTCATATTCGATTGCATATCCCGGGCGATAGATGCGGACATTTTCAAAGCCCTCAATTGTGTGTAGCGCATTGACTTGAACGTCTATAGGAAGAGATGAAGAAAATCCATTCAGATAATATTCTTGTGTGTTAACTCCTTCGGGTTCGAGAAAAAGCTGATGACGTAGTTTATCAGCAAAGGTTACAATTTTAGTTTCAATGCTCGGACAGTATCGTGGACCGATACTTTGAATTTGTCCGTTGAAAAGAGGCGACTCTTTAAGTCCTTCACGTAATATATCATGTGTGCGTTCGTTGGTATAAGTAATCCAACAGCTTCGTTGAGGCAATTGACGAGGAGAGGTCTCGAGATAGGAAAACTTATGGAAGTCTTCTTCTCCGGCTTGTTCTCCCATTAATGAAAAATTGACCGAACGACCGTCAATTCTCACGGGAGTTCCAGTCTTCATACGACCTGCAGTAAAGCCAAGCTCTACCAATTGTTCTGTCACTCCTTTGACAGCCGGTTCAGCAATTCTACCTCCTGAAATTTGCTTAGATCCGAAGTGTAACAATCCATTTAGAAATGTTCCATTAGTTAGCACAACGCTGTTGGCATAAATATCTACACCCAATACAGTCTTCACACCGCAAACTCTGTTTTTATCGACAATAATTTCTGATACCACATCTTGCCAAATATCAAGATTGGGAGTGTTTTCTACCACACTTCGCCATTCAATTATAAATTGTTGTCTGTCGTTTTGTGTTCTCGGACTCCACATTGCAGGCCCTTTTGAGCGGTTGAGCAATCTGAATTGGATAGCAGTTTTGTCGGCAACAATTCCCGTAAAACCACCAAGTGCATCTATTTCTCTGACAATCTGTCCTTTAGCTATCCCACCAATCGCTGGATTGCAACTCATTTGTGCAATTTTATTCATATCCATCGTGACAAGGAGTGTTTTGGACCCTAAGTTAGCTGCTGCACAGGCGGCTTCGCAACCAGCATGTCCTGCTCCTACCACAATTACATCGTATTGTAAAGTCATTTGATTTTTATTCAGTTACAGGCTGCAAAATTACAAAAAATCTCGCTTATGCTCTCTATGTTTATTATAAGGAGATCTTAAACGATGCTCGATGTGTTGTCAACTGTGTAAATTTGTATGACGTTTCAATTATAAGCGAGTAAGAATGAATGGTGTCAATACGATGTATTTAGTCATAAAATTGAATATGAAGTGATCTTATTCTAATAAGAATAATTTATAAACTTATGTAATATGCTGATATAAAATAAGATATGTGATATTTCATTTTATATAACAAATCTGTAGTTGGTGCTTAGATTTATGAAAAATTCCCGTACATTTGCTTTGTTAATTTGAAACTTGACCAAATGTTGAAACTAAGAGTCAGATTAGGGTTTTTCCTTTTATTCTTTATATTGTGCTCTCTGTTTTCTCAGGAGCAAAAAAATACCATTACATCGGGTGGATGGTCACTTGGGGTGGGAGGAGTGAATATTTATGATGAGTACTTATCTCCCCTTGTATATACCGGGACTATAATTCGTGGAGATTATGAGTCAATGCGTTTTATATCATTAACTAACAAGAATATTTCATTACAACGTACCTTAATGGTATCAAGTGGATTTACAAACAATCCGGCACAAACTAATTCTATCTTTTATCTTTCAGTGCGTCTGGGGGTAGGGATGCATTACCATTTTCGCCCGGTGACCAACCTGAAAATTATGGTTGGAGGTGTATGGGATTTATTATTTGCCAGTAAATACAGCTTTAATAATGGGAATAATCCATATTCGGCAGATATTTCTACTCATTTAAATGCTTCAGGGATTGCCCAATACCTGCTTAAAATCAATAAGTTTCCTATTATGTTTCGTTATTCGGTGACTACTCCGGTAGTTGGTGTTATGTTTGTACCGGAGTATGGCGCTTCATATTACGAAATGTTTACTTTGGGCAAGTTAGGGAATGCGATTCATCTTGCTTCGATCAATAATAATATTGCTTGGAATAGTAGTTTGACAGCAGATTTTATTTTCAAAAAAATGATTTTGAGGCTAGCGTATTATCATGATTATCAGAAAAATAATGCGAATTCATTACATTTTGAGACTATGCAAAATGTATTTTCTTTGGGCACCGTAATAAACTTTTCTGTTTTTGACAGAAACACACGTAAAGCCCCTGCTTCATTTAACGATATTAATTTATAGATACCCCTTTAAATATGCGGAGTTTTCTAATATCAATTATAGCTTTTTGCTTCGTCTCTTGCCAGATGTCAGTTGATGATCCCACTAATTTAATGGATTATAAGACTAACTTCGAGTCGTTGTGGAAAATTATGGATGAACATTATTGCTATTTTACATACAAAAATATTAACTGGGATTCAATCGGGAATGTATATAGGTTAAAGATTCAACGGCCTGATACTCTGAATGATGTGACTTTTTTTAGAATTTGCGGGAATATGTTGAATGAGTTGAAAGACGGACATGTAAATTTAGCATCATCATTTGATGTATCACGCTACTGGAAATGGTATCTAGATTATCCAGATAATTTTAATTCAACAATATTATATAGCGACCGTTATTTGGGTAAATCATACAGAATTGCAGGAGGGTTTAATTATAATGTAATTCCAAAAACGGCTATTGGCTATATTTATTATGGTGACTTTTCATCGGGGTTTTCGGGCGCAAATCTCTCTTATGCAATTGCAACACTTGGTAACTGTGATGGTATAATTATTGATGTGCGAAATAATAGTGGGGGGGTATTAACTTATGCAGAAGATATAGCAACTCGCTTTACATCTCAATCGATTACTTATGGTTATATGCGCCACAAAACGGGTCCCGGGCATGATGATTTTTCGGCACCAATTGCACAAAATCTCACTCCATATTCGGAAAATTCTATTCTTACAAACTGGGTAAAAAAGCCAGTGGTAGTGTTGACAAATCGTTCGTGCTATAGTGCTACTAATGATTTTGTATGCATTATGAAACAATTGCCTAATGTGGCAATTATTGGCGATCAGTCAGGGGGAGGAGGAGGCTTACCAATGAATAGCGAATTACCCAACGGATGGATGGTGCGCTACTCTGCTTGTCCTATGTATGATACAAATATGGATAATATCGAATTTGGGATTACTCCTGATATTAAAGTAGATATGTCAAGTACAGATATTGCAAAAGGGATTGATACAATTATTGAAACAGCTATGACTTATATTAAACAGCATAAAATCAATTGAAAGGAATCATTTATTTTTAGAATAACAACATTATGGAAAAGAACAGAGCTATTGAACAACTTCAGCCTGAAGCTGTTTGGAAAAATTTCAAGGCCTTGACACAAATTCCGCGTCCTTCGGGTAAAAGAGATCAAATTACCTCTTTTTTAGTCGATTTTGGAAAAAAATTGGGTCTTGAATCTTTTGTAGATGATGCAGGTAATGTGATTATACGCAAACCAGCTACACTCGGCATGGAGAAATGTAAAGGTATTGTTTTGCAGGCTCATATGGATATGGTGCCACAGAAAAACAGTGCGGTAAAACACGATTTTGAAAAGGATCCGATCGATGCTTATATTGATGGAGAGTGGGTGAGAGCAAATCAGACTACTTTGGGTGCAGATAATGGCATTGGAGTGGCTGCTGCAATGGCTGTACTTCAATCAAAAAATTTATCTCACGGGCCAATTGAAATGTTGATTACTGCCGATGAAGAGACAGGAATGTTTGGCGCAATTGGTTTGAAAAACGGCACTTTACAAGGTGAAGTTTTACTCAATCTTGATTCTGAAGACGAAGGAGAATTGTATGTGGGATGTGCCGGTGGAATTAATGCTGCTATCTTTTTTGCATACAAGCAAGAGCCTGTTTATCAGGATGATGTGGCATACAAAATAAGCCTTACCGGGTTACGCGGTGGGCATTCGGGATTAGATATTAATACTGGACGTGCTAATGCCAACAAATTACTTTTTCGTATATTGAAGTATGTAGTTTCTTCATTCGAAGCTCGTTTGGCATCGGTGGAAGGCGGAAATTTACGGAATGCGATTCCTCGTGAAGCATATGCATTGGTGACTGTACCTGAAGAGGGGCAAGAAGATTTTCTGGAGGCAATCTCTGAAATGGAGACAATATTCAAAGCAGAATATGCTTCGGTTGATCCTGATTTGAAAATTACTGCTGAATTAGTGGAATTGCCTGAAGGATTAATTCCTGAAGTGGTGCAGGACGATTTGATAAATGGTGTCACTGGATGTCCAAACGGATTGATACGTCTTATTCCCGAAATGCCAGAAGTAGTCGAAACATCAACCAATTTGGCTATTGTAAAATCGAATAGCGAACATATTGAAATTGCTTGTTTAGTCCGCAGTTCTGTCGAAACAATGAAAGAGGAGTTGTGCTCTATGATAGAGAGCGTTTTTGCCTTAGCGGGCGCTAAAATTGAGTTCTCGGGAGGCTATCCGGGATGGCAACCACGCTTCGATTCTCCAATTTTAGAGGTTATGTCGAAAGTGTATAACGAAAAGTTTGGCAAAATACCAGCTATAAAGGTGATTCATGCCGGATTAGAGTGTGGAATTATTGGTTCAGCGATACCTGGACTAGATATGATTTCTTTTGGACCAACAATCAGACATCCACATTCTCCCGATGAAAAGGTAAATATTGCTACTGTTGCTAAATTTTGGGACTATCTTACAGCGGTTTTACAGGCAGCTCCAATTAAATAATGAACTAAATTCATTGATGAAAAGCGGAATAAACGTATATTTATCGACAGCTTATTTAGCTCCGTTGCATTATTATGCCAGAATGTTGTCGGCTGATAAAGTATTTATAGAACAACATGAAAATTATTTAAAGCAAAGTTATCGGAATCGATGTCAAATCCTATCGGCTAATGGAGTTATTTCTCTTTCCATTCCTGTCGACAAAGGTATTTTGCTAAAATGCTTTATAAGAGATGTGCGGATTTCAACCCATACCAACTGGCAGATACTACATTGGAGATCGTTAAAAGCGGCATATAATTCATCTCCATTTTTTGAATATTATGCCGATGAATTGCAGAATTTTTTTGAAAGAAAATGGGAATTTCTATTTGACTTCAATACAGAACTTCAACAGAAGATTTTGTCATTGATAGATACAGATGTAAATATTTCATTTACAAATGAATACAAAGTAGATTACACATCTTCAGGGCTTGACATGAGGGGAGAAATCCATCCAAAAAAATTGTCGGAGACAGTAGATAATAAGTTTGTTAATGTGCCTTATTATCAGGTTTTTGATTCTAAGTTTGGTTTTGTACCCAATATGAGCATTCTCGATTTGCTCTTTAACATGGGTACAGAATCGTTGGATGTATTAGAGAAAATGATACGATGAAAAGAGGAATAATGCTTAACGAGGGCTGTAAGCAGTAGATATATATGGCTTTAGTACTTGAAGAGAGTCTATTTTTGTAATTTCCACATTAGCAACGCCTTGGCGGATGGCATCCAGCTTTTTTGCTGCTCCATACGATAAATCGATCATTACTTTTTTCCGATGAGGACCGCGATCTGTGACTTTTACTATTACTTCTTGATTGTTTTTTAGATTCCGCACTTTGAGGAGTGTGCCGAAGGGGAGTGTGCGGTGGGCGCAGGTTAAACTGTCTTTTTGGTATCTTCCACCATCAGCAGAGTGACGTCCCTGAAATTTATTATTATAGAAAGTTGCTTTACCACTCTGTTGCGCGAGAGCGCTGGTTATACAAGTGAAAAGTAGAATTGTAGTTATTTGTATTGCTTTTTTTACAACCATGTTACTTAGTTTAGGTGAAGAAAACAGTATAATTTATGCCTCAATTTCATTCTTTTTTTGAGGTAATACCATTTTACTATTGCAAAGAAAGCAAATATTTATCGGACTACCAATTTTTTACCCCTTAGATTTGGGATTTGCCAAGGATTCTTATATATTATTTAAGTAAAAATCAGAATACTATTTGTATGTGGCAAAAAATTAATGTTTTTTGATTCGTAATTTTCAACAATTCACATTTTTTTTGAATTAAAAAAGAGGGTTAGCATAGATTAAAACCTTGTTTTGATCGATTAAAAACATGATTTATTCTTGCAAAACAATTTGGATTTTTTATAAGACCATAAACATAAAACAGCCGTCTCGAATGTTCGAGACGGCTGTTTTTATATAGGGTTCTCTTTACTGAAAGAGTAGTTCCTTATTCAGCTGAAGGAGTAGCTGCACCCCAACTTTCGGCTGCAAGGCGTCTGTAGCTATTATAACGCCATTTGGCGTTGTTTTCGGCCGCTACAAACAGTTCAGCAGCTTCTGCAGGGAATTGTTTCATCAATGAGGTGTAACGCACTTCTCCTTTCAAGAAATCCTGGAATTTATCCCATTGAGGTTCTTTTGAATCCAAGCTGAACGGGTTCTTTCCTTCAGCTTCCATCTCAGGATTGTAACGCCACAGATGCCAGTAACCACATGCCACAGCTTTTGCTTGTTCGGCTTGAGTCTGACTCATACCTGTTATCATTCCGTGATTGATACAAGGAGCATAAGCAATAATCAATGAAGGTCCGTTGTAAGCCTCAGCTTCGCGGATTGCCTTCAAAGTTTGAGCCTGGTTTGCACCCATAGCAATTTGTGCGACATACACATAGCCATAAGTGGTAGCCATCAGACCAAGGTCTTTTTTGCGAACACGTTTACCTGAAGCGGCAAATTTAGCTACAGCGCCAACCGGTGTTGATTTTGAAGCCTGACCTCCGGTATTGGAATATACCTCAGTATCAACTACTAAAATATTTACGTTTTCACCGGTAGAAATTACATGGTCTAACCCACCGTATCCGATGTCATATGCCCATCCGTCGCCACCGATAATCCATTGCGATTTTTTGACAATATATTGTTTTAATTCGGTGATGTGTTTGCAAATATCACAATCACAAACTTCAACCAATGGAACTATTTTGTCAACCAAAGCAACAGTTGCATCAGCATTATCGCGATTGGCAACCCATTCGGCAAACAAGGCTTTCAACTCATCAGAACAACAATCACTTGCTTGTCCTTCAATCATTAATGCTTCCAAGCGGTCGCGCATTTTGCGTACGGCAATAGCCATACCAAAACCGAACTCGGCATTGTCTTCGAATAAAGAGTTAGCCCATGCAGGACCATGTCCTTTTTCGTTTTTGGTATATGGAGTTGAAGGAGCAGATCCGGAATAAATTGAGGTACAACCGGTTGCATTGGCTACCATTTGACGGTCGCCAAAAAGTTGAGAAATCAATTTTATATACGGAGTTTCACCGCAACCTGCGCAAGCACCAGAAAATTCAAATAAAGGAGTTGCAAACTGAGAATTTTTTACATTGGTCTTTAGATCAACCAAATGCGCTTTTGAAGTAACCTCTTTTGTGAGGAAATCCCAGTTAGCTTGTTCAGGTAATTGACTTTCAAGGTCAACCATTTCGAGTGCTTTGCCGTTTTTGTTACCCGGACAGTTGTTGGCACAGTTATCGCAACCCATACAGTCGAGCACATCCACTTGAATACGGAACTGAGTTCCTTCAAATTGTTTACCATTGGTTTTCAATGTAGTAAATTGAGGTGCTTTTGCTTGTTCGACAGCATCCAATACAAACGGACGGATAGCAGCGTGAGGACATACATACGCACATTGGTTACATTGAATACAGTTTTCGGCTTTCCAAACCGGAACACGAGCTGCCACACCACGTTTTTCGTATGCAGCTGTTCCTTGTTCCCAGGTACCATCTTCACGTCCTTTGAATACGGAAACAGGGAGGTCATCGCCCAATTGAGCATTGATAGGACGAACCAGATTTTTGATAAAATCAGGAGCTTCGCCATGTTCGAGTTGGAATTGAGCATCAATATTTGCCCATTCGGCAGGAATTTCCACCTTTGTAATTTCACTACCACGATCAACTGCCGCATTGTTCATGTTCACCACTTTTTCACCTTTCTTGCCATACGATTTCACGATGAATTTTTTCATCTGTTCAACCGCAAGTTCATAAGGGATTACGCCAGTGATTTTGAAAAATGCCGATTGCAAAATAGTGTTGGTCCGGTTACCCAAACCAATTTGTTGTGCAATTTCCGTAGCATCAATTATATAGAGTGAGATATTATTTTTTGCCAAATATGCTTTTACGTAATCAGGTAAGTGCTTCTTAGTCTCTTCGGCACTCCAGATAGAGTTGAGCAAGAAAGTTCCGTTCTTTTTCAAACCACGTGTTACGTCATACAGACGCAGGTAAGCCGGTACGTGACAAGCCACAAAGTCGGGTGTATTAACCAAATAAGTAGAACGAATAGGAAGATTACCAAAACGCAAGTGTGAGCAGGTAAAACCGCCTGATTTTTTGGAGTCATAAGCAAAATATGCCTGACAATATTTGTTGGTGTTGTCTCCGATAATTTTGATAGAGTTTTTGTTTGCACCTACGGTTCCATCGGCACCTAAACCATAGAATTTAGCTTCGTAAGGTCCATTTTCAAGTACAATTTCAGCTTTCTTAGGCAGCGATTTGAATGTTACATCGTCCACGATACCAATAGTGAAATCATTTCTCGATTCGTTCATTGCCAGATTTTCGTACACAGCTAAAATTTGGGCAGGAGTGGTATCTTTCGATGACAAACCATAACGACCACCTACAATGATTGGAGCGTTTGGTTGTCCGTAGAAACTGTCTTTAATATCCAAATAAAGAGGTTCGCCGGGAGCACCTGGTTCTTTTGTACGGTCGAGTACGGCAATACGTTTTACTGTAGATGGAACAGCAGCACGTAAGTGTTTTGCAGAGAAAGGACGGTATAAGTGAACGGCCACCAAGCCTACTTTTTCGCCTTTGCCAGCCAAGTAGTCGATGGTTTCGCGGATTGCTTCGGTCACCGAACCCATTGCCACAATCACACGGTCGGCATCAGGAGCTCCGTAGTAATCGAACAAATTATATTTACGGCCTGTTACGGTCGAAAGTTTTTCCATATATTCTTCTACAATGGCAGGAACTGCTTCGTAGAAAGGGTTAGCAGCTTCGCGCGACTGGAAGTAAATATCTGGGTTTTGAGCAGTACCGCGTGCCACAGGATTTTCCGGATTCAGGGCACGTCCACGGAAGGCATTGAGCGAATCCATATCGATGAACTGAGCCAAATCTTCGTTGGATAGCGATTCAATTTTTTGAATTTCGTGCGATGTGCGGAATCCGTCGAAAATATGCATAAAAGGAACGCGTGATTTGAGAGTAGCCAAGTGAGCCACACCGGCCAAATCCATTACCTCTTGCACCGAACCGGTCATTAACATCGCGAATCCGGTTTGACGAGCGGCCATTACATCTTGGTGGTCACCAAAAATAGAGAGCGCCTGAGCAGCCAAAGCGCGTGCTGTAACATGAAATACCGTAGGAAGCAATTCTCCTGCAATTTTATACATGTTGGGAATCATCAAAAGAAGTCCTTGTGATGCGGTAAAAGTAGTGGTAAGAGCACCGGCTTGCAATGAGCCGTGTACTGCACCGGCAGCACCGGCTTCTGATTGCATCTCTTCTACCAACACTGTTTCGTCGAAAATGTTTTTTCTGCCTGCGGCAGCCCATTCGTCTACATATTCGGCCATTGTTGACGATGGCGTAATCGGGTAAATTGCTGCCACTTCGCTAAACATATAAGCAATGTGAGCTGCAGCCTGATTACCGTCACAAGTCAAGAATTTTTTGTCTTTTGCCATAATTGTGAATTAATTAAGATATGAATGTGATTGAGTTGTTTGATATTGATGGATATGCAACTTTAGTTTATTAATACAAGAAACCGAAAAGCCACAAAGGAATTACTTTGTTAGTTCCAACTTCTATTTTATCAATTGCATAGTAATATTCTGGTTTATATTTCATTTTATGGTCACTGTCGGCAATTATAAATTTGCGAACGTGATCCACTAAAAATTGTGCTTCGCGGTTGCCTTTATTCAAATGGTGATCCTTGTTGAGCACATTATAAAAAAATGTCTCGCGTTGTGCCTGCAAATCAACATTTCCCGGTGTGATAGCATGCATCAGATTTGTATTTTGCATATACACCATTGCCGGTTTTTTCGGAAACTCATCGCCTTCGGCGTAAAGCAGGTTAAACAGGCGTGCTTCGCTCAGGTATTTGATATAATTCATTACTGTGGCGCGCGAAATATTAATTTCGGTACTCAGATGGCTCACGTTCGGAACGCAAGGTGATTCGCTAGCCAGCAAGTAAAGTAATTTGCGTATTTTGGGCAAATATTTTAGCTCTATTTGCTTGATAAACAACACATCTACTTCAAGCATCATGTTCATGGTTTTCAGCAGATTTTCCGAAAAATTACGCTTTTCTAAAAAATAGGGTGAAAATCCGTGATGCAAATAGTTTTGATAATAAGCCAACGGCTTAATTTTTGAGACAATACCCGATGCAATCTCCACATGGTTGTTGCAAATTTCCTCCAATGTATAGGAAGGAAAATGAGTGTCGGCCATCAGGTTAAGATATTCCCGAAATGAAAAACCGCGAAGATTGTATGATTGCACACAATCACGGAGCAGAGGATTTTCTTCCTTGAGTCGCATTACCGAAGAACCGGAAAATACAATATTCAGGTCGGGAATGTGATCATAGCACTTGCGTAAATCTTCCGACCAGTTGGGCAATTTGAAAACCTGATCAATCAACAATGTGCGACCACCGACTTTGCAAAACTCATCAGCAAAATCATATAGCGAACAGGTGGTAAAGAAAAAATTGTTGAGATTAATATAGAGACACGAACGATCGTCTGCTCCAAAACGTTGTTTGGCATATTCGAGCAAAAAAGTGGTTTTACCCACTCCTCTACTGCCTTTGATACCAATCAGGCGGTGGTTCCAGTCTATTTCGTCCATCAACAGGCGTTGTACAGGCGATTCAACGTGTTCTACCAAATACTTATGGGTTCTGAAAAGTGCTTCCACATTGTCAACTTTGGAGGGCAAAGATACTACCTTTTTTTGAAATTTGACATGTCGACATTGCAAAATATTCTCATTTTTGCTAAATTAGGATATACAATCGGGGCTTTTTGTTGTAGATATACAAATTATATACAAAATCGGGAAGCAAGCAGAATACACGTAGAAAAAAGAGCAACATAAATTTAATTTGGATCGCAAATCTAAGTTCAGAGAAGCTATAACTTTGGCGCTTTCGCTTGAATCTTGTAACAAAAAAAACACCCCAATTTCTTGAGGTGTCTTTTTTTGAATTTTGAGGAGATTGTTTTCCTTCTTTTCTCTAAAGAAGAAGAACAAATATGTGTTCCTACAATATTATCAATCGAAATAAGTATAAGCAGTTTCTGCATGTTGTGCTTCGTCCAACCCAACAGCTTCTTCCTTATCGGTAGCACGAATGCCCACGGTTACCTGAACAATTTTGAACAGAATAAATGTACCTATACCTGTATAAGCTATAGTAGCGCCTACTGCAATTAATTGAATTACAAATTGATGAAAATTGCCATAGAGGGCTCCGCTATAAGCCGATTGAATAGCAGGTGAAGCCAGTAAACCTGTGAACAATGCTCCGATGATACCACCGATACCATGTACTCCAAATGCATCTAAAGCATCGTCGTAGCCCAATTTTTCTTTTACGAATGCTACCATAAAGTAACATACCAAAGCTACTACAAGACCGATTATCAATGCTCCGGTTACATCTACAAACCCGGCAGCAGGAGTAATAGCAACCAACCCGGCCACAGCACCTGTACTGATACCTACCACTGTCGGTTTTTTGCCTACAAACCAGTCGAGAATTGCCCATACAAATGCAGCCATGGCTGTAGCAAGGTGAGTGGCAAGGAATGCGCTGGCAGCAAGACCATCGGCAGCTAAACCGCTACCTGCATTGAATCCAAACCATCCGAACCAAAGTAAAGCGGCACCGATTGCTACAAAAGGAATATTGTGAGGAGGAATAGCGTGACCCTGATAGTCGCGACGTTTGCCTAACATTAATGCAGTTACCAAAGCGGCAATACCGGCATTGATGTGTACCACGGTACCACCAGCAAAGTCTAATGCGCCCAATTTGAATAACCATCCGTCAGCTGACCATACCCAGTGTGCAACGGGGTTGTACACTAGCAATGCCCAAAGCACGGTGAACAATAAAAAGCCCTTGAAGTTGATACGTTCGGCAAATGCACCGATAATCAACGCGGGAGTGATGACAGCAAACATACATTGGAACAAAATGAAGACAATGTGAGGAATAGTTCCAATCATTTCGGGAACCGATTTTCCGGTTGCATCGAGAATCATTTTTCCGGTAGGTTGCGAGTGAGAAATAAAATAAGGACTCAAATCGCTGATATGTATTCCTTTGAGGAATGCCCAGTCGAATCCTCCAATGTAAGGAGCCAATACACCTTTTGAACTACCGAAGGCCAGACTGTATCCGCAAACCACCCATTCGATACTGATAACGGCAGTGATAATAAAACACTGCATGAGTACGCTCAAAATATTTTTACGACGAACAAGTCCTCCGTAGAAGAGTGCCAAACCGGGAATGGTCATTAACATTACAAGTGCAGTGGCCACGATAAGCCATGCGGTGTCACCTGAATCGACTTTTGGGGCAGCTACAGCGGCAGCTCCTTGAGCTAAAGCCGGCAAACTGAACAATGTTAACAGCGCTGCTATTGATATGATTGTTTTTTTCATCTGTGGATAATTTGTTTTTTAGGTTGTCGTGATACTTACTCCGAAAAACCGGAGTTTGCCTCATAATTACCTAATATATTGTTTTTTACTTTGTGATATTTTACCCTTCTTTATTATACAATGCTTCGGGTCCACTCTCTCCGGTACGGATACGATAGGTTGCTTCTATATCAGAAACAAATATTTTTCCATCACCGGTATCGCCTGTACGTGCTGAGGAGATAATTGCATTGACTGTTTTTTCGAGATTTTGGTCGCGCACTACAATCGACAACATGCGGCGTTGGATGTAGCTTGATTGAAAAACCTGACCTCTTACTACTTGTTCTTCCGTCGATTTGCCAAGTCCGGTAATGTCCCAGTAAGAAAACCATTCAATACCGGCTTCATACAATGCTTCCTTCACTTCGTCAAATCTTGACTTCCGGATAATTGCTTCAATTTTTTTCATGTGGTTGTATTTTATATTTTAACATCATACACATGGAACTCGCCCCGGCTATCGGGTCTCGTTTCATAAATTATAAATTTGATATATACATTTACCACCGCCTGCCATGCAAACAGGCGATGGTATTTTTTTGATTACAATGTAACACCCAGCACAAAGTATGCTTTTTCACTTTGAGGGTTTGCACCAATTACTCCATATACAGGAAGAGAGAATGAATCGGTAATTTTAATTTCTTTCGAAACCTTCAATCCTAAGTTGATAACCGAAAATCCTGAATTGCCATAAGTATATGGACTGTCGAACAATGAAGCTCCTACAAATGCCTTTACATTTGAGCTGATTGGATAATCCAGTTCCACATAAGTAGAGAATGCATTATCGCCTTTGCTGTTTTTGTCAGCACCATACACCATCGTGTTCCAGGCAATGCTCAAAGGCAATGCTTTTGTTCCTCCATATGCAACGGTGCCTTCAAAAATATGACCGGTTTGCGAATTCTTGTAGTTGAAATAACGAGGAGAACCGTCATTGCCGTTATAATAGTTATAATCAGTTACAGTAATTGAAAAGGCACTCGGTAAAGAAAGAGTGGTATAAAGATCCACTTCTTTAACACCACCCGAAAAAGCGTATGATCCCCAAGCTCCGATGCTGAAAGCACCATTGGTGTATGCTACTGTGGGCTGAATGTTGGGAGAGCCACCTTTTGTTCCTTCCTGAGGAACACCACGCCATACATACGAACTTACTAAATCAGCGCCAACACTGAAACTTCCACCTTTTGATTCTTGAGCAGAAGCGGAAACTGCTACTGTTGCTACAATTACGCCTAAAAGGCTTTTTGCGATCGTCTTGTACGAAACTTTCATAATTCAATCTGTTAGAGTTAATACTAAAAACACATCTAAAATTTACCTAAAATCAAAATACTTTTTCAACCAATGGTTGACTCCGAATTCGGATGTTTTACATCACGTTTGAATTTCTTTTTTGCTCTTCCCTTTTTTATTAAGGGGGTTGTTAAAAAAACACTACACAATCTTTTCTGCTCTTTTCTATAAAAAAACTATCGATGGCCCTATTGTTATTTTACAAATCACATTCACTTTTTCATTCACTACCATCGTATGTTGTTTCAAATAATTGACACTGCAAAAATAAGTAATATTTTCACTCCATACAAGCATAATGATGTTAAAAGTGAAAATAAAGAAGAAAAAATATGCAATACCACATAAAAAAGAACCAAAATGCTCTAATTATGGTGTTTTTGCTAACACATCATATTTTATTGATAAGGCAAAAAAACAAGAATTTTGGGAAAAATGAACCTTCTTTATTCCAAAAATCATATTCGACAAACAGAAAAACGTCATTTTTTTCTTGTAAAAGGAGAAATATTCGCAACAGTACCTCCAAATTTTACCACCTCTCACTAAAAATTGGCTACCTTTGCTCATCGAATTCCTTACAAATTTCAACTATGAACGAACCAATAGTAAACGTCGGTATCTTGTTTGAACCTTCCGTTTCTTTTATTTTACACGATAACTTTAGTTTTTCTGCCACAGGCGACATTCTCAGCGATAGACAAATTGCACAATATTGTGATGGTAAAGTTCTATTCAACAATCAATTATACAACGAAATAGTTTTCACGCCTCAAAACAGGGACTCCGATTATTTTGAACTTGAAGATGTGGTGATAGGCATCAATTTTCATTGGGAACGAAAAGAGAATCAACGATTTAAAGGCGGATTGAAGCTGATTGTCGAAAATGAGAAACTCACCGTAATCAATCAGATAGGAGTAGAATCGTATCTCACAAGCGTTATTTCGTCGGAGATGAGTGCCACCAGTTCACCCGAATTGCTCAAGGCACACGCCGTGATTTCACGAAGCTGGTTATTGGCTCAAATCGAAAAAACCAATAACCTTAGCCACCAAACGACACATTATCAATCAATATTTCAAACTGAAGACTCTCTCGTAAAATGGTACGATCGTGAAGACCACACACTGTTTGATGTGTGTGCCGATGACCATTGTCAACGTTATCAAGGTATTACACGTCAGAATAAGGCGGTTGAAGTAGCTATTGCCGCCACTTGGGGAAAGCTGCTTGAATACGACGGTAAGATTTGCGATGCACGTTTTTCAAAATCGTGCGGAGGAGTGACCGAAAAGTTTGAAAGTTGCTGGGAACCTATTCATCACGACTACCTGACAGTGCTGCGCGATGCTAAAGATTCCGACATCTTTGATGACCTGACTGTGGAAGCAAATGCTGAAAAATGGATTCGCACCAGTCCTTCGGCTTTTTGCAATACCCACGATAAGCATGTGTTATCGCAGGTACTCAACGATTACGATCAGGAAACGACCGATTTTTATCGCTGGCAAGTAGTCTATCCGCAAGAAGAATTGGCGGAATTAATATATAAGCGGACGGGAATTGATTTTGGCGATATTATAGACCTTATTCCTATAGAAAGAGGTTCGTCCGGTAGGTTGATTCGCCTGAAAATTGTGGGTAGCAACCGTACAATGACAATTGGGAAAGAGCTGGAAATTCGGAAAACACTCTCCACTTCACATCTTTACAGCTCGGCGTTTATTGTGGATAAAGAGGAGAGTGACAACGGTATTCCGCTAAGTTTTACCCTTACCGGAGCCGGATGGGGACATGGAGTGGGGTTGTGCCAAATCGGAGCAGCCGTGATGAGCGACAAGGGTTATCGCTTTGATAAAATCTTGTTCCACTATTTCAAAGGAGCCCAATTGGTAAAACGCTATTGATTTGCAGGGAGTTCGCTATTTTTGGTTATATTTGCACTTATGAAACAAATCCTGAAAATCGGGACGAGTTCCATTTGATTTTGAATTTTTTGTTGAACAAATGAAACGATTAAGACTATACAGGATTCTGTTTTTGCTGTTGCTGGCCGGTTGCAGTAGCACTAAATATGTGCCTGATAATCAATATCTACTCAATAAAGTAAAAATTACCACGGATAATAAAAGTGTTGATAAAGAGACACTCCGTACTTATTTGCGGCAAACACCCAATCAAAGCATATTTAGCCTCTTTCGGTTGCAACTTGGAGTTTACAACCTTTCGGGACGCGACACCACCAGTTGGTGGAATCGTTGGTTGAAGCGTGCCGGTGAAAAGCCCATAATTTACGATGAAAACTCGGCACTGCTATCGCAGAGGGAGTTGAGTAAAGAGATGACAAACAGAGGGTTTTCTAAAGCCGTGGTGGAAATTATTGCCGAAAAACGCAAAAAGAAAGTAAACCTCACCTATCATATTACAGCAGGCGAACCATACAAAATTCAAAATTATACAGTCGACATTCAGAATGATTCTTTAAAAGCAACGCTTTCGGAGAAAAAAGATCCGTTTGAAAATACTGTCCGTAACGGTATGAATTTCGATATCAATGCTCTGGATGAGCAGAGAATTGGTCTCACTGCTTTTCTGCGGCAACGGGGGTATTATAACGTTACCAAAGAAAATTTTCATTACAAAGCCGACACCACATTGAACAATCTCAAAGTGAATGTGTCGCTTAAACTCCGTGCAGATCTTGTCACTAATGATACTTTGGCTAAACGGGTGTTGTCGAGAAAAAAAATCGGACGCATTACCTTTATCACCACTACTGCCGATCGTTCGCAAATTGCACTGGCAACGGGGAATCGTGAGAATCGCGAAAAACTCGATTCGCTTTGGTATGACGGATATCGGTTTCTATATAACGATAAACCTTTTGTGTCGTGCATGTCGCTTATTTCCAATACGTTTATTTTTCCGAACACCTATTACAATGATAAAATGGTGGAGGAAACTTATTCGGCGTTGAATGCGCTTCCTCCGGTGAAATACGTGAACATTGTTTTCCGGGAACGACCAAATGACATACTGGATTGCTTTATAGTAATAACTCCTGACAAAAATCAATCGTTTATGTTCGATTTGGAAGGAACCAACTCGGGAGGTAATTTTGGGGTAGCGGGTGATTTTTCGTACCAGCATCGCAATATCTTTCATGGGGCACAGCTTCTTAAATTTCATGCCCGTTATTCATACGAGGCTTTAGGCAATTTGGCAAACCTTTTTTCGTACAATGCAACCGAAATGGCAACCGATGTTTCGGTAAAATATCCCACTTTTTTATTCCCGTTTTTAGGGAAAGATTTTAAACGGGGAATAAACGCTTCTACCGCCTTTACCATTGGGTACAATTATCAGGTAAGACCTGAGTTTACCCGTACACTGGCAAATGCAGGAATGAAATATGCATGGAGCCATAAAAATTTATACTACTCTTTCGACCTTATAAATTTCAACTATATCTACTTACCGCGTATTGATTCAACGTTTCAGGCAACTTACCTTAGTAATTCGTCTCCACTCCGATTTAGTTATGAAAACCAGATGATTGTGCGCTGTGGGTTTAATATGAATTATAATAATCAACGTAGCAAAAATTTGAAACAAGATATTCTTAACTGGCGTATAGGAGTTTCGGAAGCCGGCAATTTATTGGATGTTGTCTGTAACCTGTTTAATGTCAGGCGAGACGAAAACAAGACTTACCGTATTTTCAATATTCGTTTTGCCCAGTATGTGAAAGGTGATTTTGATGTGTCGTACAATCAGCAGATTTCTAAAGATAATCACCTTGTTTATCATCTTGCTTTAGGAGTTGCCTGCCCGTTGGGAAATGCTGAAATTATTCCATTCGAAGAAAGATACTATGCAGGAGGTGCAAATGGTATCAGAGGATGGTCGTCTTACACTTTGGGTCCGGGTTCTTATCCCAACACCAGTGGCAAAATTGATTTTGTAAACCAAACCGGCGATATTAACCTGATTGCCAACTTTGAGTATCGCTTCAAGATGTTCTGGAAATTTGAAGGAGCTGCTTTTACCGATGCCGGAAACATCTGGACAATAAAGAATTACGATTTTCAACCTCAGGGACAGTTCCATTTTTCTGAATTTTATAAGCAAATTGCGTGGAGCTATGGACTTGGACTTCGCGTGAATTTCAACTATTTTATTTTTCGGTTAGACCTTGGACATAAGCTATTTAACCCCGCCTATACAGGAAAAGAATGTTGGGTGAGTCCATTAAGTAACCCCGGGAAAAACCTGGCTCTTTTCTTTGCAATCGGATATCCGTTTTAATAATTGCAATGACCCCACTCTTAAAAAAAATAGCGGCACTCTATCTGCATGAACACGAAAAAAAACTTGCAGATATGCTCTTTGTTTTTCCCAACCGGAGAGCAGGTCTTTTTTTTCTGAATTATCTTTCAAAAGAAATTTCACGACCAATTTTTGCTCCGAAAACCCTTACTGTCAACGAGCTTTTTTCTCAACTCTCTACCTTGCAAACGGCCGATCGACTCAGCATGTTGTTTCGGTTGTATGCTATTTATCAATCACTTAGCAAAAAAGAAGAGACCTTCGATAAATTTGCCTACTGGGGCGAAATGTTGCTCAACGATTTCGACGATGTAGACAAATACATGGCCGATGCCCGTCAACTTTTTACCAACGTCACCGAGCTGAAACAAATTGATACCTTATTCAACTATTTGTCCATAAACCAAATAGAAGCTATTCGTCGTTTCTGGTCAAGTTTTGAACCGGCTTCCGAAAGCGCCAAGCAGAAAGATTTTCGTGCCACATGGGAAATTTTATTTCCTATTTATACTCAATTTCATAATGAATTGTTAGCCTGTAACGAAGGTTACGAGGGAATGATTTTTCGTGAGGTAGCCGAACGGATGCAACGGCGTGAAAAAATTGACATTGAATATTCACGGGTGATATTTGTCGGGTTTAATGCCCTTACTCCTACAGAGGATTCATTGTTTACCTATTTCAAAAACAATAATTTAGCCGATTTTTACTGGGATTACGACATTGCAGAGCTTCAGGATTCGGTCAACCGTGGAGGCGATTTTCGTCATACGAATCTCGAACGCTACAAATCGCGCTATACGCTTCCCCCCGAAGAACCTCAGACTCGTACCATTGAGTTGATTGGTATTCCATCGGCTGTGGGGCAAACTAAATATGTGCATCAACTGCTTGGGCAGCTCTATCCTGCTGAAAATAAACCCCATTTGTCGGAAGATTTGATGAAGACCGTGGTGATTCTTCCTGACGAAAATCTACTTTTGCCCATGCTCCATTCTATTCCCGACAGTGTAGACAAGGTGAATGTAACGATGGGTTATCCGCTATCCATTACCCCGGCTGCCGGATTAATTGACCACCTTTTTGCGCTGCAGCGCACCATTCGTCGCACAGGAGAAACGGTTTTATTCTATCACCGTAATGTGCAACTTATTTTGCAGCATCCGTATCTGTCTCAACTTGCCGGAAAGGTCACCAAACCCTTGTCCGACAGCATTACACATTATAATAAAATATACATTTCGCAGGATGAATTTGTGGAAAACGAATTGTTAGCTTCAATTTTCACGCCGCAGGATTCACCTCGCAAAATGGCGCTATATCTCTCTGATTTATTGCGTGATGTGTTGCAGCGTTTGCAAATAGTGGACGAAGGGAGCGCATTGATAAAGCTCGAACAGGAGTTTCTTTACCATTGCTATACTGCGGTGAATCGTATTCGGGGCTTGCTCGAAAATAGTTCCATTGAACTGAATAATGACACTTTTGCGCGATTGATGAAGCAATTGATTGCTGCTATTTCCATTCCGTTTGAAGGGGAGCCACTGGCGGGATTGCAAATTATGGGTTTACTCGAAACACGCGGACTCGATTTTGAAAATGTGATTATCACTTCCCTCAACGAAGGTGTTTTCCCGCAAAAGCAATCGGCGCCATCGTTTATCCCGTATCATCTGCGCAAAGGTTTTGGACTGCCCACCGGCGAGCATCAGGATGCCATTTTTGCCTACCATTTCTACCGTTTGCTTCATCGCGCCAAGCGCGTGGTGTGCACTTACGATACACGTTCGGATGGATTGCAGTCAGGCGAAGTGAGCCGCTACATTCATCAACTCAAATATCATTACCGTCAGCCGATTGAAGAAAAAATTGCCACCTTTGATATTGGAATCACTAAACCCGATGTGGTGGAAGTGACAAAAACACCAGAGGTGCTGCAAAAACTAAGTCGGTTTACGACTACCGATGAGGGTAAATCGCTATCGGCAAGCGCTATCAATACGTATCTCGACTGTTCGCTCAAGTTCTACCTGAGCAGTGTGGAAGGTTTGCGTGAAGGCGACGATGTGGAAGAGACCATTGCCGCCAATACTTTCGGCTCTATTTTTCATGGGGCAATGGAGGAGCTATACCGCCCCATAGCTGGACAAATGGTCACTGCGGAGATGTTGGATACCATTATTAAAAACAATAAAACGATTGAAGATGCCGTGGCACTTGCATTTACCCGCAATTTTTTACGCAAAACAGAGGGTGTTGAAAGACCGAAGGGACAGCATCAACTTACCACCGGCATTATTCAAAATTATATTGAGCAACTGCTCAAAATTGACCGCCAACGAACGCCTTTCGAGTATGTGGCTTCCGAGTATCGGTTCGACCTTCAAATGCCGCTTTTCGGTGGAGCAACGCAGGTGAATCTAAAGGGTTTTATCGACCGGATTGACCGTAAAGAGAGTATTACCCGCATTCTCGATTACAAAACCGGTAGTCACGATTTGACTGTATTTACCGGATTAGAACAACTATTTGATAAAGAGGAGAAAAAACGACCTAAAGCGGTGCTCCAAACCTTTATGTACGCATTGCTCTATTTGCAAAAAGAAGGAAATCAGCAAATTGAACCAGGAATTGTGACCATCCGTTCGCTTTTTAAAAAGGATTTTGACACACAACTTATCTGCAAAGAAGAGAGACAAGGTCAGGCGGTAAACAATTTCGGGCAATTCAAAGAGCCTTTTGCAGCCTTGTTTACCGCTTGTTTAGAAGAAATTTTTGACTCTGCGATTCCATTTACTCAAACACAAAACACCGACCACTGCACCCATTGTCCGTTTACGGTAATCTGTAAACGTTGATCCCCTAATCACTCAAAGTGGGACTTGAAAAGCGGAATGGAACGCAAATTTTATTTCTCCACGCTATTTACAAGAATAGATTTTGTGTCATTTCCGGTATTTGCGTTCAAACAGATTCATCCATGCTTGTTTCACAAAAAAAATTTACCTTTGCAGTCAGAAAAATCATAAGCTCCAATGATAGAAAAAATTAATCAACTCAAGGCCGAAATAGCAAGCCTCACAGCCGCTTCACAAGAAAAAGCGGAAGAGTTACGCATCAAATACCTCAGCAAAAAAGGGGAAATTACCAATCTTTTCAGCGCGTTTCGTGACGTGCCCAACGAGCAAAAACGTGAAGTGGGTCAGTTGCTCAATGAGCTGAAAGAGAGTGCACAGACTAAAATCAACGAACTGAAAGAGGCGTTGGAACAGGTTGGAGGAAATGCTAACCAAACCGACCTTACCCGCTCTGCCGACCCTGTGTTGTTGGGCACCCGTCACCCGCTTTCAATTGTCAAAAACGAAATTGTGGACATATTCGACCGCCTTGGGTTTACCATCGCCGAAGGTCCCGAGGTGGAAGACGATTGGCATGTGTTTGGCTCACTTAACTTTGCACCCGAGCACCCCGCACGCGATATGCAGGACACTTTCTTTATTGAAAAGGAGCCCGATGTGTTGCTGCGTACGCATACTTCTTCGGTACAATCGCGCATTATGGCTGACAATCAACCACCTATCCGTGTGATATGTCCGGGTCGCGTCTATCGCAACGAAGCCATTTCGTACCGTGCACACTGTTTTTTCCATCAGGTTGAAGGTCTTTATATTGACAAAGATGTGTCGTTTGCCGACCTAAAACAAGCATTACTCTATTTTGCCAAAGAGATGTTTGGCGAACACACAAAGATTCGTCTGCGCCCTTCTTATTTCCCATTTACAGAACCATCGGCCGAGATGGATATTTCATGTAACATCTGTGGTGGCAAAGGATGTCCTTTCTGCAAGCATACCGGTTGGGTAGAAATCCTCGGGTGTGGCATGGTTGACCCCAATGTCCTCGAAGCATGTGGCATTGACAGCAAGGTTTATTCGGGATATGCATTCGGAATGGGTATTGAGCGAATCACCAACCTCAAATATCAGGTGAAAGACCTGCGGATGTTCTCTGAAAACGATGTGCGATTCCTGCGACAGTTCGAATCGGCAAATTAAAATTATATCATTTCACAAAAGGTTGCTTCCTCTCCGAAGCAACCTTTTTTTGTGCCGTTCAACTTTAAAATAGGAAGTTAATTTGCACATTTTCAATAATAAAACGGCAATAAATAGTTTTATCCAATATATAAGTGTTCCTTTGTGAATACTTGATTTTTTGAATAAACCTAAAACAAACTAACCATGTGTTTTTCAGCAGGAGCCAGTTTTGCCGGAGGCGTTATCATATCAGCTATCGGTGTGGCTACCGTACTCAAAGTGCATAAGCCTTCACAAATAGTTTTTGCCAGTATTCCTTTGTTTTTCGGGTTTCAGCAATTTGTGGAAGGATGCGTGTGGTTAATATTGCAACATCCCGAATTTGTGCGATATCAGAATACAGCTACGCATATTTATTTAGTTATGGCTCAGGTATTTTGGCCTATGATGATTCCATTGGCAGTGCTATGGATGGAATCTCACAAAAAGAGGCGAAAATATTTGTGGATTTTGCTGGCAATGGGTGTAAGTTTATCGTTGTACTATATCTGGTGCTTATTTTCGTTCAAAGTTACTCCTGAAATAATGGGGTATCATATTGAATATAAGACTGATTACCCCGAATCGCTGAGGCTGTTTACATTTGCACTTTATTTAATAACCTCCATAACCCCTCTTTTTATTTCAAGCATCAAACGAACACATCTGTTAGGCATCTTAATGTCATTGTCCTGTTTGGTTACCATTGTGTTTTTCACTCAGTATCTTACTTCAGTGTGGTGTTTTTTTGCCGCGTTAATCAGTGCTGTCATTTACTGGATTCTGAGAGATGCCAAAAGGAAATACAGGTCAAATAGATAATTAAAAAATTGGTCAAAGTAAATAAAATGGCAGTTTACGGTTTGCGACTAAAGTCTAACACAGCTTTTCTACCCGAATTAAATCTATTTTTTCTTCCAAAGAGGTAAATCTTGCTTTCTTTTTTCTTTACTTTGCAACAAGCAATTCTTCCTGCTAATTATAATTTTTCGATTGGCTGACCAATGTGAGGCTATTTTCTTCAAAATCAGCTAAAATGATGCACACAAATAGATATTGTGTGCAAAAAACAAAGCCTAAAAATTAAGAAAAAATAAACATTTTATATCCTGTTTTTGACGTTTTATTGCCTAATTTTGTAGGCAAATCTATCAATCATTCACTTATGTCACGCGAAATAAAATTCAGTTTAGTGTACCGCGACATGTGGCAAGCTTCTGGGAAGTATGTGCCTCGTGTTGACCAACTTACAAAAATCGCTCCGGTAATCATCGATATGGGTTGTTTTGCCCGTGTAGAGACAAACGGTGGTGCGTTCGAACAAGTTAACCTTCTTTTTGGCGAAAACCCGAATACGGCTGTGCGCCAGTGGACAAAACCTTTTAACGATGTGGGTATTCAGACACACATGCTTGAGCGTGGTCTCAACGGCCTTCGCATGTTCCCTGTCCCTGCCGATGTACGTCAGCTTTTCTTCAAAGTGAAACATGCACAAGGTACCAACATTTCCCGTTCGTTTTGCGGCCTCAACGATGTGCGCAACCTTGAGTTATCGGTGAAATATGCCAAAGAAGCCGGTATGATTTCGCAAGTTGCGCTATGTATCACCAATTCGCCTATCCATACCGTGGAATACTACATGGCAATGGTGGACAAAGTGGTTGAATTCGGTTGCG
>Ga0302271_10000303_pt1 | contig 46783 bp, 25 predicted proteins | sample III_Bog_N1_1_FD_198767 | JGI IMG/M metagenome (GOLD analysis project Ga0302271, IMG submission 198767) | Peat permafrost microbial communities from Stordalen Mire near Abisko, Sweden - III_Bog_N1_1 | ecosystem: Environmental > Terrestrial > Soil > Wetlands > Peat | place: Sweden: Abisko...
CGATTTTTTGTTTCTAATACTATCCCATATGTTCTTCAAAATTAAATAATCATATTTGATGAGGCGATAGAAAATTATAGTTGAGAGAGAGAGAGATAGAGAAGATATTAATCGATTCATGAAAGTTTCTTCTTAATTATTTGCTTCTCAATTTCCTTCTCAAAAGCTAAAAATAATTGATTCTGAGAAATTTTGTATGGTGGCTGCTTTTTTCAACTCTAAATAAGCGTCGATTTCGATGAGGATTTCTTTAGATTCTTCGTGAGTTATTTTATTCTCGCTAAGATATGCTGAAAAAGTTTTTGTAAACTCATTCTACTTGATGCCATCAAATAACAAACGAGCACCCTTCACGCCAATAGAATTCTTTCTAAAAATAACCAATAAAAATGATAAAAATAGTGTTAAAGTTATTGATTAATAAATAAAAGGTTTACATCAAATTAAGTTTGATTTCCTTAGATTCTGAGGAGATTAGCCATATCTACATAAGCTACTCGATACCTGCAGGTGTGATATTGTTGTACCTTGAACAACAAACATAATGATAAGAATCATTGAACGAAATAATATTTTGTTTTAGAATGAAAATGAAATATTATTTTTACTGCAAGTTGATTTCAATTTTGCTGAGATATTTGTTTTTTGACAGTGCCTCAGCTAGATGGCTAATCCCTTTGTCACCAAGTTCATTATGTCTGTGGATTTTTAAAATAATAATTGACAATCATATTAATCTTAAATAACTGGACAATAAAAATAATATCCAAGTAATAAGCTTTACTCTAATGATAATTTAAGAGTCTTGAGTGACTGATTCATTCCGAATCCTTTAACTAGCTGCTTAATCCCATCATGGCCTAGTTTATTGTTCCTGAAAAAACAAATTTAGTTTAATTCAGCAGTTGATGAGAATACAAGATAAATTTTGAAAATACTTGAGGTTTAAGTTAAGAAACTCCAATGCCTTATTTCCTGCAATGCCCATGCTCAAAGCTTTGAGCCCCTCATACTTCACGTTGTTATTCCTTTGAAAGTTTTGAAGTTTTTGATTCAAATTAAGCAGAAATAGGATAAACGAGAATATTTTCTCTGTGCAAAACTTACGCTAGACTCACTTTTAGATGTTTGATTTATCTGTTGATTTCAAGGAGCTTAGCGATTGATTTGACTGTTCCATTGCCTAATTCACATTGACTTATCCAAGAGAAACATATTATTCAATCAATCAAATCAAATAATTTGTGTTTAATTCATGCATACTCCAGAGTTAGAGTGAGTTTATTTATTGGTTTGATGAATCTAATTGCTTTAATAATCGGTTCAGCTCCTTTATCTTCCAGTGGCAGCCTTGAGAAATCAATGTCTAATAATTAAGCACTTTAATTATTGTTCAGTGCGTTTGCGACCTAACTACACAGAGGATTTACATCATCGCTGCACCATGATTCTCTATTAAAAACAGAAAGTTTCGTTAAATGATATTCAGACTAATCGAATAATTTTATCCTCTTTTTGTTGTTATTGTAAATTGAAGTTAACAATTAAAAGAAGCTTTTATTTACTTGAGAGTAATAGAAGTAGCTCCTTCTACTTGCTTAAGTAGATCTTAGATATTTTATTCAGTGATACTAAACTGCAAGGACTTTTCTTTATCTTCTACATGCATTGAAAACTCTTATAATTTCTGGTCATTTATCTTTAAAATACTTCTTAAATCAACTACGATTTATTCAGCCTCTGAAAAGCTACACACACTATCTTTGCTGCTTTCAACTAGCTCGAAGAATGAGCTGCTATCCCCTCCGTCATGCACTTTAAGATTTTTCTAAATAGACACTACCAACTGCTGAAGGGTTTCGGAACACTCTTTTGAACTATATTTCTCAATTGCTTCCATGATTTATTACTAAGGGGTGCTAGTCTTGAAAAAAGTTGAATAAAATGGATAAAAATTGAGATAAAAGTGATATTTTAAAGAATTGAATTAGTATTGAAATTTCTTACAATATTAAGTTTTTACAAGAGATTCTGTAGGGCATCACTTATGCTCGTGATCATCTTTTAAAGTTCTTCTATCTTAGATCTGTAAGGTCTCGCAGAGTATAAATATGCATTGCCTTGCAATAACGGATTTATTTCTTTGAATAAATCTTTCAACGATATCATCCAGTGATTTTTTTTATGCGTGTTCCTATTCACTTCGATGAATTAACAATCAACACAAAGCGTAACAATCGCAGCTGTGTCTTTCTTCACTACATTATCTGCATCTATTGTATCAATGGGATCATCCATGTGATTGTTTTTACGAGAAGATTTTTTATTCCCTTTACCATTCTATCTCAATGGTTCTTCTTTGTTTTTTGACATAATATTACTGGGTTATTTAGCAATTTATTACTATGAATTTTTTGTTTGGGAAACTAATTTTTTTGTGATTTAATCTAAAGGAAAGCGTGTTATCTATTTAAAACACACAATAGACTTTGATTTCTTGTGAAAAGACTAAGTCTGAATCTTATTATCAGAATTTATCAAATATTGATGGAAATACATATTCTTTCAATATTTTATAAACTCTTAAGTGAATTCATTAAAATCAATAGAGATTTTGGTTTTAAAAGGTTAAGACAATTTAGGATTTAGTACAAAAATTCAAAAATAATGTTAGTAACCATCGATAGAAATTGATGTACAGTATTTGAATGTAAAAAAAACCATTATTTTTCTGAATTTCTTTTTTGTTTATTTGTTTTAGCTCTCCACTTAATACCCTCTTTTCATTAGATCAAATTGAAGGATTTAGTGTCTTTTGTTTTTTTATCTTCAGGAATCGGACTGAGGGAAGGAGGGAGAATAATTTCTTTATGCATGATCTTGGAGATAATGCTCTTTAAATGCATTTTTGACTTTTCTTTTTCATCATCGAATTCTGTCATGCTTTTCATTTTCTAAGCAAGCGATCTCAAGAAATTTGTCGAAGGAATCTCATCAGTTTTGACTGATTTCCTGATGCCTCCTGTTGAGGGGGATACCTAAAGTGTAGATAATCTCTTATTTGGATCTCTCTGGAAACCTGCAGCTTGTTATTATTGGTTAGGATCTTTTTACCCTTGATTTTCTTTGAGAACAAGTAATTCTTGTTTTTTCTTAATTAGAGCAATTAGACTCTCTATTTTGTAGTGCAATTTAATTTAGATTCGTTCTTCAGCACTATATTCATCAGATATCTCCCCTAGAGGTGTCATAGATTTCTTCTCAGCTAATCTCGCTAATGCTTCTAGAAATTCTACAAATGTCATCTAAAAATGTCTGTCAACTGTAAGCTCATCGACTTAAGTCATCATAGCTAAATTGAAGGATAGACCGATATCTCTTTCAACAAGGAAGTCATCTAATAGATCATATTTTATGACCATATCTTTGAATTCTGCCATAGACATACTTTTGATAGTTGTAAAGTATCTTTTTTCATTTTTTCTTGAATCGGCGATAAGATTATAAAGTGTCTTGAGAAATGGAAGCTATTCTTTAAGTTTAGTATCACATTCTTAGTTCCAATATCTAAAAAATAGCAAATTTATTTGTTAAAAAGTAGTTTAAATTATTTTTGAAACAAAACTGTTTCTTACCTTGTGTTTCTCCATTCCTGAGGTGAATCAAACTCATAAAGATGATTCAAGAGTCCTTCTTCATGGAAAAATGCGTTTATTGCTTCTGAATTCGTTTTGACTTTTTCATTTCGAATATATTTATCCATTGCAATTCTTCCCATGATTTCTAAGAATTCATTTCGAATCAAGGCCTTATCAGGATTTCGGTAAGTTTTCGTTTTCAAAGCGATATTCGAAGCAGATATAAAATTAAAATCAATATCCCTGACATACAGCAGCTAATTATCTATCAATTAAGCTCTCTGCGCGAAGGTAGAAAAAGGATTCTAAGTTATACAAAACACATCATTTGTAACTCCTTAACTTGAAAGATATTTATATGCTATCCTCAACATCGGATACATGCTTTGAAGAATCTTTTTACATTCTCCTATATCTTACCCCTTTTCTAATAACTTTGGAAGTTTAGAAGATGCCCAATCTTACTCAAAACAGCGCCTATCAAGCTCATTTGAATCAGGGATGTAATCTCTGAAAAGGGAAATACCCCTATGCCAGAGATTAGATTTAGTGATTAAGAAAAATGTCTCATCTTATCGAGGCAGTGCCTTGATCACTGGGTCATAATCTTTAACTTTGCTGATGATTTCCCGATTTAAACTAGTCATCATGGTGTTGACGTATTTAGGAGTATGATATTGAATGACAGTACCGTCAAGATATTTAACTTTGAATTTTTTAGGTGCAACTTTCTCGATCTCATCAAGTGCTTTCATGACATCATCTTCAATTAAGCTATCTTCTTCGTTTGAATCAGATTCTTAGGTTCCTGCTGGGAATTTATTGCTAGCACTTTTCGATTGAATTTACTTTGGTGATACTAATTCAGCTTATTTTTTGAGATCACTCTGTTTCTTGGGGGAAATAACTTCAAGCTATGCTTTAGGTGATTTAATTTCTGGTTTTTTCTTAGATGATTTATCATTTTTATTTGCTTTTTATTTAGAATTAGATTTCTTTGTCTTTGAAGAGTTAGTATCTGATTTTTTGGTGTCCACAGTTGGCTGAGTCTAAACAGTCAAAGGCTTTTCATGAATATCTTCTAGTTTAAGATTCATATGCTCATTATGTTTGAATTCTTCTATTTAGTATCCTTTGCTTGTGTAAAGCACATTCTTGCAAGGATCGGAGAAGAAAAATGATATTTTTCGATTTGGTGGACACATTCGGTATAAAAAGAATTTAGATTTATCTTCTGGATCAGCATCCATGTATATAGGTTGGTAATCTTCAAAATCTAAATGTAGAAAAGCAGGTTCACCTGTGAATAAATCACTACTTTCACTTGAAATCTCGAATCGAATCTCCATCCAACCATGACAAATCCAGCAATTATCAAAAGCCTTACAGTCAAAACTCTGCATCCTAAACAACAATAAAAATTCAAAAGGTTTAATAAAGCAAAAAATATTATCTACTTTTCAATCTTTCTTACTTATTTGGTCCCATTGTCTTGACACTATGTATCCTTTAGATGATAATCTGTGCATCACTCATGTGTTTTGTTTCATTTTTCTCAGGGAAAAATAAAAACCCTCTCGGATCGATGAGTGCTTAGCACTAATTCCCTTCCATATGAACTCTGCAACAACAAAAATTAACAAATTAATTCTTCAAATAAACAACCTAATTCTTACCCATAAAGTGTGTGGTTAGCCTTCAAGACTTATCCCATTTCCTGACATTCCTCAACAGAAAATTAATTGTAAGACACATCGAGATGTCGAACTGCTGATTCAAGGACATTGCAACTTTATATTATTTTTGACCCACATCGAAGCTTGGGAACTCCTCCTAATCCGTTGTGACTCAAATCCAGCACCTGAATATGTAAATAAAGTGTTAAAAAATTATTTTTATTTGGTGAAAGATATATCAAAAGAAAAAGTAACATTATTCCAACGAAAAGACAACTCTCCTACCTTAATATTAAGATTCTCTGCTAGACCCTAAGCAATAAGGATCCCTCCATATGAAGAGAATTTATTCCAATGAAGATACAATTCCTGCAAGTACGAACTATTTAAGAGCAACCTTTTGAGAAATGTACAAGATGCATCGGATAACTTATTTCTCGATATATTCAACGTAGAAATCGACATATTCCTAAAAATTGAAGGAATTATTGTATTCAACCCAAGATCTGCTATGTTATTATTCTCAAGATTTAGCTTTCTCAAAAACGAATATTTCTTCGAGTCGAACAACGGAATCAAACCTCTAGTTCCAGTTGGACCAATATTATTATTAGACAAATCAATCGATTGAATACTTTCAGACAAACTTGTGCTAATTTTTAACACTGCTCCACCATCAAAATGATTAAATGATAAATTGATCGAATAAAGCTATGCTAAATCAATATGACTTAATGCTTTAGCTACCATCGCAGCATATGCATTCCCGATACTTAATCTACTTAGATTTAATTTTTATTTTTAACTTTTTCCTCTTTTAGAAAGAATCAAATTGATAAATCCATTTGCTTACGCAACTTCCTCTTCAATCTACTTCTTTTATGCAATCGTCGCTCGAAGAGTACCTAATACTCCAAGTTTTTTAGGTAGCAAGACTTGATTGGCGACAGTAGTGCTCAGCATATCTTCTTCGATTGAATTCACAACATTGAAGAATTTATTTTCTTCCAGAATCTCACTGATATGTTTATACGAAGTCATATACAAATTCGCTAATTAGTTTTCTTGTATGCTGGATTCTTCAATTTATTTTCTCTTTTAGAGTAAATTCGGGGAAGGTAATGAATCTTAACTCCATAATTCGTGATTCTCATCTTCACATTCTTCTTCTTTCGTAGAAACTAATTACTTTTCATTAATATTCTGCTGTTATTACTGTGATAAACCAGTTTCTTTGCTTCTGTTACTTTCAGTTTAATTTCTCGTAGAGTTTGTGTTGTCAGGTTATTTATTTCCAGTAGAATTAGGTGGTATTGCTAATCTCAGTGATTTAATATTGAAAATATTATTAGTATTCGTTTTATTTTTCTCATCATTTATTAGTTTAATTGACAGATTCGCAGTTGAATTAGACGCTTTATTACTATTAAATTATGGAGATAAATTATTCAATGAAACAGAAGATTTCGATTATTTCTGCATACTATCGATGTCTTCTTTTGGTGGTGCAGAAATATGAATACTTGTTGTATTGGAGATTTCGCGCGGACCTTAATATGATATATTTTATTATCTCGCTGAATCTAGAATATATGCTAAGGACTACTATTGAGAACTTCCTACATTCGTGACAGCTTTCAAGGGTAATTTTGTGAAACTTTTTCTGTTGAAAGCACCACCTGAAGAAATGAAATTGAACGATCTTCTAAACTAAGACTCTGCGATGATTGAGGTGCCTTTTGGAGGAGGGCTTAACGGTGAGTCAATTAATGATTCAAAACTGTTATTGGCTTGTTTGTTTTGATAATTTTTTTCATTTAATTCCTCTTCATCATCAATTTAGTCTAGACTTACCTCACGATTACGAGAAGATAATTAATATCCTTCCTTGTTACGTCCAGTTTAAATGCCTAACTCAGAGAAACTGATATTTCTATTTTTATCTCGTAGAGAGTTGTTAAATTCCTCACTAGGTTTCTCTTATGCTGATTGTGTTTACTTTTCCTCAGCTGCTAACATCCTTAGCATCGCTTTTTTTTAACGCTAAAACGCTTTATTCCCGAATGTTTATTATTCATTTCCTTCATCTTCTTCGTCCTTTTACCCAACCAACAAAGTAGAACTAAAAGCAATATGGCCAGAGTTCTTCTTCTTTTTGTTTTCAAAAGTTGATCCCATTTATGCATCTCCATTCATAAAATTATTTTAATCTTTCTTCGATAAATATGGATACAACAAGGGTTCTTTTGATATTTTCTGGTTTGTGGTTGAAAACACCCCAAACCCTTGTGAACTTCCTTTGGTAGTTTAGGACATTTTATTTGGTGTTATTATTCCTAGATAACCTGATTTAGCACCTATTTTAGGGGTTAAGTCTCCATTAACTTCAAATTTCTTCTTTTGATTGATCTCAAAACCATTTTAAACTGATTTATTAAAATTATTCGTTCTACTAAACTCACCACGATTCTCTTAAGTACTACTTATTCTTCTTGTATTTTCTGGACTAAAATTATTTATGTTTTTGTCATCTAACTCGTTGAGTTTCTTTTTGTTGCTGCTGCTAGGAGTAGGCACTCCAGTACTCAAATACTACTAATAAAGTGTCGATTTCGTATCGAAACTTGTAGTGAATAATTTCTTCGTTTAACGCATATCCAGGACTAGCTTACCAGTGTTAGAAGAGTTCAATTCACGAAATTTAAATGTTCGAGGGCCTTGTTTAGATTATGAAGATGATGCTCTTTCTTTCTCTGTAGGGATAGATGCATCTATTGTGTCGTTTATTGTTTTTCTATAAGGTGAGGAATTTGTGTTACCATCATTGTTGTTGTTTTTTCCAAGAAATCTTTTTTCTGAAACTGACTAAGATAGGGAAACATCTCCAGGTTATCTTTATGGTATTTAGTCTGTTCTTAGAAAATACAGGCCTTTTATTGACTTAGATTGAGTGGATTCTAGCTGCGGAAGATTTCTAGGGAGCTAAGAAGAAGTCATCTCTTAAATGCACTAAAATCTAATTTTTTGTTTTAATTTTCTGTTTTTTTTTGTGTTAGATCAGCTTTTTCGATGTCTCGCTGAATCTCCCTGAAATAGATTCTCTCTGAATAATGTGATATTTATTGTTTTGTATGTCACTTTGAAATTCGTACACTCAAAGAGATGTCAGGTTTTGAAGAATCAAACTAGGAATTTAAGTGGCTAGAGGGGATTAAAAGGAAAGGAGAGTTATTTTAATTTGGGTTATTTTATTATTATAATTGTCTTTTTTTCTGTTATTTTTTGTGAAACTGTAAATATTTTTTATGATTTAGAATAGCATGGCATTTTTAGACTTAACAAAAATATTATTTCAAAAATACAATTTCAAGGAAACTGATTTTCATTCAAAATAATTAAAGAATCTCTATTAAAAACATAAAAAAAGAAGAAAAAATAGATAAAATTAGAGATATGTAATCTGAAAATAAAAAATACAATTCTTCAGTTATCAGAGAATTGTAAATTACCCTAAATTTTTTTAAATAAATCTTCTGTTTCTTTGGGGGTTAATTATGTTAAATTAATCATTCAATAAATGAAATTTAAATTTGGCTGGATAGCGTTCTATTGAAGAATTATTATTAGAGCATGCTTCTATGTTCTCTCAAAAAATAAAAAACTGTACTTGATTTATGATTTGATTTTCGTGAAAAAAGAAGAAAATAAAAATTAAGCAATAAATAAACACCAAACAATATTGTAGAATCAATAATCTGCTAGAAAGCCACATAAAGCCTAATGTTGTGAAGAATTTCTCATTTTAGATTCCACAATCTCAAACAAGTATTGTTCAAAAGAAAAAATAGAAACAAATACAATTGTTAAAGAGTTGTAAAAATGGAATTTAACATTGGATTACGTTAATTTTCAGAAATATCAAAAATTTTGGAAGATTAAACATTCTGAATTTCATTTGAAGATGCTACTAAGTTACTACGTTTTTTATTTTTCCAAATTTTAGCAATAATACTTTAATAAAATGGAATCATCTGTTTTAAAAATTTCTGAGACTTTTAGGACAAGAAATTAATATTTATTGAATTAATAAATATCAAAATAACCATTGAATGTGAATTATTGATGATTTTCCTCCTTACAAGTAAGATTTAAAATTCGATAAGTGATAGTTTAATTTCCTCAAAAATTAAATAACAAAAAGTCTTAAAACATTATTCAATTATTTTCCCAACAAAGACGTAATTCTTCGAGATTAAAATAATAAAAAAACACATAACAACATATTCTTTAGCATAAACATGCTGCTTTTAAGGAAAGTATACCAGAAGATCCAGAGAACATTAAGAGAATAAGCCTACAAAAGCACATATTGTAACAAAAAATATTTCTTAAACATTTGGGGGAAAGTTGAGAAGGAATACATTCCAATATTAGGCAATCACAAGAAAAAAGGATAAAGATATTAAACCCTTCAAGGGAAATAGACAATAATTAAAAAAGCAAGAAGAAAGCAAGACTAAACTATGGACAGAGAACGGGAAGCAAGAACCATAAACGAACGAAAAATTTAAAGACTTCGAAAACAAGCTTCGACGATTCCTGAAGAAGAATTAGTCCGTGAGCAATCGAATGTCTCAGGAGGAGGGCAGCATCCTCCTCCTTCAGCTCTGACTTTAGGATAACAGCGACGTGGAAATATGAATTCATTTTATCTTCCTTCTGAGAAAGTAATAAACGAATCATAGCCATAATCATCTGAAATTTCAGGATGGAGAAGATTAATAAACTTCTTAAGCTGTTACAAGCTGTGTGTGAAATCAGATAGCGATGATGGATAGAATAGCTAATAATTCTAAAACAACAGAAACTCCCAACATCATAAATCTCTTTATGGTTCTTTTCGTACTAGCAATAACAACAATAGCAGTAACCCAAATACACTTGAGAACCTCTCATCTCTCCCTGAAATCACTAGTAGACAAGCTAGCAACTCTTCAACTTGGCTATTCAACATTCTTCAATACACATCTACTGGATATTGTGCTTTAAAACTTGGCCATTTTAGTTTCTTGCAGATTCCAGTAAAATTCGAGCGAATTCAAGCCAAACCGAAAATGACGCTTTATGAAAACATATCTAAACAGCTTTAGCAGAATGAAGACGCATGCTTTACTTTAGTCATCCAAGAGTACTTTGACAGCGAATTGCCGTTAACTCTTTCTGCACATTCTGCATATACACTATGCATATTTTCAAAAACCACAATAAGTATCGATCCTAACTCATGTGATGCACCAAATAATCTTCACAATGCAAATCCAAGTATTTTAGGAAACAGTGGAGGTGTAAGAAATACTCCAACGTAGTCTGTTTAGTGCCAACAGGAATTCCTTTTTTATTAGCAAATCGAAGCAAGCATTCCAAAGCGAGAATTATCTAAAGTTGATTTTCTAAGATGCGATGATACTTCTGTGACAGTCTAGTAAGAGTAATTTGATAAAATCTACATAATTCCGACTTCTTTGAAATAGCAAGGAAATGCATTCAACATGGAATTTATAATGCATCCTGAGTTTAAGAAACGATTTCTGGAATTACTCAATGAATACGCTGAGGTTCTGTACAAAACGGTGTTTCTATTACCTAAATATTGCAGAATTCGAGAGATTATGGTAATTATTTATGAATGTTTTAGTAAATCCGAACTTCCACTGGGAGAGCTCAATTTTGGAATTAAATTTCATTCATACATCAACACGCAGTAAGACGTCGAAGCAATTGCTTTAGTGTTCGATTGGGGATAGAATTAAGACACTCTAGCTGCGCTGTCACATAGAGTGTTTTCGAATATTTTTCCAGATAAAAATACTGAAAAAAAAAGAGATTCAAAACAGAACAAAACCGAAACTCCAAGAAAGAAAAAACATTCTGGATCATTACCTTCTTCATCAGTAAAACGGGATTCATATTCAATGACACCTACCAAAACTAAGGAAACAAAAGATGGAGATCATTTTATTGCAGTTGAAGATGAAGAAGATGGAAGATAATAAGTCTTTGGAGTGTCAAATCAAAACAATAGTAGCCATGATGTTCATCTGGAAAATACCAGCCAAAACGGCAACAATAGTCCTGCTAGACCTCTGAATGAACTGGACTTTGGAGGGGAGGAATATGTTGAAGAAATGAGTAAATGCACGTTTAAATAATTCTATGGTTTCTTGAAGGAAATCAATGCTTGTTTTATCATCCACTAAGATAAAACATTCTATTATCGCACTCATATTATTGATGTGATGCTGGCCCATTAACTGATTACTCAATAATTCGTGCCTTGCCTCCTTGGAACGATTGAGAATTTCGATGAATCTAACAATAAATAATAGGAAGCGCTCATGAAACTGCAAGGAAATAATAATAAATAGCCTGGCTAAAGCATTTCTCCATCGAAATTTGCTTAAGAAAAACTAAGTAAATCTGCTGTAACGAGCAGCAAATAAAAAGAGAAAAATGTAGCAGCAAATGAAACATTTAAAGAATATTTTATTAAGAATTCAACTTAGTTTTTAAACCAAATACAAGTTCCTCCTAAAGTTAGCAAATTTGGAATTCAAGTCGAAGGCGCTAATTCTGAATTCTCCGACATAGCTAGTAGGACTACATCCGATTTCGAGCATATTCAAGGAAATTTTAGGAATAATTCTAAGCCCCTTGGTCCATTCCCTAGATCACCTACAGAACACAGCACAAGCTAACAATAGATTGATTAATTATAATAGCATAGTGAAGAATCTATTCCTTCGGCAAATGGAGCAGCTATCCCTTAGTAAGTAGCTGAAAGAATTCATAATCGAGTGAAATAAATAAGCTGCAATTATTATTCTACATCCACGAATAATAAGCATGTTGGGTTTAAATCGAAAAGATAGTTTTAATCAATCATTTTAGATCCTGATATTCTGAGCCGTACAACTGCATCTCGCATTGCTGATAACGGAACAGATGGGAAAGCAGATATTCCTGTAGATCTAAAAAAATGGAGACCTGTTATTGATAATTTTAAACCACCAAATCATGATGCAATTTGAACAAAATAAAAACCTTTTATTGTTTTTTTTGTTGATGTTGGTTAGATTGTGATTTAAAAGTTCTTGTTTATGTTTTCTATTGTGTTTGTGAAGATATTTTAAAAGTAAATTAATAAGAAGAATATTTGAAAGAAAGAAAAAGCTTGAGAGTAGTTCAAAAAAAAAGAAAAAAGGAATAGACTTTCATATTCTATTTGTTTTTGTTTAAACTTTTTAATCTTGATTCTTGATTGAAAGCTATTATGCCTTACTCAGAAGTAATACAACAATACATAAATTCAAAAAGAACACATATTTTATAATAATATGAAAATATAAGGTAAAAATGAAGAAAAGAATTAGAAATTAATAAGTTTTAATCTAATAAAAACAGAGCCAATGAAGACCAATATTTTTTTCAATCCACATCTTTAATATTCAAAAGAGAAGGTGGATCATTATTTGTAGGTTACTTCTTAACCTTTTTCATCTGCAATTTCAACTCAGAATTTTCTTAATTCTTTGGATTTGTCTTTTTATCAGGGCTTCTATCTTCTTCTTCTAATGTTTCCAATCGTTCATTTTAATTAATCGAACTGCTATTTGGACTTTGTTTTTCCTCCGCAGATGCATTAGCTGCTTTGTCTTTAAGCGAAGTCATGATATTTTTCACAATACTTGCGAATTTATTTGGAGCATTTTCTGTTTTCTCTTGCTCGTCAATTTCAGTTAAACTAAATTACAGGAATGTCTTGCGGACTTTTAATGATCCTATACGTGAGCTACTGCGCTGCAATTATTTTTACATAAGCATCTATCTTCGCTTTCTATCTTTAATCACTGACTCAAATGATATGCTCATCAACTCCAACAAACTCTCAATTTTATATTCAAGACGGATCTCAAGTGTTTCACCTGGAATATAAGATTCTTCTCTTTCTCCAACGGGGGTACGGGATTTAAATTCAGCTAATCTAGCAATACTTTCTAAGAACTCAACGAACGATAAGACCATGTATCGGTCTGATGTGATCTCATCGATTTCTGTCATAAGAGCAAGATTAAAACTCATGATAACTTCTCGTTCAGTGAGATTTGTATCTTTAAGATTAAAATCATTAGCCATATCTCTAAATTCAACTAATCCCATCGTTTTTTGACTTGTATTGACACCAATCTTCTCCATCTTTCTCGAATCAGCGTATTCATTCCAAAGAGATTTCAAAAAATTCAAATATCGCTTCATCATCTCATCGCATTGCTGAGTCCAATATCTGAATAATTAGAACACCAAAATCATTAAAAACCGAATTTATTTTATTCTTTTTGTTACCTAATATTTCTCCATTTTTAAGGATCTTCATATTCTGCAATATGACTGACAAACGCAGGCTCATTGAACAACATTGAAAGTGCTTCTGAAGTGTTCTTAGCAATCTTATTTCTCATGTATTTATCAATTGCAACACGTCCCATAACTTCTAAGAATTCACTTCTCGTCAAGGCTTTTTCAGGTGCTCTCATGTTTTTAACTTTCAATGCCTTGGTGCTAGCAGCCACGAAAAGACAATGGAGGTCATTCATCTTGAACAATTTCCCATCTGTGATCTTGCTTTGAGAAGCGAACAGTGAGAATGGATGGATTGTAATGCAAAAGACATCATTAAGTAATCCAAAACAAGATAAATATCGATACAGAACTCTAATTTAAGGGAACTTCTCCATGATTATCTATTTACACTCTTCAATATCAGCTTGCTTGTCATTTCCAATCAGAACCTAAGATATTTTGCAGTTCTACCAATCTTCGTCTAAGCACTTTTTCTCAAGTTCTATTGTGTCAGCTACGAAATTTTTAAACAATGAGATCTCCTTATGCCAGAGATTTGTGAAATTGATTTTAAAGAATAGCTCATCTTGTCTAGGGAGACACTTCACTTATACTTCATATTCCCCTCTCTTTTTGACTATATTTTGATGTAATCTTGTGTCAAAATAGTTTACTGTTGTTGGGACAATATATTCTTAAACAGTTCCATCTAAATACTTCACATTAAATCTTCTCTATCGACTTTGCATCAAATGATGTTAATTATTCATATTTGCCTTCAGCTTTGTCTTCGGAGAATGAGAAGAATCCTCAGGTGCTCCTCCTACTCCTGCCCCACCTGATCTTACTTATTAAGGACTTTTATCTTTTTACAATCCAGGTTCTTGCGTGCCTACATTTCCTCCTACAGCACTTTCCTCAAAAATATCCCCTTCGTAAAAATGTAACCCTGAATCACTATGGAAGGTTATCTTCTCATAATCGTTAGATTCAAACAAAATCCTTGTGCATGGATTGGTAAAAAAGAAATGGATCCTTCTGTTAGGAGGGCACATTCTTCGAAGCACAAATCGAGTAGGATCTGCTGGGTCTCTTTCCATATTTGTTGGTTTAAAATCTTCGAAATCCAGATGCAAAAAAGCAGGCTCCCCTGAGAAAGCTTCGTTGCAACCTTCACCAACAGCAAACTCAATTTCTTGCCAGCCATCACAAATCCAACAGTTGTCAGTCACATTGCAGCTGAAATTTTAGAGTCTAATGATTGGAAGCAAAATACAATAGATTGTTATTAAAATTACAAAATTTATGAATCTGCAGAATTTAGAATTTCTTACCTATTAAATCCCAAGCATTTTACAGACTTTATGTCTCTTCTCATGAGGGAGTGAGTTGCGATATGCTTTTAGAGTATCTAATCTTCCTCAGGAAAAAAAACATGACCTCTGGAATCAATGATGGCTTCAGATTCATTGCCTTCAAAATGAAAACTATCCAAAAAAATAAGGCAAACAAAGAAATAAGCATAATGCAGTCGCAAAACACTCTTTAAGCTTGTTAAAAAATTAATATTTTACCCATAAATCTTTTTATTTTTTGCAAGAGCAGCTGCGATTTGAACACATTCTGCTGGCTGGAAAAGGTTGTAGGAGAGATCGAGATGAATTACTCCAGATTCTATTTTAGTGCAACTTTCAATGATTTTTACTCCACTTTTGAGGTTTGCATTCTAACCTAAACTATTGTGACTTAGATCAAGAACCTAGTAGGTAATAAAAATTAGAAAAATATTTAATGTTAATTTTTTTAAAATAAGTTGTTTTTGTTCTTCTAACCTTAAGCACAAAGCTATTTGCTAATCCTGCTGCAATTTCAACTCCTCCTTTAGATCCGATCTTGTTCCATCCAAGATATAGCTCCATCAGAGAACAATTTCGCAGAAGTACATCCCTAAGAATTGGCATGGAGAAATCCGTGAGTTTATTATGACTCAGATTCAAAATCAGCATCTTACTATTCACTGAAAGAGGTTATGAAATTATCTTTAGCCCAAGATCACCAATTGCATTATTCGACAGATTCAGTTAAATCAGCTAATCGTATTTTTTATTATTAAAAATCTTCGAAAGAGCACTCGCATCTTAACTATTCAAGAAATTAGAAGAAAGATCTAGTTTTTTTATATGTACAGGGAAATTCTCTGCAAGCAAAGCGATAGATTCTCCAGTGAGATTATTATCTAGCAGATTCAAGGAATTGAGATTCTCGAAATCAGAATGCTGTAAGGCACTAGCGAGCATTTCAGCATAGGTTTTACTGATTTGAAGCCGCTAAAGATTTAGATTTTATTTTGGCTCTGAGGGTGTTGATTCATCGATAAAATCTTCTTCTTCTTTTGCTAAATAATTTTTTTAGAGATAAATTGCAACGTCGTTGCTGTCCTTAAAAGTCACTCTATCTAAAAGCTTTTTGTTGTCTTACTCTGTTAACCCATTTTCAATTCCAATTTATATTGTTCTAGATCCTGAAATTGGTTAGGATTGTTATCTGCTGCTACTGTTACTGAAATTATTATTTTTGTTAAACATATTATTGTTATTGTTTCTTTTCATGATTGATGCAGGCTTGAAGTTGTTATTTGGGGATGAAATTGAAGTGGATGATAAAACTGTACCCTAATCAGAATTTTAATTCGAAATCGAAGGAGTATTTGCAATGCTTGTAACAGGCGAAGTCGAGGTATTCTTCAATTATGCTAAACCTAAAGCAGGTGAGCTATTCGATGTAGTTTGATTAGTGAGATTAAATCCAATACTCTTTCCTATGCTTGCTTTTTTAGGAGACAGCGATAAACCAGGTAACAATAATTAAGAATCTTCATGATTTAGTGAAGATATATGAAGAGAATTCTCCTCATGCGATTTAAAACTGTTATGGAACAGAGTGCTTGTCGTATCCATACTTCTTGGAGACGACCGTTGTGTTGAGCAATTAATAATCTTTTGATGTTTTTTGAGTGCTTGTGTGATCGTTTTATAATTTGGAGCAACTCCACCTTGAATTATACCAAGTTTCCTGGGCAGAACATTCTTAGAAATTGTGCTTGTCAGCATTAATTCTTGAACATCCATGGGATCATTGAATAATTGTGACTCTTAAAGTATCTATGAAATATGTTTGTAGTCTTAGTTGAATGTCTTCAGACTCGCTTCTGCTGCTCGTTCTGCTCCTTCACTGTGATTTACTCCGTTCGGTGATCCATCGATGTTCAGAGTTGAAGATGATTTAATTTTTTAGAATTTTTTTCTAGTAACCTATGAGGTCTAGGAGATATTACTCGAACTGAATTAGTTGCTCTCTTCATTGCTGTTGTCTGTTTCTTCAATATTTCGGATTGCGCTTGGCAGGAAAGAAGTCATTGAAGATGAAGGGAGTTATATCTATGCGAAGGACACAGATTTGGATTCAAAATCTTTCCTTGATCGAGGCAACGGACTCATCAATCGAAGTTCTTCTAGACACGCTCTATCTTCTTCAACTTCAGCAGCTTATGTCTTTAGGGACTCCAGACGAATATGGTTCTTACCGAACATTCCACAACTAGTTGTTTTAGCACCTAATTGTTTGCTTGCAGAATAACCTTCAATCCCAGTTAAATAAATCGATTTACTGGCATTTACTTGGGTATTTTCATTCTACAATGCCTCTGTATTGACGAGAAGTCTATTGTTAACAGGAGTTGTTTGAATTCCTAAATTTCCTGAGGAGCTAAATGGTTTATGCTTCGAATTAAAAGTAGTATTTCTCATAGATTAAGATTATAATTCGTTTTTCCTCTGAAAAATGGGAGTTCCACCAAGAGATGCAACCTGCGATGTGAACGTAAAGTCATTCATAATAGTACTTGGACTCTTCCCGACACTGTAATTGAGTTTCACATCAGTTCGGAGCTTATATTTTCTTTAGCGAGGTTCAAACATGCTTGTGTGAAGTCCTACCAATGATTCAAGTTGATAACTTTTAGAGGAATCTTTCTAGATGCTATAAGGCTTGCCTAAAAACGGAGAAGAAGACGTCATACCGATTCCACTCTGAAGTATTTATATTTCTTTGTTATCTCCTTCTCCTACTTTGAGCATCTTTGAATGAACGCTCAGATTGTTTGAAAAACCGCTGCTGTTATTTGGAGGTGTAATATGTATTGCTGTTGAAAGATCAATGTGTTCACTGCGTCTTTGGTTTTCCATTGTTCCTGCAAGATCATAGGAATGCTTTGAGTGATCTGAAGGTGTGCTGAAAACATTTTTTGCAGGAGTAGTTTTTGGTGTTATTAGCCTTGTGCTTGCAACTGATGAATTCATCTATTTATTGCTAAAATTCTTCATTGATATGTGCCTAGAAGAGTCAGATATGAATGTCAACAAGCTAAAGGATACTTGTTCTGCGAGAATTCTTAAATTAATAGGCTACCCTTAATTATCAAATAGAGAAACTTTAAATGAAATTAAGAATTCTCCCTTGTTCGTACTATCTCAAAATGCGGAACAAACATTTTTTCCTTTTAATTAAACGATCCTTCGCCCTTGATTCCACGAGTGCTTACTGCGCTGTATCTCAGTATTTTTTCTTTTCCATTTGCTTTTGGATAGATTTCTGATATGTTTCTCAGTTTTCCCTCAATTATGTCTCTATTTTTGTTAATTGGGTGGGCAGAGAGCACTGGTGATATTTTTTCATTTATATTTTTGAGATAATTTGAGAGTAAAGCTTTGATTTTAGTTACTTTTTCGCTGTATTAGAGGGAATTTAAGCAGGTTTTAGTGATAATGTTGTAGAATTTAAAAATATAAAATAATAAGAATTTTAGCTTTTTAAGTTGATTTAAATTTATCAAAAATAAATAAATAATTAACTATTTGTTTTCTTTACTTTTAACAATAATCCTCTTTCAAAGCAATAGGAAATTAGTATTTCTTTTGAGAAAGGTTTTTAGATAGTATTTTAATCAATACAACAGTTACACAAACAGAATGAATACCTTAGACACTTAACTTTTCCATGCAAAATAAATTAATAATATCTGAGAGCAGCTTCATATCCCATGTTCATTTCTAGGCATGTATCTTAACATGCATGGACCATATGTTGAAATCTTCATATCTATTGTAAATGATAAAATAGTCTACTTCCATTCAGAAGAAAGATCGATCTATCCCCAACGTTCTTTTTCTTGAATTTCGTGAAATATTTAATTATTTTGTTTTGATGAAAAAACAGCATTTAAAATATTCTCTCTCTTTCCTCTAGATCGTTTTCCTTCCTCTAATGAAAAATACTGGATGAATATGAGTTTTCTTAATAACTTCTAAATTATCCAGTATTAACAAATATATTTTCTAGTTCTTACCTCCTCTAAGCATGACACTTAATATTAGTGTTATCATGGATTCCAAGGGAATTAATTCAAGATTGAACTGATCATTAAAGTGAAAAAATAGAAAAATGCTATGAAAAACCTTATCTAAATCAAAAATTCAACTTTACATAAATAATTTTCACCATTTTCTAATTATCCTTTTCACTCATGCCTAAAAGAAATCTTGAAAATAATGCATTATTTCATTAATTTTTGAATGATTTTTTTCTTTAAAAATCAAAAAAGAAAGAATACAAGTATGTAGATTAAAAGAAATTCAATTAATCTTCAAAAATAAAGTGATCTTATTATTAGTTTCTAAAACAAAATCGCTAATAAAAAAATGTAATTGATTATTTTTTCAAGAAGAACAACTAACACAAATTTTCTTAGAATTCTTATCCTTGGATATCTTACAGATTCCTTCTTCCACTGGGATATCTTAAAATGGTTTAGATAGAATCTCCAGTAATTTCGAAATTCCTGAGTAATCTCCCTTCTCAGCTTGTTCAATAGCATTTTGGGCAACTTGATTTCTCAAAACAAACGATGGATTAACTTTATTCATTTCCTATTATCTGTGTTTGTTAAACTACTCCAAATCAACAGTATTATCTTCTTGTATTTCTTATTAAAGTCTCTTTTTATATCTTTTTATCCATAGTTTGATAATCTCATTATTTTCAAAATCAAGTTCTTCTTGAGTTTTACCTGAAAGCTCATAGAAAACTTCCAGTTATTCTTCTTATTCTTTTAGGAATTCTTCAGTGATTCCTCTCATTCTCATCAACGCTGAATTGACTTCCATAATCCTTTTCATTTATGCAAGTTAAACTTCATTTAATTTTGGCTTAGACCTTTCGATTATCTCTTCAAGTGGAGCACTCAATGAAACAAGTTTCTTAACTACTGCAAGATCATTTTCAGATAGCTTATCATAACCATCTTCGTTCTCCTTAGAAACAATTTTTTCTGAGAGAACTCTAAAAAATAATGTAAATTCACTACCTGCCTAGTGCATAGTGTCCATGAGACTATCAATTAAAACCTTATCTTTATCAGAATACTGATTCACATTGAAAAATCCAAGCTTTTTACGCATCAAATCATAGTATTGTTTTTCATAGAATTCAATAAAATGATTCTGTACATACTGTTTTGCAGCTTCTGAGTCCAAACAGGGTGCAAGGGACTCCGCTAATCTCAAAAGATTCCACTTACAAGCTCCAGGTTGATTTTAATAGGAATAATATCCATCTTTGTCTGAATGATTGCAAGCATAGTTCTTGTCAAAATGTTCCATGAAACCAAATGGACCGTAATCGATCGTAACACCAACGATACTCATATTGTCAGTATTCAGCACACCATGACAGAATCCTACCTTTACAATACAAAAAAATAGAAAAATTATCTTAGCAAAAAATCAAAAAAGTTTAAGAACATTCAAAACTGAAAAGTTCAACACAAATTCTTTTTACTGCTTGCCATTATGCCACAAGATTAGCAGTTTTCTTCGTTAGATCTTTGAAGAATAGCATCGCTTTTTAGTCTTTCTCAGAAGAGAATTGAGGATAGTGATGAAGAACCACAAAATCAAGTAACTCAGGGATCATTTTATCTCCCAATCCTTCGCTTGGTCCACCTACATCGCAGATTTAAAATGATCCGAATCTGATGAAAGTTTAGGCAAGTCTTAGAACTATTGCACATTATTCTTGAACGACATGCTGATCGTAGAATGGATCTCTCTAGGCTGTATCGTCAGTAACAACTAAGGATGCAGCTCGAGTAGTAGGAATTCCAAGATAATACATCGCTTCACTACACAAGAATTCTCTTATTGAAGAGCGTAAAACTGCATTGCCATCTGCAAATCTGGAGTATGGAGTCATACCACTGCCCTTTAGCTGTAATTCAACAATATCACCATCTAAAAAGGATGCAACAAAGCGAGATGTTAGCATTTAGGAATCTTGAAAAGCTATCCAAAGAGGCTAGTTATTTTTAAATATTTTTCTTTTGCTTACTTTTGGTTCGGATATCTCCAATGGAAATTGCTCTTCCATCACCAAGTTATCCAGCCCATCCTCCGAATTAGTGACCACAATAGCAGTGAGCTATTGACTAAAGGAATATTGTTCAGAAAAAATTACAATTTTTAATCATAATATATTGTACTTACTATTGCATTAGAAGGAATAATATTGCCAGAGAAAAATTATCTTGCAGTATGATTATTTTGATCTTCATTGAGAATTTGCTATTTGTCAAGATCGATGAGGGCTAGAGCTGACTCACTTAGACATGCTATCACTGGATTTTTACGTTCTTGAGGTGTCACTTTTGAGTAGAAGAATCCCTTCACCTAATAATTTCAGATCCATTTTGTTAAATAATTCCATTCAAGAAAAACAAAATTAGTTATACTTAATGGGTGGTATTTAAAGGATTGTCTTCAAGAGGGAGAGATGAAGCTGCTAAGTTCAGGAATTTAAGGCCTGCGATGCCGACTGCAGGGACGGTTTGGGTGTTGCTGCTATCCATAATGAGAGTACTTATGAATTTTAAGGTTTTTTAGTTTAGCATTTATTTTATTATTATTTAATCTGGGTATTTGTTTTTTTAATTTTTCCCCTCTTGAGGAGGCGAATATTCCCATGAACATTCTCATTTTCCTCTCCAAGAAGATAAATCTTGGAAGAAAGTGATTCTTTATTTTTGTCTTTTCTCAAAAAGGAACATTTTTAATGATTTTTCAAATTGAATTAGAAATAATTATTAAATTGATGAAAGAATAAAATGAAGATTGTCTACCATTATTTTTAATAAATATTTTTTTACAAGATGCTTGATATGCTCCCATTGATTGGTAAGAGTAGAGAAGGGGGAGATTGAGTTTTTTAGTTCAAAAAAATATATTTAAGTTCAAAGGAAAAAATAACAAAAAGAAAGAATGGAAGACGTTTCACTTGATTCATACATCACAAATCAAAAGAAAGATGGTGGTAATGATGGCTCCAACAGAAACAGATAGCCAAATAGAAAGGGAGGAGACAACCAAAACAAGAGATTCAACAAGAATGGACAAAACAACAACAACAACAGACAACGGGATAATAATAGAAACAATCAAAACTAATCAAATCATCGTGGAGGCTAGGAAAATGGATCAAGAGGTCGTTATCATCTACCTGGTGGCTAGCGAGTCTGCAAATTAAACTATGAAATATTTACAAAGCATACATCTGTGAAAGGAAAGTGCAATGAATAATGAGTGTTGTGTTTTTGATAGCGCGAAAACAGCGATTGGAACAACAATAAATACGAAGTAAAAAGAAGAGAAAATAAAATATTAGTTAAATAGTGTTTATTGTTTTAGAGAAGAGGAGGCAACCAGCGATCAGAAGATCATAATCAAGAAGAGAAAATCGATGTTGGTAGCTTTATCACCATCGAGAACCTTCATTACTCAGTTTCAGAGGCTGAACTACTTGTAAATTATTCTTTTATTCTCATAATAAACTTCCAATATATTCTTCTTTTTTCTTCAAATAATTTTGAAGGAGCAAGTCAGCAAGTTCGGTGAAGTCGTCTCTTGCAAAATCTTTTGGGATAGCAATGGCAGAAGTGAAGTACTACTATTTTTTAGAATTTTCTTTGATTTTCTCTCTCTTTCTGAATGATTGTTTTCCTAAATTAATTTGACATTTTTAGGAGCGAGCGATGGTTTAGTTCTCAAATGGAGAAGATGCTTAGAATGCAATTGATGAGCTACAAGGTAATTAACAAAAGACAAAGGTATAAATATGGTAACTTCAATATTAAATAAAAATTATGCTTAGGTGCATCAATTGAAGATCAAGAATTGAAGGTGCACTTTGCTTCGAATGAAGACGTAAGTTCCTTAAAGAAAACTAAAAGAATCTCCAAGCAAAATAAGTAATTTAAAGACTTGATTACTAATATAATTGAATAAAAAGCTTATATTTGATTTAGTTTGAGATAACAATATTACTTTTAATAATAATACAAAACTAGATCGTTCAATTACAATCACAACAGGCACAATAACAAGAGGAATAACAATAACAATTGAAGAAACTAAATAATCAGAAACAATAATAGTATTTTTTATGAAAAAATGCATTCGTGTTGTCCAAATTTTAAGACTTTCCTTTTTCTAATCTTGATTCTAACAATAATTAATCTTTTAATTAAAAATTCAATAAACTCCCTCTCTTTTATTAATTATCCTAACACAAATTAGATGTTAAACATTACAAAATTGTCAATGTTATTGCAATAATTTTTTCTAATTTTAATAAGAAAAAAGATTCTTTCTCAAAATAATCTCTTTATTTGACTCGATAGAATTTGTAATCGAGGAGTTTTAGGAGAGTATAAGGGGAGGATACTAGAGGTGAAGAAATTTCAATATAGGGGATATATAGAAAAGTAGTTGAAGAATAAAAGATAAGAACTCTCTCTCTCAACGAGAAGAAAGTTTTAAATTATTAAAAGGAAATGAAATAAGGGGGATCTGATGAGAATTGAATTAAGGTTTCTGAAGATTTTCTATCTTCAAATTGTAGAAGGTTAAAGATAACTAGAAATAAATACTCATATTTGGACTCCTCTTGTAATCAGTAGAAATGCATCATCGCACACTGACACTGAGTAACCCAGCTCGTGATGAGAAATAATCAGCTCTTCCAGGGTTATTGGCTGGGTAAAAGCGGCTTTCTTAACGAGAAGAACCGAAAAAAAGAGCGAAAACTCTGAATAAAACAGTAATCATTACGTCTGGTTAGTCTCTAGTCTTTAATGGATAAAAAAGAAAGACAATTGTTGTAGCTTCATTAGCCAGAAAATCTCTGAATTAAAACATGAAACCGCTCTAATTGCCTGTGATCGCTAGTAATATATCTCAGCAGCAAGGCTCATTGTTTCCTAACCCTAAAAACACTGTGTATATCTGCAAAGGGAATAACGATAAATTGATTAGGGAATACTTCACAAACAAGTAAGATACATTTCTTATCAAATATGATTTTTAAAATTTAACAATATTTGCTGAATTCTTTTATCATTTACTACTAATGCTCTTCCTCGTAAGTTGACTAATGGGGTTGTTCTTACGGAAACAGTCATTTAACTTATTTTTTTAATCAAGTATTTTGCAGTTCTTCCCAAAAATAATTTAAAATTTTGACTAGAACAAAATCTGTTCTTTATTCTTTTTTTTATCTTTTTTACTTGGGAATATCATTATTTTACTAAGAAACAAGTTAATAAATTTATACTAGCATAGCTACTAGCTAATGAATTTCTAGATTTTAGAATTAAGTTCAAAGCTTTGTTTTCAAAAATTACTCATATTTTTTTGTTTATTCTTTATTTAGGGAATGGACAATACTTGAGTAAAATTTGAAGTTCTGGACTAAGTTCTAATTTAAGTGGGTTGAATGTGTCAACGAAATCGATTGGTCATTCTTTCGCGAAGACTCACAGATTGTAATAACGCTTTATTTCAATTGTGTGTTTTATAGTCACAAAGCAAGAATTAGTTTTTCTTTTAGATTTTCAATTATTTGTGTGTTAAGATCTTACACTCATTTAATATGTTCGTTCAATTAGGTGAATCACATTTAAAATATCGGCATAATTGCAACAAAATCAGGTTTAGTTTAAACAGTAAAAGACTTTGAAATCAAAGAAAAAGCATTATCGAATTCTTACGGCTTTTCTTCTAATTCTTTCATGCCGGAAACTTATCGTCTTGATGTTACCAGAGACGATTACTCAATTGAAGAATAAAATTTCTTGTCAACTAAGAACACTGGGTTATGGATAAATAAGCCTACAAACTTTAACTGCGGAAGAGGAATACAGATGATCTCTGATATCAAGAAATTCAAAGATGAGTTCATTAGATTTAAATCATAAAGTTATTCATTACGATAAGGAAAACAGCTCGCATCGGCTAAATTTACAGTATTTCATAAGAAATGCATTATACAGAAGTATTTAGAGAGCCCTTTGCTATTAGATCGTAAGAAATTTGATATGAGAGTATATGTATTCATTGTATCAACCAATCCACTGTGCGTGCTTTATAATCCTGGATATCTCAGACTATCCATGAATGACTATAAATTAGGTAGAATATTATGATGAATATCACCATCTTTTTACGATAAAATATGTTTTTAGACAACGCTGACGATGCAACTTAAAAATTCACACATTTAACGAACGCAGCAATTTAGAAGAAACATCCTAACTTTGAAAAAAGCAAGGAAAACACAATCTGGAGTGTAGAAAAATTTGAAGTAAATCAACAACAATAAAATAAAAAAGAATATCAAAACATCTTAATTCATTGCTAACTTATGCTTAATTCCTTTATTAGAAATACGTAGCGAATAATTATGGAGCTTCTTAAAAGCAAATCGAAGAACTAAGAAGGAAAATAAAATCTATTTTTACATATATCATCAGAGCAGCTGAAAAGAAATTGGATAAAAAAAATGGTTGCTTTGAGTTACTCGGCTGTGATATCCTCATCGGCAGTGATTTCACTCCTTATCTCATCGAAATGAATCACAATCCAGCATTGCATTTAGGTAAACAAACAAGATACAAAATTATTATCACAATTATTAACTATTATCTGTTGATCTTGTTCTTTCCAATAATTTCGTTTCTGAAAAATATTTTTCATTTAGATACCTAGACATAAAGTTAAGTGATACCTTAAGTTGTTCAAGATGCTTTAGATATCGCAATGGGGTTGCATTCGAAACCTAAGGAAATTGAGGCAATTCTTAGAGATAATTTTGATACAAAAGGATTCTAAACATTAATAAATGAAGCTACTGGGTTTTGTTTCTTGAGATAGTTTAATTCTCTTTATAGCAATTAGGCTAGGGAAAACAAAGAAGTTAATAGCAATACTGCTAGGGATAATAAAATCTAGTCAGGTACTTCATTCTAAAAAAATGTAGAAACTTCTTAGCTAAATTGAAATTAATAAATAACAGAAGTTGTTTATTTAAAAAACAAAAGTAATTATTAAGATGACTATTTGTAGGGTTTGTGTGCTGCCTTCATGCACTATTAAACAAACCAAGCAGAGAAAATATGTAGAGCTGTAAAGTGTAATAATTAGATTATCTCAATCTATTTGTTTTATGTTTGTTTCACAGATATTATTAATTATACTTCAATACTTACTGATATCAATAATCGACAATCATTTCTTATTTAATAGGAAAATAAAACGAAGAGAAGAATGAACGAACGAAAGACAAATTTTTTTCCAAGTTAAAATACTTGAAAATACATATTAATAATAATAAAAAATCAAAAAAAACAAAAGATTTATTTAGTTTGTTCATTTTAACTCTATCCTCTTAAAACACATAAACAGTATCAGTAGCAACACAGATATTACATAGATCCACAAGATTACTTATTAAAAGTATCATTTCTCAGTACTATTGTTATTTGCTCTTCTTGTTCAGTGGATTAAACGACAGAAGCATATTATCAATATTCTAAACGCTCCTAGTAAAGAGATTAGTTTCATCAGACGAATTATCTTTCTATGGTTATTACTTTCTTTTATCTAACTAATCTGTTTGCTTGTAAAGCTAGTTCAATGGTTGTTCCTTGGAATTTAAATCTTACTCATTCGATCCTAGATTATTTTTAACTGAGTAGACATTAGTGTTAATATCTTTTGCCTTTTAATTATCCTGTCCATCTACATCAATGTTCTTATTTAGCTCCTATTATTATTATTTATTGAGAAGTTCAGTATTTTCATGCTTACTTGATTGCCCTAGCTAATAACTACCTTTCTGCTTCTTTTGTTTACTTGGTTTCTAACTCTCAATTAAATTCTAAATATCAGATAAACAATCTTTCAGAAACTCATAATCATCATCATTACCACCATTTATGTTCTCGTTCCAAACATGTTCTGATAAATCCCTCTTCTCGACAGCATTCTGTTCTATTTTATCTTAATAACCATCTTAATTATTAGCTTCACCAATCTGAGGATAAATTTCAGATAAACTTTTGGGTTATTTCCCTTTTTCTTACTCTACTTACCTAAAACCTTAATTCTATTATTCCTTAGCTTTTTTCTATTACAATATCTCTGCCATAAATAACTCAGAGTCTTTTTCCCCTTTTTGATATCCATGAGAAGATGCTATCAATCTTTATTGACTTTGATCTTATTACTAGTTAATGCTTGTTTCCAAGAATTCATTTTCATTAGTTTTATCTTTCCCTCCTCCAATTTATTATCTAAATGATTCAATTTCCTCAAGGTTAGGTATACATCCAGTAGATAAAGCTCTCCCATTTCTTTAATCGACTCTTTTATTGTAAGTTGAGCTCTTCCCAAGAACGTGTTCCTCAATTTCCGTAAGAGTTTATGCTTTTCTAGATTAGTTCAATTTTTTCTTACTATTAATACTACTGCTACTAATATTATTCTAAATTGGCATAAACTATGTCTTACTACTAAGTTGTATCTATTATTCTTTTTCACTGTTGAGCTACTCCAACACATACCCAGGAGGAGGTCGAAGCTATTCTATTCCCCGATTGAAACAATTATCTTTATTCGCTGTTAACTCGTTTAATTAATGGAAATTAAATAGGTTTTATTTTCTCTGCGCCATTGAATATCGATTGGCTTCAAAAATGTCATTCGGCATCATTAAACTCATTAAATGAGTGTGCTTGGATTTCTCTCGTAATCCAAGCATATCCTTGAAGATTTGCGACCTTGTATCATTGATGCCAACTACCTAAACAAAAACAAAGCAGAAATTAATTCAAATAAAGATAAATGTTGCTTTGAAATATCCTTTACTTCCTGATTTAAAGCCGCCATCTAGCGAGAGAATATTTTCTGCTGGAATTCATAATATTCATCCACGTAAGTTAACTTCTTCTCAGCTGGCAGTTTAGCATTGATATTGCTGTTATTTCCACCTTAAGAGATTGCAGTCATTGAGGACTTTCCAGCTCGCGATGTAGCTGCAGGTCGACCAGCAGGAATATTTTTTAAACTTTCAGGTTTCTCCTCTGGTATATTTTCAAGTATCTCAGTTATTGTCTACTACCTTGGGTAATCTTCTTATTTCACGTTCTCTTATGAAGCTTTTCTTCTCAATGTAAATTAAATCGATCTCTGTGACGAACTCTAACCTTATAAATTAGGTGGAGTCCTAGGTAATTCCTTGGTTTCTTGGAATTATGGTTCATTATCTTTCTTATCATTCTTTTTATTTGTGATGTTTCGTTGAGCTATTGTCTCAGCTTTGGAGTGGACAGTCTTAATAGATTAGTTTTATTCTTGCTACTGCAACTATTGTTATTTGATGAATTTGATTTCTTATTAAGAAGCAAGTTACTACTATTAATGTGAACTTGTCAACCCTTCTCTTTACTTAAACTCTGCTCTGATTCTCTAATCCAAAAATAAATCTTCCATTTGTAGTTTTTTCTATTCTGCTTCTTGTTATTTTCTCTTTTGGATGACTTGCTCTTGCAAAGCTAAGTTGAGTTCCTACTGTTTACGTTCTTTCGCAAGAGACTACATTTCTGTTTCGTTTTCTTTTTGTAGCACACCTCGCCGTGCTTCATATCGTAGATTGTTGTTATTGTTAATCATTTAGAGCTTCTATTGTTTCTGTTATGCAGAAGAGTTCCCTGGTTCGTTCCATTTGTCAAAGAAACTTTCTCTTTCTTCTTAACCTAAGTTGTATGGATTTCTAATATTGTCTTGCTGCGATATTTAATAACTTCCTTAGTAGTTAGGTGTCTTTGAGATAGATCCTCGGGAAAAGACATTCTAAGATGGCATTTAATTGTCTAAAAAAAAAGAGAGATTTCAAGATAAAAATCAAATAATGATTAAAGTATTAATGATTGAATAATAGAATGGCATGACTGCCATTCCCTTTTTGTATTATTTTTTCTTACATAGAGGAGATATTACTGATGTATTTTTGTACGTTTGAGGTGAATTGAACTCTTAGTTGGATTTCTAATTTGCAAATGGAGCTGGAAATGGCAAACAAAACAAAATCAACATAATGCCATATGCTTTAGAGAGATAAAGAAAGTAGTAAAACATAAATTTATTGACTGGCTGCTTGCTTGTTTTTCAGCTGAAAAACGAAATTATAATTAAATAAGATTTTGATTGAAAGTGTAAATGTAGTCTTTGATGTTGTTGCTATTTTTTACTGAAAACTAGAGTTCTTTAGAGTTCCTATTTGGGGTTGAAGAGTGTGTCTCTACCTTGATTGTTAGGATATGCACTGTTAATCTAATTATTGAATGCGTAACTAGGAGGGTTTGATGGTTCAGGAATCAAATGAGGATTCATATTATTAACTTTACCAATGTTTCTCTCGTTTCTCTTCATCTCCCCTTAAGCATTCATATACAGTTGCTTCTATTAGATCTAAGCATCTAGCATTTTAGCATAATCAGATTAAGAGTTCGGCTTTTAAGAGTAGAAAAAGTCATTGTAAGAAAGTGGCTGTTTGGTTTTAAATTTAGAATGCTGGGTGTTATCAGAATCGTCTTCATTTATTTAACCATTAGAGATGAGATATTTCACAGATTGCTCTTTTGCTGGACTGAAAGTTGTTGAGGTACCCCAATCACGTCCTCCTCCGCTTCTTAAAACTTGCTAACCTGCTGAGCTTAGTAAGCTGCCACTGCCAATCATCTAAGCCAAGAGTGTTAAAATGATTGGCTAGGAAGTAGTAATAAAATGAAATAATAATACCCTTTTTTATCTAAAGTTTATTATGATTGAGTATTTTTTGCTGGATATTAATAATTCACTGGGGAGGTATGGAAGCTAAGGTGAGTAGAGTCGATTGATGTACTTTGATTTCAATATTAAAGTTAGAAGCCAGAAAAACTATTGGAGTATTTCAAGAAAGGAATCAAAGTGTATTTTAATACAAATAATTGCGAAATGCTTCAAGAGATTTCAATACTAATAGTCTGATGTATTGAAAATGAAATGGTGGTGCTCAAGATTTTCTTGATTTATTGCTTTTCTCTTTGGAAAAATGAGAGGACAAAAATAATTCTTTTTTAATATTCCTTAATATCATTGGATGGTTTCAACGTCTATCTCTTTGTATTATCTACTCAATATAACGCTCTATCTCTTATTCATTAGTATTTAACTTTATGTTGTAACTCTTCAAACAAATGTTTGAATTATCTTAAGTTTAAAAAACAAATTATTAAAAAAATGAATCCATAATAAACTTAATATAACAGACTTATCAAAACCAACAAAGGAGACCATCAGCCTGAAACAATAATAAGAATAAGCAGTTTTATTAATACATCCTATTGGGAACGGGGATAATAAAGCTAATGAAAAAAATATCGAGCTCCAAAAGTTAATAATAATTTATTTTTTATTGAGTAGAAATTTCACATAAAAGACAAAAAGCATAAAACTTCTAGATAAAATACAAGTTCTTGGTACTAATAACCATACAAAAAACAGAATTACAAAGGAGACTAAACAATCAATCTTATTACTACTCAATATGCTCATTTCTAATATATCGAGTAGCTCCTCCCATACTAATTTTGATCTCAACCAAGTTGGAGGGAAAAGAAATGGAAGTGCGGTAGGCTCTGAGCGCTAAGGGAAAAGGTTCATTCTTGTTAAAGATATAAAAAAATATGAGACGGACATATAATTATCATAATTAACTGAAAGAAGCAAATCTGGAAATCCTGAAAAAGCCAGATAAATCAGCTTAGCTGTAGATAAAAAATTTCAAGATAAAAGAGAATAATTATTCCTGGATCCTTAGCCCTAGCTGCTTCAACAGCCATCATAAAAAAGTTTCTCATCGTAAATTGCAAATCAACTACCATTATAGTCATAACTTCCTTACCCTACTCTGTCTGATAAATCTTCTAATATTTTGTAACTCCCCAAGAAATCAAAGGGATCATTAAGTAGTCTCCATTTACCTGTTGATATTTCGTTAGCTCCAAGAAAGAGTGTTCATTCTTAAGCATCTGCCATCAATTAAGCTAAAGATCAAGAGGATTTAGCAGCTTTAAAAGAAAAGAATATTTTTCTTGAGAAAAATAATCCAGTTAATAAATAAATGTACAAAGAATTTAACATCGGTCCAAGGATGGATAATGATGGAAAAATAGTTCCTTACACGTTGATAGGCAGTGCAGCATGGTTTAGTAAGCAAAGTGAATTAGTTGATCGTAATGCGAAGACAAAAGGAAGAGAGTCTATTAAAAAATAAGAAGAAGATTTAAAGATATTAAAATTGAAATCACATTATCATTCGAAGAACAGCTCTGTACCTTCACTAAAGAATATCAGCTTGGTACATAGAGCCATAAATAAAGGATACTTTAAGCTTATTTATCATGATTGTTTCTTATTTACTTTGATCTTTCTTGGATAATATTGTAAATTAAAAATATTTTTCATTTTTATAGGTTTCCAATATAATGACAGATAAATCAATTGTAATTGGCAATAGTGGCAGACCAGACACTACACAAAGTACTACTACAAAGAGTCAATAAGTTAAAAGAAAGCGCCATAAGGAGAGTTGTACTGAAGAAGTGACAAGAGAAGAAGTTGAAAGAGAATTTGTCGATATCGAGCGACGACATGTTTAATCGTTGCATGCTGAGTAGAAGATCATTGACGCTATGTCTTTAGAGCAGCGACACATATTTACAAGAAACGAAAGAGTCATAAATAATTATTAGAAGCAAGTCGAAGATTGGGATAAGACAATATTAGCAGTGTCAAACAAGAGTTTTAGAATACCAGCAACTTCCTGCATGATGAGAGGAGATAGCTATCGAAGGAAAGTAGAATATTCGTAAGCATTTGATTCTCTCAAAACAGAAGAAGAGAGATTCGGGAAGAGGTAAGAAGATTGGATAGAATATGCAATGATTGCAAGGAAGGTTTAATATTTCTGGTTGATTTATTCTTTTTTTTCTTTAGAATTTGGTACATGCATTTGAGAAACTACCATAGTGGAAAACCTCACGATGAAGTGCTCGAAAGCTCTTAAAAAAACAAACAAATCATGCATAAAAGATTAAGTTCCGTTAACAACAGAACTAATGATAAAGCAGACAAGATTCTTGGTCTTTCTTAGCAATAAATTAGCTCCAAATATAAATTCCATCCAGAAGGAGGTGCATTTGGCAGCAGTGAAGAGAAAACGTGTGATATTTTCAGTGGTTTCACATCTGTTATGGCTTCTCCGTAGAATTAAGAAATAGAAGTTATCCGTAAACCAAATGATCCTGCTAATTTCCATTTATCTTCATCAACTGGATTTACATCCTTCAAGAAGTTCTCCAGTATCTCGTATATTGAATCGTAAGTGAGAGAATCAGCCTCCAAGCTGAAAAACAAAATGATTATCCCAGAAGCTCCTTTGGATGATTTGTTCATTCAAGGAACGAATAAGCTAGATGCGGAAAAATAAGCACTTTTATCAAACTCTAAAGGAAGAGTGTTCCTAAAAAATACTGACGGCGATGCTGTTGTTTAAGGTACTTAAGGGAGTGGAAGAAATTAATAAGACTATGCCCTTAATTTTAATTCTTTAAATTATTTCAAACTTTTATTGATATTTTGAAGAAAAATTAAACTGTTTGTATTGATTTAAATAACTAAAGTACCACATGGACAGATACCTGGGAGTACTTCTTCTTAAATGGTGCAGTTCTTTCCAAGCACAACGAAATCTGGTTCTTCCATGGTTCATACACCTCGCTCACGAGCAAATAATAATAATAATAATAATAATCTTAATAATAATAATAATATCAAAACGGAAATTATAGACTAAGACTATAACATTTCTGAGCTCTCCCGATCTGGAAGACATTTTTACCCTAATGTTCTTCATTAACTTGAAAGCGCGGATGATAAATCAAGGATGGATTGAAGAAAGCAAATCAAGAAATCAAGTAGGTTCTTTGAATATTCAAATTGGCATTTAATTTCACTACAGATCTTTGTTTTAAATTAAAAAAGTTGATTTTTCAATTTGGAATGTACAAAAACTGCGAATTTTGAATACAAAATCAAATTGATCAATACTTACTTTTTATTGAAATTTAGCATAAATCATTAGTAAGCAATATCCTTTCATTCTCTTTTACTTTTTTGAGAAATGGTTGATTGACAGATTTATTGTTTTCAATAAAGAAAGGTAAGTAAAAGATATTTATGATGACATGACATTCATGAGTTTTTTATCATTATTTTTCAATATAGTCTAATATAAATCCATTGATATTTTAGACCTTTATCTTGTGTGAAAGGCAGATTTGCTAATTGATCATTAGAAGGGGAAATACCTAAATAAATTAATTAAATATTTCTTCATAACTAAGAATAGGTGGGAGGGGGGAATACAAAATAAATTCAAAAAATAATTAAAACAAAAACTTGGCAAAAAGCAAAGGATAATATCCCATCGCTGTTTATGATCTTCGAAGAATCTATGAAATGCTGGCTCACCCAATATTTTTTATAACTCCAAACAATTCTAGGCCTTATCCTAGTAGTTTTTGACGAGCAACAACAAAAAGCAGTTCAGTATTTCAAGAATGTTACTTCTCTCGAACATCAACAAGGAAGGAATGAAATATATCCTTATCCTCAAGAAGAGATATCATTATTATGATACGCTTTGTTCACTGAATGAAGTAATTTACCGTTTTCAAAATATTTTCATAAACATAAACAATACGTGTAACGCATTTTCGCTTGAGAGGCAAGGATTGAGCATTAGTTTTTAAAAACTTTTTCAACAATCTATTCAACATTCAAAAAAAAACAAATCAAAAAACAAACAAAATTACATTCACAAATATTCAAATTCAAATTCAAACTCTAAAAAACAAATATGAAAAACAAAAAAAAATATGAAAATCTCATAAAATAAAAATATGGGAGGGAATTTTGTGGGGGGGAGGAGGGAGTTTAGCAAGGATGTTTAAGTTTTCAGAGAGAAATGGGAGAGGGAAGAAGGAGGAGGAGGAGGATGAAAAAGATATTATAATAACTTAGAATGAAATATGTATGAAACTCAAAATAGAAATTTGAATGAAAATTTTAACAAATTATAAAAAATGTTTTTTTTAAAAAACATAAGAAGAAAAATAATTTAAAGCTATTCTCAAATATGAAAAATGAATGAAATTCATTATTTTAGGCAGCATAGAAAACCTAATAATTCAAGATAATACAAATGATCAAGATTATTCAGAAATGTTGTTAATTTTGTAGGATAGCTTAAGAAATATATGAAACATTATTATTGAATAGAAGCAAGATTAATTGTCATAGAGAAATAAGAAAAAGTTTTCTTAGTTTTAAATTAAGTTTCTTGTACATACGATAAAAATTTCAATTTTGTGCAAGCAGAGATTACAGTTAAGCCGTATATTCTACCCTCTAGAAAGCAGTCAAGAAGCAGTTAAGAAGATTTTTTAAAGATAAATCCATGTCTGGGAGCAGAGTAACTTTAAAGAAAGCTTACGGTGTCGGCCATTTCTATGGTTAAACGCAGTCTCATAATTAATTACAGCAACTACAGGAGAAAGAAGATGAAACATCATAATAGCAATAACTCCAGCAACAAATCAGTTTTAACTCTCCATTGATTTTATCTGAATTGCTGATCCTGGTTAGAAGAATTGATTCGGAAGTTAGAGAAATTAGAGAAGTGCTTCATATGAATGACGGAAGATCCACAATAGCCAAAGAGTCCAAAAATGGCTCTAGAAGAAGAAGTTAAAGTAAATATTAAGATTATTCATATTTTCAGAATAATTAGAAACTAAAATATTTAAAGTTTCTTATAAATTTTATATCATAAATAATATTATTATTTTAGCAGCAATTATTACTGTTGAGAATGGTAAAACCAGCAAGAAGAACTCAGAAGAATATCATACACTCATCGAATTCCCTAAGAAATAAATCTCCTAGTAGTAGGTCAAATAAACAGAATTCTCTAGGGCAAAACAATATGAAATGAATCTCCTTCCTCCAAATGAAAACAGCTTAATTGATTATCACAGAAATTATAAAACAGAAGAAATACAAGACAACCATCATCATAACAATAACAATGAATCCCATTATTTGGACATATCACCAATTCATCGTACATCTGCTTTCTCTAATATGAGTGAAGATCCAATACTTTCGATGGATTTTTTCAAGCGAGATGGTTTGATATAAGTTTAAAGTTTTCCCTCAGCTGAATAAGAAGAACAACTAGGACATTAAATTGTCGAAAATTACAAGAATTCAAATGTACTGGAAAAATAGCAAAGCAATAAATAATAATTAGAGGATTTCTATGATAATTCTCATTTTGATTCAAATCCGTGTTAATAAGCATCCTAATAGAATTTGAAGAAAAGAAGAAGCTAATCTGGTGAAGACCAGCAAGTTAAAAGATTTAAAGAAAGTTATGAGTAATAGATTGAAAATAACAACAGGAATTATTAGAAGAATGATCAGCAGGGAAAAAGAAGTTATTATGATGAAAAAATGACCAGTAATAAGAGTATTCTTGAAGATAAAAGACAGGGTATAAGTAACTCCAAGAACAGTTAAGTCAATTTGGAAAGAACAACAAGTGGTCATAGGAGTTCAAGTCAGCTTAGAAGTGAAGAGAGTTTTAAAAATTAACAACTCGAATAATACTAATCAACAAATCGTATGAATACTTTGTCTTCATCGAAAAGCAGTCACAAACGGACAAACACAGAGACCATTTCATCATTTCACAAATCTTCTGAAAGAGATTCTAAATAATAGCAATAAAAGAAGAAGTACGATCAATAAACTTAAAATAAATCAAATAAAAACATAAACGAATAGTAGAGCTTGAATTACTTACTAGATAACAAGGAGAACATTGATTCAGGAAGGTTAATAAGCTTGAAATAACTGAATAATTACCATTTATAATAGCAGAAGAAACATCCTGAGAAATTAAATTTTTATTCTCAGACACAAGATGAATCAAATAGTTTATTGTACAAGAGCAACAGCAATGACTTCTCATCGTCTAAACAGTCACCTAGTTCTTAAGCAATAATCAAGAAGCAAACGAAGAATAATAATAATTCTCTTAGTCATCCTAATTCAACTGCTATCCACTCTATAAGACTCAGAAATTGAAATTAATAATGCTAAATTTATCTATTACTAAAACACCCCCTCAAACAATCTATTAATTCTCTATCAATTTTACTAATAATCTCAACTGTTGTGAGGGGAAAAGTTGTTGTTAACAAGTTGTAAGTAATCTTTACTTGTTTTTGCTATTGAAATTCATTACAATTTTAGATAAATTAGACAAAAACCAAACAGGGATAAAAAAAACTAACAATTTCAAAAGCAAAATGTATTTTTGATCATGAGATTAGTGCTTGCTGATCAAGGGGAGACAGAGAATAGGAGAAGTGATTCAAATCTCTTGAATTGTGAAAAAAACAAAGGAAAATTGGAAAATAAACAAACATAATATTAATTTAGAGATAACAAAAAAGTAGCACACACACACACACATATACACATACTTTTCAGGAATTCAAGTGAACTCGAATACTTTATGGGAGAGAACGTGTTTATAAAAATTATTGTTGTTGGTGAGTAAAATGTCGGAAAGACTTGCATTTTAGCAAGATATTCCAGAGATTAATTCGACAGTACTTGCCCTCCAACTCTTGGAATGGATTTCCAATCAAAACTCCTCGAATACAAGGGTAAAACAATCCGACTTCAACTCTGGGATATTGCTGGATAAGAAAGATACAATTCAGTGTCGAAGCTCTATGTGAGAGGAGCTTATGGTGCGTTAGTCGTCGCAGACATTAACTAAGAAGCATCTTTGTAAAGTTCCTTGAAATGGAAAAAGATGATCGAAGAATCTTGTGATTTAAAAGATGGCAAACCTATTCCTATGATCCTCGTTTAAAACAAAGTCGACGATCTCAAAGGAGTAGGCTAAGTCTAGCCGTTCTAAACTGAAGAGTACCTTTAAAGTTTTGCGAAGGAAAATGGATTCAGTGGATCACTTCAAGTCAGCGCTAAAGACAACACAAACATTCCTGATATCTTTAATCTTCTCATCGATCACATTGATGCCAATGGATTACTTGGGAATGCCATCAAGCCAACGGAGTCAAACTACTCAAAACCAGCGAAAACAACTGACAGTACAAATTAATCTTTAGGTAATAACAGTGAAAGCTCCAAGCAAACACAAAGCAATGCACCTGTGTAATCTTCTGCTACTTAGGCAATAAAACTCACTAACAATTCGTCTCCAGCTCAAGCTGAGCCAAAAAAGAAAGAAACGTGTTGTTGATGATTATGATACAACAATCAAAGATATTCATTAAAAATCATGCTCCAAAATAAACCCAAAATAACAAAAACGTTCGTTCTTTTTTTTACTTTTATTTACTCGTATTACATGAAAATGCTTCAATACAAGTACATATGGCCATTGACACATTCATTCACTTTTGACAAAATATTATTTATTTCTTTTATTGTTTAAGTTGGTTTCTATTCCAAATTCCATAAATAAATCTAATTATCTTTTTTTTTAATTTGTTTCAAAGAAAGTTTGTCGTTCCTCAAAATGATAATATGCTTTTGTAATTGTTATTATATTATAAATCTTCAAAGAAAGGAGATACTTTATTTATAAGTCAACAAAACACAAAGTTTCTTTTAAGTTTAGGTTTCTAACAAAAAATTAAGGAAATAATATTCACTACACTTCCCATTTTTTGTTGTTGTATGCATTCTGATTTACACTGTATGAATAATTCACATACCAATACAAAATTAGACGATGATAAATAACTCAAATGTTCACTTTCTTCCTGTTTGTACCCTTTAATGTCATTCACTCGATTGCCCGTAATATTTCTTTGGTTCTAAAACAAAAAACATCATTGCAAACACTCAATAAAAAATCAAAATAAAAGAAATGAAATTTGTTTATTTTTTACCTTCTTTGACTCCTTCCTACTAGTACATGTTGTTATTATCCATCATCTACTACATCTACTAGCCTTAAAATGAATATTAATTAAACTATTACTATTATTATCCGTAGTGCTACTGCTATTGCTGAGGGTTCATCATTTAGTAAGATTATTACTGTTGTAGTTGCTGTTGCTGTTAAACTGCTTACTAAACCTATTGCTGTTGTTACTATTGTTAAGAAGGATTCATCATTTGTTGCTACTGTTGTTAGATTTACTAAGGCTGCATATATTGAGGAGGTGGTGCAATACCTTGATTGACATTGTTCATGAACTGAGTTGAAAGGAGGGAATTCTAGTTGATATTCAATGAATTCATTAGGTTTTAGTCTGCCTTCATGAAATTGTTCTACAAAAGTTGTGATGCAAATTAGCAAAAAAGAATTGATAAAACGAACCAAAGTTTGTTGATATTTTACAGGTCCGATTGGGTTGATGTTAGGGAAGGCTTCTTGGGAAGATTTTTTGATTTGCTGGTTGGTTTTAACTTCTTCTTTAGGAAGAATATCAATGAGGAAGTCAAAGATTTCTGTGTTGTAAATACAAGCAGCGATATCGTTCTTTTATAGTGTGCGTCTCTTGCCTTCTTCTGTGAAAAGCCAAGCCCGATGAGTTAGCTCGATGATGAAGATCTCACATGCTTTAGCGAACAATACTGGAGCCTCTGCACTGATCATCTAGACGATTAGAAAACAAAAAAGAGAAAATTCTAGCAAAATGTGGTGGAGAAATAAACTAAACTTGTAAATTCAAAATGAAAGACATTTTTCAGAAGAAAAAGAGTATTTGTAAAAAAGTAAATAAACCCTAAAGACTTTTTACTCTGACATCTTCATCTGATTTCATGATCTTCTTGACTCTAGCCAATGGAAGCTAGTGAGACCGAAACACTTCTGGATCTATTATTTTATTTGATTTATTTCATATGTCAAAAACAATCACACAACAATCTAATATTTCTCTCTCTTCTTTTCTGGTAATTCTTTTTCAAGTTAAGCCTTTCCTATGTATAATTTGCATTATCTTCCAATTTTTAACTAACTTGCTTCATTTTTAACTTCTTTCTTGGTTTACCTTTGCCCATTTAGTTGATTTCTTCTCGAAGATCTGCAAACTTATCCTTTAGTTTCTTAATGTGTTCATGCTAATTGATGTCTGACTAGTGATTAAAATAAACAAATTACTCAGTATTAGATAAGAATCGATAGTAGTTAAGTAGGTTATTTATTATCTCAAATAACTAGAATTTTAAATAATACAATATTTGCTTCTTCTTTTTTTATTTACAGGTTGATAGTTATCGACAGGGAGGAGATTATCATAAGGTCCATTGAATACACCACTCATTCCAGCAGCTGACATAAATTACTGAGGATTCTATGTTAGCTTAGAAAGATCGAAGTTGCAATTGTCGTTGTTTGGTCTAGAAATAAAAATGAAAAGAATTGAGATAAAATTTGTTTCTGGTTGAAGAGAATTAAAAATGAATTGAAGGAATTGAATCAAAAGGAAAGATATTGAAAATTAAAGAAGATCATTAGTGCTATTCTTAGGTTGTAAATATATCCTTACTGCATGTGAACTATTGATCTTGTTGTGACTTTTAGGTGACTACTTCTTTAGAATCTCTTTTGACTTTGCAAACTGCAAAATTGTATTATGCTCTATTATTATTTCTATTATTTTTGTTTGTCTGTCTGCTTGATTAGTTAATTCTGTCGATATCTTCTCGTAAATCAAAATCAACCCGCCTTGATCTCTCTATTTATATTTCTTTTTGAGACAAGCAGTGATTATAAGATTTATAAAAACAATACTCTTAATAAGATTATTTGAAAATTATTTATTGATTGCTCAAAGAATACAAGACAATTTGATTTAGAGAAAATTTCAAACAATTAATTGGAATGGATGCGAGACTCTCAAAGAACAATTATAAAGTATTAATTAGTTTAGTTTTGTTATTATATGAATCTTTTGGAAAGGATTGTTTTACAAAGAAAGGATTATGTCTGGATGGTTAGTTAAATAATAAGGACATTATCTGTGGATTATTTATTGCTGATATTCATTTTGTAGTGGTTTTATTTAAGAAACTATTTCTTGAAAAAATTCTAAGAGTTTAATCTTTTTAATGACCATACAGCTTGAGAGTTTTCTCATTTAAAACCTGAAAAGGATTGTCTTAAAATAGTTTATTTAATCAACTTTCTAAAAGTACAACTATTTCTGTTTTATTTTAGGAAATAATAAGCTTTTTTGAAGATACAATCACTTTTGGATTTCACAAAGAGAACAAACATCTGTGGTTACTCTTCATAATAGTATTTTTAGCCTTTTCTCTTATCTTGTTTTTTTTCTTAATTTTTTCAGAAAATCCATTTAGATGATAGTAATATTTCCCTGTTGTTTTATTTAAAATCTTCTAAAATTTCTTCTTTCACAAGAACTCAAAACATACACCCTTCCTATTGTTTTGTGGCTTGTAACTATTACAAAACTTCAAAAAGTAGACAATCCACACACATAAAGAAACACATAAATAACAAATCTAAAGTGCTGTCTTTCTTTCATTATTTCAATCTCAGAAGCTATTAATACCTAGGATTGTTTAAAAATTAATTGTTTTAGCGTTGCTCATTTGTCGAAAGTGTACCAAGATATTTAACTTCTAAATTAATTTATTGCTCTTAAGGAAATAATTTCCATCTTTATCTCATTTAATTTATCTAAGGCTTCCTGAGCTGTGAATTTTTTCTCTCTAGCTTTGAACAAACTGTCAATGAGCTCAGCCATTTTCGAATTAGGAACTTTAACAAATGTTTTTGCAAGAGATTCTAGCTTTGGCTCATCGATTGTTTGGCCTGAAGACAGTTGCTAAAGATACCGCTTACATCGATTCCACATTGAATAGTAATTGAATTTCGAAGTGAGGATTATCTGCTTAACTGTGGTCGCTGGAGAAAACATATTCTAAATTGTAAAAACATAGTGAAAAATAATCCCTAAACTCCACAGATCGTTTTGAAAATTCATAGTATGCTATTCTTGTATCTAAGAAGGCGACTTGTTGGCAGCTGAGAACCTGAAATTCTGCAAGAATGCATTCCATCAACAAAAAAATATTTAATTTCTCATAAAATTGACCTTTCAAAAAGTATATTACCTAAAGGAAGTTCTTAATTTCTAGTTCTTCTCTGCTGAGAAAGTTAATTTAAAATTAATTTTAGTTTGAAAGATAAATCGTTTTTGCATGCAGATTGCAATGGAATATCCCTAGTTTATGCATTTCACATAATCCAGAAGTGATTTGTATGAGAATCTCCAGTTTTTTTAGTACTATTTGTTTGCTCCACTCTCCATTCTGTTTTTGACTAATCTTTTCTGTTCTGATATGATCATACAGCGATATTCCTTAAAACTCAAGATGTACAAAATAAGATGGTCTCTGATTTAAAAACTCCTGTTTCTGGAATGAATCAAGGACTTCTTATCTTGGTTCTACATTTCCCTAATTGAGTAAGAAAATAGATTGTAATTTAGCGACATTCAGTAGTAATGGTTTGTTTTAGTGTTCAGGCTATTGCTGATAGAATAGGAGCTTGTGAAAGTTATTGAAGTAAGCGAGTTATTTATGTGGGTCAAAAAAATCATCTGAAAGAGGTTGAATAATTAGATAAGCAGCGTTAAGAGGAGCTTTTATGAATTCATTTTATGGTTCGATTTGATGAATAGGAGCAAATAGATGATTGCAGGAAAATTAATGCTAGTGGATTTATCTTAATTCTTCATCTTTTGAGATATCCTCGCTGCTTCTGTTAGGTATTTATTTTAATAGCTTAAGAACGATGTTGCGGGTTTGTAAGCACTAATTGAAAATCTAATTTATTTTCTCATTCTGCTGCTGAAAATCCATTTTTTCGTTCTCAGATAATATGAAGAAATAATCTTATGTCTCAATTTCACTTTGTTTGTTCTATTGAGTTTAGGAAGAAAGGGCAGAAACTGTTTCTGAAGTGGCTGCTTGAATAGATGATTACAATCTATTTTATTGTTGATGACTATCTTTGTTTTCAGAGATTATAGAAATTAATCTTTTTTCATTACTTTTATCTTACTTGGTGCTTTCATTCTTCATCTCACTTTCAGGTGAAATTTGAGTTTTCTCTTGTTACCTAGGCTAACCAGATTGGTTAAACTGGAAAGATTCTATTTAAAAAGCTGCTTGTTACTCAATCTATAAATCTTTTTGTTCTAATTCATGTAATCTGTTTTCAAACATTTCTTTACGTTTGATGATTTCATCTAGATTAATCTCCTCTTATGAAATGCATTCATCAAGTTATCGAATTTATTTTCTGAGAAATTGAGGATCATTGAGAATACTGTCACATTCTTGAACAACTTAGGCAGCAGAGATTCTTTCATCAGGATTCTTTTATAGCATCTTATCTATGAGCTTAGCAACTTTATCTAACCCTACAAGTTTCCAAGGTAAATAGAACTCAAGATTGTTTCTAAGATCTGAAGTAGATTTGAATTCTTGGGCAGTTTTCCATTTAGTGTAGTAGCTTCCGAATTTGATGATTTCCGTCAAAGCCTCCTTCGCATCTTTTACATGGTACCAAGCGAACAGCTAATTTCCTGTTATAAGTTCATGAAAAAGTGTCCCTAATGACCAGATGTCAACTTTACTGGTGTATTTTTCGTTTTCTTCTTTGGATTCCACAATTTGTGGTATGTTTTGCTCATCCATCTGGTTGGGGTTGAAGATTGTTTGAGTATTTTGAGAGTGTTTATCAAGAGCTTTCTATGCTATCTCTGGAGCCATGTAGCTGATAGTACCTACAGTTCTCTAAAGCATTTAAAAAAAATAACCTACTTTTTTAAAACTGTAATTATTTAAAATATCTTTAAATCTTACTTTTGGATCCTTATCAAAGGTAGCAAGACCATAATCTCCTATTTTAATTTCAAGAGATGAGTTACCAATCATGAAGATATTTTTTGGCTTTATATTCATGTGAATGATGTTCTCTGAATGCAATATTACTAGACCTTACGCAATTTATTTGACGATTGTTATTGCCTCTATCAATAAGTACCTCTTTTAGTAGAGAGAATGCCTCTCTGATGTTAAAGAATTACCACATTTTTCCATCGCAATGCAACATTTGTCTTGTTTAGTACTCCACACGAGCTCGAATATTTCAACTAAAGGGATCTTTACTTCTTCTTTTTGCAATTATTTTCTGATTTTTTGAAACAGTTCAATAATGTATTTGGAAATCTCAGCTTCTTTCTTGAAGAATGTATTGTCTTATTATTTTCTACCTTTATTACAAATAATCTTCATAGCGCACTCCTTAATTATTCCCCTTTACGTGATCTTACCTGCATAGACTTCTCCAAAAGATCCTTTACTTAATTCTTTCCTCCAATTCACCTGAAGAGATTCCGAAATGTTCACATAGCCTTCTTTTTCTTGTTCATTTCTCATTTTTTTTATCTTATCCTTTAGTATGCTTTTTACTTGATCTGAATAAAATTTGAGTTTTCTCCTTTTATTATTAATATTCTAAGAGTTGGATTAAGTTTTTCTCCTCTTAATACTGAAATATTCTAAGATTGGATTTTTAATAATAATTATCTAATAATGAATGATAATTGTGTTTGTTTCTTGCCTCAAAATAACAATAATTTTGAAATTACTGAATTATTATTAACTGGTAAAAGAACTAAAAGAAAAATAAGGAAAAAGATTAAAATTATGATTAATTTATTCTATTTGATAAAATTATTATTCATTAAATAAATTATGTATTCTTTAATCCACTAGTAATAATGTTAAAAGTAATATATTTTGTTAAAATATCATCTTTTACTGAATTATTATTAAATAACTCAAAATTAGTTATAAAATTTCATTAATTTTATATGCCAGTTATTTTTGTCACACCCTTTATTTCTTTTTGAGACAAGCAGTGATTTTTAGATTAAGAAAAATGATACTCTTAATAAGATTATTTGAAAATAATATATTGATTGTTTAAAGAATACAAGACAATTTGATTTAAAGGGAATTTCCAACAATTAATTGGAAGGGATCCTATGATCTTAAAGAACAATAAAAAAGTATTAATAAATTTAGCTGTTAATATGTGAAGCATTTGGAATAATTTTTTTTTACAAAGAAAAAGTTGTTTTATGTCTGGAAGATTAGTTAAAATATTAGATATTTATCAATAGGATTGTTCAGAGGTTTTAATTAAGAAACTATTTTTTGAAAAAATCTAAGAGATTAATCTTTCAAACCACCATAAATCTTACAAGTTTTCTCAATCAGAACCAAAAAAAAACTTTTCTTAAAAACAGTTTATTCAATCAACGTTCTAAAAGCACGACTATTTCTGCTTTATTTAGGGAAAATCAAGATTTTTGAAGATACATTCACTTTTAGATTCGATTTAGATAACAAACAGGTAAAGTTACTAATCATAGCAATATTTTTAGCCTTTTCTCTTAGTTTTTTTATTTTCTTAATAATTTGATAAAATCCATAGAGATTCACAATATTTCATTAGTTGTCTTATTTAAAATATTCTAAAAATTTTCCTTTCACAAAAACTCAAAACATGCACCCTTCCTGTTGTTTTGTGGCTTGAAACTATTACAAAACTTCAAAAATTAAACAATCACACACATTTTGAAACACATAATTCACAAATCTAAAGTGCTGTCTTGCATTAATTATTTCAATCTCAGGAGAGCTATTAATAACTAGGATTGTTTACAAATTAGTTGTTTTAGCGTGGCTCATTGATCAAAGGATTACTTACATTATTCTTTCTAATTCAAGAAAGAACAATCTTCAAAAATAATTTCCATTTTTATCTCATTTAATTTATCTAAGGCTTCCTGAGCTGTGTATTTTTTCTCTCTAGCTTCGAATAAACTGCTAATGAGCTCAGCCACCTTGGCATTAGGAATTTTAGCAAATGAATTTGCAAACGATCTTAGCTTTGGCTCATCGATTGTTAGACCTGAAGACAGTTGCTAAAGATACTGATTGCATCGATTCCAAAAAGAAAAGTAATTTAATTTCGAAGTGGCGATAGTCTGCATGACTGTGATCACTGGAGAAAACAAATTCTAAATTGTAAAAACATAGTGAAAAATAATCCCTAAACTCCACAGATCGTTTTCAAAATTCATGGTATCCTATTCTAGTATCTAAGAAGGCGACTTGTTGGCAGCTGAGAACCTGAAATTCTGCAAGAATGCATTCCATCAACAAAAAAATATTTAATTTCTCATAAAAATTACCTTTCAAAAAGTATATTACCTAAAGGAAGTTCTTAATTTCTAGTTCTTCTCTGCTGAGAAAGTTAATTTAAAATTAATTTTAATTTGAAAGATAAATCATTTTTGCATGCAGATTGCAATGGAATATCCCTAGTTTATGCATTTCACTTAATCCAGAAGTAATTTGTATGAGAATCTCCAGTTTATTTAGTACTATTTGTCTGCTCCACTTTCCATTCTGTTCTTGACTAATCTTTTCTGTTCTGATATGATCATACAGCGATATTCCTTAAAACTCAAGATGTACAAAATAAGATGGTCTCTGATTTAAAAACTCTTATTTCTGGACTGAATTAAGGACTTCTTATCTTGGCTCTACGTTTCCCTAATTGAGTAAGAAAATAGATTGTAGTTTAGCGACATTCAGTAGTAATGGTTTGTTTTAGTGTTCAGGCTATTGCTGATAGAATAGGAGCTTGTGAAAGTTATTGAAGTAAGCGAGTTATTTCAATGAATCAAAAAAATCATCTGAGAGAGGTTGAATAATTAGATAAGCAGCGCTAAGAGGAGCTTTTATGAATTAATTTTATGGTTCGATTTGATGGACAGGAGCAAATAGATGATTGCAGGAAAATTAATGCTAGTGAACTTATCTTAATTCTCCATCTTTTGTGATATCCTCACTGCTGCAGTTAGTAATTTCTTTAATTTATTTAAGAAAGATGTTGCGGGTTTGTAAGCACTAGTTGAAAATCTAATTCATCTTCTGATTCAGCTGCTGAAAATCAATTTTTTAGTTCTCAGATAAGATGGATAAAAAATATTATTTCTCGATTTCACTTTGTTTGTTCTGTTGAGTTTAAGATGAAAGGGCATAAACTGTTTCTGAAGTGGCTGCTTGAATAGATGATTACAATCTATTTTATTGACTATCTTTGTTTTCAGAGATTATAGAAATTAATCTTTTTTCATTACTTTTATCTTACTTGGTACTTTCATTCTCCATCTCACTTTCAGGTGAAATTTGAGTTTTCTCTTGTTACCTAGGCTAACCAGATTGTTACTCAATCTATAAATCTTTTTGTTCTAATTCATGTAATCTGTTTTCAAACATTTCTTTACGTTTGATGATTTCATCTAGATTAATCTCCTCTTATGAAATGCATTCATCAAGTTATCGAATT
>Ga0302271_10000305_pt1 | contig 46464 bp, 26 predicted proteins | sample III_Bog_N1_1_FD_198767 | JGI IMG/M metagenome (GOLD analysis project Ga0302271, IMG submission 198767) | Peat permafrost microbial communities from Stordalen Mire near Abisko, Sweden - III_Bog_N1_1 | ecosystem: Environmental > Terrestrial > Soil > Wetlands > Peat | place: Sweden: Abisko...
TTAATTAATTAATAAATTAGTTTTATATATCCCTTATTTTGTGATTCTTCTTTTTCATTCAAATTTATAAAAGCATAGAAGAAAGAAATCTGAAGAAATGTATTAGATACGTCAAGATAAATAGATTTTATTAGGGGAGTATCAATTTATGTGAAAATATTAATTAATTTAAATCTCAAAGCCTTTAAAATCAAAGAAAATGGACAAAGACTAAATCTTTTTGAAAGTTGAGTTTCAGTAAAAGATAGAAGAGGCTGAATATCTGTACAACCTCGCTGCTCCAGAAGAAACACCTTATGATCATAAATATAAGGCTAGGACAGTCCTAGAAAGCTTAGTTAAGGATGCTTACTTTGAAGAAAATGGCAATGATCCTAGAGATAAGGTAGCATAGCAGATAGCATGCAAGGCTATCATATTCTTCAAGCTAGGCAACAATTTTTCAGAAACTGAAGAAAATAATTCAGCAGAAACTTAATACCGTCAAGCCCTCGAGCTTCTCTAGCGCCTAGAAAATGAAGAAGTCAGACCTTATCTGAATATTTTGTAAGAAATCTACAATATCTATGGATTATTAAGCATCAACAGGGAAGAAAATGAAATGGGTCTCTCGATTCTAGCCAAAAGTAAAGAATTATATTCTACTCTACTAGAGCTTCCAGAATGCCAGCAAACTTAGGGATTACCTGAATCCAATAAAACTACTTAACAGAATGAGAGTAAATAAGTTGCACATTATGGACTTTTCCTGGAAGGAGAAAGCGAAGAAGGATTGAAGCCAGTTAGATTTGAGTATTGTTACAAAGGAGGAGTTACTAGGCCAAAAACAGAATCTCTTTACACACACACTCTCTTTTATTTAGCTTAAGCGCATACTAAGCTTGGAAACAGAGAGCTCGCAGCTCAATATTGTGGAGAAACTATGAAAAGACAGCATGCTACAGGGTCATTTTAGCTAAAAGACTTGTGTGTAAATTGCATAAGCTTAGCTGAATACTATCAAGGAATAGGTAATTTCGCTTAAGCTCAGTATTTACTGCTCATTGGAGAGTCAGTCATTCCTCAAGGGAAGAAGAAAAAGCTACACGCAACCTTCCAAATGAGTCTAGGAAGGATGATGCTAGACTACTTGAGTTTCTCTGTTCAGGCTCTAACCAGTGAGAACAAAGAGCAGGAACTCTAAAACTTTAAGAACATAATAAATAAGCAAGCTCTTGTCTTCGATTCGATTTCAAAAGTAGCCTTCCCTCATCTAACAGTTCCAGCTAATATCGAAGATGCAAAGAGCATTTTTAGATAGTCCAACACCCAAATGAAGAGATCTTTAGAGTACTTTAAGCTAGACGGGTTTGTTACAGAACACATTCAAATAGTGGAAGACCAAAACTCTCTCTACAAAAAGTTAACATTGCTAGAAACTGAGAACACCGTTGTGATTGCAATGTTGGGAAAGAGAGCACAATTATTGGAGCCTATTTTCAACGAGCTTAACCCAAAGGCTTACATTGAGACTTGGCAGAAACTGCTTGTTGAAATTGCAGAAATATACAACGACATTTTCACTCTCAACTTCAGCGAGTTCTTCCTGAATGCTACTAAGGCTCCCAAATCTTCAAAGATAAAAGAAATGAATACTCAGGGAGAAAAGGCAATTGGATTCTTCGATTAGATCTCTTCTCTTCTTCTTGGCGATAAAGACAGCACAAGAGACGCTTCTTTCTTCCATTCGGTTGTCAATGCAAAGTTCAATGCAGCCAAGATCTACTCTAAGCTTTTTCGCCCTGAGAGAAAAGATAAGATTGATCTGCTGACAAAGTCTCTCAACACCTACAAGTGGATTTCTAACTTTATTAAAAACGAAGTCAGCTAAAACGGAGTGTTGGATGACACTTTCTCTCAGGAACTCAAGATGTGTAACGAAATGATTGAGCTGTTACCTGCTAAAATCGATAAGATAGCATCTTAATCCAACTGAAAAATTGAGTGATTCAACCAATATTATTCCAAATTATTTGATAAACATCAGGAATATCCTTAGGTCTTTTACATAGATTGTTCTTTCAATTTGAATACATTGTTTTAAAGAAATAAATAAAGTTATTATTCGATTTCGTTTATTTATCTCTATCATTCTCTCACTTTTTGCCTTAAATTATGATTACCACAACCACAAACGTTGTTTATCAGCAATTTGTAAGAAGAATTTGAACAAGAAACATTTGATTCTTAGATAGTTTAACAAATCTAGAAAAAGAGACCAGGGTTCATGGAATACTTTCTCTTAGAACCTTTGAAATTAGAAATAGCTTAAGCTAACACCATTTCAATAGAATAATTGTTGCCATATCTCAAAGGGATTCTATTGCAAGAAACGAAGGAAAACAAAGACAAGAAAGTGAGTGAATTATTCAGTTGTTTATATCTTAATTTTAACAGAGAGGACAACATCCTTGAGATGCCACCCATTTCACAAGACAAGTCCTATGGAAATGATGGGGTGCTTAAAAGCATTTTAGAATGCATATTTGATCATCAGGATGATATTCCCCAGAACACAGCAAGCATTACTATTGATTGATAGAAGATTCAGCAAAACATGTAGACTTGAGAGTGTTGGCTTGAATTCTCAATGGTTATTCGAGAGATATTTATCGATATCTTCTTTTTAGTTGGATGATGATAAAACATAGCAGAATGATAATCATGACAGCTAATATTAACCCAAAAGATCTAATGAACAGAGCTAAGATAAGGATAAACGTGTAGTAAGGAAGAAAGAGGTAGATAACTGCATATTTCTCAAATACGTGGCAAAATATTTCATCGTCATAATGGAGCACGAAAATGAGGCTTGCTAAGAAAAGAATGTAAAAGCACCCTTTCAAAAGAGCTACCAATGAGCTATATCCCTTGCTACAAAGCCTTTCTGACTCCCTCATCAAAGACTACATATCCTCATATCTGCCATCAACTTCTGATGATGCTTCAAAATATCCATGAGCAAGCTCCTTAAGAGAACTGTCTATCTTTCTAGCTTTGAGTCTCAAACGGGCAGTACTGAGTGCATAAATTGCTTTAATATCAAAGAGCCCACTTACTATATCTCTAAGAAAAGCGCATAGAAGCAGCAGATGAATATTAGAGACAGAACAGCTGAGTTGCATGAACAATTAAACAAGTAGGCCTAAAACTAAAAAGATCCTGCTCAGTTTCAGCAGAAACATTCCTATTTCAACTACTAAAGCATCCTGAATCGGCCTAATCAGACATTTTATGAGAGCTTAGTCACTTTCACTTACATCTTCTGTATTTACTCCCTCATATTGAAGCCTCCTTCTTTATTTTCCATTCAGAGTTCTCAAATCTTTGCTCTCCTTAATACTATTCGATCTAGTATCCATGTCCTCTTAGGGTTCATACTAATTAGCATCGCTGAGATGCAAAATCTATGGCATATTATCCATAATTAGCGGAGATTTAGAGAGAATACTTTGAGGTAAAAATATTTTTAATTTCAATCAAATACTTAATTACAACAGCAATTTTTACATCTTCAAATCAAATCAAATCAAAAAAGTACATAATTTTAAAGATTGCTAGATTGCATCCCAAAACCAATTATCCTTTAAGAGTGAATACTTTATTAACTAATACAAATTCCCAAGAAAATGATTAACTAATGGATTAAAATCAAAGTATTTCTAGACAACTTAAATCAAATATCTCTGCAATTAATCAGTACCTCATCTTTATTCTATCTATTATTAATCTATCACTTTTATTGCATAAATCTATGCTCTTATCTTTGCACTAAATCTAATTTAAACCTCCCTATTAATTATATAATTTCACAAAAAAAATATTTTTAGAGTTTTTATGCAGATTACATAAAAATAAATGACAATAATCAATGTTTCTTGTGAAGGAGAAGAGAAATTTCCTTAAGCATATGAGGGTAATCTTTGACTCCTCTTTTAGCTTCAAAACTAAATACTTTTCCTCGTTTTTAGAACTCTCTTAAAATGGGGAAAGTCTTTTCTTCATATTCCCTTAATCTAGAGTGAATCACCTCTTCTGTATCATCAGGTCTGGATACGATTTCTGTAGAATTGCATTTATCGCAGACACCTTCTTTTTTTGGGAGTTGAGCTTCCATATCATATCCGTCTCTTTAAATATTGCTGACATTGTAACTTGTACCGCAATTATGGCAGATTCTCCTTCCTTTGAGCTTTTCGAAAATAATAGACCTATGCAGTTCTAGGTTAACAACCAAATCTATTGGAAGTCCTTTTTTATCGTAAATATCTAATTGTGATTTAGTTCTTGGAAATCCATCTAAAATAACTCCTCTCGCACTCTCTGGCTCCTTCAATTTCTCCTTGATGATATCGATCACGATCTCATCACTGACAAACTTCCCAGCATTAATGAGATCTTTGATTTCTTCTTTGAGTGCAGGATCAAAAGTTGAAGAAGTATGACCCTTCACGATCTTTCTTATTTCATCACCCGTAGAGATATGATTAAGCTTGAGATCTGTCTTTAGCAGCTTTGAATATGTTCCTTTTCCTACTCCTGGAGCTCCGAAAAAGAAGACGAATTTCTGTGCAAAGTAGTATCTCGAAGAGTGAGTCATCATCGAAGTTGAGAATCGTCTTGACGCAATGCCAAACATTTTACTTAGATAATTACAGAAAGATCTGGCACTTTTAGATTTAACTTTTTTATCAAATAATTGAAGATTTATCAGTTTAATAAATTTTCTTTCTTTCCTGATAATTGTTTTACTTGATTTGCTTTTGATATGAAACTTGAAATTAATATTTTTACTAAACCTTTCAATCTCTCAAACTCAATAAGGAATAGAATGAAGATTGTTTTAAATAGACAAATGCATTGGGAAAGATAAATATAGGGGGTTTCAGCAAAATTTTCGTCTAAATGATTTATTAGAATTAAAACAAAAAACGACATTTTTGCTGGGCCCCCCTACACATCAACTCTAAAAAATGCTTTTAAAATTTCGAGATCGATGCTCAAAGGGCTCAATAAGCATCTTAATCAAGGCCTTGATTTCGCTTAGTTTTAACTTGCCAGTTTCTTCTTTGTTTCTGATCGACTGCTTCAGGTCAGTCAGAATTTGCTAGTAATCACTCTCCACTAGCGATTCAAAAAGACTGACATCCACGAGACGCTGAGCATTTCCAAGCTTCTGAGTTGCTCTCTGAATGTCTATGCTGCATTTGTTCTGTGAGACTCTGCAGGACTTCATCTGTCTGAGCTTTTCTTCGATGAGAAAGATGTACTAGTTGTAGCTCTCCGTCTCGAATGCAAATAAGAGATCACAGAATTGCACCTAGAACACACTACCTCCGATTCCACAAATCATCAGGGTCTTAGTAGCTACATTAGAATCGTTGAAGGTGTCATCACTACCTTTTAACTCCAAGATCTAGCCTGTCTCCCTTAAATTAAGCTGGGAAAAATTATGGAGATTGTAGTTGGCATCGTAGAAAGCTTTCTGGTCAAGAATCGAGCAAAACAACTCTCCATACTTGTCTATTCCCAGGACTTTAGAATCTCCTAAGAATACACTCTCTTTGAGGGCACGCTAGTTGAACTCAGTCTTTTCAAGGTGCCATGAGAGAAAATGCTTCTTGGCTTCTTGTTTATAAGAGATGTTATAAACAAGAATGCTCTCTTTAGCGTCGCCAATCAGCACGAGATTCTTGCAGGAGTCAATGCATACGATTCGGTTGCCTGTTTCGTGCTTGTGGACATAGATCTGGTTGAAACTAAGCACTTTATCCTCCTTAGCTGAGTCAAAGGTTTCGGCTAGAGAAAAGCAAGATACCGTTGAGGTTCCAGAAACCAAAAGAATCCCGAATAGAGGCATAAAGGAAACATCAATCGCTTCTTTTGTGTTCTCATCTTATTGGTCGAAGAGAGACATTATTTAAATAATGTCTAGTTAGAAGATTCCTCGTTGTTAGACTTCTTCTTTTGAGACTTTGCCTCCGCCAATCGAAGTGGGTTGAATAGTGAATAAGACAACTCCTTTTGCTTTCGATGTTACAGCCAAGATGACCTTCTTGTTGATTTTGATGACTTTCACCGAGGTGACTATCTAATTAAGTTGATAGATGTCTGTGAAGATTTGGAGAATGAATCCAATACGGTTGACAAGATAAAGACGTCCTTCTAAATCGACGATGACAAACAGATCAAGGGGAGAATAGTAGATTATTCTTTTAAACGCAGCCTAGCTTGCAAACAGTGCTGTTTCTGTTGTTCTTAGGGCTGTTTCAGATCGGACGGAGAGAGAGATAGAAACTTACTTTGTTTCCTAATGATTCTTCAATTTACTGCTTGGAAATGCAGCAGTGTAGATGTTCTCAGAAGCAATAATCGCAACAGCATCGAGTGAGAGAGGGAATAAACATTTAATCTTGTTAGTATCTTTCCAGATTGGATACTCATTCAAGATGATTTAGGAAGCTTGTCTCTTGCTTTCTGACTAGAAATATTGGTAGATTGCGTGAGAACTTTACAGATAAATATTTCCATTTATCTTGAAGACTTTGCACTGGTCACTGTTCTAGAGAGTTAACATAACAACTTGCTCTTTCTATTCTGATTTGGACTTCGAATAATCAATCTGAATAATATCATAAATGACTCCGTTTCTCAAGCTGAGAAGAACTCCTTGAGTTTGTTGATTCGAGTAGAAATGAATATCATGGACTATTTCTGGTAGTTTCCTATTACTTTAGCTTTCGACTGACAATTCTGTTTTATCTTCACTAACACTCCAAGTTATTGTTGAAAATGATGCATTGTAGTATCCGACGCAGAGATAATTAGCGTTTTAGAAAGAATAAGATGACAATGCAGATATTTATGAGTCTTCTAGAGATAACTTGGAGGTATCTAGTTGCCTGAGATGAATGAAATCCTTTTGAAAGGCTAAGATTTTATTTGATTTTGTCAGAACGAATACATATTGGTTCAAAGGTATCGAACATTTTACTATCTATTCTTGATCATTTTTCATACTAAATTCACTGATTAACAATTTACTCTCGTCATCTATGACTACCATGCGAGTGGGCAGGACTAGTAAAATCTTATTGTCGAAATAAGACACTCCAATCACCACTTCCCGTTCTTTGATAAAACTGTAAACTTCATTAATAGGTTAGAACTTCATTTTAAGAGGTGCCTTTTAGCCTGAGTATGATTGATTTCTGATTACAAATGACTTTGTAAGTGAAGACACAACAGCAAATTAGCAAGCATTTTATGAGGATGAATTGTAATAATCTTATCTCCAAAATACAGCTTTAGCATCCTTTAAAAAGCTTTTGCAATGTATCCTCACATCCTGAGCACTAAAGGCATCAGTTATCAGTCGAAGATGCGATTTATTTCCATTAATTATCGAGTAGATATTACCAGTTTAAGGATCCACTGCACTGCTAAGGATAGAAGAAAATAGTGGAATGCTGCTTTAAACTAAGAAGATCGAGTCTTTCTATTTCCCAACTTGAATAGACTAATCAGAGATTGTAACCCAAAAGTCAAACTCATTGTTTGGAGAAAAGATATCGATGTAGTTTCTATCAACACCAAATGAAAATCCATCATAAATATTTGGCTTAGTATTCTCAATTAACTAGCAGCATCTTCCATCGTTGAAGAAGATTACGATATTTGATTTGTATTCCTTGAGACTGAGAGGCTAAACCTTTTGACTGCCTTCTTTGAATAAAGATAACAAGACAGCATGCGACTGTTTATTAGACTTTTTATCTATTTTGATGTTAATTGTTTGAAGGCTAGTCAGCACAAGATAATTTAAATTGCCATCACTGTCATCGTATGTGACAAAATCTAAAGGAACCTCTATTTGTTTGTTCAAGTTTTTCAAGTTTGGGACATGCGCTAGTACTGATTGATTTCCCTAATCGCTGTTTTCAGATGAGATATCAACTTTAATAACCCTAATTTTCAGCTATTCTCTTTGGGTGAGTTCAGAAGTCAACACTTAGAAGTATTATTCCTTATTGTTTTGGAAAGGAATAATCTTATGAAAAAGTTATCCCTTGATCTAGATAACCTATTTCTAGATAAATACACCTTGATATTCCAAGACAACGATATTCTGCATGTATGCAGTCATAACAATCGTTTATTTTTTGGTTCCTAGCACGCTCAAATGCCTTCCTAAAAAAAGGAATTAGAAATTAGAATAAATCGAGCATTTATTTCTTACCGAATTAGCAGATGGAAGGAAGAGATTTATTAAGATGAGCAAAGCTGAATTATCCAACAATCTCAAATCGATCAGCAGATTTATTGAATTCTAGCATAATTAGGGAGTCAGAAATCGTAGTGACTAAAAGTGAAGTCAAATTGTGTCCATTCACAGTCTCTTAGTTGAAAAACATTGCACAATCCAATACAGTGCAATTCAAATCAAACTTCGTGATCAGCGTAATTCCCTGAGGATTCACCTCATATAAATGAATACTTGTATCGTTCACACAAACGATTTCTCTTTTTGAGTTGAAGCCCCTGAAGCACCCTTCTAATGCTTTCTTATAAAGAAGCGATTCGCTTATTTTCTTGAAACAGAACATCTTGAATTACACTTTAATTTTTTGCTTTTTATTTCCTTCTTGCAATTATCTTGATAGTTTGACTCAATTATCAAAAAAAGTTAAGGAATGTTTAAAAAAGTAGTTGAAAATAACCAAATAACAATAACACAACATGCTATTTTGATACTGCCAGACAGCTGAAAAATAGATATCAGATGAATCAACATATTAATGCTTTTTTTACCAAAAATCAAAGAATCACATCAATTATTTTGAAAACTAGATTATCAATCAGCAATACTTTCGTTTCAATTTCTTTTCTGATAGGTAATATTCTTCATTTTGATTCAAAACAGCAGAAAAACAAAATTTAATTTCATCTTTAAACCAATCTCAACATCCTTACCAAAGTGAGCAAGATTTTAAGATAAATATTCAATTCATAATCTATCATTTTCCATTAACTTATACAATTGCCTTCAGACAAAATTAGAAGGTATGCAAAATACCACAAATATTATAAAAAAGATGTCATTTGTTAAATCAAATACTATTTTCCAACTGATGGATATGGAAAATATTCATTTAAGAAGCAATAAAAAAATTATAACTTATTTTAAATGGTCCATATTATTAAACACTCTCTTTCTTTAAAGCTAGATCTCAATAAATGCAATTAATCAGCTTTAGCAGAAAAGTATTTTGTATTTTTTTTTTGAAATAATCCTTCGATATTTAATAAGATTACAATAATTCATACCATGATTTGTTCATTATTAAATTAAAGATATTTGAAGAAGATTAAAAAGTAAAGGAATATCTGAGAGGACTTAAAGAGAAGAAGAAGAGGAAATAAAATAAGGTTTCGATGTTTGGAATAAGGAGGGTAAAATAGAAAAAATTAACTATTTTACATTGATTTATCATAAGAATAAATTAATCAAAATAACTTAGGAAAATAATAAATTAGTTCAGAAATCATGTCACTCTCCCTTTTCGGTGTGAAAAACTCCTGGCACAAGAATGGTACTAACTTCAAGCCAATTGATTCTACTTGATAGTATTTGTAGTTGCCCAACTGAGTAACAACGATTTTTGAATAGGTATCTGGTGGTTTACAAAGGTCTTGAACAAGGTTGTTGGAGAACCAAAATATGATGCTCTTAGAATTCAAAGAAGAATATGGAGCATGAGATTCTATTATGTAAATTGATATTGATTTGATTGACGCTTAATGAGTTTTAAATTAAAGGCAAGACAACAAATGCTCTATGAAGTATTCGTTGACCATCCAGATCTTGCAAATTGGGTATCTCACACCTATTTATTTCTTGAATGATTTCTTGATGTTAATTTTATTTTAATCTGCCACTCTATCAACAATCAGACAGGTAACTTGAATACTTCAGCCATTTCAATAATAATAAACCTTTCCTTTCCTCTTCTTCTTTAGGTATGTACCCAAAAGTCGATTCATCACACGGTTTCCCCTTCTACAGTAAACTCTTAGCTTATTTCGCTTAACTTTTTACAAATCTTTCTTTTTCTCATAGGCACTTACGAAATGTACAGAGATTTTTAGGAGAACACACTCAACTCAGATGTAAATACATCTTAATAAAAGACTAACCAATAAATGTACTTCTTCTTTATTCTAGGGTGCCTTTGCTCAATGGGTTACTCTTATTTGCGCCATTTATTGCAGTAATCGAATACTTTAATGGCATATGTTTGTGTTTTCATTCATTTGTTCTATTATTTTCTTAGTCCACGTGATGTACACTTACATGATTCCCTACTACTGGTAAATTTAAATTTAAAGAGTTGCTCGATTCATATAAAATTGAATATCTACAGGGTGAGCACTCCTCTCAAAAATGACGAGTTTACAAGGCTAAGAATGAAGGACTACATTGGTAAACTACATAATTATTAACATTTTACCAAAGTATTTTTAAAAAGCTTCATCTGTGCTCGAAGAAATCTACGGAATATCATACGCCGAATGGGGGTAACTCACAATCTCCCATTTAACTTTTTGCTAATCTTTTTTCATAAAATAGCTGGCTACCTCATGATTTCGCCTACAACCGTGTTAGAGGAATTCAAGGATTTTTGCATCCTGATGATCCTAGAGCCATGTGCACATCAACCTTCAACAGTAGTTACCTTTCTTTATTTCTTTTCTTAACTGTTCTTTTATCTTTTAGGAAAGCACAAGTACATTGAGCACGAAATCGCTCTTGCTGGTGACTACCACCACATGACTTATCCTAAATGAAGAGCTCTGACTGGATTTAGTTTCATGGCGAAACTAGTTGCCAATAACAATTCATTTATGTTTAACACTAATGCACTTGCCTATTCAAACGAGATATTAAAACAGAACAAGATAATCTGCATATCTTTTTTGTAGAGGGAAATCTTTAATAATCTTGGCTGTCTTTCTTTTCTTTTTTGAGTTTCTAACTAAATTAAAATTAAAATCTTCTTTAAAATACTGAGATATGGTTAGTGAAGGAACAATCAAAAATGAAGCTAGTTTCAAAGAGATTTCAATGAAATAAGAGGCCAATACAGTTCCAGCATTTTAACAAATCGAAATCCCTTCAAATGCCAAACTCTAAAGTATGATAATTATTTCTAAATTGAGTCTGAATGAGAATCAAAAGGGCTGAAGAAAGAGATAAATTGGCCTCACCAATACTAAAATAAGATCCTTCAAGTCCACATTAAAAAAAAGTTCGACATATTGGTAAGTAAGATACTCCCTCAAAGTTGCTTATTCTTTTTTGCTAGTAAAAAAAGACTTCCGCACAATTGTTTATCACTTAGCAACTAAAGCAGGGCGCTTTTGTATCATCATTGCTTGGGACATTCATGTTAAAAACGAGTTTGTGGAACTTTGATATGGATTTTACAGCCCCAAATTAGAACTCTTTTAGAGCAACTTATATCTAAAAAGATATTTATGAAAGTGAATACACAAAAATCAAGAAATTTTCACTCAAGTTTTCACTGAAAAACCTCCAAGAAATCCGTATTAAACCATCTGTGGAGTTTAGCTCAAAAAACATCGACTTCAAAGTATGACTCAAGTGTTTATCGTTAAATAATATTCTTTTGAAGGTGGAAGGGACAGTTCAACAGTCAGAATCCAAACGAAAAGGAAGTCCAATTAATGAATACTCAGTTTCTGCATGTCATGTCTTCAACCCATTTGGAAACCTCTATTTAGAAGTAATTTTGTCTATTTTTCATATCTTTACCATTTCTTAAAAGACAGAGGTTGAAAAGAAGTTTAACAAAGAAGCAAAAATTCAGTTCAGCTCTTACTTTTTAGCAGAGAAGGACATCTTCAATTCAAGTTTCTCATTCTCCTTGCATGGACTGAAAATGAAATTAAAGGAATTCTCTTTCAAACACTAAAATGGAAATTCTTCTGATCTATGTGCAGGATTGTAAAATTATTTCAAAAATACCTTGTTTAATACTTCAAAAGTAACTTTTAAGAGAAATACCTTTGGTATTCGAATATCCAGCGATTCTAAAATGTGGATGTTGGATTCATAATATCGAAGGGCAATAAGCATAATTAGCGAAAAAAGGTTGAGACTACTTCAGGAGATAGTCCTTTATTTTCATCTGACAAAAGTTCTTCTTTAGACTTAATGTGTAAATTTAAAAAGCTGTTATTTGCACCTCAGTTAACAGCTCAATTTCATCTTGAGAACTTCAACTAACTCTCGCTTTAGTGCAACTATAAAATCAGCAAGAGAGGGTATATAGAAGCAGCCTTTAAAGTAATTTTGCTTTAAAAAATACAAACGAATCATTGTGTTTTTGCTAAAAGATGCCTTTGATGAGCGATAATCACAGCACAAGCCCTTTTTCTAAGAATGGAAATTCAGGAGAATCCAAAATAGAGAACTCTTATTTCCTTCCATTTTATCTTTCTGTTAAATTATCTGGATGAACTTGAGTCAGTTCTCTTTGAGCTTTGTGCTTATCCTTAAAAAACTATCATTATCTGTTTAGAATCAATAAAAATTGGCTCCTTAATTCTCAGATTCCTGTTTTTTAAAATAATATTGTGGGATTCTGTTTTTATTTAATTATAAGCTAAACAACCAAATAAATAAACGAAATTAATAAAATTCAAAACTAGTGCTTCTGCAAGAAGTCAATGAAAACACTACGTCTATTCAATGGTAGTTTTAAAGTCCACTCTGACTAACAAGTCTTCAACATTCTTAGTGATAGTCATTTTGCACTCTTTATCCATCTTGAGGGCTGACTTTCTACTAGAATGATTTTAATTAATAGACAGAAATCCTTCATTTGAATGCAATAAGCCAATTTTGAATTACCGCATGGAAGGGTCCATGAACAATACTTAATGTGGTGCGAATGCTAAGTTATTCTCTTTTGAATAAGCAATTTTTAAATCCCGTCAGAACCCTGATTCTAACTCGAGCAACTAAACAAAAAATTTGAATCATTCCATCCCCAAGAATAGCACGAACACCATATCCAAAGTATTCACAACCGTTTTCACTAATCCTTATATTTTGTATTCTACATGTTTACTTGCGAAAATAGCCTAATTTTTCATAAAGGCATTGATTCATATAAAATTCAAATTCAAATACAAAACAAATTCAAATACCATAAAAACAAATAACATCAGCAATTATTGTGCTAAGTGATGTACAGTTAACATCACAATAAAAATAAATATCCCCCATAATTCGTAGGGTTGCGATTTGGGGGAAAAAATCCTCAACAAGATGAATTTCAAATGGTTTAGCAAGAAAATGTCTTTTGATAATTTTTTACATTTAATAAAGCTAAGCTTTTTCATTATTTTTTGCAGGAATCCTAATAGCCAAGGCTAGCTAACAAAAATAAAAGAACAAATACTTAATTAATAACTAAAAATATATATTAATTAAAATAAAAGAGAGAGCAACCAGCCGTCATTGGATTCCTATTTTGAAAAGAATGCAGTAGGATAAGAATAGTTTAAGAGGATATCACATCCTTGAGTATAAAGGAAAAGGGACACTTTTCTAAAACTTCCTTGTTGAGCGTAATGAGAAAAAGTACATTTTGAAAGTCTTCAAAACAAGCGAGAATGAAGAGGTTATGAGCAAGGTTGGATGGATCCTGGAACAGTTTTAGAAGAATGATGGAGTGTATAACGATTAACTCCAACAAATTATTGATGTTTTCCATAATCTCCAGCAAAAGTATCTTGTAGTTGAGTATTTTGAAAAAGGAAGTATTCTTGAATATTTCTTATCCTACAATGTTGAAAGATTAGACTTGAATCTCAGCATAATGGTTCTGGCTGACGTCTTTAGAGGGATGAGCTTGCTGCATTAAAAATAGCAATACCACATGAATCTAAGGCTTGAAAATATTTATTTTCGAGCAGGCGGAGTTTCCATATGCGATTACAGAATTTAATACATAGATTAAGTGATAAATTACAACATAGCAAACGAGTACTTGCCTCCAGAAATGATTGGAAAAGGAAAAATTGACCTTAAGAGTGAAATTTGGACACTAGGAGTTGTTTTCTTTGTTATCCTATTCGGTCGGTTTCCCTTTGCAGATTTGGAAGAAATTCAAGATCACACTCTCAAGAACAAATTCAGTCTGAGACGGCTTCTAAGAGCAAAAGACATAATTGATTTAGACAATATAAAAGCTAGTTCGAGTCAAACCAAAGAGCTTTTCTTAATGATAACTCAATACTACGAAGTTCTAGAAAGATTTTTTTCTAAGATTTTTGAGTTTGTCCAGATAAATCGCATGTCCTTTATAGACCTATGCTCTGACCCTATCTTTTAGAGTAACATTGTTAATTAGCATAAAATGACGCTTATTTTTTTGATAGTTGGAAAGGTTTATACCTTCGTTAAAGAAAAGGAGATCTACCAAAATTTAGGCACTGATACTTTCAAGATCGAGAAAGTCAGGAAAAGGTAGATAGATAATGAAGAAAACGCTGATGACTGGATCGAAGAATCAGTTGGAGATAAAAAATTGATTTACGATATGGAACTTGAAGGCGCGAAGAAGGGAATTGAATTTAAGAATCAGAAGCAGCCTTCACTCATCAGCAATAATCATTTGTTTAATTAAATTCCGAAGACTATTTCGACCATCAAGCAGACAACCAACAAGACCTAAGTGCCTATATCAATGGAGACTTCTGTACTGGAGGCATCCATGCTGATTTCATTCTACGACAGATCGAAGATAATCAAAGACAACCAGCTCGGCATCAGCTAGCTGCAACAATGCTACCAGGTGCACTTCTCAAGGTTTTTTAACTCCTAAAGGCACTTGCCACCGGTGATTTAGTTTACTGAAATGGCTTGTGCAGGCATGAATTCTTGCTACATACGCTGGAGAAGATTTGTGAGAGCGCTGCATTTAAGTACAAGCAGAAGGTGATCATAAAGTACTTCTTGACCAAGAGTGCCTTGTACTTCGCTAATGACTGTTTGCGCACTGAAGACATCAACACATTTTATTCGGACATTTGGCAAATCTGGAAAGTTTCAGAGCATAAAGCGGTAACAATGTTGTTTCTTGATTATTGATATTTCTAGTTGGCTGCCTGATACAAATACAATTGAATTTTTATTTGCTCAGAACCAAAAGTAGTATCTAAATAACATTGTCAAGAAACTCTCTGTAGATTTACTACATAGCTACTTACAGCTTTAGGGAATAAAGAAGAGCTAATTATCAGAAAAAGATTAAGAAGAAGTTGTCAAAAGTTTAGGAGGAAAAGAAGATTTTAAAGCAATCAAAAATATGTTTAGGAAATTGCTATCTCAATTCTCAGGAACTATCGGGCGCATCATTTAAGATAAAAAAAATCTCCCAGAAGAGACTCTAGCAGAGTTAAAGAGAAACTAGCTTCGTGCTACTATCTGTGGAGCAGCTAATCGTTGTTTCACGCCAGATAGAATGCAAGATATCTTCCCAAATTACACTAATTAATTTAAAGTCTATTCGCTGGAGACATTCGGAAATTGGATTGAGGGCATGACAATTGAAGAGTTAGATTATGAAATCGTCAGCATTCCTAAACATTTTTTTAAAGAAAAATGAAAATAAAGCAACTTAGCTTTAATTTATGCATTTAGGTTAAAAAAAGGCCTAAATAAAAATATTTGAAACTTTTGTTTGAAAGTAAAACAAATTAATATTTTGAAATATTTTCTAAATTTAACTCATGTGGCAGGCCTGTTGAGCCTCCTTAAAATAATAATAAATGCTACAAAAAGTAACCAAATAATATTTAAATGCCAAAAGGATGGAATTTTAGAACTAAATAAATATTTAAAACTACGTGAATGCTGATAAAAAAATAAAAATAAAGAAAAACATGTTTGTAGCTTGAAATGCTCAATTGAAACCAAGGAAAAAGCAGAACATTTTCAAATCATTGATGCTTGTATTTAAGATCTTGCTCTGAAGTATCAAGTAGTCCTATTTAATTAAAATCTGAGAATTGCGATTAATCATTATTGTCTTACTAGCCCAGAATCTAAGGCAGCAGCAGTGTATTTACTTATGAATTCAAAAGAGGATTTGTTAATATTTATTTTGTTTCTGGATTAATTGATTCTTTTTAGTTATCCATATTTAATATATACTGGTTTAGTTTCTGCAAAGATGCATACGCACTGCAAGAGGTCATAGATTATTCAATTTATGAGGGCTCAATAGCTGAGGGCTTTACAACAGCTGTCATATGTCTGAAACTTTGATTGAGCTGATCGAAAGCACTTTCAAAGCTACGTTAAAGATTAATTTAGCTTGTTTCGAAGGAATTTTGAATGTTTAAATGAAATTTAGTGATGAGTGAGTCGAGTTCTTGTCCTTTCACTGAGCTGCTTTCGATTTATGATTCAGGAGTTATCAGAGAACAGTCATATTAGGAATTAATAAATTAATTATCGCCAATGCTAGAGTTTTGATGATTAGACTCTTGATCTCTTTTTAATAATTTTGCTTTCTTGGCGATTTAAATCAATATAAATCGAAGGGCATCTTCTTCTAGTCTCAATGAAGGTAAAGGAAAAGGCAAGGAACTGAGAAACTATTACGAATCAGGATGGTTCATTCCGTGTTTGAGCAGATTACCTAAATCTATGAAATAGTTAGGAGAATGAAAATCAACTAGTTACAATTTACCACGATTATTGATGAGCAAGCTATCAACCTAAGAAGCTGAAGGCTCAGGAACTTAGATGAGAAATTAAAATGTCCTGTTCTCAGAACCATGAAGGTTACTTAGCACAGTAATTGAGAAATCAATTTCATTTCTAATAATAAGCTGTCTGTCTCTTTCCTAATTAACAACACATCAATAACACAAACTTAGAACAAAGAACTGAATCTTACTTAAAAAATGAGGAGAAGTGTCAATTCAGATTTAATGGAAAACACTTTGCGACACTTTTCACAAAAATACTCGAAGCTTGCTTTGGAGAGATCCGTTGAGAACCTCTTAAACTTGCCATCGAAACTGACTTTGAAGTTGACCATTTTGGGGGGATTTCTTTTGTTTTAATAAGTAATATATTATTGATTTGATGATTTGAAATTGTGCAAAAGAATATCTCTCTTTATAAACAGGAAGAATACTGCTGTTCGAATCAGAAATGATTCTCCCGACTAAAGTGTCTATTCATTTCTTAGCTTGGCTTCATCGTTTTTGATTTTTCTATTACTCCTCTTAATAAGATTATCGTTAATTTACAAGGACAATACATAAGCGTCCACAACAAAAACACAAAGGAAATAATTGTATGTTTTCAGTTTTCTTCTTCACCAAGATCGAAATCATGGGTATTTTACTAACTAGATGATTGCTTCAATGTGAGGTCATCTAAAAAATAAAAGAAACAATTTTACAAAGGAGAAAAAGAAGCAATAAATAATAAGCAAATACAATCAAAATTATAGGTTAATTATTTACTCGTGTGAGCACTGAATTATTGCATCTTTGATTTAACTACAGCATTTTCTTGAGTGTCCATCTCGCCAAGAAAATCTTGATTCTCACTTGACTCAGTGAAATCCCATCTTGGACAAACAACAAATATAAATCTGAGTTATCATAATAGAGAGAGAGAGAGAGAGTGCTTACTTGATTTTTTGTTATTAGACTGATTTATTAGCAAGCATTTCAAACTCTGCAGTAGTTTTCACGTGAGGTTCAATCTTTACAAAAAACACACTTCTTTGATAAGTTAAAATGATTAAATTGTTTCATACTCTTTAGTCAAGTGGGTCTAGCTTTTTTAAGATTTTTTCTTTAATATAGTCCTTGTTCTTAGCGAGCTTAAAGAACTTCATTTAAAGTAGCTCACTCGCCTTCTTCCTTTATGAGTTAAAGTATCCAAATTTAGATCTAAAGTATTTAACTTTTTAAATTACCTTTGAGCAGGATCTTTCTAGAGGCAAGCCTCTATGAACTCAGAGAATGATTCATCCCAGCCATCTTCTTTTTTCAATCTAGGAGGTTCTTCGTTTAAGATGTTTAACACAGCCTGTTTAAAGAAAATACTTAGTCTTATTTTCAAAAAACAATTTGCTGACTTTAAGTGTAGGACATTCGGAATGAGGCGGTTTTCCATAAGCTAGCTCGTAAGCTGTAATTCCAAGGGACCAGATATCAGCCTTGGTATCGTAGAAAATATTGTCATCAAGCACTTCAGGTGCCATCCAGCAAACTGACCCTACTGCTGTGTTATGCTTCTTATTCTTTTTAAGTTTTGTGGTGAGACCAAAATCTGAGATAGCAATTCTGCCTTCAGAGTTGAGTAGGATATTTGCTGATTTGATATCCCGATGAATCTGATCGTTTTAATGAAGATAATCAAGGCCCAGCAAAGTCTCTTTGAGAATAGTGGCAAGTAGACTGATATCCTTGATTCCTTAATTGTGGTAGACAGATTTGAGAAGCAATTCCATTGATCCACCATCCATAATACTGAACACTACCCAGAGTTCTTTACCACTCACAAATGCTGTTTTGTAAGGAAGGAGGCATGGATGGTGCAACACGTTTAAGAGGAGCATCTTTTTCTAGATAGAGAGCAACAGATAGAGTAAGGAAATTAGATAATTGTTTGAGTTATTACTCTTATTTCATCCATCTTGCTATCTGTCTGTTTGTCCATATCTATCTTCTTTACTGCCAGCATCTCTCCTTGATGAGGGCCAGACATTACCTCAACTTTCCATACCTAAACCAAAATGTAAGGAGTAAAATAGTAAACTCAGAACAAAGCAAGCATGCGTGTTATTAATAGAGATTTAGCAAAAGATCTTCAAAAAAAGTTGAATTGTATTACAATGCCAAAGTAGCCGCTTCCGAGACCTGAAATGAGCTTGTAATCTATGAAATGAAAGTTGCAATGCAATAATGCTACAGAAAATGAATAAAAAATGAAACAAACCTTTGGCGGTAGTGGGATATTCGGAGTCAGATTTCACACTCATGTTTAGTAATTTCTTAATGGATGTTGCTGGAGGATAATTTCTCTGTTTGCGGAATTCGGAGTTAACAATCAAAAGATTATCCAAATTTAATCCTCCTAAATTAAGAGCTATTTTTTTTGATATCCTGAGGAGGACTAATATTTTAATAGACTATTTGATACTTTTATTTCCCTCAATTTATCTTACAAGTTCATTGCATGCTTTATTGTAATATTTGACTCTCTTAAGGAGTGATTTTATTAAAAAATGATTATCTGCCCATCCATCATTGCTAATTTTTTAGTTAATAAACTAGATCGCCAATTTGAAAGTCAACTTAAGAAATGAAATCAAAAACAAAAGGGATTTAGTTATCTTTTATCTTTTTTCTGACATATCTAATTATCTCTCCCTCTCCCCAATTCTCAAATTAAAGAAATAAAAAAAGATTTACAGTTTAATTTGTTCAACAAAATACAGCAGAAAATGATTCGCAGGATCTCTAGAATTTTCTAAAAAACTTGTCCTTTACGTGCTCCTCTGCTTTTCTCTTCTAGGCAACTGGGATATTATCGCATACCTTGCTACTAATTTTGCTTGTAGAAAACACTGCAAGAAGTTAGCACTGATATCTTTCAGAGAAGCTTAGCAGAGTATGAATTAACTATTAACGCTTTTGAAAAAGAAAAACTAGATTCTTTTAGTCTCAACTAAATTCTACAGTGCTTGATTATTATTTCGCGATATATTGAGCTTGTTGATCCTCTGCATCGATAGTTTAGTTCTTAAATTAATGTTGGAATACTAGCATTCTTAAAGGAATTGCAGAAACGAACAGAGAATCTAGACAATTATTTTGAATTGATTGCCTCAAATTACTTTCTTGTTAGCCACAAGTTGATTCACAATGTGGCAGAAGAAAATTGGAAAAAGCATGGTTCTTAGATTGACAAATTGGATATTAACTAAGCCATCAAACTCATTTATCTTTCTAAGATCGTGCATCTTGTTAAAGAAGAACATTCTGATGGTCCTTACACAGATCTCGAATTAGTTTATAATATTCTTTCACGTAACGCTAACAAATATGCTGAACAACTTCCTGTCCTTTAACAATCCCTGGTAGTCTATCTCTGTGTACTCCTCAAATTCGTGAAGAAGCATACCAATGAACACATGGTCCCAGTTTAACAGGATTTTGAAAAGTTTGTTAAGCTCCTTACAGAAAAAATCATCACAGACATTAACTAATACTCTTCTTAGAAGGTATTTTATATTTTGAACTCGATTAAAACTTTAATTTTTGTTAATTTTAAAGATATTCTAGATAATGGACCACGTCACTTTCTTATCAGGGATGGGCCACTTTAAAGAAGTGTGCTAACTGTTTGAGTAGAAATTAGTGGAATAAGATATTAATTATGTCCCTCCTCAAGTTTCCGAAACAGAAGTTAGTTTTGAGAATAAATCTCCCCTCTCGCCAAATTAGTGGATGGAACTTGTTTCAGATGCCTACAATGAAGGGAGATAGCATATGATGCTACTGGAATATGTTAAAGCGAAAATGATCAGTTATGGAGAAAAGGAGTTGATAAGATTGGATACACAAGAACTACCTAATCTGTTTTTCATTTTATCCAAAGCGAATTTGATTGATGAAGGAATTGCATCTAAGTTCAGCCAGCTTTTAATCAGCAACATGCCTAATTACAGTGCTTAGCAACTAGCTAAAATATTCTTTTCTTTCAGTTACTCGAAATAGATGGATGGCTCAGTCTTTGAAAATCTAATTTTCTTCTTGGAGCAGCAGCCACTTGATCTCGACAGTGTGGGCATCCTTTTCTTTACCCTAGGAATCTAACAAGGTAACATTATTAATCAGCTTAAGAATTAATTGCTTACAATGTTTTTTTGAAGAACATAATGAGTATTCTGATAGGATGACATAGTATTTGAGCGAAGAAAAGCTGATTTACATGCTTGAAGCTGAAGATGAATTCTGTGATCTATAATTCATACTCAGTTTCCTTTACTTCTGTGTGAATCAAGACAAACTTAGTAGTTCTCTTTTTTAAGGATACATTTTTGAAGAATATAAATAAGCAAATGAGAAAGAACCCCTTTAGATTGGTTCTATCTTAGTAAATGTACTTTAGATTCTTGGATAAAAGCCAGAATCTTCAAAATAACACCTTAACCAAGAATTTAAAGACTATCTTGCTTCCACCTTTTAACAACATAAAGGAGATATGTAAGATGAAATCATCGGTATCATCGAAGGAGAACTAATTAAGTTAGAAATCCCTTTGAAATGAAGATCAAAATATGAAGAATATCTAGTAAAAAGGCATATTTTTTAAATTGATTCTTTAAATCCAAAGAATTGTAATAAAAAGCTTAACATTTAATAAGGCTTTGATAATATTAACACATTATAAAAAAGAAAAGGAGTGGAAGAAAAAAAGAAAGAACAAAAAAAGATGTAAAAGAATTAGAGATTATATTAGTGCTGAAAAGCAAAGAGGAGAAGTTAAGCTCTCTTAATATCTCATAAAAAAGAAGAAAAATTATTAAAAGTATAAAAATGGCCTCTAAGATTATCATTCTTTCATTAGCCCTTCTTGCTTGCTTTGCAGTCGCATAAGATTTCACCTTGAAGCAGGGACTTATCAATGGAATCATTCCCTTCCATGATGATTACATCCTTAACCTTGCTAAGGAGTACAATCCATCCATCACCAAGTTACACTCTGAGTTTAAAAACTTTAAAGAAAATCTCTTAAGAGTGATCTAGAATCATCAAAACAAAGAAGCCACTTACACTCTCTCAATCGATGGACCCTTTGCTTTTGTGTCTGATGAAGAGTTCTTCTAAAACTTCACTGGATCTCAAGACTGTTCAGCCACTGCAGAACAGACTCTCAGAAACCCTATGAGACTTTAGAGCAATGGAGTAGAAGCACCTGCTTTTAAAAACTGGACTGCACTAAACAAAGTTAGCCCAGTTAAAGACCAACAAAGTTGTGGATCTTGCTGGAGTTTCTCCTCCACTGGAGCCATTGAGTCTCATTACGCCATCATCGAAGGTATAATTTGTTATTGTCTTGGAAAAGAGGTGATTCAAGAAAAGAACAAATTGTGAAATGATTCAAAATAGTTATTCTTCAATTATTTTTTTATTATTTCTTTTAAAAGATGTCGAACCTCTATCTCTCTCCGAGCAATAGCTTGTTGATTGCGCTTAAGCATTTAATAATTTTGGTTGCAGTGGTGGGCTTCCTTCTTAAGCTTTTGAGTATATCAAGCACATTGGAGGAATTGCATTTGAAAATTCTTATCCCTACATTGCTACTGAAGAAGAGTGCGCTTTTGATGCTACAACTGTTGGAGCTCGTGTTTCAGGTGGTTCTTTTAATATTACACAAGGTGACGAAGAATAGTTGAAGAATGCTGTTGGAAATGTCGGACCAGTCTCAATTGCTTTTCAAGTTATGGGTGACTTCAAGCTCTACACTTCAGGTGTCTACTCTAATCCTGCCTGCTCCAGCTCTCCTCAAGATGTCAACCATGCTGTCCTTGCTACCGGTTACGGTGTTGATGAAGAGGGTGTTGAATATTGGTATGTCAAAAACTCATGGAGTGAATATTGGGGAGATAATGGTTACTTCAAGATCTAAAGAGGTACTAACATGTGCGGTGTTGCAACATGCGCTTCATATCCTCTTCTTAACAACGAAGAACAAGAATTGGACTCAATCTTCAAGAAACAATCTCAAGTTTCTGCTTGAAAAAATTTGCTGTTATCGAATTCATATGAAAAATTACATCTTAAAATAACAAATATTCATAAATGTCTGAATTTTTTGCAATTAGCTTGCATCACAGTATGATAAAAGGATATTAAATAAAATATTGAATGGAAAGAAGTCTTAGATTTGCTAAATCACATATTATTTATCCCTCGATAACTTTACTAAATTTTAACTTGTGATGTTTCCATCTGAGCAACTTTTGAAGCACTTAGAACTCTTTTGAAAGTGTTCTATTCTATTAGATAATGTACAATAATGGGATTTTTATCAGCAATAAGAATATTTCCTAAAATTAAATCAAATGAATAGTGAAATGTGTTTAAAAAATGATTATTTATTTCAAAAATACAAGCAATAGTTTTGTTATCTACAAATTAAAAAACAGAAATTTTTTACTATTTAACCAATTAAGATCTTCTCTGATTATTCTTGCTAAACCACAAATAAACCAGTTTGCACTTCATAGAAGATAAGGGTTTCTTCTTCTATCATGGATGATTAGATTTCAGCAGATTGTAATCCTCAATCTTGTAATATTTATAGTATTTCAAAAGAATCTTCTAGCAATTAACAAGGTACTCACTTTTTTACAGATTACTTCTCATTACCTCCCTATCGACAGAGTTGATTTTGTGAAAATGTTCTCTTTTTAAGCAAAGACACTTAGCAGATGCTGAAGAGCACACGATTTATCCAAATCTAGAAATACTTAGTGAAGGAATCAAGAGATTCTCACCAATGAAATTAAATGGCTTGAGAGTGTAGTTATGCCAGTTCCCGAATGTTGACAGCTCTAAATTTCCTTCTTGGATCAAGTAAAGACCTGAAATTACTTTCTAAGTCAAAGGGATTATGTCAATTTTATTGGAAAGACGATTTCTTAAATTTTTAACTGCCTTGGGGTCTTCTTTAACAAGAGTAATGTAGTCATATTTATTAATGGACTCTCCATCGTTATAGACAATATCGCTTTAAGTAAATTGCTTTTCTTGGAGCAACTCAAAGGCAAGAAGATAGAGAGTCAGCTAAGATACATGTTCGAATAAATCAATGGAGCGAATGAAATTCAGAATCTAGCGATGCTGCTAGCTATTTTGAAGGCTCCATAAATCAGTGAAATCACTTTCATTGATCACCAAGTATTCAATCTTAGTGAGGCAAACGAACCATACATCAGGGTGAAAGCTGAGTTTATTATCTTTGTCGTTGCAGCCTATGATATCCCCTTAAGAATAAAAGGCTACAATATCAGGCTCATCGAATTTTTTAGAGTGATCTAACACCCTAAGATGTCCTGCAGTTATAATAAACACCTCTCCCTTCTTCGCAAACAGAATCTCACCTTTTTCTATGTAGCGAATCGATAGGCAAGGAAGATACTTTTCGATGACAGTTGGTCCAAATCTTTTAAAAAAAGACAGCCCCTAGACACAATTTATTAATTCTGCTTTTTTCTTAGAAAGATTAGATAGCAGGATGCTTTCACCTGGCTGGAAGCATGACTAAGTAACTAAAGGTAATTATCGTAGATAAGAAAAATGAGATTTCTCAGATTTTACAGGCGAAGCTGATATGAGTGACTATTGTTATTCATGAATGAAAGTCTAAAAAACTGGAAGATAGGAGTCAGCTGCAAGGATTTGCTAGATGAGTGAAGTTAATTCACATAAAATATGAGGTGGAAATTTGATTTCCATTTTGCGTATTTTTTTGAAGATAATCGCAAACATCAAGTGCTTGAAGATCTTAAAGTTGTTTGGGACAATACATTTAGAAAATGTCTGATAATCATTAGCTGCTTTATCGTAATATAATTTGGATAACGGCAGATTTGATTCCTTTTTGGGTTTATTCTTATCGCACTCATCTTCTTCAGTCTGAAAAGTTCCTATAGATTTTATGCCTTTCAAATATTTAGTGTTTTTAGGGCTCAGAATCCTTTTTTTATTAAGAGAAGTTAAAGAAGGACTCTGATCCTTCGTCATAGTGTCATTAGATTCTGTTTCATTGTCTCCTTTATCAACTGAAATAGTCAATGCTAGTCTCTTTGCGCAAATTGCTCTCAAATATAAGTTTGATAATGGAATCGACCCTTGACCTTCACTCTCTAGTTACTCAATCAATCCATTCACCTTTCTAAACAAAATAAACATAAAATACCTTTAACTGAATTTAAGTAATAATATGCTTACCTAAATGCTTCTTCATATCTGGCTTATTTGTAGAAAATAATCGCATATCCGTATGCAATGGCTTGCTTATTTTTTTAGAATGCATTTGCAATATCTAACCAAAGTTCTGCAGTTTTAAATCGCTAATTTCTTTCGTAAAGACAAGCGAGGTTGTAAGTGGCTGGAAAGAATGTCTTATCAAAGTTTAAAGCCTGCTTAAAAGCAGTTATTGCACTTTTATCTTTATTTTTTTTCATCCTTCCGACTCCTTTTAAAAACGAGGCTACTGCACTTTCTTGCTAGTCCTTTGATTTCGGGATATCTGTTATTTCTGTAAGATGGTGAGCAAAGTTTTATTCAGGCTTATTATCTTCCTGTTCCTTTCCAAGCCCAGTGCTGTTTGTATTGGAGCTTGATTCATTTTCATTAATCTATTTTTCTTCCTTTTCTGCAAGTAACTTTTCAACTTTATCTGCAATTTTTTTGAGAATCTCTTTTTGCAAGCCTTCTGAGTCGTTTTCTTTTAAACCTTTTTTCAACACTCCAACTCTTGAAGGCATTCGTTTAGAATTTTATTAACTTGCTGATACATTCGAGTATGTTTAAGCCATAGAGTTGTGAGTTGTTTCTAAAGAAGTAGTTTTCTTTTTGTTTTAAACAAGAGCACTTTGTTTAATTTTGGATGAAACTGAAACAGAATCATCAGTGTCTATTGTATGCATGTGTTCTCCAATTGTCTGCTATTAAATGAGAATCTAATTTCCTTTTTTAATGGATAAGTTTTTCTCTTAGTATATTTAATCTCCTTATTTGCTTGTTCGCAATGAATTAACTCTGATTTTTTGGGGAGAAATTGAATCATTTTTGGAAAATCTATTTGATAAATTAAATAGAATTGACTGATGTGTTTTATCGTATTTTTCATAATCAATCGTTTTCTCTGGGTCATCTTAAGATCCTTCATCGCCAATTATCTTTTTAGTGCTATTGGATAGGAAATTAGATTGCTCATTTCTCCTTGGAGACCTTGATGCCTACTGATTACTTGAAGGTTTTAACTAAATCTTGGATGTATCTTCCCCATAAACAAAGTAAACATTATTGAATGGATCTTTTCTATTTGAATAGCCACTCTCACGGACTCGAATCGATGTTCCAGATATTTATTTCGGTCTGAGTTTGTTTGCATCAAAGGTAACGGTCAGATTTTTAGGGGAAGGACTACTTAATCGATTGGTTACTTCTTATGAAATCCCTCTTCCATTCTTGTTGTCTCCTTCATCTTAGCTAAAATATAGTTTCTTACTGGATCCAATGTTGACTTTGAGACGGCTTCTAGGATACCTTTTCTTGAACTAAGAGATCAGTTGATCAGGTGCTTTAAATTGTCGATAAGGATCTAAAAAACTCTAAATCGGCCGATTTGTACTTTAGGCAATCCAGTCATCTAAATCTTCTTCTGTAATTGACTCCACAGTGATGCTAGATTCTTATATCATCTAGCTATTGTTCTTGAAAGGTGAGTAGATTAACTCTTTGGAGAGATAAGGTTTATTTATGTCAGAAGATAAAAAAGAAGATTGCATCATATTATCAGTTGGAACAACTGACGGTAATGCTGTGCTTGGTTTCTGAGGAGAATTTGCTCTGTATGAAGCAATAAATGGAGCATCTTCTAGCTCATATTAAAAAATGCCACTTAAATCCTTCTCTCTGCGTGAGTCCCCTTGCGATACAGAGAATGATCGTTACTATTTATAGGCCTTCATTACTAATTTGCATCAATTTCTCAAAGAGTATTATTATCCAGATTGAACAGAAAAGTATTGTTCTTATTCAAGGAAATAAGCCGTGCTTTACGCTGAATTATTTTAATTGAGGTAATTTAATAAACTCTAATTTCTTAATTATCTATCTATTTTCTATATCAATTAAATAGTTGAGATATATGAGCTCAGTTATTTCTATTGGCTTAGGATAGGCAGGGATATCAATACAAGAATAGCAATGGGACCTTCTACTAGCAGAACAAGGACTTGATAATGAAGGAGTTCCTAATAAAACTGTAGACTTTTAGCAAAGATTAGATGTCTATTTTAAGGAGGTTAAACAGGACATTTTTCGTCCTAGATCTCTTTTGGTAGATGTAGATTCTTCATGCATAGATAAAGTAGAAAATGGAAAATTGAAGGCTTTGCATTCAGGAAATTCAATGATAAGCTCTTCACAAGGAAGCGCGAACATGTTTGCGAATGTAATCTTCATCAGCTAGGAGTTAAAATCTTAAATGTTAGATGCTATTCGCCATGAAGCAGAGATGACTGACAAAATAGACTCATTTCAAATTCAGTTGTCGTCCTGTGGAGGCTCTGGATCTGGACTCAGCAGTATTTTATTAGGGCTCCTAAGAGAAGAATACTGTTATAGCATAGCCAACATACTTACCTTACTCCCAGGATAAGGAAATAACGATAGTACTTCCATACTGGAGATTTACAATACAGTATTGGCATTAAATGGAATGATAAATTATGCTGATATTGTATTACCCTTTCACAATAGTCAGATACAATAGATCCTTAGCAATGGAATTTGTCTTTCTCCTTGTAATAATTTTGATTTCATTAATACAATAGCTGCTCAGGTCCATCCAGCAATGACAAGTGGATTACGATACCCTGGACAAATCAATGCCAGTTCTTTAAAGATCTTAACAAATATCATCCCATTCCCACGCATTAAATTCATGACTTGCTCTCTCTTGCCACTAAACTGCTACTAATCTACCACTTTAAACTCAAGATTAGAGGAATACCCGAATATGATTGCAGATTCTTTTAGCGCGAAATACTAACTACTCCAAAGAAAAGACGGCTATGCTAGAATTATGGCATCCCACTCGATTATTAGAGGAGCTTCATAATCCCAGGCAGAAGTTGAAGAAACGTTTGCTTCAATTTATACAAATTGTCAATCAGAAAAAAGTAAAATGAACACTACTTATTGGATTCCTAATACATTTTCCTTATCTTATTGTGATCGTCCTCTCAGCTATGCTCCTCGTTCTCTCACTACTCTGACTAACAGCTTTTCTTTTGGGGTTTTGTTGAAAGAATTCTTAGATAAATATTAAGTCTTGAAGTTTAAAAAAGCTTTTATGCATCATTATTTATAGGCTGGCATGGATGAAATGGAATTTGCAGAAGCAGAATCAAATCTCTGGGATTTAACTTCTGAATACTAACAAGGAACAACAGCAGAAGAGTGTGATTTTTATGGTGAATACGATGAAGAGGAACAACTTTGATTGTTAGGGATAAGTAAATTAAGAATGAAAAATACAGGAAATTGTAATTATCGAAGGAATACTTCTGGGAATAGTTACGAAGATGGTAGAGCAAAAATCTTACTTTAGGAACATAAATTAAGAAAGAAAAAAAAAATTTAATAATATTTCCTAATTATTCAATTTAGTTTGGAATGATAAATAGGTATTTCACTTGGTTTGATATGAAAATCAACTTAAAATTATTATCACAAAACTCCTGCATCATCATCCTCCTCATGAAATTAAGCAGCTCCTTCTTTTTGAGGATAATCTTATTCTCCTGAAATGTGTGTTTTGCTATTTTTCTGTAAGAGTTACTACCCATTTGAATCGTTTTTCTCAACCTTTTTGTGAGCGTTTCTTAGTTTCTTCTTTTTTAGTAGTCTTGGAATCTAATCGATAAACAAGAAAAGATAACTTTAATTCAACCTTATCAACTCTTACAATCGAAGGAAACAGCGAAGTGACATTAGCTTTAGAAGATTATTGAGTAAAAAGATCTTGATCTCCATCTCGATAGGATCCAATGAGCTGAAAGAAATCAAATAATTTGAGAAAAAGTAGTTTAAACTATTTCTTACTGCTTCGCATATTTCGTATTCTCGAGAGCTGAAGAAGTCAGGAATCCTATTTTAAAACTTAAATCATTGAACTGCTAGAGAAAATGATAATTTACACTTCACCAAGAGAGTTGAATTCTTCTTCTGCTCTGATGACTTCGTCTGCGAGAAGACTCAATATCACGATAGAAAGTCCGTTTGAAGGAGTATTCAACCTACTCTTTTTGTCAGTTGGATTCCCAAACTGAGCTCTTATTCCTGATATGGCTTTTTAATATCTTGAAATTCAAACCAACTTTGATCAGAATCAATTAATTTTCTTTGGAATATTTTACTCTCCAATATCAACTAGAAGCTCAATGTAGTAGTCAAATACTTCCTTTTTATTGTATTGCTTTTCTGACTCATCAGCATCTTGCATTGCAGACTCTAACAGCTGAATTGCTTCATTGTTTTTCCCGTATTTCACGATAAACCTATTTTTAACATGTCAAACTCAAGATATTTGTACTATTTTGTCTTTAACTTTGCTGTCTTTGTTTTGAGCTTAATGCTCTCTGTGAAGGAATCAACAGCCTTGAAGTAAGTACTTGCCTAAAAAAATAAAATTACTCGTGCAATTCAGAATCCATTAAATGATTACTTCATTTGTAAGCTAAATAAGACGATCAACTTCTTTTGTGTCAACGTTCTCAATCAAGATTGTGACCATTGCCTCAATATTTCTCGCAGCGCCCCAAATCCTTAACAAATATATTATTCTTTTATGAATAACCATAAATTCGCATACTCATTAAGTTTCTCGTTGCATAGTCGACATTGCTCTAATGCAAGGATAGCTTTATCCCAGGCCTTCGCTTGCTTGTAGAGCTTAACTTTAGAAATGAATGTTATCAAGACTGGATATTTTAATAAAATGTCATTACCAGCTTCATCAAAGTTCACTACAGCTGAAAGATAGTCCTTACTCCATTTGAAGACTCCAGTGGTTAACCTTAAAATAATGTTCCAAGTAAAGTAAATATCCTTGGATTAGCATCAAAACTTTTTACTCTTGCTTTCCTTTTTTAAGGTTTGAGTCTGCTTGTTTGAGGAAATCCATTTAAACTAAAATTTGCCTTGAGATATTTCTTTAAATGTTTTTTGCTCGGTAATCAATGATAAATCACAGAAACAAGAACATAAATTCATCAAAAAAGCTTATTTATTTTTCAATTCTTTATGAAGATTTGATTAAAAACTATGATTTAAAAGCTCCTTAAATATATTTGAAACATACCTTAGATCGATCACCATTTTTATTTTATCGAAAGAAACAAAAAACATAGCAATCAAACAACTAAACTGATAGAATGCTAAAGAGACTGCTTTCTTTTGTATTACCATTTTAGTTTAATAAATACAGTATTTATTTACAAAAAAGATCTAAAACTATAGATTTTTCGTTCTGTTTCCAAGATTTTCTAATAATCTTTGTTACATAAAGCAAAGGAAGTAATAATAATGGCTAAATGTTAATAATGAATTCAAAATATTAGTATCAAAAAACTAAGCTGATCAATTCTAGAAATCATTTCTTCTTAGCAAGACAACTAATTTTATGAAAGCAACCTATTGAATAGAGATATATTTGATATTAATCTGAAAATAATTAAACAAAGAGAAAGAACTAAAACAAAAAGAAAGCACAATGGGTAAGGACGAGTTTGGACGAAATAGAAAGTTTAACCAAAGAGGTAAAGAGAAGTAATTCGATGAAATCTAAGAAAAAGACATCATCAAAGCAACTTAAAAGCTTAATATCAATAAATAAGATGATAGCGATGAGGATACTCCATAAGAGAAACCAGTCAAAAAAGAAGAAAATTAAGACGAGAATACTAACGATGATGGTTTCTTCAATCGAAAATAGGGAAACCGTACTTACGAAATGCCTTCTTCCAGCGATGAAGAAGGTAATGAAAAACCTAAAAAAGTTGAGAAGCCTAAGCCTGTTGAAAAACCAGTGGAAAAGCCCAAAAAAGTTGTGAAGAAGGAGTCTTCAGATGAAGAAGAAATACCAGCTTAAAAAAAGCCAGCTTAAAAAAAACCTTAAGGTGTTCCTGGCAAAGAGAAAGAAGGCGGCTAAGGATAAACTGGACCTAGTGCTGCAGATAGACAGAAAGCTGACCTTCAAAGATTAGCAGAGATTAAAGCAAGAAGAGAAAGAGCTGCTAAAGAGAAAGAAGAAGCTAAGAAAGTTGAAGATGCCAAGCTAGAAAAAGCCGGACAAAAAAAGACTCAGTTCTGAGGGAAGAACTAAAAAAAGACTTAATAATCTCATGTATCAAGAGAGATTGCAGAAATTGACAGCTTTCTTTCATTCATTTCTTTTATGTAGATTAATTATTTACTAAAGATTATATTCTTTCTAAAATCTAAATTAAGAAGAGTAAATTATTAAAATATTAATATTTAAAATAGTAAGCATAATGTATTTTAATAATTCACCATTCAAAATCCTACAATTGCTAAAGGATATTTTTATTTTTAAAACGAGTTAATCATTTTGTAATTCTGATGCAGTTTAGAATGTATCAAAGCAATCATAAATGAGAATTTAGTTATCTCAATTGTTATTTTGCAACTCTTATTGCATCAATGTTATTGAATCAGCCTATCAGTTGGAGAAGACGTAATGGCATTCACTTCATTCTTTAAGAAGTCCAAGCTGTTTCGATGCAAGAATAGGATCAGTTTTGCATTTTCTGGTTAAGCACGCAAAGGAGTATCTGGGCTAACTCATTTTGAAGCAGTTTCTAATGCAGAGATCTAATAAAAAAGAAATAAAAATGAAATATTCTCTTATTTGCTATTAAACATTGCTATTTGATAATGAATAATCTAATTATTTCTCTTCCGCTTTCTTTCCTTCATTCCATCTTTTCCATCTCATCTATTCCCACAAATGCATTGTCCAAACATATCATTACTGTGTTCTAGGTTATCCTATCCGTTAATGAGCTGTTCTCTAAGAATTTTTTGGTTGGTGACGTGCAAATCTTCAAGAGCTGGACCTTCCTTTGACTTGGGGAATTTATCAATGTAGTCAAAGTAATGGGTGTGTCCCTAATGAATGGGGGTTAGAATAATGTTGGTGGTGTTCTGCATCTCCTCTTGTTTCTTTCAATAGTCTATTTAGTTTCCCTTTTTAGTTTATCTTTTATTCCCTTTATTTCGATCTAGAGTAGTGATACAAACTCAACTTTTATTTTATTCTTTGATACTATTATTCCAAATAAAACAAATTATTCACTTGATTTGCTTCTTTTTCTTTTTTTAAGAACTAATCAAAGCAATATTTAATAATTCTGCAATAGAATAACCTCTATGCTTCAAAATAACACCAAACAAGATAGATTTTACTTTTTTTCATAAGAAAAACTACGTTTTTAATCCAAACAAAGATACTTTTAGTAAATCCAAACCTTTATTCATTAGATTTATTTATTCTTTTTGTTAGAAATCTAGCTGATTCCAATAGTCTTATTTAGTGAATCTTTTCCTGTTGCAGTTATCTATGGCTATATTTATTCAAAAGGATAGTCAATATGAGAGTCAATTCTCTACGAAGTTAATCCAAATCCTTAGTAATCTGACCTTCCAACTTATAAAATCTATGATGATCTTGTAATATCAGTGAAAGTCTAATTGATTTCAAATTATGACGGCTAAATATTTGAGTTTTTCATAATAGAATTTTAATTTAGTGCCTGTCGTTTCATGATCTCTCCTAAGGTTACAAAAGGCCTCCTGTTTTATCTGTCAAGTAATTTAGTATTATTGCTAGCTTAGTGAGGCATTCTGAAAGGGGATACGATTTTTTATTGTTTAGAGTATTAATCTCTTTATTATTTTATTTTTGATTTCTCCGATAGACTAGCTTAGACTTCCAATTAATTGAACTTTAGAGGCGAGAAAGTCACTAAACTAAAATTAGAAGATGATATCTGCTTTTCTAAAGTTTGTTAGCTCAGATTCTTTAAATCGGTAGGTTTCAATATCCTTTATTCTTGAAAAATAGGCTTGTATCTTTAGGTTTTAATTCCTTGAGCATCAAGCTTCGGCGATACACTTCTGAGAGGAGTTCCATAACTCCTTTGAGTTTAAGATAAAGATGATTAATTTATTGAGTTTTACAAGCGAGAAGCTGAGGGACGGTTAAGATCTTTAGAAAAACTGCTTTTTGGAGAATAAGCCTCCAGTTGATTTTATGGAAGATATAAGGAATTATTATTCTCTTGGTAATAACTCTGTGCCAAAAATGATGAGCTACTTCTATTCAACGATGATTGAGCCCTTGGATATTGCTAAAAAGAAGCTGAATTCTATGAAATTGCAGAAGTTTGAGAAATAATTCTATTTGAGAGATTTGAAGGGGATATTTGATTCCTTTTTGGAGTTGAAACATTATACGAGATAGAGACATCCTAAGCAGAACTAGATTTAGGTGAATATATTGAGAATGGCTTAGAAAAATATGTTTTGTTAATCTCTCTACTTGGAGACTTGGAATTACTTCTATTTTAGAGCTCTTCATCTGCAGATGACATCCTCGTTTCTGCCTTAAATGGTCGATTTGATATGCCATCTAGTTATTCAGAGAAATATTTGAAAATATCAGGAAGACTTATGAGTATTGATTTGAAATTAAGCTATCCATTCATATAGGATAAGCTCTTCTGATGAAATTCCTTGCGCATTTTCAGACATAAAGCTATTGGTTATCCCAAATCTGAGTGAATTACTTAAACACACTCATTTCTTATGAATTATGCCATAATATATGAATTCGTCTTATTAGTGTAGTAGAATCCTTATCCTTCCATACCGTCTTTGCTAAAGAACCCATCGTAGTAATCATCATTTGCATGTTAAATTCTTCCGAGTCCATTGATCTTCCCTTGTGAATAGCCTCCACTCTACTAAAACAACAATTGTTGACTTAAATTTCATATTTATCTACCTGAAATTTGTCACCAAGGAGAATGCACCCGAGTCCATTTAGCTTGCCTTCTTTATTGATGAATCCTACAAATCGCTATCTTGGGTCTTGTTCGCTTTCAATAAGAGAAAGGTTTTTTTCAACATTTTTGTTGAATATGGATTCAATGTGCAAATCAAGAAAGTTGAAGTATTTAGCATGCAAAGTCTTGTCTCGTACTAGAAACGAGGGCAGCTATCTTTCGTTTTCGACAAGTTCTTCTGCAATTTTTCTTATTTTTTTCCCTTGGTTGTATTCGTAAAATTGCCAAAGCTTTTGTTATGGGGAGTAATAAAAAACAGGTCCTTGCAGTTTCCCTTGCTACATGTACCCACAAGAAACTTAAGAACAAAGAGAGGCAAAAAAGAACCCATGGAGTTGTCCTTTTTAAAATTTAGCATAAAGAATGCCACCTGCTTTAAATAGAAGAACACCTTCTCCATGAAATGTGTCTTGAGAAAAGTTTCCGAAATAAACACAACCCTCATCACTCAAGAACATTCCAACTCCATCTTTCAGGTAATGGAGCACATCTCCTTCATAAGTGCCATTGTTTTATTCACAATAGTAATGTTGCCTTATTCTTCCCTTGAGGTTTGGACTTATGTTTCTTTTGAACATTAGTAATAATCTTATTTGATATTGTACAGATTAACTTTTAACGAGTCTGATTGTATATTTGGCATAATTACAATCACTCGATATTATTTTATCATTTATTAAATCAAAGCAAATTCGATAAATGTCTTGAAAATCAATCATTTTTGAAGAAAGTAACTCAATAAAAGTTAATAAAATACAATACCAAAAGATTCTACTTTAGGTAAGGAAAATATGATTAAATTAATTGAAAGATAGTAGAATACTTTATGAAGGCCATGCTAAAGAGCCAGCCTTCTTGAAAAAATAGATATCAGCATAGAATATCATTCTGAACTCTTGAGTTCTTTTAAAAATTTAAAGGATGACTGTGTAAGAGGATATCTTTGCTAATTTCTTATTCGTTTGAGTTATTGATACTTTATTCGATAATTTCGAGCTGGAAGTTAATTTTTGGGCCGAAATATTTTAAGTTATTGTTTTCAGCTTCATAGCATAGACGAAGTTGATTCTTTAGCACACTTACTCCAACTGGAACTTGAAAGTTAAGTGATAAACTTGCATTTGATAAAGGCTGTGCACTCTCGATTTAAAAATTATTTCCTTCAGCAAAACCTTCAATGCAATGCAACTTCACATTCGAAGGCCATCTGATTTCTCCTGTGTTTTGTAATGTTATATTTATTGAGATACATTCTCCTTGTTTGAATTAAATGCATCTATTCGGGCTTTGTATTATTTTTGCTTTGAAATTATTATTGGTTGTGTTACTCGTTAATTTATAAAAATCCATCTCTGGACTCTCAAAACAAAGCATTTTGTTTTCGACTAGTTACTAAGAGTCTAAATTATCTTGAGGACATATTTCAATACTTCCTTCTTCGACTGTCTTCAAATCTTAAGCTGGAGTTTAATTCTTATTATGTCTCGTAATTAGGAAATTATCTTCATATTTAGCAGGGGCATTTTAATTTATTTCGTCTTTTAAGAATGAGATGGGTGCTTATTGTTTGGATTCTTTTTGATTTTGATCAAGCCTAAAATGTGTGTTGAATCTATCAAGACTAAATTGTTAATTCTTATTTTTCAAAGTAGATCTTTTAAAAGGAGAATTTTCAGCAGAAGAAAAAGGATAACTAGGTGATGTCAAAATAGAACAATGAGAATTTACTCCTTAAGAAGAAATCATATTCAGCTTCTGTGATTTCTCTTTATTTGCGAACCTATTTTCATCTACAAAAGGATTTCTTATTATTTTTGGTCTTGGAAGAGGAATCTTAGAAGATAAATTACTTGCATTTAAAGAGACAAAAGAACCCTGAGAATGATCAGCTGTTGATTGGTTTCCTTGATCGAAATAAACGCTACTTGTTAGTTTAGATGGTGATTTGACATGATTTAAAGAATGCCTGTTAGGTAGTTTATTAGATCTTATTGGAGGATCAAGGGAGGAAAACTTTTATTTGAAAGGAAGGAGATTAGAGGGAAAGGGCTGGGAAGATGAATTAGATACACATTAATTTGAAAGAGGAGAACAAAGGTTCACTAATTTTTATCCTTGTTCAAAGACACAGTTCTAGAGATGCGGTTCTGTCTATTCTAATATTTTAGTTTTTGTCTAAACTGATTATTAAATCTAAATTTGATGGTCATATTCTGTACTTTTATCATTTAAACGTACATTTTCAGTGTCCTTTGAGTTACCTTCCACGATAAGAAAGGGACAATCTTCAGATCTGATAAAAATAATCGCAGATTCATCGAGTTTAATCGCTTTAGAATTTGAATTATTTTTCCATTATTATTCAGGAAAAATAAATCCATCATCACATTCAAAAGAATCATGAAATGGCTGCTGTTTTTGCCCATTATTGGAATTTTCAAAGGTAAATTCAGGAAATCTGTCATCACTAATATTGCAGTGAATTATGTTGTTATCTTGTTAATCATCACAAAATCCATCAATGAGTTTACACCAATTCGTCACTTTATCCTCAATTTATGCATTTTACTATGAACCTGTTACTTTGAGCTTGATGCACTTTAGATTGTTTTCTGCAGCATAAGATTAGAGTTAAGCAAAAGCCTTTTAGTCATTGAGATTGATGACTTTACCAGACTCAGAAGTCTAAAAGGTAATGGAATAGTTAAAAGGAACTCTATCTTTGAAGTTGGATTCAATCTGATCCAATAGCTGAATCTAGGAAGATATCCTTCCAGGTAGTTTGTAGATATTCGAGCCAATTTCGATCTTAAAGCCTAATTTCATAGGGATGCTTAGAGACAGGAGCTATTTAAGTAGCCGGAAAAGGATGAAGACAACAAAAAATACTAGCTTTTATGTACTTTTTTAGCTTAATGAATTCAGTTTAATTAGTTTATTTACAAAATTTGTTGTCCACAAAAGTCCACTTGTCGGCTTAAAATAGTGAATAAAAAGTAATATTCGCAATTAATTTCAGAAGTCACAGTGAGAAATTCAGATATTCGTATGTGTGATAATATTCACAAGACCAGGTAGAGAGCGATTTATCTAATTATCAGTCAAATTCCCTCTGTTAATTAGATCAGTATTTTAAATATTCTCCCTAAAAACAAATGCATCAACAAAATGGCTAATAATCAGCTGATTCTACTTCTTTCAGAGCAGAAGCTAAATGTGATTTAGATGCATTAATTTTACAAGGTAATTGTTTCAGCTTAAAATATGGTTCAAAGTGTCTTGTTCTTTGTCTATTTTTAATAATAATCCGTCCCTCAAGATCAAAGAACCCTAATTCAATAATAAACTCTTAATCATCTGATCTCAAAAATATGGCTTTTCTACTTTTTATTTTAAATCGAGTTGGCTTCACTGAATTTTAAGGATGCAACTTCTCCCAAAATAAGTAGGCTAAACATAATTATTTTGAGTTTTTAAAGGTATTTTTGCAACAAAATTTTTGAATTCATAAGCCAATTTGAGCCTAATCAAATCTAAAGTGGATAATTATTTTCGAAATAAAAGAACACAGACAATAAATTAGAACAATAATTGAGTAGTTTTCTTCTATTTTTGAATTCTCTCATGCATTCTCAACTTTTCTCAAGCAATTAGCTGAGCAGTCTTCCCCTTAAATAATCTGAAAAATAAATGTAATTTTTGAACAGATAAAATTAATAAAATACGCATTAAGAGTCTCAGAAGTTGATTTGTCCCCTGAGGCAAATTATGCCACCTAATTGAAATTCTCGATGTGTTGCTAAAAATAAACAATTCATAGTTTGAATTTATCACAATTAGCTAATTATTTTACAATAGTTTAAGAAGCCTTAACGACTTCACCATCTGCAAGAAGTAAAGGTTTCTCATATAAGCGAATGGTCTATCCTACTTGGCTTAGATCTTGAGCCCCAGTGTAAACAGAGTAGTTACCATGGAGAAGAGAGTTCAGAACACCTAATAATCAAGGGAAATAATCATTTTCGTGATACTATTAAAACTAATTTTTCTTAAAATGACTAAAGACAGCCAAATTTTAAATTAAGAAAATTAATAAAAACCTAAAGAAAATGAGAGAGGTGTTCTGGCATCTCCAGTTAAAAATATTGGTGTGCTATCAGTGATATTAGAAGCCTTTCTTGCACTCTCAGTCTTAGCAATAAGGTCCTTCAGAGAAAGAATTTTAGAGCCATCAACAAACAAAGGGGCATTGAGTTCGACAGGTGGTAGTGAAAGTGTATTGAAATTCTTGCTGGCATAGACAAGAACTTGCTGCAAGAAAGGTAAGTTAAAAAAAGAAAAGGAACTAGATTATTACTCTGAATTTGTAGGTGCCTGCGAAAGAGTAAAAACCTGTATGAATCACATTTTTAAGGCTCGAAAACTTGGTTTTGAGGGAAGCTCCTTTTCCAGCTAAAGAAAAATAAATTGTAAAGAGTTCAAAAGATCTTGTCAATCTTACTGTTAGCTAGTTCAGGCACAACAGAATTAATGACATCGATGTATTTTTGTTATCCAATTTTGCTATTAGGACTCAACAATATTCCTCTAGCTTTGCTTTCATTTAAGGCTTTCTCTAACTCTTCACTTGATTTAGAGTAAATGGGCACCAATGTCACTCCAGTTTTTGCAGCTGCAACCTACGCTGTAGTTATTTCACTTGTGTGATTTTTTTCAACCCAAAGAAGGAGCTTGTCACCTGTTTTATAAAACAAAAATCATCAAATTGTTATTTTCGTTATTGAGAACAAGTCAAATTATTTTTCAAAACCATTGAAAATTCAATGAAAAATAGCAATTCTCCATTGATATTATCTTTCAAACTTAATTTAAACAAAAAATATCTGAAATTCAGGCATATTTAATTACCTGCTTTCCATCCAAGCTCAACTAACCCATAAGCGAAAGCATTTGAGTGGGCCTAATAGATAAAAAACAGTTTTATGAATACATTATTTAATTCAATAAAATGAAAAGATGGAACCTCAAGCTCAGAGAAAGTCCATGTGCGATTTTGGTTTTCAAAGCGAACAGCATTTCGGTTAGCGTTATTCAGGAGTTGGGCAGCTAAAGGAGAGGCGATGCTTCCAAAAGCGAATTTATTTGCCGAACTAAATAGTCTCATTTCCTTTATCTTGATAATCCGTGACAACTTTATCTTTATTGTTATTTTTTTGCAGCTTTATCTTCAAAGAAAATCCCAATACCTTCAAGAATACCTCGTATTTTATTCGTTTCCTTCAATTTTTTTACATTTTAACAAATATTATTCTTTCTTAGGTAAACGATTCATAATAAACAATGATGCTGACCATTTTTAAGTTAATAAGATATGCTTATTGTCCAATAATTAAACAACAAATGGATTTTAAAAATACAAATCCAAATAATTTTTTGAAAAACAAGCAATTACTAGGATGAAAGAGGTTGAAAGTGAATTTTGAATCCGTGTTAGTTTTGGAAGCTTGAAAGGAACAATTTCTTCAAGAAATTAATCAAGCAGATACATAATAAAACCAATCTTGATTTGCGGTGAAGATAATTTACAAAGGAACAAAAATGGAAGGAAAGATAGTCAGTTCAAAACCAAAGTTTTACGCAGATGCTAACTTGAAGAAAGGACAGTAATATTATGACTATGAGAACCTCGAAATTGAATGGGGGTAAGATAAACTTTCGTTTTAAGAGCGAATCGTTTAAAGGCTCAAATATCTCTTCTACTCCAGCTTGACATCATTTTCATAAAATATTAGCGAATAAGAATTTTATGAAGTTTCTCGAAAGATTGGGAGAGGCAAATACTCAGAAGTATTCATGGGAATCAACTCTCAAAACAATGAACAGTGTGTCATCAAAGTGCTCAAGCCAAGTAACATTTGTCTTAGTTTCTATTATTCTTATTTCTTCATCGTTTTTTAGTCAGAAAGAAAAAGATTAAAAGAGAGATCTCCATCCTCAAAAACTTATGCGGAGGACCCAACATAGTTTAACTTCTAGATATTGTCAGAGACCCTGCTTCTCGCTGTTCCAGTCTAGTACATATTTTTACTATTGAACTTAAAACTGTTTTATTGATTCTTCTTTCTCAGGTATTTGAATATGTCAATAACATAGATTATCGCGCTTTCTATCCTTCTCTCAGCGATTTCGATATTCGCTTCTATATCTTTGAAGTGCTTAAAGTAACATCATATGCTTCATTTTACAAAATCAACTAAAAATCAAACTATTTAAATATTCACTGCAAAACAGTTTAAAAGATTTTATTCTCTTGAATTAGCAAATTTGAACACTAATTCAATTGTTCATTGTCTAATTGTATTACTCAAATGTAAATGCTTATTTTATCTTTTACAACATTCAAAAGGCTCTTGATTTCTGTCATAGCTAAGGCATTATGCACAGAGATGTTAAACCTCATAATATTATGATCGATCATGAAAAAAGATAACTGCGTCTCATAGATTGGGGTTTGGCTGAGTATTATTTACCTGGTAAGGACTACAATGTTCGAGTGGCTTCAAGATACTTCAAAGGACCTGAGTTACTTGTTGACTACTAATACTATGATTACAGTCTAGATATTTGGAGTCTAGGAGCGATGTTTGCAGGAATTATCTTCAAGAAAGAGCCTTTCTTTTAAGGAAATGATAATTACGATCAACTTGAAAAAATTGCTCGAGTTCTTGGTACAAACGAATTGTACGACTATCTTAACACATACAGCTTATAATTAAGCTCAAATTACGATGGGATCTTAGGAAAACACGTAAAGAAACCTTGGAACAAGTTTGTTACTCCCGAAAACAAAGCTCTAGCTAATAACGAAGCTCTAGACCTCATCAATAGAATGCTCGTTTATGATCATGTAATTTTACATTTGAATGATTTTTTAATTTTTACATTTGCTGCCAGCAACAGTACATTAAGTTAAACATATTGTTTTATTTCAGGCACAAAGAATTACTCCTAAAGAGGCTATGTTACATCCTTACTTCTACCCTGTCCTACAATACCACGAGGCAAACCCATAAAAGTCTCCTGAAGTTAGCAATACAAGTGGAAAAATAGCTGGTAACCCAGCAAAAACTGGCGATGTTTGATGAGATAGTCTACATTGAATTAGAATTCATTCGCTCTTAGATGATCTGCTTTTCCGATATGCTCTCTTTTGATGATCTATGTTGATAGCAGTGAAAGCTTATTTTTGTAAAAAAATAATGGCATATTTTATCAATCCCCACTTCAAATCATAAATGAATGAATAATGCATGAAAAAGAAATAACTCAAAATATGCGAATTGAACAAATAAGAAGATCAAATCAAAAAATTCAATCAATTATGAATGATTTTAAACCTTTTAATCTTGTCAATTCAGAGATAAATAGGATGAACAAAACACATATTTCTTATTTACTTTGTTATTTTTTTAGTTTTCATCTTCGGAATGCTAAATTTAAAATCGCATAACCTCAAAGTTCAATCACTGTTCCACTGGTCTTAGTTTCAGCGCCAGCAACAGGTTGATTGGAAATAGCTAATGGATTATTTGGATTTCCGTTGTAACGCACAAACCTGTTTAGTCTGCTCTAAGTCTCACGATAATTGCCTAGTTTGATCTTATCTGTATTCTCGTAGTTAGCGTGAATTGCATTGATTTATTTGGAGTTTGCATAGAAGAACTAATCGATTATAATCCAATTATAATTCGCTGAGCAATACGGGTAGGTCATTGATCCGAGGTAATAAAAGTAGTTCATAGAATATGTGGACATATTCAAATACGTTGACATGTCAACTTCCATAGTGCTGGTAGTCTAATCAGCAGTATTAATCACCATATCCAGAAAGGGATCATCGGCTAATGTGTCATCAACTTAAAATAACAGAGAGACTACTACTTTATCATTCACTGGTTTTTAGGTGAATCCATATACATGGAAAAGCTAGATTTCCATTGCATAACGCTATCCATTGATGGTATGCTCTGCTGGAGTTCTAAATCGAATGTTATCTAATCTGAAAGTGCCTGCTAGATTGAGAGTAGTGATATAATATAAGTACCCTAATCCATCATCACTTGTAGCAGTCAGCACAATTGTTGTATTGAACTTCCTGACAAGCACTGTACTCGGAGAGTATCTTGCAAACATATACTAGTTTGGTGCAACTGCAGCGTGATCGGTGGTCAACAAATCGATTGGACTCTGCACTGTAGATTTATAGCAAGAACTCACGGCATCCCAATTCCAATCTTCACCATAGTCAATGTAATCGAAAAAGGTATTCTCTGGATACACCACAGAGGAACGCATAACGCAAATGCATAAGGCGAAGAGACAAACAGCAATCTTGAAGGACTTCATTATTTTTCCTTGATTCGTTGTATTAGTTAGTAAATTAAATTATTTATTATGGAATTCTCCTTGAATGTTAATAGCTTTTAAATGATATCTTTCTTTTATATGAATTTAATTTTCTGAACGAATTGATCCTTCCATCTAAGAATATTATATTAATATTTCATTTATCCAAGCCAAATGCCCCCTTACATATTTAACTAACAAAGAAATCAATTAGTTTTCTTTACTTTCAAAGTTTACATTCAAACTATGAATATAAGTGGTCCATTTTGTTTTAATTTAGATTCTTAGGCACCCAGTAATTCAACCAATTACATGGCTGTTCTTTAATCCATAAATTAGACCTTTTCATTTGCAAAGAAGATAGGGCAAAATATAAGTCTAAAAACTTCTATAAAATAATCTCAATCGCAGCTAAAACAAACAATCTAAATAACATTTCAATTTCCATAGTAGCTGTCTTCACAGACAATTAATTAATAAATTAAAGGCAGGAATTTCACATTACCCTCTCCAATGATCTTGGATATGTTTTTGCTGTCTCCGTTACTGTGAGCGCTCTATAAAAAATTTAAATAAGTGTTGATCAAAGCAAAATCAATAGAATTTGATTAAGTTATTACTTCAGATATGACTCGATATGCTTCAAGAAATGAGTCTCCTCCAAGCTCACGCTCAAGATAATACCTTAATGCTTCTATTTTGTATCCAGTTGTATCTTTGTTAGATATTCCTGGCACCATGAAGGGTTTTCCATCGATTTAAAGGAATCTATTAAATAATTAAAATTAAGAATGCAATGATATTGACAAGCTAAAAGTGCAATAATTTCATGAGGATATTCATAAAATGAATGTGTTTTACTTTGGGAAAATTTGAAATTGTTAATCAGAAAAGTCTGCGTCTTCATCCTCCGATTTGTCCGTTCCAATTGGAACTGGTTTCTTGGCAAGACAGTCTTGAATAGACTAAATAAGGTAGCCATAACCTTATTCTTCCATTGCTGAGATTAAATAAAATGACATTACAACATTTAAAAATCTCAAAGCGAATTATGGTTTTTTCAAATTAATTTGAGTTAAAAGCTTGAGCAAGAAATAAACTCTCATTTGTATTTGAAAATTAGAGTGGGAAGTAAGGAAAAGAAGAGGATTGAGATCAACTTTATTAATTAATTGACCATGTAGCCAAATTAAAAAATAAAGAAATCCTTCTTCCAAGCTCAGTTCAAATTTTTTGGGGAAGAATTGTGATTAATTCACTCAAAAATATTAATTAAAGGGATAATAAATTTTACTTTCTTCATCATCAACACGTTGATTTAGAGCAGGAGTTCCTATGTTTTGTATGTTTGCTTGTGAAGGCCTCTTTGGGAGTTATCCTACTGGGTTAGATGAGAGAATGCTCTAGTTGCTATTGTTGTTGAAAGCTTAAAGGGAAGGCTTAACAGAAAGTTGGCTGCCAGAGTGAGGAAATTGCATTTTTTTGTCTGTTGAGCTTGCTGAGATATTATTAATATTGGTATTAGTTTTAAGAGGCTCCTTAGGGACACTAGGGTTATAAACTGGAGTAAAGATACCCTGTTGATTGGAAGGAACTTTAGAAGAAGAACCTGAGTTCTCTTTGGCAATAAATCCTGTGGTCTGAGGTTATCCATTTATCTTGTTCAGCATACTCAAATAGCTATTGTTATTTGAGATGCTACTGCTACTTTCTTAATTAGCAGAATTTCCAGTATTCAAGCGGTAAGGAGAAGAACCTCTGTTGAAACTACTGTTAACATTTGGTTGACCAGCAACCCATGTTGGCTGAATAGAAGGCTAAAGTTGTTGTGGAGTCTGTTATATTTGTGAAGAGCTTCTTAAAGGACTTTTATTGAAGAGATAAATCGATTGAGGAACAGAAGAAGGAGCTTATTGAGGTCTAGAAGACTATGCCACCTACAATTATTGAACTGGCTATTGCTATTATATCTAGCTCTTTTGATATTAAGAGAGTTGGCTAGAAGAAGGTGTAGAAACTATGCTCTTTTAGGCAAGCTATGAAGCTGAAGAGAAAAATCCTGAAGCAGCTGTAGATATTGGCTAGGTTGGAACTTGATGAGCCAACTGCAATTGTTACTATTACTATTACTACTGAGGTTAAATGATAGGTAGTATTTAAGGTTACTAAGGCTATTTATTGATAAATGGAGAGGAGGAGTCTGCAGAAGACTCTCTTTTTAAAATGATTTGCTTTGGTTAAGGTGGTTGAGGCTGCTCTGCCTTCTTGTAATCAGAAATGTTTTCTCTGTTTTCGAATAGTAATTTAGCATTTTTAAAATGAAAAAATGGAAAACAATATGTACTTGATGTTGTCTGTTTCTGTTGTGTCTGGTTGTAATGCTGAATCAGCAGGATTTCTGATTTCAGATATTTGAGCACCATCTCTTTAGGAATCGTTTCTCTGCAAGGTATTTTGAAACAGCTCACTAATGCGGTTCTTTAGAATAAAACAAAGATATTTTAGCATTAATAACAAAGTGGATATTTAAATTAGTTGTTGTTTAAATCATTAATGGAATAAATATCAAAAATTCTTTGTTTTAGCTTCCTAAAATAAAACAGTGAATATTTCAACCATCTTCTCCTTAAATTAAGTGTATTCTCAATTGCTTACTTTCAAAAAATCCTTTTCAAGTATCTTTCTGATCGAAGGCCTCTTGGTTGGATCTTTGATGAGCATTTCGGAGATGAGGGTGCGCAGGTCTTGTGAGTACTGCTCAGCAATTGGGGGATATGTGCTTTTGAGAATTTTAAATACCAATCCCTTCATGCCTAAGCCAATAAAACAGTTATTGTTTGAATTTGAGGAAGATGCATTTACTATTGGAATCAAAAGCATGATTGAGTGTAGTGAGTTCGTAGAGAATGCACCCAAGAGACCAAATATCAGATTTTTAATTGTAGGGCTTCTCTTAGCATATCTCAGGGCTCAGATAATAGGGTGTCCCAATTGCTGTCTTTGCACAATCATAAGTATGCTGCAATACACGAGCAATACCAAAGTCCCCTTAATTTATTAAAGAGCAAAAGCATTTAGCATTGTCATTTGAAAACACTAATACTTACCTATTTTAATGTCTCCTTTGGCAGAGAGAAATATATTTTATGTCTTCAAGTCCCTGTGAAGAATTTTGCGATCATGTACATGCTTCAGCGCTAGAGCCATTTGCACAAACCAGTCAAGTATTTGCCTTTCGCTAAACAACTGTCCTTTCTCTTTTTGTTTGGCTATTTTAGTGTATAAATCTCCTCCTTGAGCGTATTCCATTATTATGCATAAGCATCTGCACCAAACAATCATTTATAATAAAATTATTATTTTATTTGATGGGAAGTTTTTTCTGCATTCAAATCTATGTTGTCTTGTTTGTTTTCAGCCATTTTGAAAGGTTGGAGGGAGAACATCATCTTTATTTGCTCGTTACCTTTTCTCAATGAAAGATTCCCTGTATGTGATAATATAAGGATGCCTCATAGCCTTGAGTACATGGACTTCATTGAGAGACTCTTCTCTTTGTTTTCGATCCATTTTGGAAATGTCAATGATCTTAAATTCGAAATAGTAAGGCAAGCGCAAAAGATAAAGAACTTTTATTTACTTTGATGACATAGTACTTCTTGTTGGTCTCAGTGTTTGACTGGACAAGTACAGCATAGCCGAAACTGCCTTTTAATACAAGATATTAGCGTGATGAGTTAAAGTAAGTTGAAAAATACCTTTGCCGACAACTCTGATTTTAGTATATTTCTCCATTATCTTCGCAAGTTAGATGTTTAATTTTGAATTAGATGCACTTTGGTTTGTTTGAATTCAAACAGAACAATTCGTTTTAAATTAGTTTTTATCACCAATCAAATTGTGCAGTCCTTTTTGAATAATAAGCTGAAAAAGATTGATAATTAATTAATAATTTAATTTATTTTATTTATTATTTTTAAGAATGAATTTAAATGGG
>Ga0302271_10000306_pt1 | contig 46444 bp, 22 predicted proteins | sample III_Bog_N1_1_FD_198767 | JGI IMG/M metagenome (GOLD analysis project Ga0302271, IMG submission 198767) | Peat permafrost microbial communities from Stordalen Mire near Abisko, Sweden - III_Bog_N1_1 | ecosystem: Environmental > Terrestrial > Soil > Wetlands > Peat | place: Sweden: Abisko...
AACCCCTTAATGTATGTATTAATATATTTCCCTAATTTTTCTTTTAATAAATTGAAAGATTATCTTAATTAATATAAAAATATTTTTTTTCTTTCTCATTCTCAATATTTCAATGATGCCTGTGATTATTTGCATTGTTCGGATGCAATAAATTATAGAGCTACTTGCAGACGAGAAGCTGCATCTAATTGAGTTCGATCATGTAGTTGAGGTAAGGCTTAGAAAAATAAAAGCTCAGAACTTTCTGCTAATTTTACACAATTGCGTTTATCAAAATTTCAGTCTAAGATGAATCAGATTACTGATCATAATTATTATTTAATTCGTTTTCTTCCATTTTTTTTCCAAATACTGTTTTTCTAGGATTCTTTTCGAAGCTAGAAGCTAAGAACATCAGACGAGCCAGCTAATCCGTTTAAGGCTTGTTCTTTGTATTTTATTATAAAAACTGTTGGAGAGGCTTTTTAGTGCTATTGTTAATCTAGTTGTCTCTTTTTGTTTTGGATTTTTTCAGTATCTGCATGGAATTCTACGATATTAGCAGGGAAGCTTTATTGTTTTTCGGGTCAGTTTGAAAGAGTGTCTGCCGATCTTAAGAGAAGAGATTTAATCCTGTGAAGGCTTTAGATTATTTTCTACTCAATTTGATAGCTAAATTCCCTGTCCCAACACTTGGATCTTTCAGCACATATAAATTAAATTTCTGTATATTTGCAAGAGAATGCAAAAAGAACTCGGCTGTAGATCTTAATCCATTTTCTTCAAAGTATTACGCTTAGATCTTCTTCGATACATCGTTCCTAAGCAAACTAGCTTCCATGTGGTTCAAGAAGGTTATTAATATCTTATCGATTCTTCGAAGTGGCTTGAATTAAGCATAGTAAATCGCTTAGCTTTCTTGCATCGACTTCAATCGTTCTTCAAGTAACTCTTTGAGTTTGAAGTATCTCATGTCTTCGAGCATTTCTTTCTTGGAAGAGAATATCATTTTGTCAATGTAACCCTTGCCGAAACAAGCCATCTCACAACCGTGTAGATCATTCTAAGCTACTTCCCAAAGATCGCATAATTGCCTTAGAAAATAGCAAAAACAAAAAGAACATATTGAGTAAAATGGTGATTTAATTTATTGCACAATATTTGTGTTTTTTGTACAGAATTTGTTCATGTTTTCTGAGTTGATAATCTCGGTAGCAAGACTGAATTTTGCTGGTGTTTTGAGACAGCATCATGAGCTTCGAAAAGAGTTCGTTTGCGAATCCAAATTCTTAAAGAAAAGTTGTAACTTGCTTCTCTGCTTTTAACATAATTCGTTGTCCTACATGAGCAAATCTCATTTGCAATCCCATAGAACTACCTGAAAATAATAAATTATAATGTACTAAACGGATTATTGTATCTGTTTTTTTTTGTACATGTTATTGTTCTCTATTACGGATTGTTCCCGAGAAGAATCACATCCTTTTTAAGTAATAGGATTGCAGTGACCATTCTTTACAGGAAGATCGCACCCAATGTATTATGCTTCTTCTTGATTTGATACTTCAAATGGATAACCTTCAAGAGCAATAAGAACGACAGAATCCTTAACCAAGAATTCTAAAATTGTGCTTTCAGTGTGTGCAATTCTTGATTGATTCTAATTGGTCTATATGTATCAAGTTCCAGCTCCTTTTTGACGATGCTCTTTAAGAAAAGCGTGTTGCTTATTTCTCGATTGACTTTCTCCCTTGCGAACATATTCCTAATTCGCTTGAGTTCTCCCTTTTCCTTCATCTCTAAGGGATTCAGTTTATGAGAATGTTACTGCTTTTAGAGAATCATTTAATTTTTATTAGGAGATACCATAATTCTTTTTGGTTATTCAATAGGATTTCTGGAAGGTTACTTCTAAGGTGAATTATTATTGCGAGCTAAGCGCGGAAGAAGAGTCATTTAAACAGTAGTGTTTTCCCTTTGAAACATATAAAGTATTCTATCTTGTTCTGCTAGATGGTCCTTGTGTTTTTAAGAGTTAAAGTGTTTCTCTTCATGCAGAGTGATAGCAAGAATTCTTCTTGTGAAGACAGGTTTAATAGTGAATTGAGTGTTAGATACAGCAAAAATGCTAAAATATATCCTAAATATCTTTGCTGGTTGTTCTCCTCTTGATCTCTCGATTTCTTTGGTGTAGTCAATACTTGGGAATACATCGAATTCTTCAAAGCAAAAGTCAAAATTCTAAGTGCAAGGTTGTTTCTGTAGTGACACATACATTTTCATTCTGCCATGATAGACTAATGTTTGAATCTCCAAGGGGAATTGATGGCAATTGCAATCGTAGTCAATATAAAATAGGAAAGATTCATTCTTGTTTAAGTTAAGCTTTTTGATTTCATTGGGTTTCAGTTACTGCTCGGAGGGAATATCTTCAGGTATTTGCAAATCGATACCATTATGGAAAGAATCCTCTTTTTCCTTTAAAAACAGATTAGCTAAATATCATAAAATGTTATTGAATTCAAGCCATACTTCAAGATGATGGTAGCGCTGATTGTGGTTTTAAAGGAATGAAGATTCAGTTTAGTTGAGCTAATTAGAATCAGATTTCTTGGTACGGTTCTTTCGTTCTGCTGATGTGCCAACACGTAATGGTAGATTTAGTTGTTTTTTGTAGCTTGATCCTGCTCTTGTTTAGTAGTCCGACTCTCTGTTTTCTAAACTCTTTCCAACAATCCTTTTAGCAGCAACAGGTATTTGCTTTACACTGAACTAAGACTAATTTCCTATCATAATCTTTTGTAAGTAGGATTTGGCATTATTTATTTGTTCTACTTTGTTTTGTTTCTGGATTATTAAATGAACTTATCTTATTATTAGATCACTGTTATGTCCAGCTTATGATTTTAATTATTCTTTATGCAAACTCAGGAGAAAAACTATTGAAATAGGAAGAGATTGTTAAGAAAGCTAATGTATTTTTTGGGTTCATTTTTTGTCTAAAAGTATCTCAAAAAATGGTAAGTTAGAAAGATGGTTATGGTTAATTTGCGGAATAGAACATACTTTATCTTGTTTCTTTAGTGGAATTCTCCAATTTAGTAAACAAACTTCTTGCTAAAAAAGTTTATGAAAATAGTTAAAAATGACTTCTTAAAAAGGATTTCAAATATTCACAGTATTTTCATAACCTTACAAAAAAGCTCAAGAAGCAAAGGATGATCATTATTAATTAGTAATGTTAATCCCTATTCAGAAAAGAAAAATAATCATTAATGCCTAATTATTGTTTAATCAAAGAACGAAATCTTTTTTTAATATTTTCCACACAAATCAACAAACAAAAGATGGGATAAGGAGCAGGGAAATAAGTAAGTGCAGCACCCATTGCCATCGCTGAGAAACCTTTAGAAACAAAACTTTAAGAAACCCTTCGAGTAGTCTAAGTGCCTCAAGGAGTTGCCTCTTCAAGGCAAAGAATCCAGAGAAATGACAACATCTCACCAGAATAGAGAAAAAAACTAAATAGCAGCAAAATCTATGATAAAATGACAGGAAGCTAATGGGATGAGCGTAAAGAAATAGTAAAAAGACGCAAAATAAGACATTTATTCAATAATCATTGTCTTTCCTTAGATGCAAAATTGTCTTCATGCTATTTTTTTTGTTGTTGTTTAGTTTGTGAAATCTTCTCTTATTGACTTTAAGAAGAGCTGTCTTGACACGAAGAAGCAAGTAGGTATATTTAATTCTTTTTCTCTTAATTTTTAGTAATCTCTTTGAGAAAAGAGCGAGAAGGATTTGTTTATCTTGGATAACTGAATGGATTTATAAAAAAAGAAACGAAAGATACCTTCATAATTCTTTTTGTTTTTCTGTTTCATTTTCATAGATGAAACCATCCAAAAGCTCATTAACCTTCATATCCTCCCTCCGACAGCTAAACCTACAACTTTCCAGACACCTAAAAAGCACATCTTCAATAAAGCAGAGCCTATTTCTACGAGCAACACAGGTAGACAACAAGAATATTACAGTAATCGTAAGAGTCTCGAAACTAATAGATTGGATGGGAGTAATATATTCTCCCATTCGCCTAGTAACCCAAGGAGAAATAATTACATTTCTCTTGATCCAATCAGATCATCCTAACCTTTGTAGATTAATTCAGTGAGAAAGGTTTATTAACCACCAAAATCAGTAAAAGAACTTATGAAACCAACTAAAATTAGCCATACTGTTCGATATGTTAAAGCTCCTTTGCAACCGCAACGAGGTTCTGCGTTGCAAGTCAGATTAATCTTAGAAGATCATTAGTATAAATTGTAATAATTGTAATCACAATACGGACAATAATAGTAATAACCTCTGATAAATTCGTTTGTGGAGGATATTTATTCACACAAAAAAGATGAATCGCACAATGAATCCTCTGAGATGTCTATCATGCAATCAAATAAACCAAACTTTTCATCTGAAATGATACTTAAACCTATGGAAATACATAATCGTTCGCCTTTAACTACAGCTGCAACTGTGAATAATAAATCTTCAAGGGATTCTGTTTAATTTCACTAAAGGTATAATGACTCTTAAGACATTAAGCCTTACCCGCCAAGTATCCTTGAGACCATTGATAACCCAGAAGGTGAAGATAATGCAATCAAGGAACCATTAAAGAAAAAGAAACTTAGTGTGAAAGAACGGATACATATTTTAGAATAACTTCCTCCTATTCGAGTAGATCTAAGCAAGTTTCCTCTGCCGATGAATAGAATATAACTAAAAACTAAAGAGACTTCAAGTAGAAAGGCGATCAGCGAAGGTGCTTAAAATAATGGAAGAGTCAGAAAAATTAGGATTAGTTCAGTGGATACTCCACCAGCTAATCGGAGACTTGATATCATTAAAATATAATATCTTGAGAAATATCTAGGACACAAGAGCTGAGTGAAAAGAATAATTTAGTTTTTGAAGATAGCTATGATCTTATTTTTACTTATTATTAAAAGTTCAATTGAGTTAGTTAAGCATCCTAAAATGAATGACCTCCTTCTACTATCTGTTTTAGTCACTGCTCCTATTAAAACCTCTTAGGATATTGAAGCAAAAAATATTATTTATTGTGCTGATTGTCATTAATATCATCCAACAAAAATACCTTACATTTTTGATAAATTGTACATCCTTAATTTGTTAGATTTGATTAAAAAGAGTTGTGATTATTGAAATGCAATTTCGTACTGACTTGCTTGTATTATTAGAGGATAATCTAGGTTTTGAAATTAAACAAAGCAATAAAGCAAGCATTCTAAAGAAACAGACAATTATTTTTTTAAAAAGTTCTTTCATATTTTATAAAAGAGAGCACTTCATATGGCTTTGCGCAATAATAACCATAAAAACGATATGAATTCGGATTCCTATGGTGATGTTAATGAAGAAAATTCGGATGATCTTGGCGAATTCAGTGCTTATAATCTTGATGTTAAAAGTCTCAGAGAGATCAATGGGATATACTCTCATCCATAAATTCGCTTTTTACGAGTGATGCACAATTACTCAATGGCTAGCATGTCAGTAAGAAACATTTGATCGTCAACTATTTCGGGAACAAACACTTATTCTTATATTTCTATCTGATTTTGTATTTAAAGGGCATAGAATAATTGAAGTACTTAGTGGATGTAAATTTGAGCTCAAATAGCATCGTCCGCTTAGAAGGCTTGAATTCCTTAAACTTTTTGAAAATCTTGAATCTAAGCAGCAACTAATTGAGGGAATTGAGTGGACTTAGCGGACTAACAAGTCTTGAGAAATTAATCCTTGCTGGCAACAAAATCGAAGATCTCTCTGGATTGCATGAAATAGCAGGCAATTCTTATTCGCTTAAAGTCCTAGATCTTAGGAATAATAGGATCAAGGATGTGAAGCAAGTGATGTTTGTTTAGGACTTGCCAAGGTTACTGGAATTAACGTTTGAATAAGGTAAAAGTACGAATCCGATTTGCAGTGAAAGTCGAGGAATTTACTATTAAACGCTAATGCAAATGCGCAATTTTCGATTGATCTCTCGCATCGATGGATAAACGCCTGAGAATATCAGAGGAGGATTGCAGAATGTGCTTGCAAACCCTGATTTTTCACCGTTCAAAAATACTTCGACTCTGCCTTTCAGCAGAAACATCAGTAATAAGAATAATATGAGTTATCCTCTTAAGCCTGTAAAAGATTAAACTAGAGATTAAAATGCATACTTTAATGGCACTAACAGTAACAGCAAGGGCAATGATTAGAATTCTACAGACAATTTTCAAGTAACATAGGTTTAATTCATTTTGTATGTTGGATTAATAAAATTCTTTATTGTGTTCTTGGTTTTTTTAATAAAAGAAACAAGATGCAATGGTTAATGCCTTGCAGCTGAGATAAGAAAGGGAAGCATCCAATAAAAATCTAATAGAAATGCAGACGAAATTAGAAGTAAGTGAAGCATTCTGGAAATCGAAGTATGAAAAGATCTAAGGTGATTACGAGTTTGCCGCAGAAGAAAACCGCTAAAAAGCTCAGTAGATTAAAGTGCTAACAAAAGAAAAATCATTTTTAGAAGAGTAGTTTGCGGAGCTCAAAAATGAGAGGATCAGGATGCTGAATAAGACAGAAAAAAGAGAAGATGCTGTCGAGAGTCTATAGTAGCGGATCACATAGTTAATTCACGAAAATGGACAAACGCATAGAGAACTTGCAATAAGGTTAGGCAATTGAGACAATAAATAATTAAATTTTTGAAGAAATTGAAGGAAGAAATATTTAAATGTTGATAATACGATTTTTACAGGGCTGATTAAACGGAATAATAGAAGAATGGAATAAAAGAATTAGAGTAAGAACTAGTCGAAATGAAGGGTAGGTTAAGAGAGAATGAGAGAACACTAAGTGAATTCCATCAAAAGGCTTTGGAACAAGCGAACACGACCGTTATGAGAAACGAAGAAATTAGAAGAAAATATGAATAAGTCCTTGATGAAAATAAAGTAAAAAAAAACACATGGATTTGTGAAAAAGAACAAATATTTTGATGAAAATACTGAAAATAACGAATAATTTACATTTATTTGCCCTTTCTGCAGCTAATTGGCTAAGAAAATAGCATGCTAAAGAGCAGAGTCCAGGAGCTTTTGGAAGTTTGCAGGGAATGGGAATATAAATATGAGAAGAAAATCAACGAACTGGGCTATAAATCAGAGCAATAAATTCGAGATATTTAAGCAGAAGTTCTTGCGAAAGAGCAGACTCTTGAGAAGCAGCAGCGCCTATGGGAATAGTAAAAAGAAGAAGAATTCAAAAGCAATGCAGATTACATGGAACAAGAGTTCAAAAAAGTGTTAATGGAGAATTACGATAAGTTCAGAAGATTGTAGCAAGCTTTTGAAGAAAAAAGTAAATCCGAATAGGAAGCCAGACATTTAATGAGAATTGCTGTGCAGAAAAACACGCAACAAGAGAGTGTAATCGAAGATTTACAGAGTGCATTACAAAAAGTTAGAAAAGAAGTACCAGAGATTATATCGGATAAGGAGCAGGCATTAAAAGAGTTAGACTCTAGAAAATCATCTTACTAAAGAGAATTAGCACATCTAGAAGATGAGCGAGATAGGTATGAGAGGATAAAGTTGATTTGTTGGAAAAAAGAAGTCTTGATTTTTACTAATTTATTGATATTTTGTTGTTGTTAAATCAATATTTTTGATTTGAACCCTTTCAGATTATCCTAAGAGAAGAATAGCTTGGAGAGATAATTTTAAGATTTAGCTGAGAGGCATACAGCGGATAGTCTTGAACTCGATCGAGCTAGGGCGAAACTGAAAAATTTTGAAGGAATCGAAGAAGAATTAGAGAAATGTTTGGAGACAATCGCTGCTAAAAATGTGGTAAAAAAGACAGTTTATTTTTGTTAAATAACTGAAAAAAATATGATTATTAGTTGATTTAATTTTTGAAAATTGAAATCTAATACACTTTTTAATGTATGTTTGTGCAGATGCTGGAGGATAAGAACGATACCATTGAGGAGCTTAAAGGAAATAGTGAGCAATGGAAAGGGAGAGAATAGTAGCTAAGTGAAGATTTTGCAAAGCTGCAGAAGAAATATGAACGATAGAATTAAGTGATTGAAGAGTTAGAAGGGTAATTACAGTAAGCTAATGAAGAATTAGAGCAGGCAACAGAGGATGCTTCTACAGCGAATAACGAATTAACTAAGAAAAAGAGATTAATAGATTTGTTTGAAACTGAGTTAAATGAATATAAAATCAAGTAAGAACGAGATATTGCTGATAAACAAGATAGGATTTAAGAGTTAGTTGCTCTCCTTGAAGAATGCAAAACTAGCATACGAAGGAAGGATGATAAGATTAATGATTTGTCTAGAGAACTAGAGAGAAGAATTGAAGATGCTTCAGCAACAATTACATCGAAAGAGAAAATTATCCGGGAGTTAGCTGAGAAAAATGAAGATATGAAGAAAGACATTTAATTGCTGTGCGAAGAAAATGAAAAAAAAAAGAAAACCATCACTTAATTTGCGTAATAGTTGCATGCGGCTATCTAGTGAGAGGGGAATGACAAAAATAAACTACTGAGTTGTGTGGAGTCTTATATTTTATTGAGTTCGTGGCTATGATATTCATATGTAGGCATTGAATTTTTCCTTTCAACTTATTAATCTTTTTTAAGAGATATTTTAGATTTATCATAGATTTAATTCATAAATTCATTTATTAATGTTGAACGGATCTGGTAGGAAAGGATTATTTATTCATATCAAGGATAGTAACTTTTGTTGTCGGCCATACTAAGGTGAACACACCGGATCCCATTCGAACTCCGAAGTTAAGCGCCTTAAGGCTGGGTTAGTACTAAGGTGGGGGACCGCTTGGGAAGTCCCAGTGTCGACAGCCCTTTTTGTTAATCTTTTTTTTCAATCCCCCCTGTTAATCAAAAAAGTTCAAATAATTCCATTTTTAAACGTTATTACTTAATTATTAGTAAAAGCATATTACAGTATTGAAAACACAAATAGAGTTCTCAAAAATGTTAATTTTATTGTAAAGAGCTATTATTTTAGTTTTATTTTTATTTTATTTTCTTATGTTAAGATACATATTTGGGGTATTTATTTTTCATTTGGAAAACTTTCTAATCGTGCTTTAAACCTCAAACTTGAATCGAGCTGCTCCTTTGAGTTGAAACATTTGGATTATTCTTGTAGACATATGTTTCAAAGACTCTTTCGATTTGGCTCTTCAGAATTGGCTTGGCGAGAGCATCATCAAGTTGGCTGACAGCAAATGCATTTTCTTCTTTTACTTGAGCGCCATGTGCTGTACACGCAATTATCGGAAGTGGGGAACGCTCATAGTTACTAAGGATTTACTTGATTTACTTGCAAGCCTCGTATCCCGACATATCTGGCATTTCTAAATCCATAAAGATAATATCATAGAGTCGATTTCCTTCTTCTCCGAGCACATTCCTGACCTTTTAAACAGCTTATCCACCCGATGAAGCACTCTGCAAATCAGAAATCTAATACAACGCTAGAATTTTCTACAAGACAATGAAGTTAAACGCCGAATCATCTACAATTAGAACCTTAGTTGGCTCTCCGCGAGAGTTAAGTGAAAAGTTTTTCTTTTCAAGCAGTTTCGAATGGGCGATAATCTTTCCAGAATCATTTTTTTCACCTGGGATTTTCCTTAATGAATCCATAATGCTAGGTATTTTTAGCGTGGAATTGATTTCTTTAATCGTAAGCTTCGATAGTGTGCCTTAACCGAACGATTAATAAGGTGACTAATCATATCCAACTGACTAACTTGAGTTCTTTTCTTCAGACTACTATATTTATTAGATTTGTGGTTGCTATTTTCCTTTATGATGGAGCAAAGTGTATTCAATATCTGAAGTTGAATCTCCTTTGAGCTTTGTATGGGAATATTTTAGTGAACTCGGCAGAAAGTGGAAAAGAGAATGTCCACCAAATAATTCACTTTCAATCTTCATGTGAGGCAGAGACTAATCCGTTTCTAGGTTGGAAGCTTTTTTCAGGAGGTTACTTGAGCCGCTGAAATGATCTTTTCGCTTTGCATCAGAGTATTTCACAGTATTAGCTTCGTTAAATTCTTTGAACATTACTGATTGTTACTATATTTATTGCGTGTTCTCTTTTTCAGAACTAGGTTGTAAATTAACAGTCTATTCAATATTCTCGCTGAGATTGCAACTCTCGGAAGTTTATTCATTCGCCATAGGGTTTGAAACAGTTGGTTCGCTCGGACTAAGATCAGAAATGAGAAACGAAAAACAACTGCCTTAGCCTTCAGTTGATTCAACTTGAATGCCAGGAGCAAATTTTGAGGATAGAGAGTTTAATGTAGGCGGACCAAGTAGTTTAGCTAAGGAATTAGAGAGTGGTAAGCCAATCCCACATCCGTTTGGGTTGAGCTACGCTTTTTAACTGTCATTTTTGTAAAACAATTCGAATACCTTACGGATATTTGCTTTGGATATCCCAACTCCAGTGTCATGAACTGCGACTCGAATCAGCGGTGAGGTATTCAGTGGATCAATGTTGTTAACTTTAATAACTTCCATCCAGATTTTTCCATTTTCTTGTGTGAATTTCAGCGCATTTGATAAAAAATTCAAGATGATTTGTCTGATTCTGTTCGGATCGGAGGTTATAAATTTAGGTAGATTATCGCCTGTCTGCAATTCCAGAGAAATGTGCTTGATCGTCGCTTAGAGTCTCATCAAAACAAGACACTCTTCCATTAATTCGAGCAAATTGAACTTCAACGGCGTGAATTTGAATTTATTATCTGTCATTTGCACGAAATCTAGGATGTCATTGACCATATTGAGCATTAATTAATTGGAACGTAAGGAAGGCTCGATAAATTCATTCATTTCATCCTCTTCCTCCGTTCCTTCTTTCAGTTGCTTGTATAAATCCAAGAAGCAAATTGAACAATTCAAAGGAGTCCGCAACTCATGTATCATACTTCCAAATAACTACAGCCTACTTTTACCCTGCTCCTCCAACTTTGCATCGAAAAGATCTTCCCAGAGTTGCTCAACTACAATCAGCACTAAACTCCTGTTTTGTTGTAGTAGTTTATTATCATTAGAAAAGATAAAAAAAGTTCAATAAAAATAGCTAAAAATATCTTTGCTTACTGGGTATTCCCCTTTTGAGATGATTTCGGTGCCTAAAATTCACAAGGAATGAGACGTACAACAAGAGATTTATTTTTATGGAGTACTTGCATTGAAGCTACATTATCTTTGTACTAATAATATCCTACGCTTCGATTTCCGTTTATTTATCCAATTAACGAATGATTCCTAGAAAGAGAGGATTCAAAGCATTCGCTGATTTAAGATATCAGGAAGTTTTTAGAATTAGCTTTTTTCACGTAGTTTCGTTCATCGTTCCCTTCAAACATGCTTGAGAGAAGCTGGCCGACGGCGACATTACGCTATTTCAACTAAGGTGTGAATATACTATTTTATTTATTTAATTCTTTCTTTTGAAGGTGATTGGCTGAGGGAAATTAACCAGAAAAGGAATTATTCATGCAGCCACAAGGATAGAACATATTTCGAGTTTTGAAATCCTCCAGAGGGTATTATTAATTGCATTGCTGTTATTTTTATAATGGGCTTTTTTCTTGATTGAGAAATTATTAGTTTAGATTTAATTTTATGGATTTTTCAGAAACTGCATTATGAGGCGACTAGTTTTAGCCCGTTTCAAAGTAATTTGATGGATAATCTAGTCTCTTTACTGATTCAGGAATTGCTGCTGCTGATTGATGCTTGACTAAATTTGGTTGAGTTTTATGATTATTTAGGTTTGAATTCTAAGTATTCACTCCATTTATTCCAGGGATATTTCCTAAAGATTCTTATTTCTCAGATTTCAACCTCTTCGGAACACCAAATAACTCCTCATTTGATTCAGAAGAAACAGCACAAATACAGGATGAAAAAAATTAAGGGCGCTTATCATCGAAGACATATTTATTATTTGAATTGTTTGATTTCTTTGCTTGATTACTACTGCTGTAGCTTATATTATTGTTAGTATTAGTTTTATTAGGTAGCCTAAATCCTTGGTTTGTGCCAGGCAGAAGAGGATTGTAGTCTAAACTTGATTATCTGCCCCCTTCGAAAAATGATAAAAACAAATACAATAATAATTCAATTGACAATCAGAGTTGTATATACGTGCTGGCTGTGTTTTTATCCCGAGAGGCTTTGAAGGTGTATTATCACCGATAATAAACTCGCTGCTGGGTAGACCAAACTTGGCAGAAGTTATTTTATTCTTTTCAACGTCTTCTCCGTCAAGTGTTTGCTGAGATACAGCTAGAAATAATCAAAAACATTTCAAAACATTATGAAAGATGCCATGTTGATTATTTGGTGAAAAATATGATTTCTCGAATTCAAGGAATAAAAAGGTAGAAACATAACCAAACCTAAGAGAAAAAAAAATATACAAATCGGCGAGGGATAGATTTCTTTGAACATTCCCATATCAGGTGGGGATGCTTCACAATCAATGCTGACACATCCATTCTGCGAAGAAGAAGATTGTTACTTTTTCATTTAGGGCAGAAATCCTAAGGGATTCTTACTTCCATTCGATTAGTTTTGTTTTGATGGCGAAGAAGGAATATTTAGAATTGATCCAAACTAGGAGGTTTAATAGGCAATTAGATTTTTAGATACTCCAATGTTGCTCAGATTATTGTTAGGATTGCTTGAATTTAAGTACTTATGTTTAGGAGAAACTTACGATAACGGATTGTTTTAGATGCTACTATTATTATTACTGTAGTTTGGGTTGAAAGTGCTTACCATGTTATGCACATGAGACGAGCTTGGATGGAGTTCTTAGTTGTGATCTTCACTGATGAATGGTGAGCTCAGAATATTATCGATGCTAGATTCAGGTCGCTTGATCGCAAATTGAGAGAAATTCTATCTCGATCGACTTGCGATATTCTGCTGTGAAGGAAGGGAGAGCTATTGTTAGAGATTTAAATTATTTACAATGCTACTTGTGTTACCATTGACTTTCATGGAATTAAAGAGACTTCCGCCGCTATTTCCACTGTTTTGGTTACTCAAAAAGATCTACCCTTGAGACCATTGTTGTTGTTGTGGTTGCTGTTGTGTTTACTATTGTTGTTGCTGCTGTTGAGAGTGAGTATTCAATTACGTGGAGAGATTTGTGATTGTCTTAATGACATCGAGTTTACTGCACTCGAGAAATTCTAGAATTTACTGATTATTATACAGAACATTTTGCGAAGAATCAACAAGCGCAAAACCTTGTGGAATCAATCCCATTAGATCTTGGAGGAATAAATTCTCAGAAATCTCATTATTTTGAGCAGGCTAACAAGGAGATGGCATACTCTAAGGCTGATTTTTTGACAGCTTCAAAGGAGATTCTTTTCCTGAGGGCGGTTCAAGATTTTTAAAGCTATCCTGGTTCATATCGTAGAGCTTCAATCGATCGGTTAGATCAAGCAACTTAGAATTGCATGCATGATTCACAAGTGATTCATTCTTAGAAATATCTCTCTGTTGAATGAGATGTGACTGCGAAAAACGAGAATTCAAGAGATGCTCATCGATTCGCTATTTCATGTAAACGTAAATTTAGTCAGAGAGAAAAAACAAAAATACTATGCAGCTCATCCATACGAGATCGCTAGATTGCAGAGTTATCCCCTCTTAGTTGCAGTTGTCTGTAAAATAGCATCGAAACACAAACACAACAGGTGTTAGTTTCATAGCAATATTTACCAGAAAAGACTGAACTAATGATGGATTTCTCATCAAGATAATCGTTTTTTCGTCAAAGAAGTAAAATAACAGAAGGCTAAACGAGACATGTTTTGTGTTCAATACGGCATTGAAAGTTAGAATCTTAGTCGCAATTTAAGCAGTCAGCATGGTGACTTGCAATATCTCAAAAGACTAATTAGCTCTCTCTAAGCATTTCCCTGCAGACCACAGTGAATATGATGATGAAGGAGTTGTAGGCATACCATTTGTAGAGTTGGTAGCATCAACTATCCAATCATCTGTTTTTTACCTCTAAATCCTGTGAATTTTTCCTTTTTTTTCCTTTTTTTAATCCTTTTCTTCTGGATCTTCATTCTTCATGTTTTTTTTCTTTTTTCCCTTTTTACCAAGACAGTGGTGCTTCATCTGAGAAGCATTCAAACTAATTCTAAATATTAATATCACAGCTAGAGATATTGCTGCAATTTTTTCTTGCATTGTCTCTCCTTTGATGAGAAAAAAGAGAAGCAGCAACGTCTCTTGCAGAGTGAAAGCAAGCTGGAAGAGCATTTTTGCCCTCATAAGCTTGGCTATCATCTGGTTTCGTTAATTCTTAATCTTGTTTGGTAGGTCTTTTTTTTGTTTTTACTACCCAATTCAAGAATCTCCTATCTTGATCTCATTCTTCTCTTTAATGCAATTCTTTCCTCCTTCTCCTCCTCCCATGAGCAATCTTGAAATATAAGAATTTTCCCCCAGTTGGGGAATGAAGCATAAAATAAATGCAGTCAAGGAATCAGAAAGTTTCTCACACCTTATGAGTAAGTCAGCTAAAAAGCTATTTTAGCCCTCTTAGTTTTTTTCAAAGGTACTAAGTGAAATATGCGAAGATCTATCAGATGAGACATTAATTCTATGATTTTGAAAGCTTCAAAATGCAATAATTTGCAGTTAGGGAGAAATAAAGAGAGTTAGATGAAATAACTAGTTTTTTACTTACTCTCAGTTATGTTTGATTTTTTACAAAGATCTAATGATCCCAAAGGTCATTTTTTTCTTATGAAGAGGTTTGTATCATCAAACAATTTTCTTTTCCTAACCATTTGGGTAAGTCATCTAATCCTCTCAGTTTATTTGCAAAAATATATTTATTGTTATTATTCTTCATCTAGAAATTATCATTTTTTATCATGAAATAAAAATAAATATTCTTAAGAATTACAATGCCTAAAAATAACACTTTTTCTTCACTAACTTCCAAAACACCCCCCTTTTTCTCTTAGAAATATCCAATTTACGAAGACAAATAACTGAAACTTTAATCCATATATAAATCAAGATTTTTCATCAGTGAAAAAAAGAAGTGAAATTTTACAGAAAAACTTTTTGAAACATATCCTCTGTATTTTATAGTATTGCTAGCATATTTCATTTATTTGTTATCTCTCATACCTTGATAATAGCATTCCCTCTTTTTAATTCATAATCTTCTTGTGGTTGCTAAGAAAAGAAAATATTTATGATCTTTTGTTGATTTTTGTGATTAATCTTTTCTTTCTTTCTCTAGATTACTCCTCGAGAAAAGACAAAAATACAAAGAAACTTGATAGATTTTTTAGTTCTATTTCTAGCAATTATTAAAGTTGAATAACAATCTCGATCTTCATAAATAATTATCAATACGGTTAATTGATTACTTCTCAGATCGCATGCTTATGCTCAGCAGATAATTAAAAAAAAATTTAATAAAAATTGTGATTTTTTGATATTTTTTTTTTAAAATATTAGCAATAACTAACTCTTCTTTGTAATTGGTAAAATTCCAGAGAAAGTCGATATTCAATTTTATTTCAAAACTTCAAAAAGATAATGGTGCTGAAATCTATTAACATCTTGCCAGTTTGGCAAATCTAAAAACTTAACAATAAGAAATATCTTAAATAATGAATAAAATAGATAATTCACTATAAATTGACTTTATTTGATTGCTTTTTAGACTCAATGCATTCAATGAAGAAGAAAATAAAGTGAAAGAGAGAGAAAATTAAGGATATATACAATTATACCCCCATAAAATCAAGAAACAACATTAATAGAATCAACATCAAAAACACATAGAAATAAACAATGAGTGGACAACTCTTTTTCAAGCAAGCTTAATTCCTTGAGCCTCATCTTGTGATTCGCATTTGCGACTACTACACTAACTAGAAAGCCTTCGATTCAGAATGGCTCCTCCAAGAGAAAATTGCAGCACTTCTCAAAACTAGAATGTATGATCAACTCAAAATAGAAGTTGGCAAGCTTAAATCATAATCCTTCCCAACACTCGATGCACGTAACTACTTGATAATCTCTTAGAATATGCATGCTTTTCAAACATTAGAAAATATGTGGATATGTACATTTTAATTTTTTTATGAATTCTAACATTCATTCTTACAAAAATATTCGCAGAAATCGAAGCCTGCAAGAAAGACACTGCAGAGTAGGGCTCACTTGGAGATAAGGCACAGCGATTTTTAGAAAACATCCTAGCAAAATACAACGATATTGAGAAGGACAAATTCAATTCCAAAACAATCCTCAAACTCTGTGGTGAACTTGTAAGACTTGCAAACATGAGAATTGGAGATATTTTTGATTCTTGAAAGAAAAAGAATAAAAAATAGGAAAAAAAGATAAAACTATGACACACTATGCTTTTCATTTCAGGGAAATCGATTTTGATGGAAAAAGCAGACACCCAAAAATAAAGAACAATTAGATAAAAATCAATTTTTGTTTACCACTATTTCATCCTGAATTCTCTTGCCATTTTTAGAAAGAAGGTATTTTGAAGCAATTGACTCAACGTAGTTTCATCCTTTACGATGTGGGCTAATATGAAGTGTCCTTGAAAATCATCAATTGTCTCCTCAGTCTCATCTCAAACGATAGCTAAGCTACATTGAACATCTTGTGGGGCAAAATTGTAAGAATAATATCATTACTATTGGATTATTTAAGGATAAATAATTTGAAGGGATGCGAGCTTGTTCTGTAGAAAACTGATGAAGCGAAAGAGACCATCTAATTGATCAGAGCCGAATTAGAAAACGAGGTAAACATATTTAGTTTTTTTAGCATTTATTTTGGAGAAAAGTAGAAACAATCTTCGTTTGGTTTAAACTGCTAAATGTTATCTTTATTTCTATTACAGGCCTTTGCAGCTGAGAATAGTCATTTCTAAATCTACAACAGAGCTTATCTCATTTATCATGCACTTTACACATACTTCCAACCTAAATCAACTGAAGCCGTAAGATCATTTCAAAGATCTAAAAATTCTTGCTCTTTTAAATAAAACAAATCATTTTTTGCTTTAAAATCATAGGATTTTGAGGCTTTCATTGATCTAGCCTTCAACGAGAAATACCTTGCTACTATTCAAATGGTAAATTATTTTATTACATAACAAAATTTTATTCAAGATTTGTGTAATAAATTATTCCCCTTAAAATCCAGGTTTGCTCTGAGGCTGTGAGATATATCGCTTGTGCACTGTTGCTCGTGAGAAGCCAACACTATAATCTCGTGTCTTTGTTGCAGTCATATCAAAAGGGTGTTTTCGACTATTCAGATAGTTTAGTTGAGTTCTTGAAACTTACACTCGTTGACTTTGAGTTTGGTGCTGCAGAATAGACTCTAAAATAGATTTCAAATGAAATATCTAAGGACTATTTCCTGTCTTTTAATAAGGAGCAAATTATCACTGCTGCACAGCATCTGTTCTTCAGAACATACTGCAAAATCTTCGATGTTGTCGAGATTAAGTAAATAACCCCGCAAATAATAATAAACCCATTCCACTTTATTTAATTTTCTTAATTTGAATACTTGTGTTTTTTAGGATGGTCAGTTCGTTCTTGAATTGCTCAGCTGGAGAGGCTGAGACTTGGATTGTGAATTTCATTAGACTTTCAAACATCGAAGCTAAAATCGATGCAGAAAACGGCATAGTCAATATCACCAAAAAGCAAACCAATTTCGACGAAGGCGTAAGAGAAATGAATCTAATATCATCAAAAAAATAAGCACTCTTAATTTAATTTTTTTTAAACTTGATTTGTGATATTGTTTTGTTGTTTCTCAGATCAATAACAAAATTAAGGATATCGTTCCTAAGACAGTTCTTCTCGTTAATAACATCAAGAGGATGCTCTCTGCAAACAATTGATTACTTAAATAGTTATTGTCTTTTTGTTAATTGTTTCGATACTCGCAATCTTTTGTATTCTTTTGGAGATGTAATTTTTATAATTTTAAATCTAAGAAAGAAAATCAAGAATTATCATTAACAAAATAAAAACATTTGTTGATGAATTCACATTTTTGTGACTTAAAAAGCAGCTTTTCCAAGGAAATTCAATGTAATTTTGTTACAACTTAAATCCAGATATTGAAAGATAATTTGCAGAACAAAATTTTCAAACTAAGGAAAATGTAACACTTTTTCGTTTAAAGAGTATTTGGGTTCAGCTATTTCTGCTTTTTGAGTTTTTTATCTTAAAAGTTGTAGACAATTGATAGGTCTGCATTGTCGATGTATTTTTTTCTTGATTAGCAGTTTTCAGTCGAATAGATCATCAAGATCAAAAGGGTTTTTCTAAGGACCATTACTTGAGATTAGACTTACCTCAAGTTGACTTGCATTTAAATTATTGAAATTAGAATTTTTACTCAAAATTTCTGAATTCTTGTTATGAATTCCGTTAACTAAGGCTATTGCACTTTATTCTTTTGAGCCCTGTGCTGACAATCCCCTTAATTTTAACTCATAGTTCATGAACATTTCTTGAGGAGGGAAGATCTCTTTATAGACTTAATATAAATCACTCAGGAGAGACTTCAACGAATGGAGATTCTTGTGTTCAAGTGAGAACTTAATTATGCAATCAGTGAGAATCTTCTTCTACGCGGGTGTAAATTAAGAGTATTTCTCTTTCTTCAAGAAGCAATTCAAAATGAACTAATGCAGATTTTAACTTTCGTCTTTGAAAATCTCAGCGAATTTAATTAGAAGTAAGGAAATATTATGCAGGAGATGACTATTCACACTTGGGAGAATATCGATTGTTATGTCTAGGACTCGAAGCAAGATGTCAGATGTTCCAGGTGCAATGGAGCAGTATTTAATTAGCTCATAATAGAAATTCAGAATCGATCTAGCCATCTCATATTAGGAAATATTCGACACAATCTCAAAAGAGAATTCCACAACTTCCCTGAAACACTCATGGGAGAGGTAGAATTCAAAGAAATGCTTTATCACCTGCAATTAGATGTCGTAGAAAAATGCAATTAACTCTGGGTCTTTGTTAGCATTATTGCTATTCGTTTTCGTTTTGTTGTGATTTTAAGAAAAAGTAGTAGATAATCCATTTAGCTCAAGAGAATCGTTAGGATTGCTGATATTATGAGTATCGTTAATTATTAATGCTGCTTTTTGGAGATCAGCTGGAGTTTTCATGAATTTAAGATAAAAATTATTATATGCATTGAAATTCTCTTTGAGCCATTACTCAAAGAGTTATGAATAACTAGGTGTTTTGGTGAGATCGAGCATCATTTTAAATATCTTCATAGTTTCTTAGTTAGCCACAGGATTGCGCTGAGAGACACGAATCGAGGCATTTAAAAAGGAAATCTATTATTCATAGAAAAATAAATTACTACTGGTACTTGACTAAGCTGAATGAATCTTCGTAACATATCTAAAAATTGATATGAACTGAGCAATCACATTTGATGCACTCTTTTTCATGGTTAAAGCTTCGAATGCTGCAGATAAGAAACTAAAATTTCTTCCTACAAATTCAGCCACGCAATCTCGAACACTCGCGCTCAGCACTTCGATGCTAAATCCGCTGAGGAGACTTTGTAATATACTGACAGATCGCATAAGAAGTGTTTCTTTTGATTGGAGTGTGTTTTATGTATTTTCTAAGGTGATTTTTGTGGCATCCAGCATTTATTGCATTAATTACAGTAGATTTCTCACAGCTTCAAGCTAATGCTCTTCTCTTCTGAGATTCAATGCAAACACAAACACTCCTTAGACTAACTCATCCATTACATCTTATTGTGTGATTTTTTCTAAGTTTTCGATGAAAAACTATCCTACAAATTTAAACGTCTCAATCGCATCGGTTGGACCTACACCTTTAACGATTCCACTAAATGTCTAAGCAGACATGAATCCGAGATTGATGTCGAGGATGTATTTAAAAATGAACTTTATAGTTGAGTCAAAGAGAGCTATGTTCTTCGCTAATTCAGTTTGAGCGTTGTAGAAGAGCTACATGGCCATTTTTACTGTACTTTGATGCTCAGGAAAATCCTTATTGTTCACAATAAATTCAAAGAAAAATCCAAAATTTTCTTCACACTATCCACCTTGAAAAGCATTCTCTGCCATCGTCTGTACAGCAAATAAGCACACTTCCTGTTAGTTTTCAAAATTATATATTAAAACTTATGAATAAGTGAATCAGCTAACGGATCAATATGGTATTTGAATTAAAACAGATTTTATTAAAAATAGCAACAAAATAGCAAAAACATTTCTTTGTTTTCTTACAACTGAGATATAATATTGCTACGTGGCCTCATTGGAATCTGCAATACTTGCCTCAGCTAGGAAGGATTACTTGTTCATATTCATAAATAGAATCTACAGAATATAATTAACTCCTTGATGACCTCTGAATTAACTCAGCACATTAAACACGGTATTGAAAATATCCCTAGCGTAGATCCGATAATCCTTGACTCTAACACGATTAAACTCCAAATCTATTTAGTCTAAATCAAGATTCAAAGGAGTGCTATTCTCTTAATCCTCATCTCCACTGTCATTTTAAAAATCCATATCATCTAATTTCAGCTGATTAAATGAAAAATCATCAAACTGCACATTCGACCAAGATGATTCATCGCCTTCTGGAAACAGCGAATACTTCTTGAGCAGTTAGAAATTACTATTATGTTTATTGTTAGTTTAGCTATTGCAAGTATTCCCATTAGTATTATTGCTATTTTTCTATTAGTTATCCCCAATAGCTTCGAGTTTTTTGAGTTTAGATTTCTCAAGCACTGTTTTGAATATCTCAACATACGGCTCGATCAACCAATCCGATGAGGCTTCAGCTATATCAGGTACGTATGATTAAAGTGTTCGGAAGAATGAAACCCAGAAATCAAATGTCATCTAAGAAATATATCTGTTTGGATGCTGCGTGCAGATAACCATGAGTTTTAATAATTTTTAAGAGTGTTCTGATTTTTCCAGAATTAAAATCGTGAATTTCGATGCTAATTCAGTGATTAACTCAGCGTAATATTTGTAAAATTTATTTTCTGGAGGAATACTGAGCAGAAAGTCATTTACGCGCTGAGCTAAAGCGTCGATTAGATTCTTCAGCTAAGTGAATTCAGGTAATTACAGATAATTCAAGCATGATGATATGCTCGCAGTTTCTAAGATATCTGCACTCATGGAATTCTTTAACCCTTCGAGAATTGTCTTAGCTACTTATTCAAAGAGCTTTTCGTCTGGCGAATGCAGCAACAGAATCAAATTCTTTATGAGCATGTCATCTTTGAAGATTTGATACTTAAACTACGAACCAGCCCAACTCTCGATGCATTCTAGTGTCTTCATTCCGACAGCTGTTGATTTGTGCACGAGCAAAGCGTTGAAGAGATCAGATAATTATGCTGCCTTTATTTGAAAAAGTGATCGAATTTTGTAGAATATTTTCATGTCTTGAATAAGCTTTTCCATGCTTTCTTAGTTAGCAACGTTTTCGAGTATTTCCAAGCCAACTAACAAATTTTCTTCAGAATCCGTATCTTCAACAAAAAAGGAAAATCAGGAATAAATAAATATGTTTATCCCAAGAAGATTCGCTTATGCATACACACAGCTTTTATGGAATCCAAAATGGCTTACTCGATTGCATGAAAGCGATGATATCTTCAACGAAAGTCGTCCATTCCGTTAGAATACCTGTGAACCCAAGAAAAGCAACACTCAGAATAATTTGATTCTTTGCGATTCTTGCAACAACTTGCGTTCCTCGTTGACAGTATTGCGTCAACACTTCAAATAAAAATACTTTAAGTTCTAATTTCTGCTGGGTATTTAGTGTAGAATGATGGGTTTTTAGCTTTTTGCACAGAATCTATGCTCCCAAGCACTGCAACTCCGGCGATGGTGGATCTAAAATCAACTCCTTAGCAACTTTCCACACTGCATGACTGCTTTGAAAGGAGAGGATAAATTGGTTTGCTGCTTCTTTTTCTTTAGCCTTGGTGTTCTGCGAGAGGACCTAATATTGTCGGATAAATTCTTCTTTTGTGAATGCTGTTTCAGTTGGTATTTCTAGCAATTGTTCTTGAATCATATTTTTCCCTTTTTCTCTATGTTAGTTTCACCCTTTAGTTTGTGCGCTATTCCTTTTGAAGGCTTTAATTTGCTTTTCAATTTGTGCTTTAGAGACTCTCCTATGCGCGCGAGTTATCTCATTTAATCACCACCTCTTAATATCTTCAGATAATTCAAAGCAGAATCTTCAATAAGAAAATACCTTCTTATTTGCTTAAGTTTTTGATTTTTCACCATCATTGATTTTCAATAAAGCAGGGCTTTGTAGTAGAAGTAACTTTAATAATAGGTTATCTGATTCAAAAGGGAAAGTACGCCTTTTATTGATAACATCAAACAAAGTATTATAAAAAAAACAAGTAAAATTATTTATTCTTTTTTAAACCTTATTCTATTTAAAGCCAGTTTTCAACTAAGAATAACCTGGAATCAGCTTATGCTTATGCTTGCTTTCTGGATTAAAGAATTAAGAACTCAGCTTGTGAAAATATATTTCCGTTTCCTTAAGATTTGAACAGATCCAAATCAAATAAATATTGGTTTTCCAACCAAGTAGGAATTATACTTTCTTATTTATTAATAGTGTTTCCTTTGACTTATTTGATGGATAAGTATCTTAACTGACAGAAAGTCTAATTTTCTGTGCTATTTTGTGCATTTTGGGAAAGAAAAAAATTTAAAATATCAATTGGGTTCGTTTAGGGAATCTAAGTGAAGATTACTTCTATTTATAAAACTATTCATAAATTCACAAATAATAATGAAAATATTTCCCCCAAAAATGTATCATGCTCATCACAAATTTACATAGAATTAAACAAAATATTTTCACGATTCAACTTTTTTAGAATTGTGATCTATTATTCTTTACGCATCTCTAAGACCTGTTTCAAACGCTCCGTGAATTGTCATTGCATCTGTAAGATGTGATGCTTCACCTGAGAAGAAAAGCACATCTTCAACTGGTTCCTGATAAATCTATCTAGACCCTCCCATATTCAGGGTCGGATATGAGTAATTGCCTTCGATGAAATCCATCTGTGTGAAATCACTCCAAAGAACATCTTCAAGTTCTTATTTCACATTTGGATACTTGAACACTTTAGCCATTTTTTCTAGGAGTTCATTAATCAACTCTTACCTGCGTGATGAATCTTGCATTTCATCTAAAGTATCACCTGCGACCAAGCACAATAATATATTCGTTTCGAAGGCATCTTCTTTTGTTTTCTAGTAGAAGATATTCCACAAGAAACTAAGCTTCGATCGTAGAATCATATTCCTCGTGTTAGATGGCCAGAATCTCTTTTTGAATTTCAAATGCAATTTACCACCTCTTCCAAGGGACATTTTCTTGATAGCATCTTGCTTTTGTAGAGGTAGCTCTGGGGTAAAATGGATGGTGTTATTTTTCAATTGAGAAATTGGGACTGTTAGAATAAGGTAGTCAGCGGTGTATTTGATTCCATTTGCATCTAAGGCAGAGATTGCATGTTTGTCAGATATCTCCCCAGCTGTAAGATAATTTACTTAAGCAATGGGGCTGGAGTAATGTATTTGGGGGATTATTTTAGCGAATGCTTTTTCAAGAATATCAAAATGAGACATATTCAGAAGGATGAGGTTCACTTCTAAATCACTATCACGAGTACTCTCATACAATCCAAATCCTTTCGCGGAAATATCTTTTAGAGAAGCCCCATTTTCTGTTCCCCAAAAACTCTCAAAAGACTGATAGAAAGCATCTGGTAGCCCTTTGTTTTTCAAGTATGCCAAGAGAGACTGAGAATCATCAAGCTTATCCATTCCATTGATTAACTCATTGTGAAAATGGTTGCTCGCATATTTTTCTAAGAATTCTTCATACTCGAGGAGTTCTTCTTTTTCAACATCTTCAAAGAAATTAGATACTTCATCATCCCTCTTTAAGACAGCTCCCATTTCGACTGCCAGTTGGTGGTAAGGGCTCCCGATTTTGTGGATTTCTTCGCCACCGATTTCGATAGGAAATCCTCCAAAAGTTTCGTCTTTACGAATTCGTCCACCATGATCGTGACGTGCCTCAAGGATTGTGACTTCAAAGCCGTGGTCAATTAGCATTTTTGCAGCTCCTAGCCCAGCAATACCAGCACCTACGATGATTACTTTTTTTTTCATAGCTTGTCCTTCTTTTGATTTTGTTTAATTATCAGTCATAGAATTGGAAATTTGACTTTTTACTTTTATTCTTTGAACTTTATATCTTTTAATAATTTTTCTGAGCTTAAAAGATTGCCATTGGCTTTTTATGACGAGGATATCTAATTTTAACTTTGTGACAAAGTTACTTTGAATACCTCTTTATATTAAATAAAGATCCAAATTTTGTGTCAAATACTTTGCTAGCTAATAAATTAAAATTTTTCTCAATGATTGTTTTTCCTACCACAAATTAATTAAAAAAGGGATATTTTTCTGATTTTAGAATCTGACAGATATGGAATGTAACTATGTAAACTAAATATAGGAAATAGGGTGATAAATTGATATTATAAAATATGGATGGAGATGGTGATCAATGATAATAATAGGTTTATCTGTAATAATGATGTGGTAATAAAATCAAGACGATATTGATTTTTTGGAGCAAATATCAATGATTCTCTAGGCATCACGAAGACCTGTCTCATATGCTCCATGAATGGTCATGGAATCAGTAAGGTGTGATGCTTCTCCTGCGAAGAAAAGGACATCATCAACGGGCTCCTGATAAATCACACGAGCTCCTCCCATGTTTAGAACAGGAAGGGAGTAGTTGCCTTCGATGAATTCTACTTTGGTGAAGTCACTCCAAAGAACATCTTCAAGTTCTTCTTTCACCTTAGGGTAATTGAACACTCTAGCCATTTTTTCTAAGACCTCATCAATCAACACCTGCCTGCGGATAGGATCTTACATGTCGTCCATGAGATCTCCAGCTAGCAGGCCTGCGATAATATTCGTCTCCAAAGCCTCAGTGCCTTCTTGAATGTGCAAAAGGTTCCATAGGAAGCTAATACGAGAACGGAAGTACATGTTTCTGGTGTTTGCAGGCCAGAAACGATTCTTGAATTTGAAATGAATTTTTCCTCCTCTACCCAGGCGCATGCGTTTGATTGACTCTAATTTTTTATAAGGTAACTCTGGGTTGAAGCTGATGGTGTTGTTTTGGAGCTAGGTGATTGGCACAGTAAGAATGAGGAAGTCTCCTTCATGACGGACTCCATTTGCATCAAAAGCAATGATAGAAGGGTTACCTTCTATGGTTTCTTCTTTTGAAGAATAGTTGATTTCCGCAATTGGAGTGGAGTATTTGATTAGTGGGATTACCTTAGCAAAGGCTTTATTGAGCACATCAACATGAGACATATTCACAAGAAGCAGACTCAACTCGTGATCACTCTTTTTGGCACTTTCATAGACTCCATAGCCTTAAACAGATATCTCTCGAAGCGATCCACCATTTTCAGCTCCTATGAAACCTTCATAAAGTGGGAGATATTTATCTGGAAGTCCTTTGTTCTTGTAGAAAGTCAGTAAAGATTGGTTATCATCTTATTTTTCTTTTCCCGAAACAATTTCTTCATAGAAATGTAAGTCAGCGTGTTTCTCCAAGAACAATTCTCTGTCGACGAGCTCTTCTTTATCGACATCTTCGAAGAAATGGCAGACTTCGTTATCAGGTTTGATAATCGCACCCATCTCGACAGCAAGTTTATGGTAAAGACTGTTCGGTTTGTGAATCTCCTCTGCTCCGATTTCAATAGGAAATCCTCCAAAGGTTTCATTCTTTCGAATTCTGCCACCGTGATCATTGCGGGCTTCTAAAATTTCGACATCGAAATTATTTTCCACGAGTTTTTGGGCAGCTGCAAGACCAGCAATTCCAGAACCAACAATCAACACTTTTGTTTTCTTAACTTCACTCATTTTCAAGTATCAAGAACTTCGGACAAGGTAATAGCACACAGTTTCGTAGATGGAATTTTCGCTAAGGGTAACAGATGGGGATTAGCTCTTGTTTATTTCTTATGATTTTTGTTTTTTTTTTCTTTAAGAATTCTGTTTTTTATGAGAAATTGATTTTTTCTCTTCTCCGAACTTCGTTTTTAATACCTCCTTTCCCTGGATTAACTTCCTTGCTTAAGGTTTCTCTTCTCTCTTTCAACCATCTAATCTAATTTTTCCTTGAAAAATGATGCATTATTTGTTTTTCTGACGATTTCTATTTTACGCTAAGCTTAAACTCCTTTTCAACAATACCCCGAATAATCAAAACAAAATATTCTAAAAATTAATCAAAATTTTAACAATTCTCTTTTCTCTCTTATGCTGTTTGAGCTGAAATGGAAACCAAACTACTTTTCTACCCATCTTAAAAATACTAAAAAAAATGCTTGAAATTCTTTCCTTCATAACTCATACTAGCAGTAAATCCAATTCCCTATAATTTTCAGTTGCTCGAATAACTTGAAATTTCTGTTTTTCCACTATTTTACATTTCAATAACACCCTTTTTCTATTTTCAGGACACAACTTTCTTTTTTTCCCCTCAAGGTTTCTTTCACAGATATCCTTTTTTCAATTAGAAGTGACAGCGCGGATTATTTGAATGTTTGTTTTTATCCACTCCTTTTTGAGACATTATATCCTCCTTCAATCATCTGAGTTTTTTGAAATTACGTCCTTTTACATTGTTACACCTTAGCATTACCCAATTTCTTCTATGGATTTTGTAGGGGGTATTTTGAATTTCCTCCCCCCAGAGAATTTTTCATTTACAGTGTTAATCAATCCTTTCCACTTCGAGGGATATTAAGTATCCTTCTTTCTCAAATATTCCCAAGATCAGATTTACAAATTTAGAAAAATAACTTTCTTTACAACAGGTTTCGATTTTGTTTAGTATGGTAAAAATATAAATGAATCTTTTGTTTCAGATTGCTTGAAGAAATTTCATTTTTTATTATGAAAAAGACTGATTGTACTTGCTTATTTTGCATGTCTAATACTTTTTTCTAAAATTAGTGTTCGCTATTATTAGAAAGTATTAATAAAAATACACTTAATCTATCTTTGCTTTTGTTGTTTCTGTGCGAAAAAGGTTAAATTTTTTTTGAAAAACATATTCACTTTGAAGCTAATCGTGTATTTTAGCTTTCCTTAATAGAGGCACTCATGTTAAATAATTACCTTACAAATATTTAAAAAGTATTTTGACGATGTTTTGAATTTTTGTTTGCTTTTAAGATGTAAAAGTGATACTTCAATCTTGCATATTTTGTATTCGAATGATAATAAAAGTGAGGAAGAACATTGCAGAAGAAACAAATGGATTAACATGAAAATTATGTAAAATGAAAAGAAATGTGAACCACACCATTGCAGATATTTATTTTGGCTGCTTTATAAAGTTAGGTTGGTTCAAAAAATTAAGGAGAAATTGAGTTGAAATGTTAAATTGAAGCAAAGAAATTGAGTTTATTTTGTTATTAATTTCAATATTAATATACTTTGATTCCAAAATTAGTATCTTTTCTTCTTTTTTCTACAGTTTCTTATCTCCTTATCTTTTTCTTAGATTAAAATTTCCGCATCCTTCCCTCTTTAAAAAACCAATGTTTAATAAAGAGAATAAGTATCTGATGAATAATGTTCATTGTTTTTTGAAAATGGCTTCTTAAACAAAGCACCAATTATTTTCAGGCCTTACGATACCCTCTGAAAGTCTATTATAGGCCTATCCCTTTTAAGCTTAGCATATCTATTAATTATTATCAATAAACTATTTTTTGTTTTATTTCCTTGTTGATAATCTTTTGGAGGGCAAAAATGTCTTTATGCGTAGACTTCAAGAGTATCAATTACTTATCCATTTATTAAACCCTTTGTTTCTTTTTATGTATAAAATATAATTCAACCAAAGATAATATTACTTGACCGAATAAGGATATTAATACTAAATGAAATGGATTTTGCAGATTCTCTCTCTGCATAAATCTGGATCTACTGTTGCCAAAATAATTTAAAATCAGTTTTATTTGTTGTGACTAATCACACTTGAGTTCATAAATAAGGAACACACTCACCCTTTAGTCAAAAAGACTATGAAAATTCATGAATATTATTTAGCAATGTTTTTTTCCTTAATAAAATAAGATATCCGTCAAAAAGGATTTGTTTATGTTTTTTTTTCTTTATTTCAAAAAAAAAAGAAAGAGCAAAAGTATAATTATTCTAGGAGGGAGCAAACTCTGTTGATACAAAAAGGAAGATACCTCCAAGGAAATCATAATCTCTTAATAAATTTCAAAATATCCCTTTTTTTCATTCGAGAATAATCTGATTCTAAGCTCCAAAATAAAAAATGATGATGCTCGCTAAATAAGTCCTTAGACTCTAAATGCTCGCAAGAAGCAGCGCCTACAAGGTAAGCACTTTGAAAGGTTATTGAAATCATGTGGTTGATGTATTTTGAATGTTTCCGTTCAGTTTTGCGTTGAAGCCCCAACTTCAGCTGAATCTTCAGAGGGATTTGAGAAAAAAACTCAAAAACCTCGTTTTAAAAAGGTTGCTTTAGTCCTTTCCGGATGTGGTGTCTATGATGGTAAAACATGGAATAATTGAATGAGACAATAATATATGTTTTAAAGGGTATTTTTCTAATTATTTTTGCCAATGAAGGTTCTGAGGTGACAGAAGTTGTCTCTTTGATGGTCCATCTCAACAGAATGCACATTGATTTCCAATGCTTTGCCCCCAATGAAAACCAAACTCAAGTCGTCAATCACTTGACAGGTGAGACCTCTACTGAGACTAGAAATGTCTTGGTTGAATCTGCAAGAATTGCAAGAGGCGAAGTTAAAGATATCGCTGAACTTAAGGGAGAAGACTATCAAGCCGTTATTCTTCCAGGTGGATTTGGTGTTGCCAAGAATCTCTCCGACTACGCAGTCAACGGAGGTTCTTTCAATGTCCATGAGCAAGTCACCCGTGTCTTGAAAGTACAAATCATTTCATTGGAAAGCATCGCAAAAGAATTTACAAAACTTAAAGCTAATAAATATTTTTTTTTAGGAGTTCCATGAATAGAAAAAACCCATTGGTGCTGTGTGCATCAGCCCCCTTTTGCTTGCCAAGGTCTTCCAGAACGAGAAGCCTAGAATTACTCTCGGAAGAATCGACCATCAAGAATCTGCAGTCAAATACTGGCCTCATTCCGCAGCTATTGGTATTGCTGAGACTCTTGGAGCACAGATTATGCAAAGAAACGCTGATAAGTTCTAGATTGATTTTGAAAACAAAATTATCACTACCCCTGCAATGATGTACAATGGATACACTAAATTCTAGACCACCTATGATGGTATTGGCTCTTTGTGCTCTATTATGGAACAAGTAGTCTTAGGCAATCCCATCAATCTCGAGTAATTCGTTGTTTCAAAAAGAATCCCAAACACTCACAGCAACCCCTCTGCTGCTGATGGAGAGACTTCTTACTAGAGACCTAGAAGAAACTATCAGAACAATCACAGCAATTCTGAAGATGGCTAAAATACCAACTCCTTTAATGGCGAATCCTCTTACCAAAGACCCCCAAGAAGAAACTACAATTCTGAGCACAATGCTGAGGGTGAAGGCTACCAACAAAGACCCAGAAGAAACTACAACTAGGACAATAACTCCAGTAGTGGATACAACAACTCCAGTAGTGGATACAACAACAACAGAAGAAGACCTCACCAAAATAAACCTGAAGAAGAAGATTTCTGAGAAGCATTATCGATTTTGTTACAAAAGTGTTGTATTCCTCAAATAATGTGAAGATATTGTATTTTCATAGATGTTTGCAGTAGTAATGTTGAATGCAGTTGAATTGTATTTAAGGACTAATTGTGAAAGAAAATATTTATTTAATTTTATTTCATTTTTTATAAGAACAAAATATGAAATTTTTAGTGGGGGATAATTAATACATTTAATTATTAATCAGTTTCAAAGTTGATTGAGTTTAACGTTTGATAGAAAGTACTCTTCAATAAATGAAAAAAAAATGACTGGAAAAATAATGAAAAAAACAAATGGAATTAAAGAAAAAGTTAATTTTTTTTTTTCATATTTTTTTGTTTTTTACAATCACAAAAAAAATTAATAAGTTAATTGCATTTTCATCTCTAATTTTATCCTGCATCATCTTTACATACTACTCTCTATTTTGTTAATCTGATGTTATTTTAATTGTTTATTTATATTTTTTATTGAGGTTCTTTTTTTTGCCCTTCTTTAAATTAAGCTTTTTTTTTGAATTTTCAAAATTTATTTGAATTTACTTTTAATCTTTTTTTTCTTTCAATTTATATAGCGCTTTTTAGCGAGAATACTTGAGATAAATTGTATTAATGAAGGCGGAAAAAAAGATTGGCTGATGAAATTATATGATTTGAAAGAAGAGAAAACAGTTATTTTGAAAGACTTATTGGTTTCTAACAGAAGGGGCGGTCGATAAACTAACTCTATCTCAAGGGAAATGGTCAAATGTCGTTTATTTTCGAGAGGGATAGCGCTTTCTATGGGAAGAGATTTAGGAAAATCTCTTTGATGATCTCTCTGCTCAGCTGATGGATAAAATAACAACTGATGTGAAAAACTGAACGGGATGTATTTGGAGGGGAAAAGGGTATTTTGCATGTGAATCAATTAAAAATATTGATCGTAAAAGGGGGAGCAAGACATCCATCTTGTCCTCTCTAAACTAAACGACTTTCATTATTGGCTGCTTCTTTTCTTGGTTTGCTTGGGGGGAAATGTTAGTTTTAATAATGTTTGATTGTGAAGTGGGAGAGAGAGACAATTAACACAAAAGATATTTTAATTAGTGAAAAAAATAACACAGAACATAGGTAGGAATGTTATTTCCTTGAAAAAGGGAGTGCTTTAACTGGGGAATGAGAGGATGATTTAAAATTAGGAAGGAGGGAAGAACAGATTTCAAAATTGTGCATAAGTTTTTATTTTCAAATTTTCTTCTCCACACAAGGCGAACATCAATAATTGTTTAGAAAAATCCGCAGAAAAAGAGGGAGAGAGTCTAATTAGTTAGAATAAAATAAGATAAAAAGGTTTCACAGCCAAATAAGAAGACTCCAGAAGACGAGAAACAAACACAGGATATTCAGAGATAATCTGCTAGAATTTGACAAATAAAAACCATCAAATCACCAGAAACTCAATCATCATGAACTAAGGCGCGGATCTCTTCAAGAGCATCGCAGAAAATTATGAAGCTTTGAAGAGCTACATGCGGCCATAAGCTTAGGCATAACTCAAGTAATTACAAGAGGAATTCGATTATGAAAATTATGAGGAACGTGCAAGTTAGTCTCCTTAACCGGAGTAATTCAATTTCCGGTTTGAAGATGATCCAAAGAATTATGAAGAACTATCAGGGGAGTAGTAATAGTAGTAGCAGTAACCTCAGTAGTAGTTCTCTCATCGTCAGAGCAGTCATTCTTAACAACAGTCATAATAGTTTACAAGTCGAGGTGGAGGTGGTAATCACATCGCTGGTACAAAGGTATTCGTGAATAACATCGGCCCAGAAGTCCAAGCAGATGATATCAGTTCTCTCTTTGGAAGTTATGGTCAGATCAATGACATTAAGGTCTTCAATATGCCTGACTAAAACTACGCCTACATAATATTTGATCGCTATGAAGATGCCTTCAGTGCCTGCAACGAAGTTCCTCCAAATCCTTCCTGGGCAGTGTCCTTAGCGAAGTCAAAGAACACCATTCATTAATATTAGTAATCTACAATGTTCAATTAGCAAAATCCTGATGGCGCTTTCCCAAGAAGGCCCAATCAAAAACGTTTTTATGGAATTACCAACGCAAAGCTCCCAAGAAATTTTGAACCATCGTTTCAAGGTTTCTAAGGAGGAGAAAGCAACACCAAAACCTTCCCTTTCAGTAAGTAACCATTTGGTCTGAATCAAGATAGCGGTGAGAATGTTTATACCAGCGGCAGAAGTTTCGGAGGATATTAACAGAAAAGTGGGCCTTCATCATAATAATTCAACAGATCAAGCAATAACAGCGGTAATTAATTTAGCAGCACTGGAAATACTTCCTTCAAGGGCACTGGATACCTAGGAAGGGGCATCTAGGACGATTAGAATCCGTTTCCTTCGGAATCTCATCTCAAGAACATTCTAAACAATGAAGATTCTAGTTAACTCATTGACTTAATGATGATGCCTACAGAAAGGGTTTAAAGCCTCATGTCCAACAAGACTTAAATTAATCAGACCATCTTAGTTAGGGAAATATGGATCAGTAATCTTGATGAGAAGTGTGAGACAATCATTAGAGACATCTTCGAAGACAATTTTGGGCCTGTTGAAGCTATTGAATTCTTTCGTCGTGGCAAGCAGAGTTTTGCGTTTGTTAAGTTCTTCATGGTCTAAACAGCTTGCTATGCCTTCACCGACAAAGAAAAAGTCTCTGAACTTCTTGAAGCAAGTAACAATATTTATTTTAGTTGGGCAAATCAAGATAATTTTCTTAAAGTGAAAACATCTTTTGTACATTTTTATTAATATCAAAATATTTAATATTCTTTTATTAATTCCTTTTTTTTTCTTATTCTTTCAGCTTCTTTGAAATTAACTTACTCTGACCCTTCTAGAAGAAAAAACATTATCGGAGATCACAAGGACTACATGAAAGATGAAAGTCTCTCTCCTGTGCTTTACATAAGTTTCCCTTTTGGATTCAAGATTAGCAAACAAGTCATTGTCAGAATTGCAAACGAATATGGCACTGTCCTCAATGTCACTGTCAAGAGAAGTGAAGATGTAAAGTAGACTTCCAGTGTGCTTGTCGAGTTTAAAGACATCAAAGACGCTAAATTCGCTTACTAAAATCTCCCCGAAGATAAAGAAAGAATGAATCCAAGCTGCGAATTCGCAATCCTCTTAAATTCTGAAAAATTTGTGAAAGAAAATAATCTCAAACTTAAAGACAAAACAAAAGACCCTCTCAATCAAAAAGTTCATAGACCCTTCGTGCCCATTGTTGAGCCACCTCATACAGGCAGGAATCGTTAATTATAACAATAACAGCGACTTTCTGATGACTTGAATATCAAACGCACATTCGAGAAATATGTGAAACCACCAATGCCATAAGAGGAGGTAGAAGTAGAATAGGAAGAAGAAGAGGAAGACAGCGAGAATTTCTTCTGGTCAGGATTCATCTTGGTAATCAAAATAATCAAACAGCATTTACTAAGCTTCAAATTCCATTTGTTAATTTTGCTGATGTTGCTTTTATTGATATTTGTAGATGAAATCCAAAGGCAAATGTGGTATGGATGCTAAAATCGTGAAGATGCAAGGTTCCATAGAATTTGAAAGCTCCACACTTGTAGTCAACTCTAAGAGTACTGTCGCAGAGGCATTGAAAAATGATTCCTATTCATTGATCCTCCTCCGACCTGCAAATGCAGCCAACCTTAAGACGTTCCAAGAAATTAAAACCTTCATTAACCAGACACCAATGGAAGCAGCTGTGATCAATGCTAAGAACTTCATTGTGTATCTTCTTCCAGCATGTGAAGAAGCTAATCAATTGTATCCTTCTCTTCCTTAGAATAATATTCTAGCCATCTGCAGAACAACTGAAGCAACCACGAAAAAAGAAATCAAAATCGTTGATAAGAATATTGTGAAAGAGAAATTCAACCAATTTAATCCCTCCAACAAGACATCCTATCCTTCTCCACCTAGTAAATCTCCTGCAGGAAAGTTAATCTACGAGAATGAGGAAGAAGAGGAAGAGATTTATGATCCAAATCAAGCAAGCATGCAGAATCATATTGAGAATCAACTGTCTGCAAGTAAAAATTAAAATTCAGCGAGTAAAAATCAGAATTCGGCTAGTAAAAATCAGAATTCTGCAAGCAAAATGCAACTTTCTGCGAGTAAAAACAACTAGTATTCTTCTGCAAGTAAGAATTAAAGTTCTGCTAGTAAAATGCTGTTCTCTGATAGTAAAATGCAGTATTCAGATAGTAAAAATCAGTACTCTGAGAGTAAAAATCAAAATTCAGCTAGCAAAAACCAGCACTCTGCTAGCAAAAATAACAATAATATCAATAACCCCGATTTATCAGACTTGATAGCTAACCCTAAGCTTATGGATAGCATGTTGAAGAGTCTCAGCAGCATAATTTAATGAATTGTTTTCTCTTGGATCTATGAGTTTCAATCGAGTTACGTGTGTTTTTATTTGAAGAAATTGATCCAGAATGTATCTGAAAATTAGATTGCATAAACAAAGAAATAATTTAAAAGCATTTTTAGACATTTTTGGTTTAGTAGGTTGATTTTTGAATGTATTTTCAATATTTGAGAGCTGATATGCAGGAGAATGACAAAGGGAGATAAAAATTGCTTTGTTGTTTTGGTTTTTGCTTCTAAATCTATGGGTTTTCAATTTCTTTTGTGGACTTAATGAATGAATTGATTCACTTTTCATTACTTTTGTTTTTTGAAATTTAAGAGGGTTTTTGAGATAGAATTCGCAAAACAAAAATCAAATTTAATTAGGAAACAATGTCCTAGCCACAAATGTATGACACAGCTGGATTTAACAAACCATTTGGGAAGTAAAACTCATCTGGAAACAGCTCCTAATAGTAGAGTTCGACTCGAGTTCTAGCTGCGAAAAGGAATGTAGATCAAAGTGCAATTCAACTGCAACAGTAGTAAGCTCTAGGTTAAACTCCAAGAAGATTGGATGTGCTGACTAACAATAACTCAGTGTTGAAGGAGAGCTCAATGCTCTTCATGTCGAAACTACTTTTCAAGCCTTTTAATTATGGCAAGTGCAATGAAAAACTAAATCTAAAGCTTCTCGAAAACACTCGAGTCGATGAGATTGAATATTCTGGAGATCTCTAGCGGGCACAAACGCTACTTAGAAACTCAGCTTTCACTAACTTTGATGTTGAACTAATTGAAAAAATGGGATATGAGAACTTTAACAAACTCTTTAGATTGTGGTAACTTGCCATTTTGAATTATGGATCCAGACAACGAGAAGAATAAACTGAGGGGGAGAAAAAATATACTAAATACAGAGAGCTACTCGAAGTAAGTCAGAAGATCGATGAGCTCAAAAAAGCTCATGCTGAAAAAAGAACCAAATTATATGAAATTCTCAAGACTTTATAGTGGCAAGTTAATGAACTGAAAGCAGCAAGCAACTCAAGAGCAAAATTTAAATGCACTTACTGCGATAAAAACTTTGGATCTTAGCAAGCTACGACTTCTCATATTAATGAAGTTCACAAGCAGTAATTGTCTCAGATTAAGCATGATAAAGAAGTCCTAGATAATCTAGGAAATCCAACATAAGTTTTAACGAAAAGAGAAGAACGGAAAATCAAAGAAGCTAATGATCTCATAGCTTAAAGAGTAATTCATTAACTCACAAATATCTTAATTCTTTTTTCTTTATTTTTCACTTCAAAAATGTTGTTTTTGGGCACATTTCCAATTAAAAATTATTTTTGAAAATTATTGTAAACCCTAGGTAACAAAAGAAATTGAGTCAAAAATGGGAGAACAATTGAGAAAATTAGCTGAAGCATAGGAGGAACTACAACGAAAATAACTATTGTAGAGTTAAATCAGATAGAGAAACGAAGAACAACGGGCTTAAGGTTTAACATTTAAATCTGAAATCGATTAAGACGATCAAGGAAAGAAAAAAGAACTTGCAAACAGCATCATGAAAATGAACAATGCTTTCGGAGGATTCGAGGAGATGTTTGCACAGATGCAAATAAGACAATAAAGTCTATTAGAAGAGCAAGAACTACATAAAAGAAGACTCATGGAAATCGAAGCAGAATAAAAAAAACAAGAATCTGAAGCTAATCGAGGATAATATTACTAGCATGGGAGTTCATAAAACAACATTTAATTAGATAATATCCACCCTTAACTGACTGTGAGCAGAAGAGACGATGATAATGAGGATAAACATTACAGGAACAACAGCAATTCTGGATAACGAGATAGCGTTAGTAATAATAATTTCTTTGCGGTAGCAAAAGAACCAAGTTTTGGATAAAATGCTCAGGGAAATAACAATACTAATAACGATGGTAATTTAGGGAATGAAATATACATCAGCAACGAGATATCTTCTTCCATACCTTTTAGATAAGCAGAACCAAGTGGAAGTAAATTGACTAGAGGGTCATCGAAAAAATGGGAGGGATAATAATTGCAGCTAGAAGAAGTTGAAGAAGAGACGAAGAGAGATATGAGAACTAGAGGAGTTAGTAGAATCAGCTAGTATTAAAGATCACCGTAAAGCTAAGGAGTAATGATGACGGGATAATCTGCTTTTTAGACATAATTTTCAGGGTATTAATAAGCAAGTCATACTAATGCAGGTGGTGCTTTTGGAGGATTAAGCGATCCTTCTTCGACTAGAAAATCAGATTTAAAAAGATAATTTCTAGAAAAATATGACACCGAAGATCATCTCGTGAAAGAAGAGAAAAATAAACAGAATAGATTATAACATATCGGTGATATGGAAAGTGATGTCGATTCTGATTTAATGGATGATTATTATGGGAATGAAGAAGATGAACAACAACAAGAAGAAGAGTACTATTAAGATGAAGATTATTAGCAAAAAAGACTGTAGCACAAGAAGAAATTACGTGATAATGATATTTTGATACCAACAAATTAGAATCAAATGCTCAAAAATGCTGAACTAGAGTTGAAGAAGAAGTTAATGACAGAGAAAGAAATTTCAGATATCCATAAAAATATTTAATATAAAATGGAGCTCGTTAGACGAGAGGCTAAAGCTTAAGATGGTCAAGGGAAAAAAGGAAAATAAAAAGGAAAGATACTTATTGAAAATGATAAGATGATGGCGAATTTCGCTCCTGCAGAAGTAGAAAAACGGAAAAACGAAAAACTTATTGATGACGTTCTTGAAATGAACGATCGATAGATGGATAGAGATGAAGAGGATGAATAATATTATTAATTCGAGGAATAAAGAAAAAGTCCTGTTGATCTTGAGAGTCAACAATTAGATATCGCCAAAATGAAAAAGTAGTTTATTAAAGATAACCTAGGATTCGATTTTGAAGAGGATGCAGATGTCCTTGATCTTGAAGACGAAGAATTCTATAAACTTTAAAAAAGTTTTCAGAACAAGTACATACCAAAAAAAATAACCTCAGACATGCCATGAATACAGGAATAGAGGTGAGTAGTTACAAATTCGAGAAAGTTATTTGAAAATATTTGAGCGGTTCTGGTGGGTTAAAGGACGAATCTACATGTTTTTCTCTTTGATTTTTAAATATTGTTTAACTTTCATTTAATATCTGATTGAAATGAGAACTATGTTAAAAGAGAAAGAGTTTATGAAAGAATAGTAAAAAATCAGAAATGAGATTCAATCCTGCTAGTTTTGGATGAACTACTATTCAATCATGTCGTTTAATGGAAGTCATTCACCTCATTTCTCATTCTACATATTCTGCTTACAACTTACAGACTATTTTTTGCCAATCTTTAGATAAAAAATTAAAAGCTGAACCAAAATATTAAAAAGTCTGCATTTTCATTGAATCCCGTTTCTTTAAGGGATCTTTTACTGAGTGAAATCTGATAAACCAAGAATATCCAATATTTTTTAAATCGCAAACCAATTTTCTATGAAAAAAATCCTTTCAACTAAAACACTATTTAATTTCATCCGTTTCTAATAAAAATGAAATATGTTTCTCTTGAAAAAAGTTCAAAATATCCTAAATAATGTTAGGATTACCTTAATTTTAGAGTATCCAGAATTAAACTTTACTTACCTTGGAATAATAAAAGCATAAGAATATTCTGTAAAAATGAGCTTCACTCATAACGTATATTATGGACAAGACTTAAAAAGAAAAATCTAGCGTGACCACAAACGATCTAAAATTAGAATCTTCATCTAGCCAAAAAACAAACTAGAAAAACAAGGAATTGTAAAAGAACATTAGACTTTCTAGAAAATTTTCTCTTTCTCAAAAATTAGTTGGAAAGCAAAGAAAAATTACCTGAAATTATAAAAATATTGCAAGGAATGCTTTATCCAGATAATTTAAGATTTGTATGATTGAGCAGATAATTATCCCAATAGACTCTTTTGAATTTCTTTAAAAACAATAGTAATATCTCTCATCTCCCCTCTCTCCAAATATCTCCTTGTTTTGGTCTGAAATGACAGGTTTTGTTTCTAAAGAAAGTTTTATTCAAAAAGGAATTTAGAAGTTGAATCTAAATTAGTCCTTTTCTATTTGTTTCAAGAGATATCTCCTACCCCTTGAGTTTTTTTTTTCAATGAACAAATTGAAGATTCATTTTATCTGATTCTCAGTTTTAGAATCTGAAATGCTGTTAAATCCTTCCCCTTTCTTAAATTCATTAATGTTATATTATTTAAACGTTATGCTCTGTTTTATTTTGTGTTTTTCAAATTAACACGTTGCCTTTTTCTTTTCCATCTTCTTTCAATTATTAAGATGTTACAAAAAAATTTTGTAATCCAAAATAACTAATTTTTTCTTTGGAAGAATGCATTGAAACTGCAATATCTTTAAAAACTATTTGGTTTTAATTTATCAAGATTTAAGTTCTCATTCAGAGCCCATTCCAACATATTTTTTTGATAGAATCAAATAAATCATGTTTTTTTAAAGAAACTCAAACACACTTTCCAATATAAAATCCACTAAGTTCTTTGCATCTCCTTTATCTTCTTTCTAAGCAAGAATTCGTTATTGTGGTGTACTTTGAAATATTGTAAGTTAAACCCAAAAGAGAAAGAAAGTACTTATGAATATTATTACAAAATATCAAAAGAAACAAGCTGGATCAAAAGGAATAGATATTTTTTTCCCTTACATAGCACAATTGTATGAGGAAAGGTGAACATCTATTTAAGATTAAAAAAGAATCAATTGGTTATATTAATAAGAGTACACTTTCACTTTAGGAAGAGTAAAATTAAGCATAACTTAAGGAGATAGACAGCTGGATTGTAACATTCAAGTGATCGAGAATAAAAGAAAGAAAATTCCCCCCGCAATCAGCCAATAACGGAGAAATAAATAGCAAATACAATCAGTAAAATGAAGGTCATAAATGTTGCTAAACATAAAAGATGGAGAGAGAGAGAGCAGTTTTTTTTTTGAGAAATAATTTATTCTTTACTTACTTTAAATTTCCATATTTTCTCTTGTCCATTAAGGAGGGAATAGATCATAGCAGAGGAATAGAATTCGTCTGCTATCAATTGAAATTTTTGGATTGATTCCAGTCATTTCTTATTTTTAAGTCTAGTTTAAGTTTTACTGCCCTCATTAGGCTAGATTATCTTTCATTTTTGCTTCATTAACATAAATCTTTAAGAAAAAATAATGCATTTATATCTATGGGATTGAAATTACTACATTTGAGTAGTCCTGAAGTCTGATTGGAATTTATGTCATCTTCCTCTTTCTCTCAGTAGGCATGGAGCGTCATTTGAAAATAGGGAGAGAGTGATTTTATAGAAAAAAGAGCTTATTTTTCAAAAAGGCAAGAAAAACTATTATTTTGAGAACTTATTTTAAGATTTTTTTATTGTAATTACTTCCAGTAGCTGAAAAATTGCATTTGTCAAGCTTGAGGGGATAGACAAGAAGCAAAGAGATAAAAATCAAGCGGGGAGCAGGAAAGTGGAGAGAAAGGAAAGACAAAATATTAAATCTTAATACACTCCTCACTGTCAATATTTATTTTGAGATTCAAAATTAGATAAAACCCAAATCCGTCTCAATCCAATTCTTACCGTTTTTTCAGTTTTCCTGAAAAAACAATGGATAGCTAATAAGAATCACTACAATATCACTGATTACCTTGAAAGAAAATCAGATGGATATATTATGATTTTATGTTCAGTGAATGATTAATATGAAAATCATTGAAAATAATGGATAAAAAGGAAAGAGAGAGAGCTTTAAAAATTGAAATCTAGAAAGAAAAAAATATCTTCATTTACTCTAGAAAAGTTGAAAAGAAGGCAGCTATGGCGAGTCTAAATTTGAATTCCAAAAACGCGGCACCTTTAGCTGAAAGATAACCACGTAGAAAAAGATGATTCGCTAATAATCGAATGAGAGAAAGAAATCTTTTTTCTTGAAGATTCGTAGGAAGGGGGGGAGACTAAGAACAATCAAGAATTAAATATAATTTTTTGATAATCAAAACTTCATTTCGATTTACTTCCACAGGCAGTAAGCTTGGGGATAAAGGAACAGTTAACTATGAAAAAAAAAATATCAAAAATCACAGGAATAATGCAATCATCATGTGCATGCTTTTGAAGATGAATTTTTTCTTGTAATGCACAGTAATTATTGAAGAGATGAATTAATAAAATGTAAGACGCTTGTTAAAAAATTGAATTAATACAGAGAAAGAAGAGAAAGAGGTTTTTTCATTTTTTGTATCTTTATCGAACATTATTTTCAAAGTTCTGTTCTCCCCACAAAATGAAAATATAATCTATCTTTTTTGAGTGTAGCAGGCAGAATTTCAGCAGAAAAGCCCAAACACTGTACAAATTATTATAATAAATATTAATCAAAGAATTAGCTCAAAAAAGAAGTGTTTCAGCAAAACAAAATCACTATTACTAACCTTTACTGCTTGCTGCTTCCTTCCAGATTGATCTTACTACCCCCAACCATTTTACATCTCCTCAACTTCTACTAAGAATCTCAATGCTCTACAGTAATAACATAAACAAGGAAATTCATTTCCAGAACACATCTAATGGGCTCTAAGGTTCTCGATTCCAATTGATCCCTACAAACTCCTTAAACTCCATAAGTAATTTAAATTTTCAAATTGCCATTTTTCTTCTTTAAAGAGATAATAAAATCAATTTATTTTGTCTATTCCTCCTCTTTTTTTGACATACCCAATATTTCGATCAATTATTTTGAGAGTTTTCTTAGAATTATTTTCATTTTTTTCATTTTACTTCATTTCTCTGGTCAAAATATGGATCCGTTACCTTAAGATTCCCCTATGTATCCATTTTATATTTCTTTCTTGATTGGAATCGATTCTCTGTGAATGAGCAAGGGAAGATTCCTCAATATTTACTGGCCCATATTTTTACTGGCTATTTTCATAAAATCTGAGAGGAGAGAGAGAAAACTCAAGCATCGGATGTATTTTTAGTTTATTTATCAGGCTGTCTTTTCTTTCTTTCATTCAGTTCCCCAGTTCGGATTAAATATTTTAAGAATCTTTGATTTTACAAACAATTTCCGCACAGCCTATTGTCAGTTGGTTGGGTCGCTCACAATTTCTCGAAATCTAATTCGAGCTTTCAGATCAGACTGATTAAATGAAAAAGGGCCAGCTCGCAAGCATATCCAGATGCTTAAATTATTCTACTTACTGGGTGTTGTTCTAGTGGGAGTTGGCATGCTTTATTTTTAAAAAAATCAAGGGAGATGTAAGGGATCTTAGGATATCTTGATATGTCGCTCTCACTATCTTAATTGCTAAGAAAATTAAAATGAGATAGTTAATTTAATTAAAGATTTGGCCGATGCTTTCCAAGTCCTCAGAATCTTGGAGGCTTACACTATTTTCTTTATTTTCAACTCCAAAAATTTGTTTGATTTGTTTGCCGTTTGAAGTTCCTTAATTTACTTTGATGTTTTTATTAATAGATGGGTTTGGGACAATGAAAGCCAATGCGTTTTCTCTACCAGCAGGAACAGTCACGAATGGCTAAGATACTTTCTATGCTTCATAGGCTCTTCCTTTCCTGATGCAACAACAATCTTTACCCTTCTTACCCTAACAATAATTCCTCTACTACTAATAATAATCTTCGCTTCCTTCATTTACATCAAATAATAGTAATCTAAGTGCAGCAACAGCCATAGCACCCACAACTTCAACTTCTCCATCTTCTTGTGGATCGAACCCAACAGTGGTTTCTTGCTCAAATGAATTTTGCTAGCTTAAATCTCAAAACACTGTGAATGCTGCTGATAAATAGCGCTTCTTAGATTAAGCGAGGCAGCTTGGCTTGAATATTGTCTGTGTAAATTGTGCTTAGCATGATTTTAAACAAATTCTCGATCGAGTCAAGCAAGACGGTGATATCTTCTTGTTCGTGAACTCGTCTAAACTCAGCAAACAGTTATTCACGAGCAGCTCAAGCAACGAAAATTCATTTTCCAATACGACAATTCCAGCAGATGTATCGGAGGCTTATCTTGCTAACTAGCCTCAGTAACAAAAACAAAGTGAAAATAATCAAATGAACACAGCCACTTACAGTATTCCTAGTTTAACTTCGATCTTAAATGCTACTCCCTCTCCATCACCTCAACCACAAGCATTCTTCAATTCTATGTGTTCTTCCACTAACCTTACTAATACCACAAGCAACTCTAAAAACCTTATTACTAATAACAACGTAAATATAAATAATGGATAAATGATCCAACCTCAAAATAACTACATGAACATGTTCAAAACACAGTTCAATGTGTTCCCTTCAAATGAAAAACCCATAAAACAAGATGGAAACAACCAGCAATAAGTTGCTCCTTTCAATTTCATTCCCAATCCTCAGTAGTAGTCTAACTATGCTATTCCCGTTCTCCTTAACCAGCAAGACAACAATAGCAACAATCCTCTAAAGGTTAACCTGCTCAAAGCGAACCACTAGCTTTCCCAACAAGCTGCTTTACAGTAATACATGAATCAGCAGCTAACCTCATAGTAGGCAATGACAAAATAATCTGGAGTAGTACCAGCAGCCCTTTCAATCAGTCCTTCCCTAGACACTAAGAAAAGGTACTTTTAAAAAAATAATTTAATTTTTCATTGGGGATGCTAGGTATTTTTCCAAAGAAAGCTCTATTTTTGGAGTTACTTTGTTTTTGAGCCTTGTTTGGGGTGAAACATGAATGTTCGATCAGCCAGTGCTGAGAAAAATACATTTGGGGCTATAATATTCTATAATTATCTCTTGAGCATGCGTTAGCTATCAGTTTAGCAGTTGGTTAATTGGATTGAAATTCAAGTGAAAATTAAGCCAGTAATATTATCAATACACTCAAATCTAGAGTGATCCCAATTTCAGGAGGGGGGAAATTATAATTTTTTATGAGGGTTTCAATCCCAACGAGAACAATCGGAAGGGAGTTTACTTTCTCCCCACTTTTAGGACGTTGATTTGTATGACACTCATTCTTTTTTAATAAATCACAGTGGAAAAAAGCAGTCTTATTTAAAATAAATTCAATGATCATCTTTACACATATTTTGATAAATAAAAAACAAGAAAATCCTTTAATTTTTACGCATATTTTTTAATTAAGTTGGACTTTCTTTTGAACCTTGGAAAGCTGCTACTATCCCATGAGTTGCTGTTCTTTTAAAATAAATTTTAACTTAATTCCTCAGTTTTCTTTTTTTTTGACAATTTACTTTGGAAAATAATTGATTTTGAATGAATTATTTTTGAAAATTGTATTACAACCCACTTGGAAACATGCATGGGAGTAATTAATTATTACTGGGAGTAAGGGGAAGAACCAAGCATAAAAACATAATTTATCGTTTACAAGTAATCCCTTTTTTTAGGGATCAATTAATGTGAAGAGCTTTTTTTATTTTTTTGTGTAAATTAAAAAATATCTGATCGTTTTTGACATTTTTTTAATTTAAATAGTGCTCTTCCGAAGTAAAGACACGGCCTATTCAAGAAAACTCCTTCGAAAAAAACTACAGTAAGTGCTGGAGAATTCAAAGTCAAAGTTGAAGGTGGCTAAGAAGAATTCAGCTCAAGTGGAAGAGATAGTCACAATAATAATCTGATTCAAACCTCTCCATTTGAAGAAGATCAATGCAGTTCTGAGGATTCCTTTTCAGAGGATAACACAGACAAGAAAGAAAGCAGACTATAAATGGGTACTTCAGCTGCTGATGATGTGGAAAAGCAAAACAAAATAAGAGAAAGAAGAAAAACAAATAACTTTGGTCATATTTACACTTGGTTGAAAAATCAAATCCGACTTTACTTCGGCGACAAAGAACTTTACGAGAAGATCCAATCTTATTTCACAAGAGTTAATAAGTACAATGAAGTGGTTACGGATGAATCTAGCAGCAAATGGCAGTATTTCTTGTATCAATGCAAAGACAATGTTTTGCTTAAATCTTTCCTCAAAGACAAAATCAAATCAGAGAATTTCAGAGAATACATCAAAACACGCAAAGGCAAAGATTAAAAAGTGTTTTATGAATTCCGTATCGGGGTCATCTATGGTAATTAAATCCTTGATTTATCGTTTTCATGTTTGACTTCAAATTGATATTTTTTGTTTAGGAATTGACCATCCCGAGCTGAGTAATTAGCCGAAAAATTGTCTTTTGATGGCTAAAAAAGATCCCGAGTATAGTTAAATCTGCTTTGGATGGTGAAAAAACAAGGCTAATACATCTCGAACATGTTATTATAGCCACTGCTGAAGGGAATCACACAATAATAATTCTTTAATACTAATTTTAAGTCACATACACACATACATACTAACAATCTCCAATAATCATATATTTCTCTCTACACTAAAAATCAACTCCATCAGTAATATTTGCTTATCTTTTACTTTCATTTCTTGTATTTTTACTTGTATAATGGTAGTATATTCTGTTCTTCTTATCTCTGAAATAAACTCTCTACTTCAACTTTTCTTACAAGAAAATACTCTTATTTGCATGTGAACAATTTATTAAAAAAGAATTTATTTTTTTTGTATTGAAATCTAGTCGATTCATCATTATGTTCTAGATTTTAAGTTTTTTTTTTGAATTATCTAAGCAACTTAAGTATTGAAAGATCTAAAAAATATTATTATTATTATTATTATTATTATTATAATTATTAAAACCATCGATATAATCATTATTCTTTCATGTGTTTTTGTGTTATTGCTTGTATTTCCACTTTGCACCTAGTTAGGAGATTTAAAAGGAAACATTATCTCATTTTATTTATTTTTCTGGAGAAAAAAAGCTACTAAAATCAAATGTTCAAAAGATTACACAAATAGTAGTAACAATAAAATATTATGATGTAATTAATTGATTAGCTACTAGATTCTGGATGCCCAATCAAAGATTCTTTGCTTGTAATCTGTTCTTAGAAGGTTATCAGAAACGATTCTAAGGGATTCGAATGATTGCTGTCTGATCTTTCATGTATGACTTACAATCATCTTAAATTCAAGCGGTTGGTTGTGAGTTTCTAATGAAAATAGGGAAAAAATTTAAAATAAGAAAAAAATCTTTGTGGAATAAATTTCTGTAAGCTAGCGTATTATCCATCTCCTAGTTTGTTAGTTCTAATGGAGATTTTAATAGAATACAAAGTGAGTTTCTTTTCAATAGATTTCAAAGATAATCTGCTTGAAAGATCTATTTATTATTAAGAATAAAACAATAGTTTTTACTTTTTGCGGCTGCTTATAAGTTATGAAAATGAAAAATAACTGAAAAAGATTAGTTTTATTTATTAAATAATTGAATTATTTGTAAATCTTCTTAAAGTGCAAGTTCAAGCCTGTAAAGAAACTGCATTTTTGAATGAATCTTTTTTAATATATTCCTTTTGATTAAAGAATTATTTAAAACAATAATGCAAAGATGATCAGAAATGTAGCAATTTAAGATGTGTCCCGATGTTTTTTTTCAACTGAATAGATGAGGTTTTTTATTTATTCTAATGGAAACATCATCAACATATCGGAATTCGTAAAAAAAACACATATTTTTCTTAAAAATAAAAAGTAAATATTATTCCACTGATTGAAGGTAATGCAGTTTATGATGAAACACAACCTCTCATAAATTAGTGGGTTATTCTTCACTTGGATTTCAATTTTTTACCATTAAATTAATGAATAATCGATACAATTAAAGGGAGAGTTTGAGTGATCCGTGAAATATCCAATAAAGAAAAAAAAAGGAGTTGGGAAAGT
>Ga0302271_10000307_pt1 | contig 46408 bp, 28 predicted proteins | sample III_Bog_N1_1_FD_198767 | JGI IMG/M metagenome (GOLD analysis project Ga0302271, IMG submission 198767) | Peat permafrost microbial communities from Stordalen Mire near Abisko, Sweden - III_Bog_N1_1 | ecosystem: Environmental > Terrestrial > Soil > Wetlands > Peat | place: Sweden: Abisko...
CAAGAAGATTAAAAACTCTTATTCGAAAGGGCAATATTTTCATCGCCATAGTTATAATCAGCTGCTCCTCCTGCTCCTCCGATTCCTCTGCTTGTTAGAATTTCTGAAAGATTATTTATATTATGCAAATTATTCTAAGCGACCTGCTGTTGCTGCTGCTGTTTGTTGGGCATATCAGTGAATATAATTTAATCAGGTGTTGCTGTAGACGACTAATCCTTGATTCCTGCTAATAAATTGCGCTGCTTTCCAGCACCGAATGGATCCTTCACTTCAACTGTATATTAACTGTTTTGGATTAATATCCCAAAAAAAATATATGGTTATTTTTAACATAGTTTCTCTAAAAGGCGTACCTCCTCCGATATTATAATTCTTCTGCTACCTTTTCTCTGGCTACGAAGGGGAAGCCAGGGAAATCCCCTCGAATGGAATCATGGGTTTAATAGTAATATTGTTTTGATTGTCTTGGTTGTCTTGATTGTCTGCTGTGTGCTGTCCTCGTCTATTATCTATTAAATTAGTATTTTTGTTGTCTTCAATGGATTGTTTTTTATCTCCTTTTTGGCTTAATTTGTCGTCACTGTTTTGCATGTAGACATTTCCACTCTTTTTCTAGTTTTCTTTATCACCAAGATTGTAAAACGAGTTGAAGATGCTCATCTCATCTGCCCAACTTGGTTTCCTCTCTAGAGTTACCTTAGGATTGGTCATGAACCGCATGTATGAAAAAATACGGTTTTTAGTTAGGAATTGTCGTGAGATGAAGACTAGCATATCGAATGTAAGAACAACTCCGCAGGAAAAAAATATGATCAAATAGAATTAGCAATGCTTGAACATTTCGAAAGGCGTAAGATAGACTTCAGAGGTTTCAATGACTTAGCTGGCAAGCAAGAATGCAAAGTAGAGTGTCAAACTGGTAATAAATATGGATAAATATGACATATATGTCCAATATCGAGTGAATAATGCGATCTTCAGATTTGCTACCTGTGAAAGAAAAAAAAAAGAAGTGTTTATGAATGACTTTTCGTTTCAGAGATTGTCTAAAAAAGGTGTGTTTTGCTGTGGTAAATTATCAATATTTGTTACTAATATGATTGCCGAAAATACAATAAGAGAGAAATTCCAGAGATCAGAAGATAACCCATTTTTCGAGAATGTAATCGAGTCAAAAGATAGATACGTTGCAAAGAATATGACCAACCCATGAATGAGTCCTTGCAATGCCCAAGAAATAAATTCAGTATCAGTGAAAATAGTCTTCTATTAGCTTGTGTAGTAGAATGTTGGGTACTTTTTCTCTAAATATTCTTCTTTTCTTTCGAGAATTTTCTCTAATCTGTCATCATCTATGCCCATTTTAACCTAGTCAACGGATACTTTGTAATTGATGTCCTAATCGAATATGGCTCTGCTGATCAATGGCAGCGCTGTAAAGACTAAGTTGTAGAGTGATATAAACCAAGCATCGAAGATTGTTTATCCGCTGTATGCGTTGAAGAAGGAAAAATATAACTAAGGAATTGTGAATAACCTGTTTTTTTCAAACAAACAATCAAAAGAGAGAATTTAGTATTTAGTTATTTCAAAAGTTTGTGAGAAGGATAAGTCAAGGAATTACATGTTTTTGTAGAAGAAATAAACGATCATCTCAGATATACGAATATATGACCAACGACCATGTACAAGAACAAGCCTCCAAAGACACTTGAATTCGCCAAATGCAAAATCAGAGCTCTGAGCTGCTTGCATTCCTTCATTTCCAAAGATACCGCAGCCTAGGAAATATCAATTTATTATGTTAAACAAAGCAATTATTGAACTAAGAATACCTATATGTGCTTCTTAGATCATATTGACATCATTGGCGCCATCTCCAATTGCTAGGGTGATTTTTTTGAGATTATCTTTAATGAGTCTAACAACAAGAGCCTTTTGTTTTGGCGTGACTCTGCAACATACCACTGACTCGCAGTGCTGAGATATCGCTAAGAATGCTTTTTAAAACACTGGATTATTGAATATGAGTGTCAGTGATTCGCCCTCAACAAGCAGTGATTTTTTTTATTTTGACGCCTACAACTGGTTAAACTTATCCATGGCAGTACCAAGCAGATTCTTTGTGAGATCTTCTTCGTTTTTATCGGAAATTGTCATGACGAACATGTCACTTTGGATGAGCTTGCAACTCTTAGCGATGTTCTCAGCTGTTTCTAATTTATCACCTGTTAGCATCCATACCTTTATGTCTAGAACAAATAAATAAAATACAATTAGAAAGATATCTTTAAAGTCATTTTTTTACTTGCTTTGATAAGATCATAAATCGTCTCAGGTACTTTATCTTGTAATTTATCCTCAACAGCAGTAGCACCGATTAAAATTAAATTCCTTTCGATTTGATCTACTAGTTTATCTAAAGAGAAAGGATAACATAACGAAATAGTTAAAATCAACGATATTCTTAGCGCTTTAATATCATTTACCTGTTAATTCTTCTCGATTTGGCGAATCTGATAGATCAGTGAGTTTTTTCTTGAATTCGGCATATTCACTTTCGCTGAGTACTCTCATAGCCATCATAAGTGTCCTCAACCCGATTAGACTGAATTACGTCAAATAATCATTTGTTTTCTCCAAAAAAGGCTAAGGCTTTGTTGTATGCAATCTAGATTTAATGATGCTATCCGCTCCTTTAATGTAGAGCTTATACACATCTCCATCTTTGACAATTGCAGACATTCTCTTTCGATCACTATTGAACTCGAAAGTATTCAACAATTTGAGTTTTTACCTAACACCTCGAACATTTAAATCAACTGTATCACTTGAAGCACCCTCAAAAACAAACCCCATATGTCTCGCAGCATCGACAAGGGTGATTTCATCAGGTGAAGGACCTTAGTAATCCATCTCTCCCGTAGCTTTATCCTTCTAAATAATGCATTCATGCGCTGTACTCAGCAGTTTCCAGTACTCACATGCTAGATCCCTTTAAGTGCTTATGCAATACGAAGCTTTCTTGTCTTCACTTTAGAACTGCAAATCCACCGTCGAATCATGCATCCCTTTAGCCAGCAAATCATTGAGATGCTCATCATAAAAATTAAACTTCACTAATTTCGGTTTTTTCCCATCGTTTTCGTCTTTCAATCTGTTCTATTTCTCCTTCTCAATGAGCTCCTTCGGCTTACCAGCTTCACCATACAGTTTATGCCCTATAACTGATTTATTGAACTCCATGACGTTGCAAGTCAGCGTCCCTGTTTTATCGGAGAAAATATACTCCACTTAACCTAGTTCTTCGTTGATCGTTGTTGTCATAACTCTCGGCCAGATATCCTTTTCTGCGCAGTACATTAATTCGTCTTTTTAGATAAAATATCCCTACGCGACTTTAACCATTTCAAGGGATACAATCAGCGATATCGGAATCATTGTGTTGTACAGCAGAAAGTATGTAAAGAAATAAAGCACAGCTAGAGCTCCATATTAGTTGATTTAATCGCCATCATAGAGATACCAGTGTCCATCTAAGTGATTTGAATTCCAAAAATAGCCCAACAACGCAGTGAAAGCAGAACAAACAAGCTACAAGATTAGAATACCGATAATGTATGTGTTCATTGTATTTTCCATATTTGAAGATTTAAGCTTAGGTTCTTCAGAGTTTTTCATGATTTTTGCGTCCTTTCCTGTATAAACTACCATCCCGAGAATGTACTCTGTATTACGTAGAAACGCCCCTCGGAGCAACAGCTACTTCGCAGAAATTAGCACTTTCATATTAGTATATGAAGGATGTCTTTTCGTTTAGTTGTATCCGTTCTGCGTTGATAAATTGACTTGTTTATTCTTATCTTTGATCGTTTAATTGTTAATACTATCTGCATCACTGTTTAGAGCTGGTTGTGGTATAATTTATTTATTTTTTTTCTCTTATTCTTCATTCACAATGCGATCTACTTCTTCAATGATCTTCTGCATGCTGTCTTGTTTCTTAAGAGCATTCTTATTATTCGTGTTCATGGTGAGATCGATTTTTTATTCTTCCTAAAACAAAAATAGGATTAAAACCATCAATTCAAGCAAAATTATCTTTCTGAAAAGTTAGATTTGATTCCTAAAACAAAAATATCAGTAAAAAATACCCTCGCCTAGATTTAAAATTTTATCATCTCCAGCAGCTTTTTAATTTTCTTTTTTTGTTGTCGAATAAATTATTTTTGTCATAATTTGCAATACCTCGAAAAGTCCTTCAAAGCTGCCATTGAATTTATACAGTTCTTAGTTGGGTTTCTCAGCTGATAATTTAATGGTCCTGATTGAATCCAATCGTGAATCTTTGAATATTTAATACGTTTCCCTGAGACAAGATTTCGGTTTCATATTCTTTTCACCATCAAGTGCTCCTGTTTCAATGTAGCACACACCATTCGCATACGAACTATCAACAGCTATTAGATCCGCTGGAAAAGGTTCATCCTCGTAAATCTTTAAAATATCGCCTACTTCAACTTCCTTCCAAGTGATCTTCTCTTCGATGAGAGTATCAGAAGCGATGATCCTGGTAGTCTTTTCAGAATTCGTTTTGGTATCACTTTTATGCCTAGAATAGTCTTCCATTCCTTCTCTCAGTATCGATATCCCAAGGACAAATACTAATGGGGCTATTGCAGAGAATGGCGTCAGTGGTGAGATCTACGGAATGGATTGCAAGATGGCAATGATTAAAAAGTAGATATTTGCATAGCGCTTGAATTAAAGCAGCAACGAAAATGGCAAGAAATTATAAGAAGTATATCTCGAAGTGCTTATGAAATTGGAAGGATAAGGACTTATTTCCCCTTCTTCGTGGATATCAACTTGAATATCGATAACCCTATCTTCGTTGTAAGTCAAAGGACGGCGCTTCAAGCACATTGCTTTTGAAAAAATATTTCTCTTTCTCTTGATCTCTCCCAGTTGCTGTAAATCTTGTTTGTTTATCTTAATCTTAAATTTTCTGTAGTAATTAATATATATTTCTTTAAGTTTTCCTTTTTTTGCCTTCTCAAAACTCTGTTGGAACTTCCCTTAAAATGCTTTGATCAAAGCATTTCAATCTAAGATTATTTTTCATGCACTTATTCTTGAGTTTACATAATAATTTTTCAATAATTCAAATAATTGATGCCTACCCCCTCGCAACGTGCTTTTTTAATCTATTCGTTTCTGTTTAGGTATTTAAATTCAGAATTCAATTACTTTTTGGATTTCAAAAAAATATGCAGGTATAAAATAATTGAAGGTAATTATTATTTAGCAAATTTAATCCTCTCTCATATCACAAAATACAACTATCAAAAAATAATTACAAGCCATAAAAGCATACATTAATATTTATTATTCTAAAATAGACAATTTTAACAGAGCATATCATTTTAAAATTCTCTTGAATGTCTATTTTTACTTTAGTACTATTATTATTGTAATTAAAGTTATGATTCAGACATCCTTTAAACTAATTGTAACCTGATTGCCAAAATATATTTATTAAAAAATTAAGATATTCTACAATTAAAATTCTAAAAGATTTTTATGAGACATTTCATTTCAAAAAATTGATATTTTCCCTTGAAATCTATTTGAAAAAGCAAAAACATCCTTTTTAAGAATCTATTTTAGCTGAAAATCCACAAATTATTTTTAGTAGGCAGGCAAAACGCTCATAATAAAATTAATCTTATTTAATTATACAAGCTGTGGGGAATGATTAAAAGAAACACAGTGAAGGATTACCTATTTCAAATATATAATTGAGAATTGAAAAAAAAAAATCATAAAAAAAGGAAAGAATTAAAAATAATATCTAATAAGAATACCATTTGAGATCGATTGTTTCATAAAATTCAAATCTACACTCCGAAATTCTAAGAATCTCTTGTTGAAAGGATTTCAATAAACACATAGAATCTAAGATGGCTGATGAAGGAACTACAACAAACACCTAATAAATTAATAGATTCGATTCATTTAAATAACAATTGGAATCAAAATGGTGATAATGATGCAAAATAGTTAGGAGAAGGAATAGCAAAGTGTGTTACTCTCACTTCTTTAAATCTAAATCTAAGATGTAATAGTATTGGGGAAAATGATGCAAAGTATTTAGGAGAAGGAATTGCAAAGTGTGTTACGCTCACTTCTTTAAATCTAAATCTTGGCGTTAATAGTATTGGTGAGAATGGTGCAAAATATTTAGGAGAAGGAATTGAAAAGTGTATAACTCTCACTTCTTTAGATCTAGATCTCGGCTGTAATAATATTGGGGAGAATGGTGCAAAGTATTTAGGAGAAATAATTGCAAAGTGTGTTACTCTCACTTCTCTAAATCTAAATTTCTGCGAAAATAGTATTGGTGAGAATGGTGCAAAGTAGTTAGGAGAAGGAATTGCAAAGTGTGTTACGCTCACTTCTTTAAATCTAAATCTTGACGTTAATAGAATTGGTGAGAATGGTGTAAAGTATTTAGGAGAAGGAATTGAAAGTGTATTACTCTCATTTCTTTAGATCTAAATCTCAGAAGTAATGATATTGGTGAGAACGGTGCAAAGTATTTAGGAGAAATAATTGCAAAGTGTGTTACTCTCACTTCTCTAAATCTAAATCTCTGCGAAATTAGTATTGGTGAGAATGGTGCAAAGTAGTTAGGAAAAGGAATTGCAAAGTGTGTTACGCTCACTTCTTTAAATTTAAATCTCTGGAAAAATAGTATTGGTGAGAATGGTGTAAAGTATTTAGGAGAAGGAATAGCAAAGTGTGTTACTCTCATTTCTTTAGATCTAAATCTCAGAAGTAATAATATTGGTGAGAATGGTTCAAAATATTTAGGAGAAATAATTGCAAAGTGTGTTACTCTCACTTCTCTAAATCTAAATCTCATCAATAATAGTATTGGTGAGAATGGTGCAAAGTATTTAGGAGAAAGAATTGCAAAGTGTGTTACTCTCACTTCTTTAAATCTAAATCTCAGATATAATAATATTGGGGAGAATGGTGCAAAGTATTTAGGAGAAGGAATTGCAAAGTGTGTTACTCTCACTTCTTTAAATCTAAATCTCTAGAAAAATAGTATTGATGAGAATGGTAATAGAATATTAAAATAAGTAGTTATCAAAGCAAAAAGATTGATTTCATTATGCGTTGTGTTAAATTGACAATCGTATTGAGAAAATGAAACAAGCAAGGATTTTCAAAGTGTTTAGCTCACTTCTCTAAAACTAAATTAATAATAAAAGTAATATAAGTAGTATTACTCTTTATGACACAATCTTTTTTCTGCTGTTTCCACCATAAATAAATTATATCGAAGGGTTCTTATGTATTCCATATTGTGTAACTAATGTGAAACTAAGAATTAATAAAAAATGTTTTATTTTTGTATTATTTTTCTTAGACATTTTTCAATCCGTTGTTTGATTTTCTGGAAATCTAATTATTAAACTTTTCTCTTCATTAACTAAACATTTTTGGAATAGTATCTTCAATAAGTTTGTTCCAAATTATAAGTTATTATTATACTATTAACGCTTTTTCAAAATTATGTGTGCTGCTTTCTCTCTCGTTCTGCAGCATTTCTCCAAGATTCGCTAAACTCTTCAAGTCTGCTCATGAATTCATCATGATAACCCATACCGCTGATATCTTGAATTTCTTTTTTCTAATATTCTCCTATGCCCCCAGTTGCATTGTCGATAATCACAGTCTTTGGTTAGACTGTTGAGTTTTAATATAAATTTTCAAGTTAAAGCTTTTTTATTACTGGTTTTGGCATCAATGGACTATTCTCGATGTTATTTTCAGTTGGAACAACAGAACTTTAAATTGGCTACTATTGTGGCTGTTGCTGATATTATTATGGCTTTTATTACTTTTATTACTGAAGTTGCTACTGAAACTACTATTGCAATTATTGCTGTTGTTGCGATTAAAGTTATATTTGTTAGAATTAAGGTGATTAAGGTGAGATCGAAGGTAATTTTGGAGTCTATTGATTAATTCCATTATTATTATTATTATTTATTTGTGGATTGTTTGCTAAAATCTATTTAGATTATTCATTTTAAGATTGAATAGATATAGGTGGTGCTGAATATTATCCCATTATTGGAATCACCTAATTTGCAGCAGTATTAGCTGCAGGAGATTTGATTTAATTCGAATTAAACTATGGTGACATTTATTACTAAAATGACTATTTAGGTAGTTATTATGTTTTGAGCTAAGATGTTTTTTGAAGTTTTGCAATTTCTTTATTTTCTTGTTTCTTCAGCTATTACTGCTTTTACTGTAGCATAAGTATTTCCTTATCTTTGTTATCTTCAATTGCTTGCTACTCTTCAATGAGCTTCTGTGTCTCTTCAACTTGAGCCATGTTTAATTTTAATTTGTCTCTAATCTTTTCATTTATTTTTTTCACAGGTGAGCCGATTGGATCTAATTCATCATCATCATCATCTTCATATCCCATTTGAACCTTGCCAATAAACCCAAAACTGCTTTCTTCTGAATCACTTATGCCTGTGAGAAAAATTAAAACAGAAAATATCGTTATTTGCCAAAAAAAAAATCAATAAAAAATGTAACAAAAAAAAATTACATAATAAAAAAATCCAAAAGTTATCAATTAACAATAAAATTTCAAATAATTTTTACGTGAATCATCAGCTAATTGCTCTCCATTGACTGAATTATTCCCAATCTGTTCACTTATCAACTCCTTAAGATGCAACTTGCATTATTTATATTCTTATCGTTTATCTGAATTGTTATCTTCAGAATCAATTTACTTCACCTAATTATTATTAATCTACCTAATAAACGCATCTCCATTTTCATCAATCCTTATGAGTCCTTTTTTACTAAATTCAAGCAGCAACTCTTTAATCTATCCTTCTCGTTCTTTATACACTTCTATTTCTTTATTCTACTCCTCAACAATCAATTGTAATTACCTATATTCAATAATTATTTCTTCTTAAAGCTTCGAATCTAAACTTGGATTCATCATCTACTGCATTTACATCTATTACAGTTGCTACTGTTGCAATAACTGCATTTGTATCTATTGTTGCTAAGTAGCAAGCTAGCTGTTGAGATTCACTTACTGTTACGCACTCTTTTCCAACTCCATCTTCAAACATTTCTAGACTTCTTCACTTTCAGATAATTTCAATTTTAATTCCTCAATTTACTTTTCTTTTTCCTGTTCTCTTTTCGAGTTTTCAGCTACAATCTCAGCCAATTCCGCAAAGTATTTACTTGATAAATTCTTCATTAATCCAACAACTTCTTCTAAATCATTGTCGTACTCCTTGAGCTTGATTAACCCATTTAAATACTCCTGCTGCTACTGCTGCTGTTGTTTACTCTCAGAAAAACTACTAGATTATTTTAACTCAGTTGTTCTCATCTTGGTCAACTAAATCCCTTGCCAATAATCCACTAATTCCTTCAAGTTACTACTTTACCGTTTATAATTCACAACAACATTTCTTTCATAATTACTTAGGAATGATTCTGATATATCCTATCCTCCTTTTGCATTTTCTTTTTTCACAGGACTACGAGATCTATTCCCACTTGTTGTCGCAATCGCACTTTAGCTATTCTTCATTGTTTCATTCGTAGTTGCATTTTACAATTAACGAATCTGCATAAGAGACAATTCAGGTGGTTTAATTGGATATTAATTCTATTTCAAGTGAATAGATCCTCCATTATGTTGTAATATTGACTGCTGTTCTTGCAGCTACGATTAAATAGGTTTGGCGTATTGAAAAAACGATTATTACTGCTGCTGTTGTTGTTGATTATTTTAATAAACATGCTATTAGTTAGTTCCCGTAATATTCCCGCTGCTGCTGTTGTTCATCGAATGATTTGCATAGGTTTAATTTAAATAATTGCTATTTGATCCTATCCCTTAGGAGTTAGTCCCCCCACCAGTTGATAGGTAGTACATCCCGTTCGATATTGCTGGAGAATTCGCTGTGTGCATGCTGAAATTCAACCCAGGTTATTTTGGATTGCTAGGAGTTCTTCGAACATTTTGAGCCTTCTGCTATTAGGGATCCTTGGAGTATTTCTGCAATCCTCCTTCACTATTTTCAGCAGACAGCATAGATGACTAGTTTAATCCTATTTTGATACCCGACATTGATGATTATGCTGATCTGTGAAAAGGTTGTTATGGCATGGCATTTATCTACGGCTGCATTTGAATCGCTTGTGACACTGTATTTGAATGTTAAGACCCTTATGGAGAAACATGTTAAGGCTAAGAACCTGATCTACTTAAGGCAATTGCTTCTCTCTGAAATCCCTCTTTGTTTTTCAATGGAGTAATTCCTCTGTCTTCTGCACTCAAATTATTTTCGACTTGATTTGTAGTTATTTTCTGAATATCTAATTGTGTTCTCGAATTTACAAATGGAGATTTTTCTCGATAAGCTCCTAAAAAAGGACTCCTCTCACCTTGAGAAGGTGCTGGTCGAACTCTCGCAGGTGCTTCCCCTCCTAGATATCCATTCACTCCTTGGGGATAAGCTAAATTATCTCTAATACTATTATTCATTTAATTCCTTTAAAGTTTAGTATCTATTACTCCACTTGCTCCAGGACGAATATATTTCAATGGAGACTGTGCATTCTATTGTTGTTGCAATTACAGCTACGGTTATGATGCTTATTGCTAGGTTTATTTCATAATTGAATGAAAATCACCTGAATATTTCTTTTGCAAGGTTTGCAGTTAACTCTAATTACTTAAAGGCGACGTTCCAGATGAATTCTAGAATTGTCTATTGTCACCAGAGACTGTTGTGTTCAGAGTTGGTTTCTGCCCTTGTTTATTAGAATTCACATAATTCGTTGCAGAAGTAAATGACAATGTTGGTGAAGGCTAGTATTTTTTATTTTCTGGAGAACAACTGCTGGCGTTCTTAGTCTGCTAAAGGGTCGGTTATTTCTACTGGTTTACACGTGAGAGTTGCACTTCAGAATTATTTGGTTTTGTAGGGAAGCTGCTTTATCCAAGAATCTTCGAAATGTCTTATTATTGTTGTAGTTATTTTCCTTATTTGAGTTGTTCGTTAACCTAAGCATACAATTTATTCTGCTGTAAAGTACTTGATTGAAATTACTTAGCCGAGAGACCATTTTAAGAACTTAACAGCGATGTCTACTCCTGCAATACACTACCACAGTCATATTTAGGAGTCAGTCTGCTCACGATTCCGACTGGTTTAGTATTATTGTTCGCTGCATAATTATTCTACATTACATCATCGCTAATTCCTGAACCATAACTTTCCTGGCGACTTCCTTTCAAACTACTAGTAGGTATGCTAGTAGTTGTACCAGAATAATAGAACTACTGTTGCAGCATACCAGGTTGTCTTGTCTCAGAACCCTTCAAGAATAAATACACCATTAATGAAAAAATTGTAATTTTGTTGGCATCCTTACAGAGAGATTAAGTAATTTAGGAGAGTTCTTTGGTTTTCTCAGGGGGTTTACAGGAATGTAGTTGCAAAGGACATTCGTTCCAAGTGCTTTCCTGTGGAATAATAACAGAAACTAATGAACACGTATTAGAACAACACACACTAATATTTCTATCTAACTTGAGCGTATTGAATTGCGATTAGGAAGGGGTAGAGTTTTGACTTTGAGCTTCTCCAAACATAGGCTGGTAACCATTTCCATTCTGTGATCGATTGAGAGATTCATTGAGAGCAGTTGAGGAGAGATTTTTGGAATGTCTCACATTTTGTTTGTTGATGGTGCTACTCATCCCAATCGATTTTGATGTCTGTTTATAGATATCGGAGGAAGACAAGTTTTTGCACTCCTTTCCCTTATTGTTATTTGTTTTTGCTTCTTTTTTTCGAATTTAATTAGTTCTTTGTTTTGTTTTGTTTTATGACTATGACAATGACTATGACAAAAGTATTCAAACTCTGGTTCTCCATTTGATTAATCACGTTAGCAAAACAAAAACACAACCATTGAGCTTTTGAGATTGTCTTTGTAATGCATCAAAATATCTCCATCAAAGTAAACAAAAGGTAAAGGGAAAAGGGGGGTTTTTCTAGAAAATATGAAAATATGTGATTTTATCTGCATGAATATCTCAAGAATATTCATATTTTATTGAGTAGTATTGTAATGTTAGTTTTGAAGTTGAAGCTTCAATTTTATTTAAAAATTAAAAAAGAAAATAAGTTTTCTGTCCATCGCAGACTAGCCTCACAAAAGGAACTTCTTGGATGCTTTAGAAAATTTTCAAATAGCTTTGAACATCATTTTGCCTGAATTCATAAAGAAAGAATGCACAGAAAAAGGTGTTTTTGCAAGACATTTTAGTTGTCTATTAATAAATTAGCAAAAAATAAAGTGTTGTTTTCCCTTCCAAGCAAAGCAGTCAATAATCAGACATCTTCGGATCTGTTCTCGTCACTCTATTTCATAAATTCCACTTTCTTTTTTCTTTTCTTCCTTTTCAAAGATCTCCTATTACACTCAAAATTATTATATTTCTCGTAGAATACATACCATCAATTTCATTTTTTAACTTATTTTCCAATCTCAAACCATCCCTCCAGTTCCACAGCATTGATTTCTTTTAGAAACATCTACTCTATGTCTTAGATGAATCGTCTTATCTGTTGTAACATCATGCGTATTCGACTCAATGAGCGTCTGTATATCTAAAAAAGAAACAAACCGTCAGATTAGTTGTTTTCTCATTTTCTTGTAATTTCACCTACCCGAAACAACTACTCCGATTGCAGCTTGAATATTCTCTCCAGTGAGTGCACTGACTTCAATATATTTGATTGAATGCAAATCTGCAAAGGCTTTAGCTTCATGCGATGAAACAATCCTAAGATTGTTAAGATCTATCTTATTCGCTACGAGAAGTATCTGAATCGTCTAATCAGACATTTATTTAATGATTTCAATCCATTTTTGACAATTCGAGAATGTCTAATATTTTGTCACATCAAATATCAGTAGTGCACCTGTAGCAGCTCTAAAAAACGATGGCATAGAGGACATTAGTTTCTCTTAGCCTGAGGTATCCCATAATTGCACTAAGATTTGAGGTTTGCCAAGTTAAGTTGGAAAATATTTCTAATCGAACTCGACACCTATTGTATTTCTATTCTCTAAGTCGAAGTCCTCCCTAATGTACTATGATAATATGTAGCTCTTTCCAACAAACTGATCGCCTAAGTGAAGAAATCAAACAGAAAATAAGAAAAACAATCAAGATAAATATTTCAAGTAAAAGTATTGTCATTCTTGTTCTTCTTTCCTACCTACCAAGACAATCTTCAGAAGATAATCATATTCGGCTGGAAAATCAGTCATCTATATCTTCGTTCCTAGTTGATCTCCTGGACTTGATATTATTAATAATTTTTAAAAAATTGTTCTATTTGTTTTTAACTATTTTTTTTTAATTTCGATGAATTCAAGATTTTTTGAATCCAATTTTTTGTTTCAGAAATGAATATCTCAAGCATTCAAATAGAAGCTAAAACAGAAAGAAATAGATAAGAATGACTGTACTATTACGACTAATTGAGTGGGAGTCAACAATAATGCTCATTTTTAAAATAAATATATTCAATAGTTAAGAGATTTTTTATTAGGCAAAAGTACACATATGATTGAAACAAAATTATGCAAAAATTGGCTATTTCAAAGTAGAAAAAAGAGAAATTTTTAATAGCCACAAAGGAATCCAGAAATGAGAAAATTCTTAAAAAGGATAAGAAAATGAATGAGATAATAGGAAGCTATTATTAGAGACGTAGATGTATCCATGCATTGTATTGTTATCATTGATACATCTTGTTAGTATAATTGATTATCCGAAAGGATAAAAAGTTTATTATTATTAACAATTCTAATTGCTATTTTTTGTTAATTTCTAAGTTTTTACAGTAGATTTCACTATTTTAGAGAGCTAAAAGGCAACATAACACTCAGATATTTATTAACTTCGACGACTCTCAATCTGTTGTGCTATCTGAAACAACTAGATTTTAACCTGAGTCACTCAGACAAGATGAAGATGAAAATACAATAGAATGAGTTAGTTAGGAGTTCTTAAATTATTTAAAAAATTCAGCCATATCGTTTTCATCTTTTTTATTCTTTTATCCTTTAGATATTTCAGTTTAAGTACAATTAATACTAATAGGCCTAATAGCTTGAGGAACAGCAGGCTTATATTATAAAGATATTCTTTTTGGCCACTTTTAAACAAGATTTTAGGTATTTTCTTACTACTTCTCTTGAAAATTAAATGAAGTAACTGCTTATCGGCTGATTTCTCTTTACTATTTGAATAAATAATTAACATTAATATTTTCTTAAAACTCTCGTTAGATTTTTTTAAAATTTAAGTAGATATTACCTTGTCAAAAGAACTTGGAAAAGAGTTACTAAATGGTGTTAAATTTTCTATCTTTGGATTCGTTTCTTCTTCAGTTTCTTCTTCACGAATTTCTTGCATTGGACTTGAAGTTCTTGATTTCGTGGAGCTTAGACTCCATCGAGGAGATGAACCAACTGAGGAACTTAGATGTTTTACCTGTTTTTGTTATTCAAAGATAAATTTGCATTGCTGATTTTTGCTATGTGTGAAATTTTCAACATTCATGTATGGCTATTTACCTGCAGATTATTTTAGTTTTCCTTAGCGGAGAAGCTCGCTTCATAAACAGCTGCTTCTTCAGCGAAGAAAGCTGAAACTTTGTTGATCTCTTCTTTCAATGACTGAGAAAGCGGTGCTGGGGCTTGCAGATAGGAGGAAGAAATAGATATTGAAGGAGCAGCTTTGCTTTCAAAGACAGGCGCAGCTTCTTAGATTTATGAATAACGAAAGACTAATTTCTCCAAGGAAAGAATATATTGCGAGAAAGTTAATTTTTCTTTGCTTTTCGTCTCCAAGAGAAGCGAGGTAGCACGGAGAATATGTTCAAAATCATCCATATTCTTTCTTTGTCTCTCCGCGAACAAATATCCAACGATGAATGCGGAGAGGTATTTGAAAGTTGGTTGTTCAGAAATTAGATCCAGTTTAGAATGTAGTTTTTCATCCGCCTCAACGAGGAAAAGAGCTGGTTGGTCCATGCGCATTCAAAATATTGGGAGAAGCAATCACTGTAAAAAAGGAGATATCTGCGCAGAAAATATGAATGATTAATTATTGTTTTTGTGAAAAATTTAATAATATGACTTCTCTCTCTTCTATTCATCTTATCATATGCTGAGAGAAGTCTAAATATCTATTGAATTTGATTAGTTTCTGATCGAGATGAAGAAAGGAAATTGAGTTATTTTCTATGCCTTCAATTCGGTCAGATTCTTTTTCGTATTCTACCTCTTCGAATATTGTTATTTTCTAGTTTGATCTGATTGTTCTTGCGTTCCCTATTAAATGTTCATAGCAAAGAAAGATACATATTTTGTGCTAGCTCAAAAGCATGCGATTAGTAACAATATTTTTCAGATTCAACAATTCTAAATCTAAACTCAAAATTATTCTTTTTCCAAAAAGTTGTACAAGATTATCTTCTCCATCAAACAATAAAAACAATTGTTAGTTAATAAATTAGTTTTTTAGAGACATTTTAAAAATCCAAGGATAATGGCATGAAATTAGCTTTTTAACAAACTGAATGCAAACAGAATCGATGACTCATTTAATAGCATCTTCTAAGAGCAGATGATTCCATTCATCAGTCTATATTATATAATGGTTCAATATTCAATTATTCACTTCTAAAAAGATTAATAAAAATTAAGAAAAATGTTCTTTTGATCTTTTTTTTCTCCTCCGCCATATAATTACTTATGATAATGTTCAAATTTGGTTCAGGATAATTTTAAAATATATTGAATATCAACCCAAAAATGTAGTTGTTTATGTTTAACAAAGTCTATCTTTTTCACTTTTACCATCAATCTTATCAGAGTATTACAATTGAAGCAATATAAAAGGAATTCATTCTATTAATGAAACAGAAAGGTAATTTATTCATCATTTTTCTTCTTTAACTTTCCTGTCATTTTCACAATGACTTAAAACGAAATAAATCGATAAAAGAAAGAAAACTGATGTAATTGAAGCAACTATAATTACCCACAATTCGTTTCCATCTAAATAGTCAAGCCACAGTATCTTGCAATCGTCTTTTGGGACACCTTTGTTAACATCACTGAAGGTATAGTACGAGTTTGTTGTGCATATTCCACTACAGTGGAAAACTTTTTCTAATATTTGTAATAAACCACTGTATTTCGACAATCTTTTCAAATCACTGTCACTTTTGTAGACATAACATTGTTGAATTTATATTTTTCCTTAAGGATCAATGTTATTGATGTATCGTTCTTATGCTTCAGATTCATTTCCATTAAAATTACATGGGCAACTATCTTAGCATAGATAGCTTTATGATTTTTGATTTAATTCTTTTAAATCTTCAAAGAATTCGTATTTCGTACAATTCGTGTCATCTAAAAATTTAGGAATATGTATCTTAACAGCGATTCCACCTCCAAGAATAGCTAAATTAATCAAGAAAGAAACTAACAAGCAGATGAAGCAGATAAAAAGAAAACATTTGTTATCATTTTTCTGCTCTATTAAAGATAGGAAAGATGTCAAGGCCAAAAGAATACCCTCTGTAAACAACACGATCAGTGTTATTTTAACGCTTTATGATATGTAATCACTTTCAAAGGAACCGATTTTCATGTAAATCACAGTGCTCAAGGCGATATAGATAATTCCGGCTAGTATTTGTAGGATGTTAATCAGGTTTTTGAAGACAGCCATTTATTTAGTTTTTTGAGGTGAGTTTTAAGATAAAATGGTTTGTTATTTAATAATTTATCAAATTAATAATTATTTTCTAAAAATGATTTGAAATAATGTGCTCCCCTTCAGCTTTGAAAGAGCCCATTTGCCTGCCTAACTAGACTGGTGGGCATTTCATTTTGTCTATATTTTTATTTCGTGCAAAATGAATCATTGAATGAGGGCATTTATTTGCTTGAAAAGGAAAATCAAAAGACTAAAGAAGGCTCGGTTCTACTAGCATTAATGTTTTTTTATTTGAATTAGTTATAAATGGTAACAGTAATAGATTTTACTACACTATTTAAGGTAAAATCTGTGGAAGATGTGATTCAAGTTATGTCTGATTCTTGCTTTCATATGAATAAACAAAGGTCTATTGTTGATTGATATCATATTCATTGAAGAATTAATAATAATCAATAAGATGCCAGAAGATCATACAGACATCCAAGAAACATATCAGATTATTCAAGAAATCAATTTTCATTTCATATATTTTTTTCACTCTTGTGGTAGAACAATTGTCCAGGCTGGGTCTAGAACTACACTAAACATGAGCAGATCGAAAAAAAAACAATCAATAAACCAAAGTTAGATCAAAGTAATTAAGGAAGTTATCTAAAATTAATCGATTCAGCAGTCAATTTGGGGCTTAAAACTGTTCAAATCACGGAATACAATGAATTGCATCTTAAAAATATCCCCAAAAAATAATTTTCACCCAGTCAACAATAATGATTGTCTTATTACTTGAACATTATGTAATATTTTTAGCTCCTTCATTCGAACTCGTATTTGTTATGCAATAAGCTGCTATTTCATTTCTTTGTTTTGATAAATTTCCATTGTCGTCTTGGTTATCTTGGATATTCAAGATAGGTCATTTTTCAATCCCCAAAAATAGATAATTAAACCAAAAGATGGATGACTATTCTTCTGTAAAACAAGCCAAAAAGCCATCGAATTCTCTTTCAAGCTGCAATAAATGTATCTATGAAAGAGCTCCAAATATTTCTTTCCCACTGTATGTGATTGATCGCAACAATGTATCCAACATCGAAATATTTTTTTGCTCAAAGTATGTAGAGGTATTTAAAGTTTAAAAATACATTTGGAATAATTTCAATTATGTATGGCTGCTCATTTTTAGCTATTTCATTCAATCGCAGAGTATTTTTGAATTATCAAAAAGTAACATGAATGTTACTACTGAACACATTCACACACATAATGTCTACTGTCATTGTTCGCTTCGTGCTGTATCCTATTTATTTTGGTGGTATATTTATTGTTGGAACACACACATATCATTCGATTGCTCAAACATTAAAGCTAAACCGTTTGATTTTAACTTGCATCTAGACATTGATTGACAGTTTATTCCTTTTTTTTTAGTCTTTAATAGACCATATTGAATTATATTGAATTGTAAAGGTTAATCAATATGGATATTGTGAATTTTTAGTGCATTGAGTGAAACATTCATTCTTATTGTTTCATGCTACATTTTTTAGCATTTTGAGCATTTTCTTAAAAAATGCAACTTTCTTTTGCTGAACAAAAAAAAATTATCAGAAACTAAGTAAATATCTGAGAATTCACTTTAATAAAGATGCATCAAGATTTATCAACTTTCCTTTTTAACTCTCCTTTTCCTTACTTGATTTTTAAATCTGCGACACATTTACCAAGGCATAAATCAAATATGATTCAACAAAGGTACACACTTTTGGGAAAGGAGGTGGGTGAATTATTGATATTAAACATTTGATCGATTTCTTTTCATTCTTTTAATCAACAAAACAGAGACATACGCATAAAGGAGAATAGATCATCAGAGGTTAGCCAAACTAGCAGACAGCAATGAGCTCAAACGGTGGTAGTAATTCAAATGGTTTCTTTTCAATCAAGTGTGAATTTTCTTTGTTGAGCATTTAGATAAATCAATTTATTCGAAAGCTCACAATTTATTTACTCGTTTATTGTGTCTCCATAAAAGATAACCCACCACATGCGTCTTCATAGGCTCTTGATAAAAATGAATAAAATCAAATCCTACCTGGGAATATCTCTGAGATATATCCACAACAGTGTTAAAATATCAATAATAAAGACAACACCTCAGTCCTAAAGCTTAATCCAATAAATATGAGCTGTGAAAATAAAATTACTTTCGATTAAGAAGAAAAGAAAAACAATTATGACAAAGGTGAGGAGCTCTAAATGCAAGATGAAGAATCCTTGCTGAATTCTGAGTATGTGGAAGTGATTCTTCAAAGGGAAGGGTCTAAATAACCTCTCGAAATCACGAGGAAACTCTCATAAGAAAAAGAGAAATTTGAAAGAAAAAATGAAAAACCTTCTTATCCTGAAAAGATCTCCTCCTTCAACCATCTTTCTTCGTAATTGATTTCCTCTGAAATCAGAGCCTTGGAAGCAATCAGAGAGTAGCAACTCCAAAAACCAGTAATTGATACAAATCTCATCTGATTTTAAAATGCGTTGAAGAAACTCCAAATCTTCTCTCTTTCTCTCTAACAGGTAAACTTAAGTGTGCTGGTAGCTGGAAAATCATCACTAGGCAAATCTTCTTTCATCGATGCATTCCTTGATCATGTTAGTTATATTTATTCTACTTGATTCCTTTTGTTCTTCAAATATCCCTTCTTCTCCACAATAGAAGTTTAAGTCTTCAAGCGAAACGAGCATTCGTGGAGCAACCGATAAGATAATTGAAAAAAGAGCTCAACGAAAAGAAGGCAAAATGACATTTAATCTCACGATGATTGATACACCTGGGTATTCAGATCATAACAAGATATCTGATTGGTTAGAACTCATCATTGAATATATCACGCAGAAAGTATGATAATCTTAACTAAAGTTATTTGATACCTTAAAACCAATTTTAAATGGAGAAATTATTCACATATTTTACCCTCCTTTAACCCTTTTGAAATATAAGCAATTTTCATTAAATCTATGGCATTTAATAGTTCGATGAATTTCGAGAATTGGAGAAGAAGAGATCAATACCCAATCCTAGTGAACAAACGGAGATAATCGATCCTAGAGTATTATATTTTTGACCTTACTTTTATTAATCATTCTCATCTGTGCAAACTCTCAAAAAATAGGTGCATTGCTGCTTATACTTCTTGTCTGGTCCTCGCGTGAGTGAGAAAGATATACTTAATGTATAATAGATCTAAAAATATGTAGCTGTCATACCTATTCTTGCTAAAGGAGATACATTTACTCTTCCTGAGATAACATAATTTAAAGAATAATTAGCTAAGACAGCTGAAGCGCATTAAATTCATTGGTTTGACATAGATTCTGTAACAAATAATCAACATTTTAATAGCAATAAGTGTATTTTTGTTTTTTAAAAGATCCTCAAAGAACAACCAGAGAACCTTCATAAACTATGGCAAAACCCATTTGGAGCTATTCCATCATTTACCATTATCTCATCGCCTTCGAAATAAAGGTAATTCATAATCATAGATGCAAAAATTAATGAAATTATTATTTCAAAATCAAAAAATCCATAAATCTAAAAAGAAAAAAAACCCTTTTTTGTATGGATTTTCTAAAGATAATACACTTGGGGAATTTGCGACATACGAAATCCTGAGCATTCTGATTTTGTGCTGCTATATAATCTGCTGATAGGACTGTTTAGTATAAAACTCGTTCGAATTACTGCTGCATTTTATAAGTTTTATCTTACTGAAAAGAAGAAGAAAGAGAAGGAATCGCAGAGAAACTACACAGAATAGTTATAAAAAAAAGGAATTGCAACGGCATTTTCTGTTGGAGTTGCTGTAATCGGATATTTTGCTTTGAAAATGTTTAAGTGAAGTTACGAAGAAACTGAGAGATAGAGTATGAGATGAGAAAGATTGTTGATTCTTGGAAACAACTAATGATTCAGAATCAATTCAGTTTGCTTAAAATACTGAGTCCAGAACTTAATACAATTTTAAACTGTTATTGAATAGATTCTGCTTGTTTTATTAATGCTAAAAATTATTTATTTTCATTAATTTTTCTCGAAATAAGAAAAGTAAAATCAAAACAAAGATTTTTAGCATTTTTTAAATGGACAAACAAATAATCATTTATTCTATGAAGAATCTCATAAAGATTGAAAACCAATGTGCTAATTTCACTTCTAGAGATGCAATTTAAATGACTTGATCGGACTAGATGGCTCCTTTCCATAACGGCGTTTATAAGATGGTGATTCGATTTTCTCGATTTCTTGTGAGAATTTTTTGAGTTTTGTGTCGAGCGGGGAGATCGATTTAAGAGGTCTTTCGCTCTTTTCGATGGCTTCTTTGATTTCTGCAATGACAGACTCATCTTCAATATTCGCTGGGATTTTGAATGGTTCATCGTTGAGCATTTTCTTTAGGAGACTGCGAAGAATTTCACCATTTCGTGTCTAAGGTAATCTCTAAACGATTATGATATGCTTGAAGTTCGCATAGCTACCTAAAAAAGCAAAAAAGAGGTCAAGGCAAGTTTCAAAACACATATGAAAACGTGTAAATTTCAATATTCTCTTTACCTATTTCTGCTTCGACAAGTCCCACAACTTGAGTTTCAAACTGTTGTCTATTCTTAATAGACTTTCCATTCTCAACTACAACAAACCCAAAAGGTATCTCTCCCCAAAGATCATCGTACTTCGATACTACAGCAGAATTAACTATTTCACTCACTGATTACAGAACTTACTCCACAGAAGCCATTGAGAGCTTTTTCCCTCCAGTCTTAATAATATCATCGATTCTACCAACAACCCATAAATACCCTTCTTCATCGAAAAATCCAGCATCTCCTGTTGTATAATATCCAACTGAATCACCTAGATATTTCTTCATGAACACCTCATCATTGTTGAAGAGTGTTAGCATGAATGAAGGTGGTAATGGTGTTTTCAAACTAACCTTTCCAAGCACATTAGGTTCTGTGACTAGAACATTTTGATTATCCAGAATATGCACTTCAAATCCAGGATAAGGTTTGGTCACACTTCCTGGTTTATCTGGAAAAGGGTTGAACATACCTTAAAGATTTCCAGATATTGCTCCTCCGATTTCTTGTTGGATGTAGAGATTGTTTATGAAAAGGTTTTTGTTGATGTGCTTTTTGAGATATTCTTGAGTTTCTAAGTCAATATGCTCTCCTGTAGTTGTGATGTTCTTCAATGTAGTTAATTTGAATCTTTGTATGTTTGCACCAAGTGGATCTTCCTTGCGAATCTCACGGATACTCGTTGGAGTCGTAAACAAACAGTTTACATTATATTTCTCAATCAAACGCCAAAATCTAGAACAAAAACAAGGAATCTTAATTGAAAATACTCTAAATTTACAAATACAAAAAACAATAATTACTGAAAGTTATCTGGTGATCCAACTGCCTTTCCTTCATAGAGAATCGTTGTTGCTCCTTCAAGAAACGCTCCATACACCATAAAGATATGCCCCACAATCCAGCCAACGTCCGTCGCTGAGAAAAGCACATCTTCTTTGTTAATCCCTAGAATATGTTTTGTCTGCCAATGGCTGTAAACAGCAGTTCCTGCATGATCATGCACAATCCCTTTTGAGCAAATATCTCCAGAAGCGAAGAGAATATACAATGGATCGTTTGCTTTAGTGATTTCGCATTGCTCCTAAAGAAGAGCTACTTTTATCGCAGTATAATAATCATAATCTCTTTTGAGGATAAATGTTGAAGTCATGTGTATTTCTCGCTAGACTATCAAGCTAGTTAGATTATGGTAGCTACTTAACTCTAATGCAGCATCAACAATGCCTATGTGTGGGTTTTTGCAAGAAAAATCAAGTTGTTTTTTGTTTGTTTTGTTTTTTAGAATAAAAATAATTAAGAATATTCAAGCTAATTTGATAATTAATTTATGTTTTTTGTTACCTTTGTAGTAGACAATTTTATCCCCTTTTTCTAGACCTGCAGAAGCAGTGATAATCATCTTAGGTTAGCATTCAGTTATTCTAGTGGCTAGTTCTCTCGCTGGAAATCCACCGTATACTACTACGTGAACTGCACCGATTCTTGCGCAAGCTAGCATTGCAAAGACTGCTTCAGGAATATTTGGTAGATAAATTAAAACTCGATCATTTTTGCGAATTCCGAATTGCTTCAAAACCCATGCAAGACGAGCTACATTCTCGTAGAGTTATTTATAAGTATATTGAGCTTATTGCTTTAAAGCTGGACTCTCCCAGATGAGAGCTGTTTTATTACCAAACTATTCTAAGTGACGATCAACGCAATTATGGCAGATGTTCATCTTTCCATCTACAAACCATCGATAAAAAGGCGGTTGGGTTTTATCCAGAATAGTAGTAGGATTTGTAAACCAAGAAAGGTCTTGAGCAATATCTGCCCAATATTTCTCTCTACCATCAGCGCTGATCGATTGATTATAGACCTCTTAATAGTTACTCATATGTCTTGTTTTTTCACCTAAATCGAGCTATTTTTTTCTTGCTTTGTGAATTGTTATTGTTTTTATATTTTCTGCGAAAAGCTAAAACTTTTACAGAGTTTATCTCAACCTGTATTGCGTTGTGGGATAGAAAAGAGATCATTAGATACTAGATATTAACAAACAAATTATGTTTGATAAGCTTTTAAAAGAAATTGGGAGGGGGGGGGGATATTTGAGAATCGTATTTTGTTTTTCAAGAAGAAATCATTATGTGAAATAAATCTAATTAATTGAGAACTCTATTAAAAATTTAATAAAAAGAATATTATTTAATTGGATAATAATCAATTGCAAATCTTTAGGATTGGATTAACTAGAATATTATGGTAAATTGAGTATTTATTTGAGAATTAATTATTTTTTCGTAACAAAGTTAAAATTTATTTAAATTTTTTTTCAAAATGTAGGGGAAACACTAAAATTAGCTAGAATTCTCGAATTGGGTTAAATTTAAATGAATTTAGATTGGATCTGAGTGATTGACATTAAGCATCTGATTCTTGAAGAAACAATTGATAAAATAACTGTAAAGTTATAAAATATAACTTCATCACAAATATTTGGGGTTCAACGCCCACTCAATATTTTAAAACCATAATAACTCAAAAACTTTTAATACTTTGAAATGCACTGATTTCATTTTCTTTTTAAGAGCTAATAATTTAAGCTAGTATTGACTTTAAAGTGATTAAGTTATTTTTCATCTGTTTGTTTAATCTTTGTATTATCCTAAATGGCAAAACGCATAATCATCTAAAGTTAATTGATTATAGAAGAATTTCTGTAACCAACACTCTTCAAAAAAAACAAGTAAAAACAATTCAGGATAGTTAGTTTATTCAAATTTATTATTTGATCTTATTCAAGGTGAAAATAATATCCAAAAAGAAGAAGAAGAAGTACACACCCACGAATAATGTTTGTACATTAGAGAAGATTAAACTGAATTATATTTTAGATAAGACTTTGAATTCGAGATAATATCTCCAAAGTATTTCTGAAAATATCACTGGGAATAAACTAGCTAACTAAACAATAAATCAAGTAGGGTATCTAAATAAGCAGCGTTTTCCAGTTGAAACAATCAACCTTTAGATAATATAGAGCCTTCTGTTTCTGCAAAAATCCCAGAAAAAAAATAAATAAACTTAAGCTCTCAAAAGAAAAAAAAGAAAGTTATAAAAATCAACTTTTGCGGGCATAAATATTCCCTTATGAACAAAGCTGAAGGATATACAAGAATGACTTCTTTAAACTAGGATATTTTGCTGAGTTAGAAGACTGTTGAATGCTAGCATATTAGGACACTTGGATCACTAGATGTAGTTGAAGACTAACATATTAATAATACTAATAACAAATCAGCATATTCATTGCAGATACTCCCATTTGTTAGGACTTAACATCAGCTTGCATAAGCTAACTCACCATAGAATCAAAGAACGAATAAAGAGGATCATGTTCTTCAGATTTGTTAGATAAAACAGGAATCTAGTCATTCTTCATCTGGGTCTTCATCAAATCGTTCATCTGACATGGATTCATTTTCAGAAAAAGTAGCATTAGTGGATCAGCTTAACACCCCATATCAGTCAAAACCATTCATAGACGAAAAATGGAATCCTCTTGGATGGGTTAAGGAATCTCTTTAAAAGCCAATTTCTAAAAATAAAACAGAAGCAAAAATTTAATATTTCATATCATCCAATAACGAACACAAAAGAAAACATAGATTATTAAGCCTTCACACAGCTGAATCGGGAGCGTTCAAAGAATTAGTTACATTCATCGACAAAGTAGACAAATTAGAAGAAGTTAATCTTCATAAGCTAATCAGGAAGCAAAGTTGCTGCTGTGAAGGATGTGGTTAAAAAACCAAAAAATAAAAGAAAATCGACATGGTTTTACCATAATTCAAACCAAAACAAGCGATTCGCAGAATGCACAGGAAGAATTTCTAAAAAATTATCACAGATGTGAATAAAATCAGTCAGTTTTTTAGATCGAAATTATAACTCCATCAGAAGAATACTATTAATTATCAAGGAATTAGAGGAAAAAGTAATTCTTCATCGAAAATGCAACACTCCAATACGATTAAAATATCTTCCCGTTCCCCACTAAGAAGATCATCATTCTCACGTGAAGGTGCATAATCATAGCACAATGAGCCAGGAGGTCAAAGATAAACTCCCCTTTCAGCTGATTTATTTTAAACTAGCCCCTTAGGGAATTTCAAGAGAGATTTGAAGGCCCATTTCACTACTTTTAAACCTAGAGAATCTTAAAAGTTTTAATCTCACACATTTCATACGAATTTTAGTCTTTAAGTTAGTCCTGAAACACCAAGTTAGACTTTAATCTAGCCAATAATGCCTGACAAAAGGATATCAAATTTTTCACCAGAAATGATTAGATCATAAAAGAGTTAAAAAAGCCGCTTCATTCCAACATAGTTTGCAAGCAGGTAGTCTAAATGTTCATAAGAATCATAAGATTAGCAGTAAAAGAAGTAAATGCCTGAAAGATCAAAGTTAGAAACAGCAATAATGAAATAATTCAAAGAAGAAACGAACATGAAACACATTAACTCCGATTTCGTTATGAGTGTTGGAAATAAGTAAAAATTTTGATATGTTTTTTGGAATTTTAAGAACAAAAAACACAATCTTTACAATCTTTTACCCTCTTGATTTTGTCAAAAAAGAAGAGTATTATATTTAATTTTTTAATTTAAAAGCATCTTGAAAGAAAGCCTCCAAAATCTTCCTAAAGAAGGTGATGAAGAACCACTTAATTTCCCAGAAATTCCTGCAATCAATACCGAACCTATTGTTGAAGATATCAAAGATGATGTATTGATGATGCCTTAAATCTCACAGAATAATAAGATTCCTTCATTTAAGCATATTTATGCTAAAAACAATAATATATCTAATTACTGTAAGGGAAATGCTCCAAAGTTAAAAACTTGTTTTCTCTATCCTCTGATTAAAACAAAACAAGAAGAATATCCAATTTTCTCATAAATAAATAATAATAACTCCGATTCTTTGGTCTCTAAGCACACTCGTGTTAAAAGTGATATTTCCTACAAAACTCACTTAACTACTTCTTAAACAGAATTCGAGGAAGTCAAACCAAATATCCAGAAAAAACTACTAAAAAAGACTAAAAAAAATAAACACAACTAAAGTACAGCTAGCATTATTGATCATGATTCCTCCACTTAAACTCAGCAAACATCAGATAAAAACCTTTCCAATCAATCTAGTTAAACATCCTCATGGAAATTCTACTCTCCTGCACATGCCCGAAATCCAATTAGTTCTTTTAGTATTGCAGCTGCAGGAAATTCTTTTATTGAAAATTTAGCACAAAAAATTAAAATCAAAAAGAAACAAAATCTTCCTTCCATAACATCATGCAGTATGATAGATAACATTTACCTTCGAACTGCTTAATTTCCTTAACCTAATCCTTAATATTCTAAAAAGAATTTCAGTAATAATCGTCCTCCTTTCACTACTTTCGGAATCAACAACCAAATACTTCCTACTAATACTACAAGTCCTACTAAATAAACGAAAATAGAAACAATAGTCATACCGATTCCAAAACGACTTAAAAAAGACTTATCATTATAATATTTCATTTCAGCAACGTAAAGCAGCAGCAACAACAGCAGTAAAGCAGTCCTTAAAAAAACATTTCAAATACCTAAAATTCCACAGAGTCTTGCTAACCAATTTAGCAACATTTATTTCTCGAAAACTAATCTTTTTTAAAATAAATCTGTTTATTAAGCTGCAAGTAGTGCGAGCAATCTAAGTAGCCCTCTCATCTCATCGAAATAATCTCAAAATTGAATTTATTTTTTGTTATTTATGTCATTTATTATTATTATTATTAAGAAACAATTCAACATTTCAACAACAACAGACTACTCTTTTTTCACATATATTTTCTAATAATAACTACTCAGGTTGCTCATAATATTTTAAGAGATTTTCTTCTGAAAGTATGAACTGAAGAATCAGCTCTTTCAACTGATCCCTTTCTTTTCATTGTACCTTCCTGCAATTCCACCTACAAAGAATTTCTTTATCTTTTCCCTTTGTTGCAATTCAAATCAACTAAAATCGAATGTCCGCTTCCACCAAAACCTATCTTTAATCCTCTTTTTTCAGTTGAAATCGTAGGCTTTGGAGGAAGGTTAAATCCCCTATGTGTTGATTTCGCACTCGTAATTGCTGATACATTGCAAACACTCTGATTATTTTCCCTATTGGAATCTAACTCATATAAATGATTATTCATGTCCAAATGTTTAATACTTTCTAACAAATTAAACTCTCCTCCTCGTCCTCCATTCTTACTAGACCTTGCTAAAAATTAAAAATCCATAAAGACGCTAATCCCACAACAAAATTTCATAAAAATAAACTTTAAATTATTCTTACCACTAGGAATATTTAAAATATTGCTATTTTTCGAATTATTCAGAGTATCTTCACTACGATCTTGTATCTCTGAATGCTGGTTAAAGAGTTAATTTTTCTATTTAAGTAGTTGTACTTAATATTTCTAATCTTCATAAATCTTATTAAAATCAGACATAACTTACGCATGATTCACTTCATTGTAATTTCTTCGTTATCCACTTAACGGAGTATTTATCGATCGCATCCTTTCCAAAATATCTTAACTCCTAAGACATTAGTTAGTAGTAAGATGATTGATGCTAATGTAGTCTTATCTAACACTGTTATTATGAGAATGCGTATTTACTTCAAGTAATTATGAACCTTCTTTTCTTTCTTTCTCTACAACCTATTGCTAATAGAATTTCTTTAAAAATGCTTGATCTTCAGTGAACGAAGAAGAAAATTAGTTTTCTCTACTATCTAGACTTAGATTTTTCTTTGGAATGATCGCTCGAGCACTCAAACTTGTTTTATTACAAGGGTTACTGTCATCCGTTTCATTTCGTTGATATATTGCTTCTCTGCTGCTTGTTCTTGTTCGTGTTCGAGCAGTCGTTGCTGCTGTGTCGCCTCTAGAATTACTTTTACTTCTTAATTCCTTGAATTTATATCTTAAATCTTTGTTGATAAGAAATTTCTATTCACCCTAGCTAATTTTGTTCCTTTATGATGAAAGCCCAACACTTCCTAATGCTGAAGGTGTAAAACAAGAAGAATTCACTGAATTTATCACAGATACATCAGGAGTTTTTACTTATCCAGAAGTTAACCTAAAAAAACCATTATTCTTCTAATAATTAGGCGTTTAACCTTATTATGGGATAGTACTAAAACTGCAATCAACAGAGCGAGGTACATTAAAGCTTCTAGAACGAGTTTGTTTCGTATTATTTGTTTTAACTACTTATGCAGCGAAATTATTATTATTCTCATCTTCTAATGAAATCTCTTAGAACGCAGCAAAACACAAGCGACACACACGAATGAAGGAGTACTTATCAGCTACAGCTTTATCATTTTTATTTTTAGAAGCATAAAATGGAAGTAGTCCATTAAATTATTCCCTGATTCCTCGCTTGATTCGGATTCTAAGTATTTTATTTTTTGTCACTTCCTACATTTGATCTTCATCTTCTTGTTATCCACAAGCGTTGCACATTACTACTTATTCTAACAACGCAGGCTTCGATTGACGAAGATATGTACTATTTTTATTTGTTTTAACTTCTTGCTCAGAATCTACTGTGAATTTTGAACTCAAAAACCCAGTAGCAAGATCAGAAGGGTGTTGGTATTCTTATGACTTCTGAAGTTGCATTTGAGATGTTTGTACTTACCCACTAGCTAATAACGATGCAGAACTCTTTTGAAAGTGCTTTCTCCTAGAAGGCACTACAAAAGGAAGAGCATAAGACATCCTCCAAAGCTTAGGAATATGCTATTCTTTCTCGAAGGTAATCTCATTGCAGTGAAGCAAGTAAATAACTTCTGAGACTTTCTTAAAAATCAGTGAAATCTACTTGACTTTGCCTCTTTCTTTTTCATGTGTGTATTCAAGCTAAATGCATATTTATTTCGCTATGTACTTGAGTTACGTAGCAGTGTAACTATTGAGCTTATCGATTTAAGTGAATTATTCAGGTGCTTCAAATGAAAGGAAACAATCATACAGCTCTTTATCTCGAGGTCTTGAACCTCCCTCCGCTGAATGTTACCAAAAATAGCAGTTATGTCGTCTCTCGATCGAGACGAAATTTTAGTTGTAAATAACTTTTATGAAGTGACCGTGTATTTCATTGTTGTCTGTTCTAATGTAGCGCTGTAAGAAAATGGAATCTCGAGGTAGAGCACTTCTGTATTCCGTTTGTTCAAAAAATCTTGAGGTTTCTTACATCGTTAGGTGCTCGATTTCGATTTACCCAGAATCATTCAGTCTGCTATAAGTTATGACGGGAGTCTCAGAAATCTACCATCTTTATTGAAGCTACTGGGAGTATTCTTCACTTGAGCAATTTGAGCTGGAAATTGAGTGGAGGATGGAAGAAATTGAGGAGTTGATTTTCTTTTTGCGCAAAATCTTACCTTCTTGTTAAGATCGGAATAGCCATATGAAATCATGATTTTCATCGAGAATAAACGTATCAGGGAAGAATAATTCAGGAATTATCACACCATTCTCTTGCTAAGCCTTCCATAATTCGAGGAATATGTTTAGCATTTTTATTAAGTAGATTCTTGCGTTTTCTATTTTGATGATTACTTGATTTTCTTAGAAATTCAAATATTGTTATGCTGTTCAAAACTTCCAAATTATGAACGGATAAACAATATTTTGTAAAGAAACAAAAAAATAATAATTGAAGACTAATAGCTTTTTCCCAGCATCAAGAATCAATCAAATAGCAAAGGGAAACTAACTTTTTTTTTGGTAATTTGATATTCAAAAATATTTTGATTTAGTATTAAAGTAATGAAGTAGCAAAACAGATTTCAATTACTCCTTCTTTTACAAATTGGATTCCTTATGAACTGACAAATCTTCTTAGACATTCAATAATAAGAAATTCATTAGGAATGCTAAAAAAAATTAAAAATAATTCTTCTTAAAAGAAAAAATTAGCAAATATTTTAATAAATAATTACTTGTTTCTTGAGAAAATTGTGATAATTTGTCTTTGATATTTTAAAAGAAGAGGTAATAATGTAGAGGCGGGTAAATAGGACATTGAGTCCATTTTGAGAGAAAATAGAAATCAAATATCTTAGACGCCAAAAAATAAAGAAGGTACTAACCAAAAGACAAAGGGGGGAAAAAATAATGAAACGAGGAAAAACAAAAGAAGAAGAGAACTGTAAAAACCATGCTAACGATGTAATCATCCTTCAATGGTCAAATACTGCTTTAGGGAATCGCTTAGATCACTTTAAGCGTACTTTAGAGTAAATGAAATAGTCCGACTAGAATCTGTAGAATCTATGTGGATGCTATGAATTTTTCTTTAATTCCTTTTTCTCTGGATGGAAGACCTTCCTAGCTAAGCTTGAGAGACTTAATTAGTTGGTTAAAAAGCAGGAAGGAGCAGAGAGACATATTTAGAAGTTCAAGTAGGTATTTGAAGGTATTGATGAGTTAGCTTTGATAATGAATAAATTCAAAGAAACTGCATGTGTTGAAGATAACAAAGTGGATTCTAATAATGAAAAAACAAAAAATATTAACTAAAGTATTTAGGGAAGATAATAGTAATTGATGGACATACAGAAGCTCACAAAGACACGTGTGGAAGGGTTTCTAAAGGTATTTGAAGGCATCTACACGGAGACTGTAATTGCGATGTCTGCTTAGGATGATAATATGGCGGAGGCAATAAAAAATTTAGTTAGCAGCAACGATTAAAATGAAACAACTCGGAAGCTTTACAAGGAAAATACACAACTTTAAGCAAGGCTAAAAGAGCTTGAGTAGTTACTAACGAAGGATATTTCCCTAGTTGACACCGAAAAAGATTTCTTGATGAATAATTTCGCAGCTTAAAGCAAAACCATCAAGGATTTGCAAACGAAATTATCTGAAGAAAAAGAACTTTCTGAGAGACTATCTTTGAGATTAAGACACAAAATGGACTATTCGTTCATGTCAATCAGTCATAAAACAGGTTAATAATAGCCTGATGAAGTGACTGTGCTTACTTAGATTCAACAAGGTGCTTCTGCGATGTTTGAAGATAAAAAGATGGAAATTGAAGAGCAAGGTGGAAATTTATCGCCAACTTAATTTTTCTCCGTGAATAAGAAAGGATATGAGTGTGTCTGTGGAGGAGTGTAAGTTGAGTACACTAGGTAAAAATTTGAAGATGCGCTTAAAAAAATGGTAGATATTAAGCCGTAGTTGATATCAGCTTGTGCAAGTACTTTAACATAATAAGATTCTGTTGGAGGGTTAAATGGAGTAGCCTCTTCTTTAGCTATTATCACACCATAGAATAGCATCGCTTGTAATATTGAAGGAGACACTTAAACCGTTTGTGCAGCTGGAGAGACAAGGGAAGCTAAGAGTGCTACGATCGAGTTAGAAGGTGTTAAAAATGATGAAATCCCCCCATCTGCAACATTAATAGAATCAGAGAAAAGAGTGACATTTGAGGAAAAGATTGCGTTGTTAGCAAAGTAAAAAGACTAATTGATCGAAGAAAGTGCGTAGCAGGAAAGAGTTATCCGCGAGATGGAGTTGGAAATGAAAAACATAGAGGAGAAATTTTTCCATTCAGGAGTTTATTCATCATTGGCTTGCTAAGTCTAGGAGCTTGCTAGAATGGTAGTCACACAGAGGAATCAGCTCAAAGAAGCAAAATTCTTGCTGGAAGGAATTGAGAAATTACGTCAACGTGAAGTTTCAGACTTGCTGACCAGATTTAGTGAGGAAAAAGCTTAGCTTATGAAAGAAGCCTAGGATGCAAAAGAAGGTGTACTACAAGAGAATTTAGGCTAAATAATCAGGAATAACCTTGAATAACACTTTAATTTCAAAAAATACACCGCCCCATTGGAAGAATAAATTGCAAAATTAAGTGAGAGTTTGGAGATTCAAAGGCAGCATTGCTAGAATCTAGAGGAGTAGAAACAAGTATCGCAAAAAGCTTCTTAAGATCAGCAGAAAACCATTTCAGATCTCACTACTCGATTACATGAGAGGGAATAGACTATCCTTGCTCTGGAGAGCTAATCTCCAGATGAAAAATGTCTCGAAAATAAGACTTTTAAGTATGCCAAGCACAAAGAAATAATTCTTTCTGTGGAGAAATTTTTAGGCAATTTACAAGGCCAACAGCACACAGAAGATGTTCTCAAGAATTTCCGAGAATTGATTTTGTACTTGAAGTCGAGAGAGGAGAAGGTGAATATCTACGAAGCGAAATTGAAACAAAGTGAAACGGACAGAAAGAAATAGTAAAGTTCGATCGACTAGATGTGGAAGGATTATGAGTCCTTAGATGATGGGTTTACTAAACTCAAGAAAGCTAATGATGTGTAAATAGCTGAATTGAAGTTGCATGCTGAGAAAGAGCAAGATCTTGAGACGAAGAATCTCGAAATTATGATGAAATTTGAGAAAGAATAGCATGCCTAGAAAATTCTTTTGCAATCTGAACAGTCCAAACGTGAGGCTACAAAGTAGCTTGTTGATGCAATCACAGAATAAAACAAGGTTTTGTCTCAGCAGAACTAAGAATCCGTTTAACTTCTTGAGGAAGTCAGAAATATGAATGCGAATCTGAAGTTAGAATTAGAGTCAGCAAATTCAGCTTTTGTTGAGAGCCAATAGAAATAAAAACTTGCTGCTAAAAAGTAAATTGAACTCAATGCAGTTTATTAAGAACTTATACTTGATCACGAGAGGACCAAAGCTAAGTTATAAAATGCATATGATGTTCTCGAAAACATCGACAATAAAGAGCTCAATAGCAGCAAGAGTAAGAATTAGAGAAAATCAAATACAGAAGAAGCTGCGTTATCGGTAGAGCATGAGTAGATTAGAAATTTAACTTCACTTTTACAATGTTCATGCGGTGAACGTATCAAAGATACGATACTGTATAAGTGTCTGCATCCGTTTTGCAGGTAATGCATTGATAAACAACTCAAAACGAGATAGCGGACTTGCCCTAAATGCCGCACTCCATTTGGGAATAGTGATATTAAGACATTGTATTTAAGTAATTGAGAGTATATTTATTGGTTTGATAAAATCATAGAATATTGTTATCATCTTCTATTTTGTTTAACTGAAACTTCGAAGCTTGTTCCATGAGGTAATTTTTGTAGATAATGGTTTCCTTCTGAGATAAATTGTGATAATTCAACTGAGAAATTAACAAAGCCAAGTCAAAAATATCTTTAAAAATACAGATACGGTTAAGCAAAGTTAATCTTCTTCTGTTTTATTTTTCACATCTTGTGATGATTCTTTTCTCTAAGACAATCAAACTCTTTGTCTCTCTCTGCCTCTAATTTTCTGATTTCTTTGGTTTTTGTTTTTTTGAATTAAAATGCCAAATATGATTAATTATTTTGTTTATTGATGATGGTAAATGAATAGAAAACAGAAAATTATCTGGTATTTTAAATATAATAATCTTCTTTTCTTAACATTCTTTTTTCGGAAGTATCTCTAAAACACAATAATAAGATAGATAAAGAACAATAAGAAGTGATTGAACGGAATAGCGAGACTAATTGAGAAAAAATAATCTTTTATTGAGGATAAAAGAAAAGGTGAGGGGGAGTGCTCTACTCTGGAAGCGTTCAATTAAAGATTTTAATAAAATTAAGATAGAGAACGAGAGAGAGAGAGAGACAGAGATAACGTGGAAAAGTACTGCAGAATCAAATCAATGGTTGACAAGGTGAGTTCATAAGTACCAGCGAAGAACTGGAAGGAAGTCGCGAACTTCAAGTTAGTAGACAAGAAGTATTATATCAAGAACTATTTCTTGGGAAGAGGTAACTTCGCTGAGACATATCTCGCAACTCTCGTTGAAGATGAGAATTAGATATTCGCCTGCAAAATGATAACGAAGGCGTAAATCCTCGAGAAGCTCAAACGATCCAGCGATCAAGAAAGCAGAAAAAACTACATCATTTAAGCATTGAAGAATGAAGTGAATCTCTGGAAAGAGTTAAATCACCCTCATATTGTTAGATTTTTAGATTTCTCAGAGACTTCCAATAATCTCTACTTATTCTTGGAGTATTGCAACGGTGGCGATCTAGACAAACTCATCAAAGAAAAAGGTAAGCTCACTGAGAAAGAAACACTTAGAATCTTCTAAGAAATAGCGGATGGATGTCTTTGTCTGTATAAGAGATCGATTATCCACAGAGACCTCAAACCTGAGAATATTCTCATCCACAACGGCAAAGCTAAAATAGCTGATTTTGGATTTGCAAAAGTAATTGATCTTGAAAAGCGTGATGAAGCTGCTGTCAACACATCTGTAGGTACACCATTTTACATGGCACCATAGATTATCTAAGGTTAAGAATATTCGATTAAGAGTGATGTCTGGAGTTTTGGAGTGATGCTCTATCAATCACTTTACGGTAACGTCCCATTTTAAGACAAAAACAGTTTGGAATCATTAGCTCAGACGATCATGTCATGCAATATCCGTTTTCCTCCATCTGTTCCAGTATCAGATGAGCTTAAAGAGCTTATCATAAAAATGCTCACTGTCGATGAAGAAAAACGCGCAAGTATTGTGGAAGTCAAAGCAACCATCGATGAGCTATGCGCAGCTAACGGCATTGTACTCAATTGAAAAAAGTAAAAAGAAACGTTTTTTCTTAAGCTTTTCTATGGAGAAATAAGAAGATTTGCGTCAATCCCTTAAAAGTCGGCCTCAGCGCACAACAAAATATCTTTACTTCACAGTTATTAGAAATATTGATTTTTTTAGTCATCGTCAGTGTGTGCATGTGTGTAAAACTCAGAAACTTACTTTTTCAGGTCTTTTTGCTAGAAGTTAAAAAACCTCATATTTGTTTGGGTTCGTGGGGATAAAGAATTCAAGTAGTAACAGTGAAAAAAGTATTAATTAAGATTTGGAATGGTGATGATATGATGATAAACACAAAGATTGATTTCTGAGTTTTTCAAGTTTTTGATTAAAACTAAATTATGTTCAAGACGGAAAACATAATGAATTAGAGATTCTAAGTAGGAACAGAAGAAGAACATTGTGAAAGTGTTAGCTCTAAGCAACAGCAAAGCTAAGCAGTAGCTGATTCGCTGACGTATAGCTTATCCTCAGAACTTCCTTATCCTCCTTCAGCTGGTATTCGTCGGCAATAGCAGAACTGTAATAAATTAATTTGATGATTAATGTCATTTTTGAGTGAGGTAAATTCTTATGGTTTCTATTAAGAGGGTTGCTGCTCATTTTCATCATTTTCTCTTGACCTTGCCAGCAATTGTAAGCAAATATATATATATATATATAAATCCTTAATATTCGACATCTGCTCTTTCTAAAATCAAAAAGAAACTCATAACAGAAGTACACGAAGATCGATTTAAAAAGAATATCCTGTGAATGAGAAAAGAGACGGAAATACAAATTTCATTGATTCTCCACATCGTATTTAGGAATTCACTCTTGAAGATTAATTCACATCAGCTAATAACTACTAAAAATAACCAAGCAATTTTACCCAATTGAGGCTGGACTTATCGGGGAGGTCACTCACAATGATATCTCCTCTGTCGCAATACACTCATCTGACACACCTTAATTTGTCGAACAACAGAATAGCAGTCATCGAGAATCTGGAACGATTAACACTGCTCACTCATTTAGATTTGAGTTTTAACTAAATTACAATTTTACCTAGCGCAATTCAGGCCAATAAAAATATTCACGAATTAGTTCTCTCCAATAATAGGATCGCATCGATTGATGATATTGTAAACCTCCGAAACCTTACAAATTTGATGATCCTCGATATCAAAGATAACCCTGTCGCATAGGTCCCAGAGTGTATCCCGTTCATTAGGACTGTCCTACCTTAACTTTAATTTCTTGATGAAAAAAGTGTGTTCAGAAGTGAAGCTAATTGGAATCGCTCGTTTGAATCATAATTTTCATCATAAATATCATAATAAACAACTAATAAGGTGCAACAACTAGCAGATATTGATACGCAAAATCAAACATATCATATGTTGGAGAACACTTCAATAGCAAATCGTCCTAATTATGTGTATTCGTTTGGTATAAAATCTTACGAACAGCAAGATAAAAATGATTGGATAGAGAATGAGGGAATTATGCAAGCCCTCAAAAAATAGCTCCCAACTTCGTAAGATTACCTAATCAAAGGGGTATCCATAGGAAGTTCTCCATCAAGTTAAAATGTAGTTTTCCTCAATGGGAGCATCTAAACAGAGCTTGATAGTGAAGATAATGTACTGGATAAATAATATTAAGAATAAAGATGTTTCTTCACAGGTACAAATCAAAAGAAAACATAATATAGTTCCCTCAATAGTCGCAATAACACAAGTGATTAGAGTAAAAATAACAAAAACTAAGAGCTTTTCCCTTCCAAGAATAAGATTGAAGCAGAAGAGAGACAAAAATCCAAAGGGGAATCTTCATAATGCAAGAAGAGTAACTCAGGGTTTATTGATAAAGAAACTTCTCAGAAATTCGGGGTTCTTGCAGATACTGCAATTGAACAGCTGCGCTATTCGTAGCTGAGTATTTCATCGGAGGACGCGTTGAAGTTAAAATAGAGACTCTTTAACTAGAAAGTAAATGAAATTCCAAGTAAGTTAAATCAAGGTCATTTTACATCCGAAGCTGAGGAGGACAAAGTCGATTTGACTAATCTGTAAAGTTTCTCAGAAGACTAAAGAGATAAAGGAAGAGATTCGCAGATAGTATCGTATTTCAATGATTTTCAAGATGATTAAAGAGATTCTTTAGGTGTTTCGGGGTTTTCCAGAGAAGATGGTAGGTTTTAGAGGAGCTTAAAAGATGGGAGGGAAGATTAGCAAGGTGAGGATGAAGATAATGGAAGGAAAATGCAAGAATTCACTTTACGAAGTCAACGATCACCAGGTATTGCTCTCTCAACAGGTGGATGCTAGCAAATATCAAATTTTAGCTAGATTCAATCTCTTTTTGATCATATTGAGAGTCACAGAGGAGATTTCTGTCTTTAAGAATTTACATCTAGTTACACTGCTATTCCTGGTCCTGCCAAAACTAACTAAAGTCTGATGACAACAGAGCAAGCCAAAGAGAGTCGCGACACATTTGAAAGAACTAATAATCAATGCAACGAGACATTTGAAAAACAAGGATTGAGCTAGAACAATGTCTCCGAGAAATATGTCACGAGCGAGAACATCTAGAATTCAGAGCAGCAGTCGATGAACACGAGTACTTTAAACTCCAACATCATGGACTAAGAGAGACAGTGCTAATCGGTTGCGGGTACTCTTCATATGCTGATCGATGGTTTCTTGGACTTGCATTCTACTTTCGGAGAACTCTCGTAAGTTTTTGACTTAGATCAGTTTGAGTAATGATGCATGAAGGTGTTTTGCAGAGGAAGAGTAAGCGAAGCAGCAGAGAAGTGTCTGACTCTAGCAAGGAAAATCAATGACTGTGTTGATGAAACAGAGAGATATTCTATGAACGAGTAACGTTTTTCAAAATTTCTCAATATTTCCCATTGCCTTGAGTTTATGCTTTTATCTCTTATTTTTCGGTTTCAGGAAGGAGCATTTTATCTTAGAAATAATATCTTTTCAAAGTGATTTCGATTCTTCCATGGCGTAGACGAGCCTTTTCATCTCCGAATTAGTAAATAATTCGAATTTATGTTAGCGTTGTTAGAATTATTGTTTGATCGTATATTTACCTTGGATTAACTCAGTTTGTTTTAGAGTAGCACAATTAAAACGTTCATGAATTAAGTTGGAATGAACCCCTAAAACGAACCCTCTCCAAGAGAATTCATGCAACCTCAAATTCCAGGTGAAACCATGGCAAAAGCGAAAACTCTTATCATTAATTTGCACTAGTCTAATCAGAATCTTAGTTCGTTCGCATGTAAAGTGCGGGATGGATTGTGTGTCTCGAAATAATAGACTCATGACTTTCTGATCATGAAATTTACACAGCAAATGTAATCTTTAATTGAATTATTTGAGGAATTATCTAGCTTATCATTGTCTTGCGCTGACTCTTTTGGGAATATCGAGCACACTTCTGAGAGATTACTAAAGTACTTCGTGCATCTAAGTCGTCTCTTTTAAGCAAGACATGTGATATCGTACTCGCAACATCGACGAACGACATCAAAGGATTAAGCGAAATCTATGATACTTTCCTTTAGAGAACAATCGAATTAAACCTCCGATATGAATGGCCAGAGTTAATTGCTAGGAAGAGAGCATTAAGATGGCAGAAGCTTTTCACTTGAATCATTTCGTTTGAAGTTTTAAGATTTAGAAAAAGCTTCAATTTAGCGATGTGAATTACTATAGAAAAGCAAAAATAAAATTGAACGAGATTTCTCAGAATTATCTAAAAGTCACTCTGAACTGCAATCCAACTATGAGTCACTTCAAAGAAAGCATAAACTTCTGCAGGACAAATATGCACAAGAACTAGAGAGAAAGTTAGATTAAAAGAATGAAGCTGCATTCCAAGAATTAGAGTAGAATCTAACAACTACATAATCTCGCGTCAAAGAACTAGAGAAAGAACTAGAAAACTCAGAAAGCCAAAAGTAGCTCTGGATGATAGACACTAGAATTCTTAAAGAACAAGTAGAACTTGTCAACAAGGATTTCTCCAATTTAGAGAAAGCACAATCGTTTCAAGCTGAGCAATATTCCAAATTAATCGACTAACATCGGTTAGTTTAGGAAGAAAATAGCAGATTAAACTCTCATCTTCAACAGACATAAACGTTGCTAAGAGAATTCTAAGCTAAGGAATAATTGCAAGTTCAGCAGCACTAACAGCTTCAATTGCAGCAATAGCAGAATAATTAATTGCAGGAATTACAATCTTAAGATTTTGATGTTAAATAATTGTTAGCCATACTGTAGTCTCTTTCTTCGAAAATCCGGCAAACTGCAGAAACGGAAGAAGGATAACTAGCCAATTAACATTAGCAGGGTAAGCAGCAAACTTAAAACATTAAAACACCTTTTTTTATCTTATTTTACATACTTGATTTGTATTTCTGATTAGGAGTAGTGTTGACTGAAGATTTTCTAAATAAACTCAAAATATTTGCCAATTCGTTATCACATAAAGAAACCTGTAATTCACAGACACAAACAGGCATCAACGAAAAATAATCTCCTTAGATTACCAGTGAAACTGCTGATACCAAAGGTACTTCAGTCTCTAAAACCCCTTCAAGGCTTAGATCCTAGCGTCTCCTTCTGTTGCTCGAAGAAGAATAAAGTGCAAAGAGCTAATCACTTGAAGAATCTTCTCTTTAAATGCTATCTTCTGGTAATAATCAGCATTCTAAAATCAAAAATGACTCAGCTATCCAAGGAGGTGGAGGGATCTAGCATATGCATTAACAATAGAATTATCCAGCAGCATCAACTCATTCACCTAATAAGCTTGCACATCAGAGTGGATCGTCTTCTTCAGAATAACTGTATAAATTGGCAGCTAAAAAAGCAGCTGAGAAAAAGCATGAAGGCACCTCCGGCTCCTTCTCCAAAGTTCTCAAACCGAAATGGCTGAGTTCTTCGCCTGAAGGAAAAGTTGAGCCAGGTTATAATTTCTTGCCTATTTCATCGGATCGAATTCTTAAGAATCAGGTTTCCAAAGAGAAAATGTAACTTCAACAACAATCCAGCTTCGAGGAAGGAAATTCTTCAGGCAACTTAACTTATCACCCACTAACTTGCAGATAAGAAAGCAGTGGAGGGTTTATTTAGCACACAAAGAAAAAAAATCAAAAGGATCAACGTTTCCATGAGCAAATGACCGCACTAAGTTGTAAATCAGCTCTTTAGCAATCGTTTCACAATAAATCATCGGAGATAAAGTATATTGAGAAGAGATCTGGCAATCAGATGTAAAAAACAGGTACGCCCGAGAGAATAGTGGTTCATAATCTGTAAGAACATCACTAAAAACAATCGTAGGAAGTGAAGCCCTGGAATTTTCTTAAAAAAGAATCTAAACACACTGCTGGCAGCTTAAAAATATTATTTTAATAATAATAATTCTCTAAGCACAGCTGTCCATCAAATAAGAGTCTTCACATGAACTCTTCGATGCAAAGTGTTAGTGGAATTCAAAACCAAAGCATGCTATTACCTTAAACGAATAATTTACCTTCAAGCACGCTTAGTGCGTTGAATAGCACTGGAAGCAGCAACAACGGAATAATTATGAATCATAATTGTGCAAGTCTATCGAGCCCTTCCGTCATGCAAAAAGATAATTCAAAAAAATTTAAAAACTGCGTGAAAAGTGTAGCAAATGCACAAAAGAATATATAAATATTCAGAAAAATGCAAGAAAACTTGAAGAATGAGGAAATCATTGGATAATCTATTATCAAACCAACAGCTGTAGTCAGCACCCTCGATGGCACATCATTTAAGAAAATATTTCGCTCTCAATCAAATCTCCAACAAAGAGGAACTCAATTTCCTACTTCTACTTCTAACTCACATAATCAAAATAACAACAATGCAAGCAGCACATGCAACTAAAGTACAACGCACTAACACACCAACACTTCTTCTACTCAGCACAACTCCTCCAACAACGCCTAGCACAACTCCTCAAGCAACAGTAACATTAGCATTAACTTATTCTCTTAGCTTATGAATATCAATTGCTCGTAAAATGTCTCAGCTAGATCAAAACAAGTGAATTTTAAATCTCCAAACACGCTCGAACCATCTCTCTCCTCGGGGTTCTTAGTGCCCTAAGTCAAAGTTGCAAATCCGCCTGCTAAAAAGTAAAAACGTAAAAATCTTGTTGCTAAAAAAACAAGAGGATGTGAGCAATCTTCAATCACTGAAGCATCTTGTCCAGTGATTCCATCTGAATAACCTCAAAAATCTCCTCTGAATTGTACTTTTTCAGGATAATATTCAGCACCAAATCATGCAAAATCTGCTTCCAGTGTAATTTCTTCTTCGTTTCAACCTTTTAACATGGATGCCTCTCCCCTTCTTGTTCAGGATATTCTAGCATAAAATAATTCCTCTGTTTAATCCAAAAAAGCCATGACATTAAAATCGCAGCTATAGATCGATGAGATACCTCACTCATCTTCTCAGTACCATCATTTCTAAACCCTCCTTAAATCTACTTTAAAAAGCAATAAAAACCATCCGGTGCATTCGCTTTACCCGAATATAGCATAATAGCACTAACTTCAATTATGACAGTAAAATAAGTCTATTTCATATTATCTCATTCTTTGTATGTCAGCGATAAAATCTATCTTGTAAAGAATTGAATTATTTTTATTAAAGAGAGAGTTTAATAATTCATAAGAATTGCTTCTTTTTTTTTACACTGGCACTGAATAATTCAGGAGAAAGAAAAAAGAGAGATAAACAATCAAGTCAAACAAAATTCATTTGAAACTCTTAGGCCAATGAGTAAGGCCCTTCAAGATTGCTACACTAACTGCATTCAAAGCGAGGATAAACTATGGGACAATTTCTCATCGTTTTATGAGGGCGCTACCAGAGAGTAGGATTTGACATTTTTCTTTATTTTTTGGTAATATTTATGATTGATTGGGTTTCACATTTATGCAACTCTAGTGATGTGATAAAAGTGTTGATTGACAATGTTCGCAAGACACTACAAGACACAAAGACAAAAGCAGTTTAAAAATATTATGCCTTGCAGGTAAGTTTAACTCAACTATTACATCTTTCGCAGTCTTCACTTTCCAAAAGCTGCTTTTAACCATGTTATTTAATTTCAAAATCTCAATTATTTTGTTTTGTTTTGAAAAGTTAGTCAAACTCTGCATGAGCACCAAATCTTAGCCACTTGCAGAGTCGCTAGCTAAAAACTTACTACCAATATTCGCTGAGTTATGCAAGCACAATGCTGGGTCAAACAACAAGAAACGAGGAGAGACTATCTTCGGAGCAGGATAAGGTACAAAAAATTAAAGCAATATTTTTAAAAATGTAAGAATAAAGTTCTTTTCTAACTGCCTCTTTCTATTTTTTGCTCAGATAAAACAACTTCAAATGATTTCTTTTTCCTCATGCTGGAGAGTGTCAAGGCATGGAGCATACTATTCCCAAATATCAAAGAATTCAAAAAGACATTTGGTTCTTTATCTAAATAAGGAGTTGTATTTCCAGATGAGCTTGTAAATTACTAGCAAGAACTTACTGATATGCAATAATAGCAAAGTTAACCATTTTAAGAAACACCTACTCCCTAATAAGCAGCTCCTCCTACTCCTTAAACAGCAGCTGATCCTTCTGTAGTTGATGAATAAGTAAAGAAACTCCAAAAGTTTCTTTCTCTGATAGATGGAAATTTGACAAATCTGAATTCTGCAGACCCTGCTTCACTATCACCTGAAAGTATCATTTTGAATTGATAATTTACAGCAGTTTTGACTTGAGATTTTGATTATTTCTTATTTGTTTTAGATATTGTTGACTTTCTGGAACCACTGAAGAAACAATGCGGTAAAATATCAGATGCTCTCATTGACTTAGTGCTTGGTCTCCCTCAAAGTGATGATACTGAAGCATTGTAGAAAAAGCTATTTGAAATTAAAGAGCTACTCGATAATATTGTCCTGGAATATTAGGTTATGCTTGAAAAACCAAATAAATTTAATGGAAATTTAGCATCTATCAGATCTAGAACTTTGAAATATCTTTAGTAAAAAATATTCAATATTTTGTTGTTTAAGTAGTTTCCTTAATTTGGATTGTTTTGTTAGAACTATTGGTCTCGTGGCTAACTAAAGGCAAACTCAATAACCAGCCCCTGAAGAGTCGTCTGTTTTTGGAGCTTAACAAATTCCTAAAAAGCAAAAAGTTGGACTTGATTTCAGTAACTTTTAGATTCCTCCTCCTCCCTAATCTGGGAAAAAACAAGCCAACTTCGAAGATTTCGGATTCAATGACTTTCCTTCTCAATAAGGAACTGCAGAACCACCTTCATAAGATGTATTTTCAGAATTTGGACATTTTCCAACTCCTCCTCCTGGTCCTTCTAAATTATTAAGATTGGACAATAAACCTGAGAGCGTTGAGTAAAACTAATGGTCTTAAAATGACAACAATAATTGGGGTCAGCAAGAATCATAAAAATAATAATAAGTAGATCCTTGGGGAATGCCTTAGTAGCCAGCTTCAAGCAAGAAAACTAATAAACCCCGCAAAGAAGCGAATCCTTTTTAACCTCATGACAATAACATTCCATTTCAAGACAATGCGAATCCTGGGTTTAACTCTAATACCCATGAAAACGATTAAGGATTTCCTAATTTTTAGTAGGATGATATCAATCCATGGGGAGAACAGAATACAGACAATCATTAGTAATAATTATAAGAGCAAAATCCATTTGGATAAAATGCAGCTCCAGGATTTGAAGGAGAAGCTAATCCTTTTGATTCTGGAAGATAACATGGTGAAAATGCAGAAAACCCGTTTGATTCACACAATAATTAAAAATAAAATAAGGAAAACTCATTTAATTCGTAATCAAGTCGAAGGCCTTCTTAGCAGTAATAGCCAAACTAAAGCAACTAGCATCCAGCTGATGAGTCAGGGCACGCATAAGATCCTAATTAATGGGGTATTTCCTTGATTTTTAGATGAATTTTTCAATTATTGTATTTCTATTAATTAATTATTTTTTTTAGGAAACCCTTGGGATGGACAAGAATTTAGCTAACAAAGACAAGAGGATTCTATGAAACAAAGCCAATCTGGTAGAGCTAATCCTTTTGACTCCAAGGGAAGCACATCTAAGAGCTAGCAGGGATAATAAGACAGAGAATAAACACAGTAACGTAATTAAGATTTCGGTGATTAAGGTTAGTTTCATGCAGATTAAAACTAATGGAATCAAGGCTGGGGTTAAGATTAATAGCATGGTGATGTTTAAAACTAAAACCAATGGTAGGATCATTAGCAAGATCATTACTAATACAATAATGAGGAAGCAGCTAATTAAATGAATACAAATTAATCTCGGAGAAACTCTCAGCAATCAAGGTAGTCAATACAGCAATCACAATGGTAAAATGATTATTGGAATCAAAATCAAGGTGATTAAATCCAACCCAGCGATGCTAACAAGCGAAGCAGTACGAACAACTCTTAGAGGAACAGCATGTCACGGAGAAAAGAGAGTCTCCAAGGAAACGACAGTGCGATGAACGATCCGAATATGAATTATGGTATGGAAAGTGGACATTACACCAATCAGAATCTAGGTAACAGCAAGTACAACGCGTGGAAGAATGAGTAGAATATCTACAAAGAAGCTGCTAATAATCCTAACTTCGGGAATGAAAATGATGGATAGGCATGGAATACGTAATAAGAATATCCAACCTATGATCCTAATTTCGATTATAATGCGAATTTAGATCACAACAATAACAATCCCAACGAGCATTCAAGTAGAACACCAGATTAGAGTATGTAGATGACACATGCTGATCCATATGATCAGTAATAAAAGGCTATGCAGTAATCTACAAGATCTAATAATAGCTAAAAATAATATCAACAATAATAGTAATAATAATAGATTTCTTAACGATCGATTCCTCCTTAGTAATAGTAGCAGTAAATATCTTAAAAGCAAATACCTGATTAGCAATAGTAACAGATAAAACAGCCTATTCCCGAGTAGAACACATTTGGATTTGATGATTTTGGAAAATAACGAGAAAGTGATGGAAATTTTGATTAGAATCACCAATCCTAGCAGTTTTAAGATGCCTAACATGGAGGATAATAGAATGATTTAGATCCATGGGGAATGAGTGAACATACTGAGTTTTAGCAATAATAACCATAGACTTAAATGAAGGGATAAGACTAATAAGCGAGTGAGTTTGTTGAACATCACGCAACGGATGTACCTAACTTTAATGAGAATCAAGATTGGGGGAATTAGCATTTTGATTATTTCGGAGGAGATCAATAAACTGGAACTCATTCGGATTAGCCAAATTAAAATAATAATGATTTTAATCACTTTGGAGATGCAACTGATCCATTTTCTGCTTAACACGATCCATGGGGATAACCTGCAAATCCTCCTTCGCAACCTGATGACTTTTAAAAGAAATAAGCAACTTAAGTTGTTAATCAAGCTGATTAGTCGTTCAGCAGCTAATAACGCCCTACTACATAGGATTAAAAAGAACCAAATTCCTCCAAAAGTAAACGAAGTAACAAAGACCAAAAGGATGCACAATAATATCAATCTTCACAGTAAGCATACAAATAGCCAGAGGCATATCCAAGCGAGAGATCTATTCCATCGTAGAATAAACCTGAAAACTAATTTTAACCTTAAGAATAATCAAGTTGGTAGCCGCCAGCAGCGCATGAGGATATTTTTAATCCAGCAACTTTTGCTAACACTCCACATTAAGATGTGTTCGATGGATTTGGAGCAAGTCAAGTGCAGCCTCAAGCTACTGGGCTAACTTAGCAGGATCCTGGTTAGGCAACATTTGGTCATGATTTTGATTTTAATGAACATGCTCCTCAAGTTGAAACGAATAATGCAGATACCAGTTATCATCCAGGATAATTCTAAAATCCAGCTTAATGGGGATAATCAGATCCGTGGGAAGGATAAGGATCACAGAAAAATCAATAAGAATAGTATTAAAGACAACCCTAAACTGTTGATTTCTTCGATTCGC